>WNFG01002405.1_pt1 | contig 15665 bp, 13 predicted proteins | sample 5400431 | NCBI WGS metagenome assembly WNFG01 (sample SAMN13153346, study PRJNA577476) | soil metagenome | isolation source: 120 cm saprolite under Douglas fir tree site 2 hole 3 replicate 2 | place: USA:California | collected 2015-04-18 | reverse complement strand
GTATGGAGTGTCATGTGATGACCTTTCAACAAATTCCGTTTAAATATTTTGCAGTTTACTATTTTATATGACTGTCCCTGGTAGGCTGTACACCTGCAGTTTATAGTCAATCATCTAGGACAAAAACAGCCACGTAAGATGCCGCTATATCTTCATAAGGAGAACGCAGCATGACACAGGGTCAGAGCGAAATTGAATCACGTCGTTGTCCACGTTGCGGTGGTCTGATGCAGAAACCACCAGGGAGTTCGCTCTACTGGCACGCAGACAATAACCACCCACGTTGTGACATTACAAATATCGTTGACACCTCGCTAGCAGTACAAACTAACGATGAGTCGCCCAATGAATCACCCAAGGGCAACCGTCGGAAAAAATAACCTCTATTACTTGTTTTGTGGTAACATAAGCACAAGATACAACCATTAGCATTGACCCTACGTAATATCTATGTAAACAAGTTTCCTTCTCTTGCATAGAGTATAGAGCGCAGCAGCCCTCTTTCGGGATGTGGGGAGATAACAGCTTCCGAAATGCTCTATTTGAACGAAGAGACTAGCATTCAATCGAGGTTTGAACTATGTATAATCCTAGAGGTGGTTTTCCAATTAGAAATCGTGGGATGTTTGGTGCCTCTGGCTACCAGTACCAAACATTGCCCCAAGGCTACGAAGGCGTACAGGAAGGTAGCCTGATCAGCAAAGTAATGGGCTTACTTGCCTCATCATTTCTTTTTGCATTCATTGGAACTCTTATTGGCATGTTCGTTTTACACCTCAGTTATGGAGGAGCCTACTGGGTAGTTGCTATTGGTGGGTTTGTTGTCCTTTTAATCCTGAATTTTAACATCAATACTCGAGGATTAAATCTATTCCTGCTCTTCCTCTTCACCCTCTTAGAGGGGATATCGCTGTCCCCACTTATAAGTTTGTACCTGGGAGCGGGCGCTGGTTTTATCCTGGCCGAAGCCTTTTTCCTCACAGCTGTCTCATCATTGGCGCTCGCAGTATACGCTTGGATAACAAAACGCAACTTTAACCGGCTAGGCGGCATCCTTTTTATGGGTGTGATCCTGCTGATTGTAGCAAGTATAATAAGTATCTTCTTCCACAGTACATTCTTTGTGTTGTTGATCTCAGTGCTGGGCGTTGGCATCTTCTCCGCTTTCGTTTTGTATTACGTACAGCAAGCCAAGTACCTGGCTGACACGATGCCCAATGCCATAGGTTTGACGGTCTCGCTCTTTATTACTATACTGAACCTGTTCCTATTCATCTTGCGCATACTCTCTATCGTTCAGGGTGGTGGCCGCAGAAGCTAATCAGTCCAGCGAATTATTACTAACAGGAATAAGAACCACAAAACACTTGTTCACTAAATTAGAGATTCATTGAGAAACGCTAAGTATCTCAACATCATACAAATACACTACCAGGAAAGTGAGTAAGTAAATTAATGGATACGCATGCCAACCTCATCTACGTTGGAGACCAGGATTTCGAGGCAAAGGTACTCAAATCTGACATACCTGTTATCGTCGATTTCTGGGCTGCATGGTGTGGCCCCTGTCGTGCTATTGCACCTGTATACGAGAAGTTGAGCGTTGAATACCAGGGTAAACTAAATTTTGCCAAACTGGATACTGACGAGCATCAGCAAGTTCCTTTTCAGTATCATATTCAGGCTATTCCAACTCTCGTCATCTTCAATCAAGGTCGAGAGATTGGTCGTCTGATCGGACCACACCCCACGCGCCTCAAAAACGAGATCGACAAAGTTCTTACCAATAACGGCGTCGGAGCTGCCTGACTTCGCATTACAACAAGAAGTTCTCGCAAACTTGACCAGGGACACCAGATATCTCTAATAGAAGTGAGATTTCTGATGTCTCTATTTTTCTCCTGAACATGAAGCCCTGGCCTATATGGACATCCTACTAGAAGCAGCAACCCGAACGTGTTATACTACGCAAGGAATTTCAAAAGATTCTTACTACAACTACTCACATGGACGTATGAAGCTACACAATAGAGGAGAAAAAGAATACGCACTATGGACGAACAACAAGACACCGTAAACAGTGACAGCACCACCCAGAACGGCACCGGCGTGCAAGATTCCTATCTTGAAGAGCAAAAGTGGACCGACAAAGGCAATGCCGCCGCGCGAGAAGAAAATTATGAGGCTGCAGCAGAAGCTTTCCAACATGCTGTTGATGCAAATCCTAACGATGCTCGCGCGCGTTATAACCTGGCCTTAGCCCAACAACTTCTCAGGGATACTGAGATCGCTATTGCTGGCTATCGTAGAGCTATCGACCTCGATCCCCAACTCATTGACGCCTATATTAACCTTGGCAATCTAAGTAGTGAATTAGGTATGCACGAAGAAGCTCTGGAGACATATCAGCAAGCTCTTGAGTTTGACCCGGACAACGACGAGCTTTATCTCAACGTTGGAGATGCTTATCGCACTCAAAACCTTTACGAGGACGCCATCCAGGCCTACCGCCAGGCGCTGATCCTCAATCCCGACAATGCTTCGGCTGCCGGTAACCTCCGTGAGATACGAGAGCTTGTTAATGAGCAGATTCGTCGAATTACAGATCAAGAGAAACAGGTTGATGAAGATCCAGGTGATACATCACGCTATGCTGAACTAGTCAGCCTTTACCTCGACATGAGGCGTTATGACCAGGCTCTCTCCGTCGCCAACCAGATGCTTGGACTCGATCCTGAAGACCGTACAGTCTACGATACCCTGGCTTCTGTTTATGAGGCAATCGGTGACCCGGAGCAGGCAGCAGAAACCTATGCACGTATCGTAACACTATCACCTGATGATGCTGATGCCTGGGAGCATCTTGGCACCTGGCGTTCCTTACAAGGAAATAGAGAAGAAGCCATCCAGGCCTATGAACAGTCAGTTCAGCTTGATCCAACTCGTTACACCGCTCGCTTCAGCCTCGCAGAAGCCTATTTAGAATCAGAGCGCTATGATGATGCTGTAAACACCTATCAGGCACTGATCAATGCTAGTAGCAGCATGGACCCAGATGACCTGGCAGCGGCCTATGCTGGGCTTGCGGACACCTATAATAGTATGGATCGTTTTGAAGACGCGATTCAAACAAGCCAGACGTTACTCGAACAGTTCGAAGGTGATCCAGAGGGCTATTATCAGCTTGCCACTGCATACGATGCACTCGGTCGTCATGAAGAGGCTATCGAAAATTACCAGAATGCCATTGACAGTGACCCACTAAACGCCGATTACTACAACGACCTTGCCGACACGCTTCGTGAAGTGAAGCGTTATGACGAAGCCCTCGAAATGGCGCAACAGACCATCTCCATGGATCCTTCAATGATCCTCGCCTACGAAACACTTTCACAGATTTATGAGGAAATGGGCCAAAAAGAGGAATCAGCAGAGGCAATGGAACAAGCAAACACTCTCCGATCAGCAAGAGAATAAGCAATCGAACTCATCCAGGCAAGAAGCTTGCCTGGATGAGTTCTCCTACTTTAGTTGTTTTTCTTCCACCGCATTAGCAAACGCTTCCAAATCATCAACACGTTGCTGGATATAATCATAAAGAAGATCATGGTTAAGTGTACTCGGCTCATGTACCAGCATATCGCGCAGGTTGATGAGCACCTCCAGTCGATAAGCCAGTGGATTTGGAATGATCTGTTGAGCAGCTACCACACTCAGAAGTTCGTGATAGTCTTCAGGTCGGCGTAACCCGAGTGAAGCCACCAGAATCCCACAGACTTGCAGACAAGACTCGATCGCTATTTGAAGGTATCGTTCAGCCAGGCCATAGACGTGATAGTCCGTCGTAAAATCTTCTCGTTTGGTCTTGCCAAGATCTTTTAATATAGTTACCGCCTCACGCAACTGCTTTAGGTAGCGTTGCACCAATTCTTTGTCGACTGCCAGCGCCTGCCCATAGAGGCGGCGGCTTAATGCCTGGTTCTGTATTTCATCAAATTTTTTGAAGTCCAGGTAATCCATAATTGCCTTTGTCTCAAAGGAGACACGCAATTTCTCATCCCGACTGAAGAGAATCTGCCCATACTTAATCACCTGCAATTTGAGCAGAAGTGAAGCCTGATTAAGAATCACCACATCAATGCTATCAGACTCCAACCTCTTTGCCAGTTCGCTAAAAAAGTAGAGCTGGTAGTCAAGAAATTGATCTGACTTTATCTGCTCCATTAGCAATATGGCAATATCCACATCGGTAATGTGTCCAAATGAAGTGCGAGTTGAGAGTGACCCGGCGAGATAGGCAGCGTTAACGGGACTTTGGGTGAAGAGTTGGTTGAGCTGAGACTGTTTCTCGAATAAGTTCATCAATGACCTCCTGGAGAAAACCCGTGAAACCTTTAGCTACAAAGAAGCGCTTCTCTCCGGGAATAACTATGACCACTTACAACTGTACCATAAAAAAATCTAGAGCGTAACCCTCTACTCTGCTCTGTTGCCTACGAACAGAAGCAGAGTAGAGTTGACAAGCTCAGCCTTCTACCCACTCCTCTCCATTCATAGCTACTTCTTTCTTCCAGATAGGCACTGTCGTTTTGAGTGTATCAATGATATAGCGGCAAGCTTCGAAAGCCTCGGCTCGGTGTGGAGTAGCTACAACAATAATCACACTTGCCTCCCCAATCTCAAGGCGACCAATTCGATGTGCAACCGCGACACGATCAACAGCCCAACGCTTTTCGGCTTCGGCAATAATTTCCCGAATTTGTTGCATTGCCATCTCTGGGTAAACATCATATTCCAGATAGCGAACCTGCTTACCTCGCGCATTGTCACGTACCACACCTTCAAAGACAACAATACCTCCTGCACCAGGATCGGTAACGGCGGCAACAAGGGCATTACGATCAAGCGGCTCTCGTGTAATCTGAATGAATGGCTCCAAAATAGACGTACCTGACCTTCTAGTGTATCCCACCGCCTACAGGAGGGATAAAGACAACCTCGTCGCCCTCGTAGAGCGTTGTATCTTGAGGTACATAACCGTGATTGACGGCGCTAGCAGATCGTTCCATGACAGGCTGCAAGCGAGGATAGCGGACGAGGAGTAAAGCGCGTACACCGGCAACGGTAGCGCCATCGTCCACTGTCAACATTTCCTCACTTTGTCCAACAATCTCACGGAACGATGCAAAATAACGCAGGTGAATCTTCATAGAAGTATTATAGCATAGCCCAAGCGTGGCTCAGGGCGCAATAAATTGCGCCCCTACATCTATTGCCGACAAGCTCAACTCAGTCGATATATTTCTTCAAACTTGCCAGTCAGGTAACGTACAAAGAACTCCGGATTGGGAGACTTTCCGGTCACACGCTCCATCAATGTTTCGGGTTGATAAATCGCGCCAAAGACATACATCTTATCACGTAGCCAATCCAGTATAAAGGCAGTATCGCCGCTTGCCAACCGCTCTTCGAAATTCGAGAAATTCTTGCGTAGCGCAGAGTAAATTTGCGCACCGTAGAGATTACCCAGTGTATAACTCGGGAAGTAGCCAAAGCCAGCAGACCAGTGAATATCTTGCAGCACACCCTCTGTATCCGTCGTTGGCTCGACACCCAGGTATTGGCGATACTTTGCATTCCAAAGACCTGGTAACGACTCAATAGCGACATCGCCATTCATAAGCGCCTTCTCCAGTTCATAACGCACGATGATATGCAGGTTATACGTCACCTCATCAGCCTCGATCCGAATCAAACTGGGTTTCACCTTGTTCAGTGCGCGCGCGAATGTGGCAGCATCGACTGAAGCAAATTGTTCTGGAAAAGCATGTCGAACAGAAGCAAATTGACCCCGCCAGTACGCATCTGAACGTCCAATCGCATTTTCCCACAGGCGTGACTGCGATTCATGCGCACCCATCGAAGCGCCCCCCGCAAGAGGCGTGCGTGCAAGCGCTGGAGCACTGCCCTGTTCATATACGGCGTGACCACCCTCGTGTATCGCAGCCATCACCGACGACTGGATGAAATGCTTGTCGGGATGAACAGTGAGACGCACATCAAACGGACTGCCAAAGCTTGACGTGAAAGGATGTGGTGAAACAGCAATTCCACCATGGGAGAAGTCATAACCCATGCCACGTAGCAAAACATCGGATAATTCTAATTGCTGCTCTTCTGAGAACTCACCCCGTAAACAGGAGTCGTCAACAGTATTGCCACTTGCCTCAATACGCCGCAGCAATGTCGCGCTTACCTCACGTACAGGAGCAAACAGCTTATCCAACTTACTTGCTGTCATTCCCGGCTCAAAAGGATCCAGGAGCGCATCGTAACGTGTCTCAATAAAACCAATGTGATCCGCAACCTCACGTTGCAGAGCGACAGTACGGCTAAGCCAGGGTGCGAAACTGGCAAAATCGTTGTGCTCCCTGGCACGTCTCCATGCCTCAAAACTGCCAGCCTGTACGCGGGCCATCTCCTCGACCAGTTTGCGTGGCAACTTCTTTGCGCGGTCATAGTTACGTTGTGCCTCTCGCACCAATCCACGGTCCGCATCGGTATAGTCTGATCGATTGATTACATTGCTCAACGCATTGAGCAGAGTACCCAGTCGCTGAGTTGTCCAGCGTTCGTGCAGCACCCCCTGTAGTGTTGCCATCTGGTAGCCACGCACATCTCCTGCCCCCTCTGGCATCTCGGTATTCTGATCCCACTCTGCCAGGCTACCTAAAGCCTTGAGATCCTCAATTTCATGCATGTAATCAAGTAATTCAGCGATGCCAGCATCCCCACTTGTGAAGCTGGGGATCATTGTCTCATGTTTCAGCGTAGTTAGCCTTTCTCATCTGAATATATGGAGATCACTCCGCTCTTCTAAGAACAAATTCTGCTAGCGTACGTACAGCTACACCTGTAGCCCCATGCTCCTGGTACGGTTTTTTAGCGTTTATAAAGTCAGTACCGGCTATATCGAGGTGAGCCCATTGTGCATCGCCTACAAACTGCTCAAGAATTTTGGCAGCCGTTGCCGCAGAAGCGTATTTTCCGCCTGTTTGTTTGATATCAGCAATATCACTTTGAATAGCTTCTTTATACTCGTCATCAAGAGGCATGAGCCAGAACTTCTCACCCGCAACCTGTCCAGCAGCGATAATTTCGTTACTGAGTTCCTCTTCGTTACAGAACATGCCAGACATCACAGAACCAAGCGCAATCACTATGCCACCGGTCAGTGTTGCTACATCAATGATTGGCGATAGGCCCTCTTTCACAGCGTAGGATAATGCATCAGCCAGCACCAGTCGGCCTTCTGCATCTGTATTTACGATCTCTATCGTCTTTCCATTCATGATACGCAAGATATCGCCCGGCCGGTAGGCAGTTCCACCTGGCATATTCTCAGTGGTTGGTACCAGGACAGTCACATTGATGGCTGGTTTTAATGCGGCAATAGCATACATTGCACCAATCACAGCCGCTGCACCCGCCATATCACCTTTCATCTCATGCATACGTTCAGCGGGCTTGAGAGAGATGCCCCCGGTATCAAATGTAATGCCCTTGCCAACCAGCGCAATACCCTTATCTTCACTTTGAGGAACGCCACGATAACGCAGAATAATAAATTTAGGAGGTTCAACACTACCTTGCGCTACACCTAGCAATCCACCCATTCCTAGTTCTTGCATCTCAGGTCGATCCAATATCTCATATTCAAGGCCAAATTGCCTGGCCATAGCGCTGGCTCGATTAGCAAGTTCCGATGGAGTCAATACATTGGGTGGCTCATTTACAAGATCTCTAGCAAAATTTGTGGCTTCAGCAAGGGCAATACCGTGACCTACGGCCAGGTCGAGCATAGCGTCGTTTGCATTATTCGCCAGTAGATTGATGCTGGTAATTCCCCGTCCATTTCCGTTGGTATTCGTTTGCTTATACTTATTAAAAGTATACAGGCCCAATAATGCTCCCTCTACTTCTGCCTGTACGCTGTTGTCCAGGTTCATATTCCACTCCTCCGAGTGAAGTGTAAGAGCAACCTGATACGCTCCAGTTTGTTGCAAATGACGAGTGGCGATAGCGCTGGCACGACGAATTGATTGCGTATTCATCTTCGCCTGCGCGCCTAAACCCAACACGACAATCCGTTTTGCAGCCAATTTGCCCATAGGATGTAAAGTGATCAACTCGCCCAGTTCGACTTTGAACTCACCATCATCATAGATAGCCTGAATAAGACCGCCCAGCAGACTATCTACTTCCGTTGCTTTTCCAGCTAGTATGAGCTCTTTAGCTTGTTGTCCCACTTTCTTGTAGGCCGCTCCTACAACCAGTGCATCGCACTGCATATCTTCTACACTTTGTTCTATAATACGAAAATCCATAACAAACAACCTTCCAGATAATTCTCAACAATACTCACCCAAAAGAGATTGACCGGTCATGCAATCAGTATGACCGGCCAGAGATCACATTTAACGCCATATATCATAACAAATTCTCGCAAAATGCGCTACAATTTTGCAGAAATGTATGTATTTACCCTTGAGGAAGTAATCTATCCACCACCTCTAACAATTGACGCGGCTTAAAAGGTTTCGTTAAATATTCATTACAGCCGATTTGCATTGCTGCCTCGTTTTCATCGTTCAATGCATATGCAGTAACAGCTACAATCGGTACATTTGCCATGGCCGGACGTTCACGAATCAACTGCGTAGTGCGATAACCATCGAGCACCGGCATTGAGAGATCGGTCAGAATCAGATCTACATATTCACTATCAAGTATGTTCAATGCTTCCTGTCCATTTGAAGCAGATATACAGCGATAGCCACGTGTGGAGAGGACTCGCTCAATCAGTAATCGGTTTGAAACTTCATTCTCAATAATAAGAATTGTGGGTTGGCGCTTGCCAGGTGTTGTGACTGGCGGCATTGGTGTGTTCATAATCCACATCTTCCAATTCTTGTATCTACATCTATTTAAGTCGCAATACATTCTTCATGAAGAACCCTGCCACTATCAGACGCGTACCCTGACAGTTGCCGCTACAGGCAAAGTGAATGAAAAGGTCGAACCCTGTCCCACAACACTTTCCACAGAAACCTCGCCTCCTTGTAACTCGATCAACTTCCTCGCAATCGTTAAACCCAGTCCTGTTCCACCAAACCGGCGCGTGGTACTGCCATCTGCCTGGCGAAATGCTTCAAAAATATAGTCAAGCGCCGCTGGTGAAATACCAATACCAGTATCACAGACCGAGATACGCAGCATATCATAACGATCGAGTAACGCGCATCGAATGGTTACCCCGCCTTTCTCTGTAAATTTTAAGGCATTGGAGGCCATATTAATGACAACCTGGCGTATACGATGACTATCAGCCAGAACCATCGGTAGCGAGTCTTCCATTTCTAGCGTCAGTTGCAAACCCTTATTGCTCGCCATTGGCTTTAGTTGGTTCATAACCTCTGTCAAGCTCTGCTCCAGCGCTAGCGGTTCAACTTTGACCTCCAGGCGATCTGCTTCGATCTTCGAGAGATCCAGCATATCATCTACCAGGCGTGACAGATCTTCGGCTCGGCGCACAATAAACTGAATATGTTCTTCCTGCTCAGCCGTGAGTTCTCCTTCAACAAACCCTTCTAATATTAACGCGCCATAACTGATAATACTGTGTAATGGAGTACGTAATTCATGGGTAACAGTAGCAAGAAATTGCGATTTAAGATGATTTACGCGCTCAAGGGCTGCATTTTTATCCTTAACTTCTGCAAAAAGGAGCGTATTTTGAATTGCCATTGCAGCCTGAATTGCTGCGGTACTTAACAAAAACGTGTCACGCCGGCTCACCTGGTAAGGTCTATCGCCATACAATACAACTGCGCCAATAACCTGATCTTGCAGTAACAGAGGCACGGCAATAACCGAACAATAACCAGCTTCCAATGCCATACGAGCCCAGGCTTCACCTCGCTCCTGGTAGATCATTTGTACATCTTCGCCACAGGCGATTTTCTGCTTCTGCATAGCCATGCGTGCCAGAATCATATCAAGGTCACGCAGAGCAGGGCGCGGAATACTCGGGATACGCAGCGCGACTTGCTCCGTTTGAGAAGTGAGCTTGGGCGCACGTATAGCTAAGCGTTTTCCGCTCGATGATGGAACAGAACGTTTTGCTGGAGCTGTGATCGCAGCCATTTTAGTGGTTGCCGTCATGGTGATATCTCCGGCAGGATCGGTATGCACTGTGATAGCCTCATGTTGCGGCAATGAATTGACGGTGGGAATAGATCCATTGGAAAGTTGTTGATTTGACCATCGAGCCACCGCCCAGGGAGACTGCATCTCACGACCGTATAAAAGTAGTGTTACACCTTTTGCTTGCATTATATGTCCAAGACGAGAGACAATCTCCCCCAGCAAATCCTCAAGTTTCAAGGTGGAGATCAGTACATCACTCATCGTTAGCAGGTCGCTCATTTGCCTGGTGATAACATTGCTTTCATTTTCTCGCATATTCAGAGATTCTGATAGAAGGCTGAATGAGCGAGACAACATAGACAACTCGTCGATGGTCGAAGCCGTAAGTTCTGTATCAGCATTGTCGGCTACCAGAGCCGCTACACGGCCTTGCAATCGGCGTATAGGACGCACGAAGAATGTCCTCGCAACCAGGGCATAACCCGTCACACCAAGAGCGGTGATAAAGACAGCCAGACCGATCATAATCTGTACTGCCCGTTCTGTATGAGCATTAATGTTATACAGCGGCTCAATATCCACAACCACCAACGAAGGCGAGTTGCTCAACGGATTCTGAGCTTGTGCGAAATCGGACATCGTAAGGTAGTGCTGAGTTCCATCGATTAGATTAAGAGCACCAGGTGCACAAATGACATCTTCTGATACATGTCGATCAAGTTTTGCAATATCATTTACAGTCGTACCCAGGATATGCTTTGATTCGCACAATACTACATTCAATCCACCGCCTCCTGGCCGATCAGACGCGAATTCAGACAGATCAAATGCAAAATCGTTGTTGATGTCCTGCACAGCTAATAGCGCGCCAATATTCGTACCTACACTGTTTTTAATAGGAACGGCGATTTCTAGCTCAGTCATCTGTAGTGCTGAGACGGTTTCTCCACCCAGGGCTTGATTGATCAAGGAGACGTTCCTGGAGGGATTGACATCTCCTATCAGTACTTTACGTTGCATAGAGATAATGGAAACTGACACGAGATGATACCGCGGGTTTGCAAATGCTGATGCTAGCTCATTGGAAGCCTGAGTGGATAGTTTGGAGTTGGTTAAAGTGGCAACTATAACAGACTTAGCAGCTTCTGCAGTGAGGCCTTCTTTCATTAAATTAAATTTCGTCTGGTATGCGCTCTTAATGGACACCAGGTGTATTCTAGCGTCACTTCTCGCTTCGTGCTCATAAAAGGATTTCAAAAAATACCAGGAGGTTACCGAAAAAAGGAGCATACAAAGCAAAAGCAATAAAGCCGCGCTGATTACTAATTTTCCCCCCAATGAACGCACTGTTAATCGCATGCAACTCCTTCTACAGGCTTAGCAAAAGTAAAGGGAGGACGGGGTGCCAGCTCGTCCTCCCTTTACCACGCGTATGCGAAACGCAACGCGCGACTCTAGGAGGTGCGCGTGCAAACCCCATGGGGAAAAGGTTGCACGAATAATCAGATGTACGCTACAAGCTTGCTCGTCGAGGTGGATATGCTTGCCTACGAACATCCCGCCTTCCATCCCAGGCCTATGTATTATAACGTATAACTGGTCCTTTTGATATCATCTAAAGGACTTATTTTTCTCAATAATTTGAGATTCTGCCCGATTTTATGAAGATTTTACAACTTTGCCCGTTTTCGCATTTCATGCAGCTACAGCCAGAGAGGCTCCCACGTGAAACGCAAATAGGAACTATGGAATCTCCGTCCATTCAATGGGGCCACTAGCTCCCAACTCGTCCATTTGCAGCGAGGTGTTATGCAACGTATCGACCATGTAGATACCCTGAGACATATCGCGTAGAGCGACAACTATTTGATGTGACGAGGTGACCGACCAGGCAAATGTAGAGGCCACACCATTTAATTTGAGGAATAGCGTCCTGCTGTCGGCCCGTAGATTGACAATGCCGATCCGTGTACCCGTACTATACACCAACTCTTGACCATCAGTAGACCAGGCCGGAGCAGGATCATTGACAACCCCCGTTGCGATCAGCGAGTCAACACCGGTGCGTACATTAACAATATGGAAAGTACCCACGCCGGACGAAAGCGCATCCAGGTAGTCAACATGTACACCATCTGCTGACCATTGTGCAAAGCTCACTTGCTTACCAGAAGTCAGAGGCACAAAACCAGAACCTGGCACAACATCAATACGCCAGAGATCACCTGCGCGACCTGCAACTGAATTCACTATCAGCCAGCTTCCTGTACTATTGTTACCATTGCGGTTATAGATTGCTTGAACATAGTCGCCCTCCAGCAGTCGGCCAGGTTCAATCGCTCCACCTACACCCACACGGCGTACCCATAGACTGTGGACGTGCCCGATCACTCCCTCGCTCCAGGTAATGGCAGGCTCATCCAGGCTTGGTGACCAGTTCAAGGAAAGAACTGTATCTCCTGCTTGAGAATCTAAGCCGTTGGTGATAGTCAAAAGACCGTGGTTCTGTGTATTATAGTCAAAAATGCTAACAGATCCATTGTTGATTAATTCAAATGCCACACGTATACTGTCAGGTGACCAGACTGGATGAGAAATGCTCCCTTTGGAAGTAAGTGACACTATCTGCGTAATACCTGTTTCAGTAGAGTAGATATACAATCTCGTCTGACCTGTACCAGTAGGGTCTGCTACGAATGCCAGCATGCTCCCATCATTTGACCAAGCGAGACTGTTTAAGATCGTTGCTCCGGTGTCAGTATCCCAAACAGATGTGGGCTGAATACCTGTTTTTAGCAAAGGTTGCTTAATAATGGTATCCTGTTGACCATCACTGCGTATAATATGCACAAAGGCCCTCTGGAGATCAACGTAGGCAAGCATATCACCAGCCAAACGCCCTGTCTGTGCGGGACTTACTACCCAATTTGCCGCTACCATTACATTGCTGGGTGTAAGGCGATCAGCCTGCTTACTGCTACTATTAGTCAGTATGCTCCAGAGTGCGCCATCACGTAGAAAGACAAAACGCACCCCTGCTGAGAGAGGTCCGCCTAGCAGTGGACCAGTAGGTGGGGTAATAGCTCCGCTGTTTGTTGTCTGTGTTTGGTGCAGCCAGGAATTAAGACTAAGGAAACTCCCTATGCCAATAGCCAGGATTAAAGTAGCTGCAAGAACCATAAACAAAGTGCGTAGATTTCCTGATTTCCGGCGTCGACGTGGCGGAGGCGGCTGTATTGATGGGGTTGGCGAGGCGCTACGACCTCCAGGGATAGCTACGAGCTGTGGACGACCTGCCGTGTCTCGACGGGGACTTTTCGCGGGAAGCTTGGGTACTGTCCAATCTTTTTGAGCATCTCCACTGATATCAAATGTACCCGTCAGTTCTAGAAACTCAGGTGAGGAAAAAATACGATTGCGCAGGGCCGGATCAGGGCTAACACGGGGGAGGTGTGAGACTAAGGCATCGTTACGACTGAACTCGGCGAGCATTACGCTACATTTTGTACAAGTTTGTAAGTGAGCAGTAACCTCTCGCCATTCTTCGGATGCGAGTGCATTGTCAAGGTAAGCACTAAGCAATTCCTCGACTCGCTCGCAGTTCATTTTGTGCCTCCTCCTTGTTCTAAGGCCCTGTAATGTTCTCTAAAGGATTGACGCGCACGCGACAGATACATCTTGACACCGCTCTCGGCGATATTCAGAGCCTGGGCGATCTCACTGTATGAGAAACCTTCTTGAGTATACAACAATAATGCTGCCCGGTACTGCTGGGGCATACGATGAAGAGCTGCACGTACAAGTTCTGTTGTACCATAAATTTCTTGAGGGTCAGCGCTCTCAACATCCGCTGGCTCGTGATCAAGGTCTTGCCAGGGAAGCCATGCAATCAATTTGCGACGACGTAGTGCATCATAGGCTGTATTCGTAGCAATGCGATACAGCCAGGCCGATAGCTTTAAGTTCGCATCCATTTTTGGCAGTGCACGAAACGCTTTCAAAAAGGTATCCTGTGTCAGATCGTCCGCCTGTTCGCGGTCCCCTACCAGATGATAAACGTAGTTATAAATAGGCGTTTTATATTCGTCGTAAATCTGGTCAAAGGACCAAGAATTCTCCTTGGTTTCCGCCCTGGCCATGCGTTACGTCCCTTCAATGGCTATTGCTATCGACTTGTCCGTTCCACCAAGCGATAGTGCACATCTCCAGGCCGCGCCGATATCAAATTGATACCCATGCGGATGCGGAAAGGCTTTTCATCCTTCTGTGTAGTGGAACGGACAATCAACGCTTTCAGTAACATGATGAATGTAGATAGTTAATGATAACAGCGTTTGCGTGATTTATTGTTTATTATGGTAGCATATTTGCGAGAATCGCTGAAATCAGTAGCTATTGAGTTAGTACTAATGGGGGAAGATGAATTTGAGTCCCACTCATTTGCTCACAATCCTCCAGGTATGATACCATACACGGAGTAATCTAACCGCAACTAAGGAGTTATCCCTTTTATGGCTGAAGAAAAGCACTTGCGCGATATGCGCACAGTGTGGTGGCAGGAAGATGCCAGTGGCGAAGCTGTATGTATGATCGACCAGTCGCTTTTACCAGGGAAGATCGTCTATCTCACACTTACCCACGAGCAGCAGGTGGCAGAAGCTATCACTACATTACAAGTACGTGGCGCTCCGGCCATTGGCGTCAGCGCAGCTTTTGGTATGGCGCTAGCGCTTTATCGTCTACTACGCGAACGAGGTGAAGGGCTAACACTTGTAGAGGTACAGGCGCATTTACAAGCCGTTGGAGAAATGTTTCGTCGCACTCGTCCCACTGCATTCAATCTCCAGTGGGCTACTGAACGTATGCTGCGTCGCGCTAACCATGCTATTAGCGAGCAGTGCTCATTTCCACACCTGGCTCAGATTTTGAGGGATGAAGCCCAGGCAATTGCAGATGAGGACTTTCAGGCCTGCTTAAATATGGGCCGCTACGGAGCAGAGTTTATTGCCGATGACGATATTCTGTTGACTCATTGTAATGCAGGATCGCTTGCAACCACCGGTTGGGGAACTGCACTGGCACCAATGTACGTTGCGCATAGAGCCGGCAAACACCTGCACGTTTTTGTAGATGAGACCCGCCCTGTGCTACAAGGAGCGCGTTTGACTGCCTGGGAGCTTCAGCAGGAAGGGATTCCGTTAACATTAATCACTGACAGTATGGCGGGCTATTTCATGCGCTATGGCGGGATTAAAGCCGTTTTTGTAGGTGCCGACCGGATTGCTGCTAATGGAGATGTAGCTAATAAAATCGGGACATATAGTGTCGCTGTACTGGCTCAAGTACATGCCATTCCTTTTTACGTAGTAGCTCCTCGCTCCACGATTGATCTCAAACTTTCATCGGGCGAACAGATTCCAATAGAGCAGCGACACTCAGATGAAATTACGCATGTG
>WNFG01002403.1_pt1 | contig 15668 bp, 13 predicted proteins | sample 5400431 | NCBI WGS metagenome assembly WNFG01 (sample SAMN13153346, study PRJNA577476) | soil metagenome | isolation source: 120 cm saprolite under Douglas fir tree site 2 hole 3 replicate 2 | place: USA:California | collected 2015-04-18 | reverse complement strand
TCTAGAACCTTAATCCCTGATAACGATGTCATCGCTGTTTAGCCGAACCTCTTCTCTTCACACAGAGCTATTGCGCAATCTCCTCCAGAGCCTGCCCGCGGGTGCGGGTGCCCAGAATGCCGACCGCGAGCACCACTACGAACATAGCAGATGCGATAAAGGCAAAGACGCCGATTGTTCCAAACCTCTGAAGGAAAAACGCAATCATGAAGCTGCTGAATACGGTGGAGAGGCGGCTAAAAGAGTAGACAAAACCAACCGCGCGCGCACGCACACGTGTGGGATAAACCTCGGACATGTAAGCATGAAAAGCATAAGAAAGCAGGATGGTCGATACAGCGAGCAAGCCTCCGAACGCGATCAACCTCGCGGTCGTGAACTGCTGGGAAAATGCCAGACCGAATCCTGCGACACAGATCGCGGCAATCATGACCTGCCATTTGCGCTCGATTCGGTCGGCGAACAGAGCGATGAACAATGGGGTAATCGGAAACAGTGTGGCAATAAAGAAACTGTATTGCAGGCTCTTAACAAAGCTAGCGCCGCGGGACTCCATCAAAGCGGGCGTCCAATTGTTGAAACCAAAGAAGCCGATGGCCTGAAAGAAATTCAACAAGACAAGCATGATGGTACGTCGAGTGTAGGGAGGACGTAGAATCTCGGACAACGAAGCTTTGTGAGCCATCTCTGCGACGGTCGGTACCGGTTGAGGAAGCTCGCCTCCTGCCTGAGGCGCGACATGCGCCTCAATCATCGACGTGACCTGTTCGGCTTCACGGATCCTGCCTCGGGCTGCCAGCCAACGGGGTGATTCCGGGACAGTCCGCCGAATCCACCAGACGACAATCGCGCCGAGGGCGGGGCCCAGAGCTACCCAGCGCCATCCATCCATACCAAACGGTTTGAGTGGGATCAACTGCCAGCTCAGGAGTGCCACAATCGGCACCGCCGCAAGTTGAACGGAGTGGTTCACTGCGAACGCTCTGCCCCGAATGTGTTTCGGCACCAGCTCCGCGACGTAACTGTCAATGGTGACAAGCTCCACGCCGATGCCAACACTGGCAATGAACCGCGACACATCGATCATAACGGCATGGCTTTGCAGTGCCATGACGACTGTGGCAGCGGCATACCATAACAGCGAGATGGCGAAGATAGCCCGCCGACCGTAACGATCTGCAACGGAAGCAAAGGCCACGGTCCCGATAAATAAACCCAGGAAAGTAACGGCTGCGAAGGTAGCTTGATCGGTCAAGCCGAACAACCCCTTCACTCCGCCGTGAAATATACCGGCGCGGATCAGCCCTGGACTGATCGACGCCGTAAGCGCTATATCGTACACCTCGAAGAAACCGCCGAGCGACAACAGGATGATCAGTTTCCAGATGTACGCAGTTGCGGGTAACCGGTCGAGACGCGCGCTGACCATTGCGGCGCTTGCCCCGGACATCTCGCTGGTTTCCGGAATTTGCGTTGTCCCGCTGCTATTCATCCCACCTCATGACATGGCCAATGTCTTCGCGCATGGTCTTCGATCTTTCACCTACGGGACTTCGATGTCAACCAAAGGCATGAACTGCTGTCCTCCATGCAGATCCCCGTCGCCAAGGTCACCTTGAAAAATCTCACGGGGAAGGCTGAACTTGAAGGCCAGCGCGTTGTCGCACTCAAAGAAGCGGACGGCCTCGGGCCGGCATCGATAGAGGTTCGCAAATACGGCCGCATTGAGCACGCCCGATCGTTTCACTCGTAAGTAGCTCTGTTCATCGGGAAACATAATGTCAAACGTCAATATGAACGGACCCGCGTTCTTGCTGCGAATAAGGCTAGAGAGCTGCGCTAGTTTCATAAACAGGATTTCCAATATTGATAAATTCCGTGCGGAACATTTCTTCCTGGCTGTGGGGCAGAGCAACATGATGGAAGTTGAAGCGATACACCGGCCCCCGGTCGATGTGTGCCGGATTATGGAGACATGCGAAGGTTGTTATTGCACCCTTCCATTCGGGTACGGGGTGGTGCAAGAGCGGTTGCCGGCTCACCAGTGCAATCGTAGTAGCGATCTCCTGGGTCGGCGCCGTTGCTTCGAGAACCAAGCCGATTTCTTTAGGAACCGATTTCTGGTCCGGCTCCAACCTCCCCATAACCGCATCTCGTCCGTAGATATGAAATTCAAGGTGATACTGGCTCTTGGATAGCGTGTCCCCGAATACCTTCGCGATACCGGTCTCTATTCTTTCCCGCACTCCGGCCAACCAACTATCAAGCCGTTTGATGAGGAAGGCGTCGCGTATGCCCCCGACGATAATAGATTGGTAGCCGACTAATTCTGCACCCTCAAGCTTCACGGAGTACGCGTCCGACGGGATCAGGGCGCTCCCCGAGACACGGACGCTCACGTCATCTACAGCTTCGAAGCTCGATTTGCTCAGGTCGAGTGTTCCGGAGGATTCTCTATGGAGATAGGGATCGGCGTTTTCATACAGCGTGTGAGCAGCGACGCTTTGAGGTGTACATCGAAGTCCAGGCCCGAAGGGACGGATGATGAAGTGGTCGCGACGGATACGACCAAATATAACCCCTTTGCCCATAGTCTCGGCAGCCATTGTTCCGCATTCCGAAACTTTGCCTGCATGCCAGGCGAGCCCAGCGGGAAAGCCGCGCAGGATGGGAAGCGCAGCGTACAAGGCAGAATCGCTGCAGCGTCCAGCAAGGACGAAGTCAGCCCCTCCTTCCAGGGCGCGTTGCAGCGGTTCGACGCCCATCATGCCAACGACCCGGACGCTACGGTCAATTACCGCCTCATCCACGTGCGGAGCCGGCTCAAGGGCACGGATCCGATTTTCCCTCATTAAAGTTTTGAGATAAGCCTTGTCCTGCTCCGAATAAATCACTGCGGTACGCAGAGTCAGGTCATTCTCCCTGGCGACTTCACGAGCGATGTCTAACGTCCAGTCAACGTGTGCGTCTCCCCCAGCCGTGCCAGCCGACCCGACGAGTACCGGAATTCCGGCTTGTTTGCCGGCGCGCAGCATCAGGGCCAGATCCTGCTTAATCATCTCGCGTGGGAACGCCGATTTGCCGGAGCCCAATGAATACGGCCCCGCGTCGGTGGTTCCTGCGTCTGCCGCAATAAAGTGGGGTTCCTGGGCCATCGCTTCGTCGAGACTTTCCGCGTGTATGCCACCGCCGACAGCGCCAATTGCGGCAACGAATCTGATTTCTTCCATCTTTAACCCTTTCTTTCCATTGCGTCCCCGAGCCTTCCGGCACACCAACCCTTCACAGGCCCAGAGTTTCACCGAAATGCCCGATTCCTACCATATGATCTTGGCTCCCAACTGGATTTGGCGCGGCGGCGTTGTGGTGGAATCGATAATCCCGGCACTCCCGGGATCTACGCTGTTAAATCCGGTGATTCCATTGAATTGCAGGTTATCGACCGGCGCCTGAAAGTTTGCGTGGTTCAGAATATTGAAGAACTCGAAACGCAATTGCAGGCCAAACGTCTCTGAAATCCGCGGAATCCGTATATTTTTCAGCATCGCGAAGTCTACGTTCACGAGCTTCGGACCAACCAACGTGTTGCGCCCATTGTTGCCGAAAATGTTCGTGCACAAAACTTGCCCGTTCATGGGATTAGAAGCCCCGCTACATAGCGGGGCAATCGGTGAATTCACCGACACGGTCGGATAAGTAAAACAATTGGGATTGATGTACGTCATCCCAGTGTTTTTGAAGTTCGAATTATAAGGATTGCAGCCCGGTACGCGGTTCGGGAAGTCGAAAGGGTCTGAACTACCCTGGCCAAGCGGGTCTCCTGCCAAACCGAGGGTAAACGGCACTCCTGAACTGGCACTTACAATTCCCCCTATCTGCCAGCCGCCCGCGATCACGTTTAAGACAGGATGGGCCTTCGGACTGGGCAGATCATAAATGGAATTCACGGTGAGGTTATGACGTATATCGAAGTCACAAACACCGCGTCTTCCCGCTTTGTTAAAGTAAATAAGTGACGAAATCGAATTCGTGTAAGCGTCGCCCAGGCCCCCGGAGGACCCGTAATCCAGACACTTACTCCAGGTATAGGAAACCTGGCCTTGAATTCCATGCAGGCCGGCTAATCTGAGCTGCGTTTGCAGGCCGTTGTATTTTGTGCTTCCGTCATAAAACACTGCGTAAGTGGGGCCTACCATCGGATTCGCCAGTGTCCCGCCACTCGCCGGCCACACCAGAACTCCATTGACGTTTTGCACCTGCGGAGGAGCCACCTGATTGTGGTCGCCTGCTGCGAACGATTGGTGCACGGTGTGGGAACCCACGTAGCCGATTGCGGCGAACACATGCTCATTGATCTGACGCTGTATGTTGAAGTTCCAATTCATAGCGTAGGTGCGGTTGGGATGCGGTTCCGCAAATGTGACCTGTGACTGGGAGGGATCAAACGAGACGACGTTGACCACTCCTTTTGGAAACGTACCCTGTCCCGGCAGAATCGCGTCGACGACTTGGGAGAAAGGCAGGCCCAGGGAGCTTTCACCTAACCAATTAAACGGAAGGGGCAGGACGTCGAAGACTCCAAAACCGCCGCGGACGGCCGTTTTGCCGTCACGAAATGGGTCCCAGGAAAAGCCGACCCGGGGATCGAAATTATGCGACGTTGGATTCGAAAGCCAATAGTGCTTGCGCGGCTCTGGGATGCCAAAGTACAGGCTCGGGGTCGATCCGAAAAGGTTATGAACCTCAGTGGGCAGGGTCATCATTTCGTATCGGAGACCAAGATTGATGGTCAGATTGGAACGCAGCCGCCAGTCGTCCTGCGCGTAGCCTCCGATAATATCGTTGCGTACTCCAGCCTCGACTCCGGTGGTCGAGCCCGCAAACGCAAAGAAAAAAGGATTATTGGTTAGAAAGTCCGTCAGATTATTGAAGATGAAAGTCCCGTTGACTCTGGGGCGTGGTTTCTCATTACTCTGCATACGCTCAAAGGCCGCGCCGAATTTGAGATAGTGATTGCCCTTCGCCACCACAATATCGTCATACGCCTGTATGGAGTTCAAGGTGTGGGTAAAGCCGGCAAAGCTGCCAAGCCCTCCGGCAGTCGTAATGCCATTGACGATGAGGTAAGCCGAAGTTTGTCCGGCAACTGTCCCCAGATTCGTATCCGCGGCGGCGGGATTGATGGCCTTGAAAGGCTGGCTTACCTTCCCCTGGGACCGATTAAAGCCGAGCCGGGCAATATTTACGACGGAAGGAGTGAAGGCGTGAGTCTCCGAGAGGCTGATCATTTGTCGCCGAGCGAATACCTGATTGACGATATTGTTAAGCGCATCGGGAATCAGTTGAGGGGCAGTGTCGAAGAAGTAGGTGCCGTTGAGGCTGTCGCTGGCTGAGATATGATGATCCACTTTGAGCGTGAAGTAATTCTCTGTGCTGACTTTGAGTGCCGACGTAAGGAAGACGCCCGTATCGCCATTGCCCTGAAGGCCGGCATTCGGCAGGGGCCACAGAGCAAGAGCCGGCTTGACCGCCTGGTCAACGATGATGGGACCGGAAGCCAGTTGCCCGGCTCGTGCGTTTGGCGACGGCACGATGTCGCTGAACGACAGACTCTGGTTTTCGCGAATCCCTTCGTAGTCGCCAAAGATAAAGGTCCTGTCCTTGATGATCGGCCCGCCGGCTGAAGCGCCAAACTGAATACGGCGGAATGGAGGCTTGGTGGCTGGGTCGAAATAATTTCGGGCATCAAAGATCTTGTCGCGATCGAAGAAATACGACGAGCCGTGAAAATTGTTGGTGCCGGATTTGGTGACGGAATTGATGACCGCCCCTGACGTGCGCCCATACTCAGCGGTATAGTTGCTGGTAACCACGTTGAACTCCTGGATCGCGTCAACGCCCAGCGTGACGCCCAGGACGCTGCCCGGCGCCCCGTTGGTGTAGTCGTTGATGCTGATGCCATCCACCCGGTACGTGTTTTCATACGGCCGGTGTCCGCTATCCGCAAGTTGATTCCCAAAGCCGCGATTGCCACGGTTGGCGCTGTTTCCGGTGGTTGCCTGAGCCCGTACGGCGATCACTCCCGGCTGCAGCGTCGCCAAAAGCGTCCAGTCGCGGCCGTTTAGCGGAAGATCCACGATCGTCTTCCGCTCGACAGTAGCGCTGAGTGTGGACGATGATGTTTCCACCAAGGGGGGCAATTCAGTCACTTGGACCACAAGATTGACCGCGCCCACTTTTAACGTCAGATTCAGAGCTCTTTCAGAACCCACCGTCAGCGTGACACCTTTGACAACTGTTTTCGAAAAGCTGCGGGCGCTGGCTTCGATGTCGTAATCGCCGGGCGACAGATTCGGGGCCGAATACAAACCGTCGGAATTCGATTGCACTTCCCGGATGACGCCGGTGGATACATTCTTAATGGAGACCATGGCATTCGGAACAGAGCTGCCTGAGGTGTCCATAACAACGCCGGAGAGGTTTGCTCCCGCCAATTGAGCCCGCGCCGGGAGCGCCGCAAGAAGGGTAACGAATAGAACGACAGACAGGCCGTTTTGAATACATGGTCGCTTGCTTTGAATCGAATTCATAACCGGCTCCTCTCCACAACGGGGTGGCTTCTAGTTCACCGGACTAACAAGTCTCTGCTTCATGGCAGGAACCCAAATCATAGTGCCGTATACCTATCGTACTCGTTATGCGTCCATAGTGTATACCACTGGGCGCGGAGAATTGCAACCGAATGATATAGTGGATGCCGGAATGACCGTGAAACGCAGGAATGCGCCAGCGTGAGCGGAGGATAGCTTGCGGAACAAGACCCGAAATACACTTAATCGGACCGAGGAGCCATTTCCGGTGGGTGGCGCCAGACCGAAATCGAAAACAACGGCGAGCCGATCGGCGCAGCCTCTGGATGGCCGGTCACTCTCCGATGTCGCATATGCAAGAGTGGTCGACATGCTCCGTTCGCGAGAGCTTAGCCCCAACGATGTAATCCTCGAAACCCGCCTTTCCCGGCAGCTCAAGATCTCCCGCACACCGCTCCGGGAAGCGATTCGGAGGCTGGAAGGCGAAAGGATTCTCGAGCGGCAAAGAAGCGGTACCCTTGTGGTAAGGGCGATCTCCATCGAAGATCTTCTTCACATCTGGCAAATTCGGATCCTGCTCGAGGGGGATGCGGCCCGACGCGCGGCTGGCCAGGTCTCGGTTCGAGATCTTAACACTTTGCGGGCAAAATTAATCGGCATGAAAAACAATGGAAATCCGGCACCACAAGACCTTCGCGCAGTGGGTCACGATTTGCATTCCCTCATTGCACAGGCCTCTGGAAATCCCATGCTCGCCGCCATTATCGAAGACTTCAGAAAACGCACGCACTTGCTTACGATCCGCCGAGTCCCGGAACGCGCCATCAAGGTCTGTGAGGAACATCTTGCCATCGTGGACGCCCTGCTGGCAGGAGATGGCGATGAGGCCAGGGCTGCAATGCAACACCACATTGAAGGCGTTCGCGCGTACACTCTCGAAAAGCTTGGCGCCCTCTGAGGGACTGTAACGTAAAGACGCAGCCGTTCATTTTCCCTATCGTGACGGGGCTAGTCTGACGTTTGGTCTTGTCCTCATCCTTCCTTTCCAATGTCTGGTGCAGTGACTCCTCAGGTAAGCAAATTCGCTGCTCCGCTTCCTCCTGATTCCGTCCGGCTCTGTGGTCGCCTTGCCTGGCGATGAGTGACATTGCGTATACATGTGTGATACGCTGTTCGCCGTTCGGATTTACTTAACCTTGTCTGGGGCCTCATTCATGAATCGCCGCCTTGCTCTCTTCGTACTCTTGCTGGGGCTGTCGTCGCACCTGGTTCAGGCTGAAAGCTACAGAGTCACGGGTTCCATTCCGATTGGAGGAACGGGCCACTGGGATTATTTGTTGGCCGACTCCGAAAATCGCCGTCTGTATGTCTCGCACAACGCCGAAGTAGTGGTCATCGATCTTGATTCTCAAAAGATTTTGGGAAAGATCGCTGTCGGTGGATTCAGTCACGGTATTGCGATTGCTCCTGATGTGAACCTGGGGTTCATTACTACTGGCGGTAGCGGTACAGATCCTCATAAGTACCCCAATGAGGTGGCCTCCTTCGATCTGAAAACTCTGGAGATCAAAGACAGGATAAAGGTGGGTGAGGATCCGGACGCAATTGTTTACGATCTGCCTTCCGGACGGGTATTTGCTTTTAACGGCGATATTTCCCAGGCGACCGTAATCAACGCCAAAAGTGGCAAAGTTGAGAAGATTATCCCCCTCGGAGGTAAACCGGAGTTCTCGGTGAGCGACGGTAAGGGCAGCGTATACGTGAATCTCGAAGACAAGGGCGAGATTGCTCAAATCGACACCGGCGGCCTGACCGTTAGAGCTCACTGGTCCTTAGCCCCGTGCGAGGAACCCGCCGGGCTGGCGATGGACCGCGAAAACCGACGATTGTTTTCGACCTGCGGTAACAAGACCATGGTGGTCGTGGATGCCGACAGCGGCAAGGTCATTTCAAGCTTGCCGATCGGCGTGCACCCGGACGGCGCTCTGTATGATCCCGGCACCAAACAGGCCTTCTCATCCAATGTCGACGCGACCCTTACCGTAGTCCGCCAGGGAGGGAAAGATACGTATTCTGTGCTCGACACGGTCGAGACCGAGCCCGGTGCCCGGACCATGGCGATGGACCTGAAAACCCACACCATCTATCTTTCGTCAGCCAAATTTGGACCTAAGCCGGAGGGCAGCAGGTTTCCGTCCGTCGTTCCAGAAACGTTCCGAGTGCTGATCTTAAAGCAACCCTAGAGCTGGTTTCGTTAATGTTTCGTAAGAGCGCACTTACATGGATCAATGAAAGTCATTGATGCGACCCTCTGGCCAGTTGTCTCAGACGCACCCCATTCTATTTATGTTTGTGATTCAAAGCCGACATGACACGGGTTAACAACCCATGAGGAGAGGCTCGATACATCCATGGAAAAAGTACTCAAGATAGCGGGGATAATTGCGCTGGTGTTGATCGCTGTCGCCGCTTCAGTGTTGATATATCTGGTCGTCCCGGGAACCCCGAGTCGATCTCGCTTCATGACCTTCCAGGGTTTTATCGCCCTGCCTCAGACCGGGCGACTAAATGTGCTCGATTACTTGACGCTAAGAGATCACATCTTGTTCGTCACCGCCGAATCTTCCGGGAATGTGTTCAAAGTAACGCTGGATCCGACCACGCAAACCACCGCCACCAACATATCTACACTCCCTGGTGGCGGCGCGGTCCACGGTGTGGTGTTAATGCCCTCGCAGAATGTAGCCTTCGTAACGCGCGGCGAAGACAATACGGTAGATGTCTTTGACCCTACCAGCCTTCAGCAAATCAAACGTATCCCTGTCGCGGACGATGCGGACGCCATACTTTACGTCCCAACCAGCAAGCTCGTCTACGTTGCCAATGGCGACGCGCACCTGGCAACCCTGATTGATCCTGTCGCCGGCACCGCCGTAGGAACCATCGCTCTAGAGGCCAAACCCGAATATCCGGCGTTGGACACTCATACCGGCTTGCTCTATCAAAACCTTAACGATACCAACATGGTCGCCGCCATCAACCTGGCCCAGAGAACGATTGTTGGAAAATGGTCTCTCGCTCCCTGTGAAGGACCGACCGGAGTGGCGATCGACTCAGAGCAGCAGCGGCTCTTTGCCGTCTGTTCCCATAATGCCACACTCGTGGTTTTTGATTTGGAACGTCATCAAGTGATCGCCTCTTTGAAGATTGGGGGAGGCCCGGACTCAGTTGCATTTGACGCTACTCTGCACAGAATCTATGCCGCCGGGAAATCTGGGAAGTTTGATGTGGTTCAACAGGATGGTCCAGACACATACCGCTTGTTGGACCAGATAAGCACTCACTACGGAGCACACACTCTAGTTGTGGATCCCGCATCGCACCAGGTCTTTGTCGGCTATGCGAGCTTGTTAAGCCCTCCGAGAATTGCAGTCTTCTCGCCAATAACGACTCGGCCGTAATGGGAAACATTGACTCGTCATCGATTAGCCGGCGGAGATGTTTATTGAGCGCCAGACGCGCTTGACCGGAGTGCCAGACGTTCGAAGGAGAGTGTCGATGCCAACAGTGGATCTGGAAGATCTGGAGTCGTTAAAAAAATGTGTCGGCCGCGAAATTGGCGTCACGGGGTGGCTCGGCCTCACGCAAGAGCGGATCGAGCAATTCGCCGAAGCGACGGAAGACCGCCAGTGGATTCATCTTGGGTAGCGTGGAGCTCACCGATGACCGTAGGCGTGCGATTGGAACGGCCATCGTTACTTATATGCTCGTCGATGGACCAGTGACTGCTCCGGATGCCGTGTTTCCATTCTCAAAAGTGGGGATTTGATGGCAGAAAGCGTACGAATGGCGGTGGCAGCCTCTGCGGCGGTCAGGGAATTGCCTTCGATCCGAGTGAGCGCGGTGCCCTGGTATGTGTGGTCGGCCGCTCTGGCAGTAACGTCCACGACCGTGGGCCTTTACTGGGATATTTCCTGGCATAGAGGAATCGGGCGAGACACATTTTGGACACCCGCCCACTTGGCCATTCAGTTTGGAGCTATGCTTACGGGGCTTTCCTGCGCCTATCTGATTCTGCACACTACGTTCGCACGTAGCGACGCAAGCCGAGAGAACTCGGTAAAGATTTGGGGCCTGCGTGGCCCACTGGGCGCATTCATTGCAGCATGGGGCGGGTTTTGCATGCTCACGTCCGCTCCCTTCGACAACTGGTGGCACAATTCCTATGGCTTGGACATAAAGATCCTAAGCCCGCCGCACGTCGTTCTGCTGGTCGGAATCTTCGCCATGGGAGCGGGAGGACTGATCCTGACGACCGGCCGGATGAATCTGTCGGCAGGGGAAAGCCGAGACAAGTTTAACCGACTTCTCCTGTACACCGGATCGCTCCTTCTATGTCTGCTGTTTATGCTGGCCTATCAGTACATCGGCGACCAAAATCTCATGCACAGCGCGATTTACTATCGCGTGCTCGGGATGATCGCTCCGGTAGTGCTGGTCGGAATTGGTCGACCTTCAGGAGCTCGTTTGGCTGCTACCGCTGTGGCGTCGATCTACACGGGCTTGTGGCTCGCCGGCAATTGGATAATGCCCCTATTTCCCGCACAAGGAAAACTTGGACCCGTGTTCACGCCGATCTCGCACATGGTTCCGCTCGGGTTTCCCGTACTCCTAATTCCCGGGGCCATCGTGCTGGATTTTGTTCTGAACCGGTTTTGCGGCCGAGGTGACACATGGAAAGCGGCGGTGGGCGGCATTGGCTTCATGGCCGCGAGTTTGGCGGTGAACTGGCCATTTGCCTACTTCATGATGTCTCCCCATGCGCGCAACTGGATTTTCGCGATGAACGAATTCGGCTATAAAGTTCCGCCTTCTCGGTATCACCTGGCGTGGGAGTTGCAGTCTTACGAAAAGACGCGAGTTGAATTTTGGGTCGGAATGTTCATCGCGGTGGTGGCGACGGCACTTTCACTGCGTATCGGCATGCTCTGGGGTAATTGGATGCGTCGTATTCGCCGTTAGCGTCGCATCAAAACATTGTCCCCGTCTTAATAAGGATTGAATGCGAGCCTGCGGACTAGCTGTTCTGATCTTAATATTGAGTTCCTCCGGCTTTGGACACGTGGGCAGCCCGAATGTGTATTTTGAGGGCAATGCGGGCCCGTATCATTTATTAGTCACAGTGACTCCGCCGGCGATGGTTCCCGGCGTGGCCCAGTTGCAAATTCGCGTTATATCCGGGACTGTGAATAGCATCAGTATTGCGCCAGTCTTTGTTAATGGCAAAGATCAAGGTCTGCCCCCAACCCCGACTTGATGGAGGCCGGAGTTGATCCGCAATTATTCACCGGCAATGTCTGGCTGATGGAATCGGGCTCATGGGAAGTTCGTGCCGAGGTTTCCGGACCACAAGGCGTTGGTAAGCTGGCAGTACCTGTGCCCGTGTTTGCGCGACGAATCTTGCCGATGCAAAGACCGCTAGGCACTCTGCTGTTCGTACTCACGCTGGTTCTCTCCATTGGAATTGTCTCAATCGCCGGCGCGGCGGCACGTGAAGGGGGGCTTCCGACCGCGGCCATTGCTTCCCCACAGGACCGGCGTCTCGGACGAATCGCAATGGCCGTTGCCGGCGTGTTCGTTGTAACCATACTGGTGTTGGGAAACTGGTGGTGGAACACGCAGGCCGCGGAGCTGAAGCAAACCACGCTCTACCGCGCTCCTCCGCTTAGAGTCTCCTTCGACGGAACAGGCCAGCTCACCTTGCGGATGGATGAAGACTTCTGGCACAAGAGCCGCAAGAATCGATGGTCGATGACCATGATTCCAGATCACGGGCACCTGATGCACGCATTCCTCTTACGAGTTCCAGCAATGGACCGCTTTTATCATTTACATCCGGAGCCAACCAACGACGGATCGTTCATACTGCGGCTGTCTACCATTCCGTCAGGGAAATACAAGATTTTCGCCGACATTGTCCGCGCCACCGGATTCCCGGAAACCATGGTCAGCGAAATCGACTTGCCAGATGTGACGGGGGAGCCGTTCTCCGGCGACGATTCGGGTGTGGAGGCTTCAGCAAATGGACGCTCTGGCCGCACGACAAATGTCTCGTCACTGGCGGATGGCGGCCGAATGATTTGGGAACAAGATGGAACGGCTTTGAAAACCGGTCAGGTTTCCTGGTTACGCTTCCGGGTTGAGGACGCCCAGCATAAGCCGGCTCGCGATCTTGAAACCTACCTGGGCATGGCAGCTCATGCGGAGTTCGTGAGATCGGATTTTTCTGTATTCGCACACATCCATCCTGCCGGTTCGGTGCCGATGGCGTCACTCATGATGGCGCAGGGGGATTTCGAATTGCCTATGGACCACAGCTCGATGCATTCTCTTCCTGCTGCGGTTTCCTTTCCTTATGGCTTTCCCCAACCCGGCGACTATCGCTTGTTTGTACAGGTAAAGCGGCATGGCCAAGTCGAGACCGGCGTGTTCGACGCGCACGTAAGAGACTGATCCGGGTGGTGATTATTGCCGGACGAGGTCCACACAGAATCTATTGCAAAACTGGGCCCCGGAAATCGAGCACGCCACAGCCACAGTCTTCGCAGCGTGCATCGGCCGAATGGCCATTTTCCATCGACCCATAAACGCAATCAATCAACTGGCTTGAGTGACAGAAAATGAACATTCAGCTGCTGCTTTCTCATTGAATTCCGATTCGGACATCTCGAAGACAGAATCCAGACCTGTAAGCCTCAATACTTGGCGCACAGCCGAGGAAGGGGTCACCACCCTCAGATAGATACCAGCCGCCAGGAGCGATACCAGAGCGCCTATTCCGGCCGCATCAATTGCAGTTACGCCGTTGAGGTCCAGAATTATGTCTCGCGGATGCTGCTGCATGACGGCGCACAACAGCCCAGTTTCCTGGCCGCGAACGAGTCTACCCTGACAGCGCACAGTCGCCATGCCGCCCGCACTTTCAACGCTTATGTTCAAAACCGTTCAATCCTCTCGTGGACAATCGCATAAAGAAAAGCTAACCCAGCAGGAGGGATAACGCTGATAGGAACTGTAAAACGGCTGTATGGATTTGTATGGCTCAAGGCTTCTGGCGGTTGAGCCTTACGGTTTTGGCGTATGCCATGAGTAACAGAAAAGAGACGATCCGGGAGGGATCTTGTCCTTGACGACTCAATCCCCTATAAGTGGCCCGAACGCGTGAGTGCCCATTCATGGGTTATTTGTCAAGGTGTTCCTCTGGTTTTGGCTCACGGTCCTCGCGCTGTCCGCCATCTTTCTTGCGGCCGCACGCTCGGCAGTCGATTGCTTCCCGCCCCCGACGTCATTGCAGCTTCGCTCCCAAGGTAGCGGATGAGGCGGCACACGCGTATGAATTTGGAGGTCCACAGGAGTTTGCGCAAATTCCAACGAGGACTGATGGGCACCTCCCAGGGGTCGGTCAATCTTCAGATTCCGGACGGTTAGACGTCCACTCTTCCATAACCAGACTGGCGCAGCGAGGCAATTTGCAGCAATTTGCGGGTCTCTATGGCCCTGAGTCGCGTTTACACGCTATCATCGAGGCGAATGCTTGCGCAAAAATCCATGTTGAGCGAATTCGCCTGGGACCAGCGCTACCAAGTTTCCCCTCTCGACGACGTGCTTACGCCCGCGCTGCTGCTTTATCCAGAAATCGTTGCCTCCAACATCGAGCGCACGCTGGAGTTGTTGGGCGGCGACGCGAATCGCTGGCGCGTGCACATCAAGACCGCAAAGCTGAGCTACACGCTTCGCATGCTGGTCGATCACGGCATCCGCAATTTCAAATGCGCGACCACTCTCGAACTGCTAGTGGCCTGCCGCAACGGTGCGGCAGACGTACTGTTCGCTTATCCCGCGGTGGGCGCAAGTGTGCGGCGGGTCAAGGAAATAGCCGACCAGTTCCCAGGGGTGCGCATTTCCGTTCTGGCGGAGAACAATCAACAGGTGGGGCAATGGCGCGACAGCCGGGTCGGAGTCTTTCTGGACATAAATCCAGGCATGAATCGGACGGGCATCGAGCAAAGCCGCGACGATAAGATTGTTGAATTGTGTCGCGCAATCGGCGACCTGGGGCTGGAGTTCCGCGGTCTGCATTATTACGACGGTCAATATGGGAGCCTGGAACAGCGCCAACGAACCGTGGTGGCTCACGCCGGCTATGAACGCTTGCTAAAAGTTGTGAGCGAGATCGAGCACCTTGGTAGGGGTGTGCCGGAAGTGGTCACTGCCGGAACGCCGACGTTCCCGTGCTCGCTTGCCTTCAAGGGCTTTCGCGGCGGAGGGTTCGTCCATCGCGTTTCGCCCGGAACCGTTGTCTATTGCGATGCAACCAGCCTGGCACAGCTTCCCAGCGATTACGGCTACCTTCCGGCAGTGCTGGTCTTGACACGCGTAGTGAGCCAGCCGCGCGCGGGGATTGTCACCTGCGATGCTGGACATAAGGCAGTATCAGCCGACGCCGGTGTTCCCACATGCCTGGTCGTTGGGCGTCCGGAACTGACGCCGCTCTCCCCCAGCGAAGAGCATCTACCAATGGCGTTCGGGGAAGAAGCGACGGGTCCGCACGTTGGGGATGTGCTTCATCTCCTTCCACGGCATGTTTGCCCCACGGTGAACAATTTTGATTGCGCTCTACTGGTGCGGAATAGCGAGGTCAAGTCCGTGGAAAAGGTGTCGGCACGGGGCCGCGAGGCGCCGCTGCTGCAGGCGACCGACCAAACGGTTCACCTCAGGAGCTAAGCCACTGCGGGCGTCGAGGACGTAGCACGAACTCGGATCTACTGCCTGCTGCCCATGGCCGAAGCCGCACAGGCGACAGTCACGGCTCAACGGCAAGTGTTGCATGTGGTCGCCGACGCAGGCTATTCCAACCGAGAACGCCGTCCCCTGCTCCTAGACCTCATCCCCAGCTAGGCCATGGACGACCCAAACTCAATCCCATGGCACGCGCGTCATTCAAATCTGTCTCATCTCGTGGGGTCACCCCAGGTCACCCGAGCACCTTCATGGGTCTCGCCTTTGGTGGGTAGGGTG
>WNFG01002402.1_pt1 | contig 15668 bp, 17 predicted proteins | sample 5400431 | NCBI WGS metagenome assembly WNFG01 (sample SAMN13153346, study PRJNA577476) | soil metagenome | isolation source: 120 cm saprolite under Douglas fir tree site 2 hole 3 replicate 2 | place: USA:California | collected 2015-04-18 | reverse complement strand
ACTGGTTCGTTCAAGGCTGCTGCCGCGCGGGCGCAAGAGTGGCTGAAAAAGGTCGACACGAAAGATGTCCTGGTGGTTGATATTGGCGCGGCGCGCTCACTCGGGATTTATCCTTTGCCGTTGCCTGAGTTGGGGAAGCCGGTTAGCAAAACTCTATGACACAATCTTTCGATGTGATCGTGATCGGCGCCGGCATCGCCGGCCTGACCGCGGCACGTGATCTTTGTGCCGCCGGAGTGCGTGTGGCGCTCGTGGAAGCGCGGGCGCGCGTCGGTGGGCGGATCTACACTGACCACACTCTGGGCTACCCGGTTGAATTGGGCGCCGAGTTCATTCACGGCCGCCCTAAAGAAACTTTTGATCTGGTGGAGAAGTTCGGTCTTTCGGTCGTCGCGGTTGAAGGCGCGTTCTGCGAACATCGCGACGGCAAATGGCTGCAGGCAGGCGAATTCTGGGAGCAGATTGAGGCGTTGTTTTCAAAGATCCCCACTGACGGCCCTGACCGGTCATTTCTGGAATTTCTGGACCACGCAGATGCCGATGCCAAGGTCAAGCAGCGCGCACTAGGATTCGTGGAAGGCTTCCATGCTGCCGATCCGGGACGCGTTAGCATTCATTCCATCGCCAAGAGCAATGCCGCGGAAGAGGCGATTGACGGCGACTCACAGTTTCGATTCGCCCGCGGTTACGACGGCTTGGTGCACTGTGTTGCCGAGAGCGTTGACCGAACGCGCCGCGAGCTTTTGCTCAACACCGCAGTCACGGAAATCTGCTGGAAGTCAGGTGAGGTTCGTGTCAAAACAGCTTCTTCCACTGAATTCGTTGCGCCACGCGCCGTGATTACCCTTCCTCTGGGAGTTCTCAAGTCGGGCGCGGTCCGATTTACGCCTGAACTCCCTAAAGAGAAGCAGCGTGCCCTAAATGGACTGGAGATGGGTCCGGTGGTCCGAGCGAGTCTCGCATTTCGTGACAAGTTCTGGGAGTTGCGACCCGGGCTCAAGGATCTCAGCTTTCTCTTCACGGACAATCAGCGCTTCCCGACGTGGTGGACCAGTAATCTGCTTCCATATCCGCTGATCACTGGGTGGGCGGCAGGACACTTTGCGCAGAACCTGTCCGGCTGTGGCAAGGACTGTGTCGTTTCGCGCGCGCTTGAAACACTTGCCGATGTCTTCGCCATGGACGCGAAGACTTTGCGGCAGGAGCTTGTGTCAGGATATGCCCACGACTGGCAATCCGATCCATTTTCGTGCGGCGCTTACAGCTACGTCCTCGCTGGAGCGGACAGCGCCGAGGACGGATTAGCGGCCCCGCTATCAGACGTCTTGTTCTTCGCCGGAGAAGCAACCGACAATCGCGGCCACAACGGCACGGTCCACGGAGCAATCTTCAGCGGCGAGCGCGCGGCGCGGGAGATCCTGGCACGCTGATTGTCGCTGGCGTGTACACTTGTCTTCTGCTAAACACAGCATGGAAACCCACACTTCAGTTGCGTCCATGGCCGCCGTCTACGCGGAAAAGGCCGTGGCGCTGGCGCGCGAGTTCAAAGCCCGGCTTGATTACAGTGAAAACTCGCTCATGGAAGTGGAAACAATTCTGGCCCAACTCTCACGCGAGTTGCCCACCGCGCAGCCTGCCACGGAAGACCTCACCGAGATATGCAAGATGTGGGGGAGTTATTTTGGCGAAGTGGTACGCCGCCGCTTCGGCGGTGAGTGGAGCATCGAGACTTATCCGGGCAAGCAGTTTGCGACACTGACATTGAATGTCGGCGGCAGGAAACTCTTCCCTTCAATGAAGATTCATCGCCGCCTCACCGAAGGCGAGGCGGAGGACGTCTGGTCGTTTTACAAAATGATCAAATCCCGGCTGGAATCGGCGCCCGGCGGCACGGTGCAATAATCGCGGTCTCCGTTTACATCCGCGGCAAACGCGGCTAGAATCCCCTGCAAAGTTCGCTATCTGACTGCTGTATAGGAGAACATCCATGAAACTTTTCTTCAGAGTTGCGCTCGCCTCCGTGTTGGCGTTCATGTTGTTGGGGGCCGCGGCCCAGGACAAGAGTGGCGTTGTCTCCGCCGCAAAGAGCAAGTTTGGACCGCTGCCCGGAGTGCCGGCTTGCTTGACGCTCTCCGTGCAACACGGTGACCCATCGAAAGGCGGGGCCGTCCTGCTGATCAAGATGACGCCCGGTTGCACCGTACCCTGGCACTGGCATACCGCAAATGAAGCGCTCACCATGGTGAGCGGCAAGGGCAAGATCGAAATGAAGGACGCCGCGACATCCGCCGTGGCTCCGGGAGATTACGTTTATCTGCCGGGCAAGCATCCACATCAGTTCTCCTGCTCAACGGCATGCATGTTTTTCGATGTGACGGAAGGCGCGTTTGACATCCATTACATAGACAACGGCGGCAAGGAAATTCCGCCCGACCAGGCATTGAAGCCCGCTGCAAAGCCTGCCGCGAAAAAGAAGTAGCTTTGAACGGGCAGTCTTGGGGCTGCCCGTTTCTTCATCTTCCCTGAAACTTTGGCGCGCGCTTTTGCAGGAACGCCGCTACACCTTCGCGGCCCTCAGCCTCACCCGAGCTGGACGAGACGGCCAGGCTCTCCAATTCCATCTGCGTCTCGAGCGACTCATTCCATCCGCTGTGGAGCAGCCGCTTGGTCGAGCCAAAGGCCTTTGTCGGCCCCTCGGCCAGAAACGCCGCCAGCTCGATCGCGCGGGCAGGCAGCTCGGTCGCGGCGACCACCTCTGTGACAATTCCGTAGTCACGCGCTTCCGCCGCCGATAGCCTGCGGTTCGTGAGCGCGAGTTCCATGGCACGGCGAAAACCCACAAGACGCGGCAGAAAGTAGCTGAAACCGCCGTCGGGCGCGAAGCCAATCCTGGTATATGCCATCACGAAGGTTGCCGTATCTGCCGCCAGCACAATGTCACATGCGCAAGCCAGGCTGAAGCCACCGCCCGCGGCAGCGCCGTTCACGGCAGCAATGACCGGAGCATCAAGCCGCGCCAGGCGGGAAATCGCCAGATGAAAATAGGAAGTCGTCTGCCGGATGTACGCCGGCAGATTCTCTCCTTGAGCGACAAAAGCTTTCAGGTCTCCGCCAACGCTGAATGCGTTTCCCGCTCCCGTCAGCAGCACCGCGCGGACGCGACTGCTCTCGCAACGCAGTGAGACTTCCATGAGCTCCCGCGCCAACTCGAGCGTGATCCCATTGCCCGCATCAGGACGATTGAGAGTAATGTGGGCTATGCCGTGGTCAATATCACATAGGACACAATTTTCTTTGCTGGACGATGGCATGTGAACCTCCCGGAAAAGTAACTTCGTAAACTACCAGAGCGTAGTCCGCGAAGCCAGTCGGCGTCTTGGACCATCGGCGACCGCATTTGATGCCTCTACGAGCTGCTGCTAAAATCTGCTCATTCATGGAAACTTCAACATCGCGCCGCCGTAACGGATATTTCTGGGCTGGATTGCTGGTCCTGCTGGCTGGACTGCTGAGCAATGTCCTGTTCTTCGTCAACGTTCCCGGACAACGATTTGCCTCGTGGCTGAACCTGCTGCTATTTGTTGTTGCCGTGGTCTTTTTCGTGATGGGGCTCCGGCGCGCCACGGCGCAACCGGCGGTCTACCGCGGCAAGATTGCTGGTTGGATCTTTGTTGTTCTCTCGGTTTTACTGCTGGCGTTTGCCGGGTTTGGTTTTTACGAAGCGCGCCATGTTCCGGCAGTTTCCGCGGCGACGCCGCAGATCGGCCAGAAGGCCCCTGACTTCACACTAGTGGATACCAACAGCCAGCCGGTTTCGCTGGCCCAGATGCTCAACGGGTCTGCAACTTCTCCCGCCACGCGTCCCAAGGCCGTTTTACTGGTCTTCTATCGCGGATATTGGTGACCCTTCTGCAACCTCGAGTTACGAGGTATTGAAAAGCATATGGGCGAATTCCAGGCTGCGGGTGTCCGCCCCGTGGCGATCAGCGTGGATTCACCGCAGCAGTCGAGCGCCCTTTGCAAGAAGGCCGGTTATACCTTTACTTTTCTCTCCGATCCTAAAGCGGAAGCGATTCGCCGCTATGCGCTGCTTCACGTTGGCGGCGGACCCGACGGGCACGACATTTCAAGACCCGCGGAGTTTCTCGTGGACTCGAATGGCGTAGTGCGCTGGACCAACTTCACTGAAGACATCCGCGTACGAGCACGCGCCGAAGAGATGCTGGCCGCCGCCAAGGATATTCAGTAACAGCGCGAGACGAATCTGAAGCTCAATGTTTTTGTTTTCGCGTTCGTGGCCATTTGCGGCACAACCCGCTTCACATCAAATCTTCCGCCTGCAGCGGCGTTGTGCTCTTCCACGCCGCATCAAGTTGTCTTGCGACAAACTGGGCATCGTAGTCGCGGCCCTGCGCTTTTAGCGCCTGCCGCAATCCAAAGAGCGATCGCGGGTTGCGTGGATTGCGCTCCAGGTCATCGCGAAAAACTTTTTCAGCTTCCGCGGCCTTGCTGCTGCTCAGCAGCACCGCGCCCAGAGATTCGCGCACTGGGGACGACCAATCGGGCGGTTCGTCGTAGTTGAGCGAATCCTGAATGGCAACGGCCTGGCGCAACAGCGACACCGCGCCCGCAGCATCGCGTTTTGCCATCGCAATCCTGGCGCCAAGAACGTCTTCGGCAATCTTGAGGATGTCTTTGGTCTTGTTGTTGATTGGCATGGCGAAGATCTGGTCCGGAGGCGTCTGCTGTTCCGCCGCGGCCACAATCTTGTGTTCGGCTTCAGCTTCGGCGACCTTGTTTTTGCTGGCGAGCGCCATGCCGCGCGCAAAATGCCAGAAGATCGTAGTGGTCTTCATTGAAGCGTCCGGCGCCGGCGCATTCAGTATCTGGTCCCATTTGTGAAACCGTACGTCAACCTGGATCGGCACCGTCATGAAAGCTTCGAGCGGCGGCACGTCCTTCACAAATGGCCCCACGTGCGCCGCCAGCATGGCAGCAGCCTTCTGGGCTTCGGCGTAATCGCCCTCCATGCCGGCGCACTGGGCAATGAAGTGGAGATTGTGGCTGTAATACATGGCCAGATACATCATCTGGCCGCCCGACTGCATGTACGCGCGATCGGCTTCCGCGGCTTTCAGATTGGTCTTGACCGCGGCGTCAAAATCTCCGGTGCGGATATAAACGTGGCCCGGCATGTGGACCAGGTGTCCTGCCGCGGGCGCCAGCGCCGCCAGCCGGTTCGCCCCGGCCAACGCGCGCTCCGGATTGGGCGAAGCTTCCAGCGCGTGAATGTAATAGTGGATCGCGCCCATATGATTGGGATCGCGCCGCAATACCGACTCCAGGGTCGCAATAATTTCCGGCGTACCCAGCGTCGGCGTTCCATCCGGACGCCACAATCCCCACGGCCGTAGATTCATTTCCGCTTCGGCAAAAAGTGTGGCTGCATCCAGATCGTCGGGAAATTGCTTTGCGACCTCGCGCATTGCGTCGACGTATTCCGCGGCAGCTTTGTGAACGTCGGCTTTGGGATCGGCAGGAAAACGTTTTGCCAGGGCCGCGATGTAAGCGCGTTCCGCGGGTGATACGTTCGCCGCCGCAGACAGCTCAACCGCTTTTTGCACGGTGTCATGCGCCTTTTTGTAGCGGTCAGGATCGGCTGGATCGTTGTAGTTCGGTCCGATCGCTTCCGCAATGCCCCAGTACGCCATCGCCAGTTTAGGATCAAGCTCCGCCGCATGCTGGAAAGACCGTGCTGCCTCTTCATGATTAAACGCATAGATAAAGCGCAGCCCCTGATCGAAGAATTTCTGCGCCTCAGGATTGCTGGTCGTGACCGGATGATGAAGGTCTCCCAGACCAGACACCAAGGTCACGGGCGCTGCGGGCGCGTGTGACGGATGCTGCTGCGCTGACACCGCGATCACGGCACAAATCAATACGAGAGAAACCAACGCTGACTGCTTCATGCTTATACACCCCACGATGAAACGGCCGGAACGGCCCGTAATTGTCCGACATTGTATTGCGTGCTGCGGTTTGCGTAAACCTGACGGGCGTAAAGAATCGTGGAATTTCAATTACTCGCTGCCAGCGATATGTCCCTGCCGAAACGCTACTTCAAACCCAAGTCTTCAAACCTGGTATTCAGAATTGGATACTGCTTCCAGTCCTTGTAATCGAAGTGCCACCACTCCTGCGGAAAAACCGTGAATCCTTCCTTCTCCATGGCCTGCCTTAGCGCGGCGCGGCGTTCTCGTTCTTCCGCGGCGCCGCCGGTGTAGTCGGCGAAGGCGCGCTCCGTCATCTCGTCATAACCGCTGGGCATTTTTACCGGCGCGCCGGTCTTAAGATCGTAGAGCGTCAGGTCGACCGCGCAGCCGCGATTGTGCCGCGAGCCCTCCGCGGGATTCGCGACAAAAATCTTTTTGTCATTTGGAGTGGCGTCCCAGAACATCTTGGTGACGTACCAGGGACGGTAAGCATCGTGAATCAACAGCCCGTAGCCTTTGGCTTTGAGCGCATGGTGCACTCGCACCAACGCCTCGGCCGCCGGACGCTGCATGAAGGCCCGCGCCTGCGAGTACATGGGCGTGCTTAGGAAATTGTTGGTCGTGGCGTAACGGATATCGAGCTTGATGGTGGGATCGAGTTTGATCAGCTCCACCAGATCAGGCTGGCGGAAATTCCCAGTCTCATGCGGAGGCTGCGCCGTCCGGGCTTCGCGTTCCAGCTCCTGCACCGGGCGCAACGGCGTAATGCGAAATGTGGAATCGGGCGAGGACTGGGCAGCGCACGCCAGACAACATGCGAGCAGAATTGGCAGCAATTTGCGAAGACGCATATTCGTGAACTGTAGCACGATGGCGGCCGCAGCTCATCTTTACCGGCTTGCCGGTTTCCACACCAGCCTTGATTGGATGGATTGCAACGCCACCGTCAGGGCCTGCTCTGTGGATGCGGTCGTGCTGAACGTCATCACAAAGCCATTGACGGTGGTGATCTCCACGCTCTGCACGATCGCTTCCCCGTTCAGCAAGTAGCTATAGCGGAAAGCGGCGAATGGATGTGCGGCATCGCCCAGCAGCACCGTCTCGGGCAGCTCCTTGGGTGACGGAACCTGGGGCAGGATGATCCGCTTCAAGTTTTCCGCCAGCATTTCCGGCGTAGGCGAGCGCCCGGGCGGAATCGGAGCGGCCCCTACTATGGTGTTCACGCTGCCATCGCCCATGCCAAACAAGCGCGAGCCCGCGCCCTTGAGTCCGGCTTGCAGATGCAGGCGGTCGCGTCCAATGGCCTCGAAAACATTCATGCGTCCGGCGCTGTAAAGGTCCCATTGGGGCGGCGGCACAATCTCGAAATGAAAGAAGTCGTTGACGTACTTGCCGTTAGAGATTCTGCCGCGCTGCTCGGGTGTCAGATGGACGACGCGTGCATCGTTGCGGTACTGCTGCGCCTCTTCGCCGAGCGATTTTTCCTGCGGAGCACCCGCGGGCGTGGATTGCAGAAACAGGGCCAGTACCGCCCCGGCAAAATAGAGGCTCATGCGCATAACTCTAGCGGCTGACCGCATTGCAGGCAATGAAATATTTTGCCGCCACGTACGGCTGTTCTACAATCAACGCATATCTATGGGCCCTTCGACGGCATTGCTTTTTTTGCTCATGGTGGCGCTGGCGCAGAACAAGGATGCGCAGAGCAACGCTGCGCCAAAGCCCGCGGCTCCGCCTGAACTTCCCGGGGTTGAGGTGGCCGCCCAGTTCCTTATTCCAACAAAGTTCTGCGAGTATGGTCCCAGGGCTTATATCGTTTATTTTCCGGTGGAGATCACCGTGACCAACGGACGGCGGACGCCAATCATTCTCGCGCGACAGCTTACGATTTCACGACTGCTGCTCGGCGCCAACATCAGTGAAGTGTGGGCACACAAGTATGAAATCGGGAACCACACGGCCGGTCTGCGCCTTCTCGGCCACGGCCCCGACTTCGAGGGATACCCCTCTTCCCCGGCGTTTATCGTGCTCAAACACAACCAGAGCTACGTCTTCACCGCCGTACAGGGAATCAGCGTGAGCAATGACCCAAAGAATGCGGTCCTGGGCACGGTACCGACCGGTGATTTCGAGGTAAGCCTGGAACTGCAAACCTGGCCCTACCAGCGCGATGCCGCCACTCTCAACAACCAGTGGTCGCACTTTGGCGACGTAATCTCCGGCGCCGCATTCAGTTTCCCGGTACAGATCAAACTACCGGCAAATCCGGTGGTGCAGAAATGCGGTCTAATGCCGCCTCCGGGATAAGGTCGCCTTGCCAACGTATTGGCGAAGAACTAATCTTGTTTTATGTATGTTCGCTGGACAGCAACAAGCTTGGTCGTCCTGACAGCTCTTTTCCTCGTCAGTCTTTTGGCGTGCAACACCGTAAAAGCCGCCTCTGCTCTGCCTAATCCCAACGTCGACGAGCCTTTGGCCAAAGCCAAGGGCCAGCAGACCATCGTGCTCTCGGGCGGATGCTTCTGGGGTGTGCAAGCCGTTTTCGAGCATGTGAAGGGCGTCACCGGAGTCACGGCCGGTTACGCCGGCGGTGGACCTGAGACCGCGCACTACGAGATCGTGAGCACAGGGACCACAGGGCACGCCGAATCGGTGAGCGTCACCTACGATCCTTCGCGGATTTCTATAGGCCGGCTCCTGAAGATATTTTTCTCCGTCGCGCATGACCCCACACAACTCAACCGCCAGGGCCCGGACGACGGCACACAATATCGTTCCGTCATCTTCTACTCGACCGCGGAACAAAAGCGGGTTGCCCAGGCATATATTGACCAACTAGATCAGGCTAAAGCCTTCTCGCAGAAGATCGTCACTGAAATCAGGCCGCTCAAAGCGTTTTATCCCGCAGAGGATTACCACCAGGATTATCTGGTACATCATCCGAACGAGCCATACATCGTCTTCAACGACCTGCCTAAGCTCACGCATCTGAAGCAGCAGTTTCCTGAGTTGTACGTGGAGAAGTAACCACAAAGGACACGAAGGAACACTAGGCTAGGATTCGCGTCTTGCAGTCTCCCCGCCGGGCGTAGCAGTTTCGTGCGTCCATGGGCCCGAGAGTTCTTTGTGGTCCTTCGTGGCTTTTGTGGTTAAAGAGTTTTGTCCCGTTTCTCCGCGTACTGCACCATCTCTTCCACGGCTTTGGCCAGGCGGCGGGCGCGCGATTCCGGATTCTGATAGTAGAAAATCCCGAACAGATGTGAGCGACGGTGCGATGGCGTCATGAGTTTCCACCCGGCGTGGGCCTTGGGATTGCCGGCCATGGCCAGCTGCATTACCGGCGGCAGTTCGCGCTCCGCTTCCATGACCTGCATCATGCGCTCGGCGAGTTGCTCCGCTCGCCGGACTCGTGTCTCGGCATGCTTGGCGTCGCCCACCCAGCGGCCGATGTCGCGGCGCGAAGAGTAATTCAACGACTCGTAAAACTTCTGCAGCCGCTTGGACTCACGAAACACGCGCAGCAATTCTGCCGGCAACTTCACCTCGCGCACTTCTGTGTCTGGTTCCATGCGGAAGCGCGTCTTCATTCCTGGGGCAACTCTGGCGCCCGCCTGCATCTTTTTATTCACAAGCATGAAATGAATGCCGCTCTTGGTGGGAAAAAGCGCGCTGCGGAATTCAAATCCGTTGATCTCGCCTTTCACCCGGAGCTGGCCACGCTTGCCCCAGACCTTGTTCACGTCAAATGGAATGCGGATGACCACCCATCCCAGAGAGCCCTCATGGCGCTCCAGCACAGCCTCGAATCTTTTGACGACAGCTTTGCTCGCGGGCATGGCGATAGTTTAGCGGTTAAAGATGCGCTGTGCGTTGAGAATCTGAGCAGCCGTCGGGCGTCGATTGACGTTTCCTGCTTGGCTCGTAGAAGATTGCGGGACTATGGGGAAACGAATCGCGGATTTCTTCCGCTCGGACCTGGGTGTGCTGCTCCTTCAACATCCGTCTTGACAATAGTCGTTACAACGAGTATCATGTGTTTGTATGAAAGAAACAATTCAATCGAGAAAGAAGGGACCGGGCGCTCCCAGTCCTGAGGAGGCAGCCTTCCTGGAACTGGCGCGCACCACTGATATCCTCTCGCGCGGCCTGCTCAGGGTCATCAAGACCGAGGACCTTTCGCCGACGCAATATAACGTCCTCCGCATCCTGCGCGGATCGCCCCAAGGGCTCCCGTGCGGCGAAATTGCCGCCCGCATGATTACCCGAGATCCGGATGTCACTCGCCTGCTCGACCGTCTGGAAAAGCGCGGCCTGGTCTCGCGCTGCCGCGAAACCAAGGACCGGCGCACCGTGTGGACCCGCATCACGCCGCAGGGTCTAAAGGTGCTGGCCCGGCTCGACGAGCCGATCCAGAGCGCCCACCGCAAACAGTTAGGACACCTCGGGCCGAAGGGTCTGCGCAACTTGACCGAGCTTTTACAGGCTTCCCGGAGCCAGGCGGTGTAATTTTTTTGACCATAATATTTGTTGCAACGATTATCGTTTGAACGAATCTAATTCACACAGAAAGGAAGGAAACACCAATGAGCACACTCGCTACCCCGCAAACTGCAACTGGTACCTGGAACATCGACCCGGTCCACACCGTTGCCGAGTTCAAGGTCAAGCACATGATGATCTCCAACGTGAAGGGCCAATTTACCGGCGTCAAGGGGGTCCTTGCACTGGACGAATCCGGTCTGGCCAGCTCCTATGTGGACGCCTCGGTCGACGTTGCCTCGATCAACACCCGCGATGTCCAGCGCGATGTCCACCTCAAGAGCGCAGACTTTTTCGATGTGGAGAAGTTTCCTGCGCTCTCCTTCAAATCCACGCGCATAAGCCAGGTCCGGGACGGCGAACTGGCTGTGGAGGGTAATCTCACGATTCACGGCGTCACCCGCAAAGTGGTGTTTGATGTGGAAGGACCAACCGCGCCGGCCAAAGATCCCTGGGGAAACACGCGCGTGGGACTGTCCGCGACGACCAGGATCAACCGCAAGGACTTCGGCCTGACATGGAACGCGGCGCTCGAGACCGGCGGCATTCTCGTGGGCGACGAAGTAACCATCACGCTTGACGTTCAGTTCGTGAAGGCGTAATCATCTGCGGCCAGGCAGAGTCCGTGGCTGCCTGGCTACTCCGCCCGTGGATGCAATGGCTGGGTCGCGCCTTCAAAAACTTTGGTAGCTGTTCCGTGCCCGGCGCCATAGATGACGAAGCCTTTTTCGTTGAATCCATATTCGCGGAAGAGGATTTCAGCCAGTCCGTCGCCGTCCACGTCCACCGCATCAATTAGCTCAAGGCGCGGTGTTACGTCGAGATGGCCGGAATCGGTGATGTTCACCAGCAGCTTCTGCGGATTGTTTTCGAGATCAATGCGCGCCATCAAAGCGATGTAGCGCGTTACCGGCGGAGCAGGCGGCGTGGCAGGAGCAGCCGCACGCCTGGCCCTTGGTGGCGCCGGAGCCGCGGCCGGTGGAAGCTCCGCGGTCAAAACCACCACGGCGTCATTGCTGAAGTCCAGGTCAAAGGAACGAACGACAACGTTTTTAAGCGCACTGTCTGTAAGCGCTGAGGATTCGCGCGGAAATTGCTGTAACGCAAGCTTACGCATCTTGGCTTCAATCTGCGGTTGCTCGCCTGCCTTCCACACGAAATCATACGAACGCGTTTCCGCGGCCTGCGCGTCTGAAACCGCCGCCAGCACTTGCGTGCTGCCGGCCGGCGTCTGCAACGGCGTGTAGCTCTGCGGACGTTTGCTGGTCTGCACCGTCACCGGCTGGTTCTCAACCTCCTGCTGTTGTTGCGCGGTGGTGTGCCGGCGCAACGTTGGACGGTCCGGGTCATCGGGCTGGCTTGCTGGAGGCGGTGTCGCCGCCGGAGGCGCGGGCGTGCTGGCGCTCGGCGGGGCCGGACTGGCCGGAGCCGGAGGCGTTGCCGGCTGAGCGTTAGGATCGGTCCTGTGGATGATCGGGCGATCGCTAGTCTTGGATGGATCGGGCGCCACCGCCGTTGACGTCGCGGTTTTGGGTTCGTCTTTCCGAGGCGGCAGCGCCAGCTTCCATGTGCCGTCCGCGATCCAGATGCCGCCTTGCTCCTGGCTGTTGGTGACGGTCAGATAGCCCACGGGCATCCCGCTCTTTTGCGCTTCGTAGACCACGCCATTGTCGAGCACCATGGGACGCGGACGGCGCTCGTAGATACTGGCATCGTGAAAACGACCATCGGCAAGAATTGTTACCGGTACCAGGCGCGCTTTGGTGTTTCCGGAGCTATCGGTTGTGAGTTCCAGCACGGCCGTGGCCCGCAGCTTGTGGGAATTTCGGTGCTGGGCCAGTGCGCCGGCAAAAGTGACGAGCCCCAGTAGCAGGAGAGCGCTGGCCTGAAACCATCTTCTGCTATATAAATTCCTGTGTTCACGGAAGCGAGTAAAAAGCATGCAGCTTAATGATAAAGCCCCGGAGATTACTCTTGCCAATGAAGAGGGCAAGAATGTCTCTCTCAAAGACTACGGCGGCAAGAGCGTAGTGCTGTTTTTCTATCCCAAGGCCAACACTTCGGGTTGAACGCTGGAAGCGTGCGGGTTCCGCGACGCATTCCAGAAGATCCAGAAGGCCGGCGCCATCGTGCTCGGCATCTCGCCGGACAAGCCTTCAGCCCAGAAAAAATTCAAGGATAAATACAGCCTGCCCTACTCCTTGCTGGCCGACGTCGAGAAAGACGCGGCCAGGAAGTTCGACGTGCTCAAAGAGAAGAGCATGTACGGACGCAAATACATGGGAATCGAGCGCACCACGTTCCTGATCAACCCAGAAGGCAGGATCGCCAGCATCGTCACAGGCGTGAAGCCCGACGAGCACGCGACAGCGATTTTGGAAGCTTTGAAGAAATCTGGCAAATAATCTACCGCGGATGAACGCGGATCTTCGCCGATCAGCAGGAGACCTCAGCTGCGAAACAGCCCCCAATCTGCGTTCATCCGCGTAAATCCGCGGTAAGGAACTTCTATTTCGCTCCGGCGGTGATGGTAAATTTCAGCAACGATTCTGACGGTATCTTGGCTTCCTCTTTGCCGGTATAGGCAGCAACGCCGGTACCGGCTGCTCCGCCGGCCAGCGTACCGATGGCCGCGCCCTTTCCTCCGCCTGCGATTGCGCCAATCACCGCACCCGCTGCGGCTCCGCCGCCAATCTTGGTAGCGTTGCTCTTCATGTGGCCTTTGCCGGTGCGTCCCACGCGCGTGCTGGAAACGGCTTCACCGTTGACCGAGGTCAGGCGCAGGGAGAGCTGTCCGGGTGCGTGCAGGCGTCCGCTGGATTTGGCCAGCGTGACTTTGCCTTTGACCGGATCGCCTCGCTTCGCAATCGTCCTACCGCCGGCGACAACGTCGTTGGCCAGCGTGCCTTCCCAGGCATCGCCAGTATGGTTCGTGCCGGAATTAAGCGACGTGTTGACCCTTACGGAAACAGGTGTACCCGCCGGTATGGTGGCGGCGCCCATGGTTGAAACCAAGGCGAGTAGAACTACAAACGCAAGAAGTTTTCGACTGATCATCTCCCCTCCATTTTCCCAGCCAGCAAATAACTATATAACCGGCCAGCTTTAGCAGATGAGATGCCGAAAGGGGGGCGACCGTTAGTCTGGTTTTCGCCAATCTCCCGCCGAAGTGTACTATGACCCCTTGGATGGGAGACGCCAATGCGACATTGGCTTGCCATAATTCTGCTCTGCGCCCTGGCCAATGGCCAGATTCCGCCGCCGGTGCCCGCGGTCACGGCACTACAAAACCTCTTCACGGCTGAGTGGGATTACGAGATGCGAGAGGAGCCCCAGTCCGCTTCGGAGCTGGGCGACCGCCGCTGGAATGACCGCTGGTCCGACGAGAGTCTGGAAGCCTACGCTCGCCGCAATCAGCACTATCAGGACGTGCTCGCCCAGTTGGCGAAGATTGACCGCGTCGGTCTCGGAGAAAAAGACCAGCTCAACTATGACCTCTTTCAAAAGCGTTATCAGGACCGCGTAGAGCGCTACCGCTTCCACTGGTTTCTGCTGCCACTCAACCAGCGCGAAGGCATTCAGACGGAAGACGATCTGGCCGACGCCCTGCGCTTCACCACCGTCCGCGATTATGAAGACTGGATCGCCCGCCTGCATGCCTTCCCCGTCTACATGGACCAGACGATTGAGTTGATGCGCCAGGGGATTCGCGAGCGCATGGTGCATCCCAAAGTCATCATGCAGAGGATTCCCGCGCAGATCGAAAAACAGATTGTCTCCGATCCCGCGCAGAGCGGCTTCTACAAACCCTTCAAGCAGTTTCCCAGGGACATAGCGCCTGAGGTCCAGGAGCGTTTGCGCCAGCAAGCGGCGGACGCCATCCAGAAGCAGATTGTTCCGGCGTATCAGAAATTCAAACAGTTCTTCACTGCGGAATATCTGCCTGCGTGCTTTGACCAGGTCGGTGCGTGGCAGATGCCGCACGGCGACGAACTGTACGCCTACTTTGTCCGGCATTACACCACCTCAGCGAGCGCCACGCCGGAGCAGGTCCATCAGACCGGCCTCAAGGAGGTCGCACGCATTCGCGCGGAGATGGAGAAGGTCATGCAGCGGACTGGCTTCAAAGGCTCGCGCGAGGAATTCTTCAATTTTCTACGTACTGATCCGCAGTTCTTCTACAAGACGCCCGACGAACTCTTCATCGCCTATAAAGCACTGGCCAAGACAGTTGATCCCAACCTGGTAAAGATCTTCCGCACGCTGCCGCGTGAGCCTTACGGCGTGGAGGCGATTCCCGCGAATTTTGCGCCCGACACCACGACCGCCTACTACCGTCAGGGCGCGGCCGATGGCTCGCGGGCAGGTACCTACTTTGTCAATCTTTATAAACCGGATACCCGGCCCAAGTGGGAAATGACCGCGCTTACGCTGCACGAATCGGTCCCCGGGCACCATTTACAGATCGCCCGGGCCCATGAACTGGGAGAAATGCCCATGTTTCGCCGGTTTGGCGAGTACACCGCCTTTGTCGAAGGCTGGGGACTTTATGCCGAGTCGCTGGGTGATGACATGGGCCTTTATGACGATCCTTACTCCAAATTCGGCCAGCTTACCTACGAGATGTGGCGGGCGGTCCGGCTGGTTGTGGACACCGGTATCCATGCAAAACATTGGACGCGCGAGCAAGCCATCGCCTACTTCCGCGAGAACGCCGCCAAGCAAGAGCTGGACATCGTGAACGAAGTTGACCGCTACATCGCCTGGCCGGGACAGGCGCTCGCCTACAAGACCGGCGAACTCAAGATCAAAGAGCTGCGGTCGCGTGCCAGCCAGCAGCTCGGCGCGGACTTTGATCTCAAGGAATTTCACGATGTCGTGCTTGGCTCCGGGGCCGTGCCTCTGGACGTGCTCGAAAACAACGTGAATCGGTGGATCGGCGAGAAGCTTCAGCAGAGAGCGGGCTCATCACCCGTACCGATTCAGCCGGGCCTCAGAGTCTCGTCGGGCGTCGCCGATGCAAACTTGATAGACGGCGTAGAGCCCGTATATCCGCAGATGGCAAGGATTGCTCACATCCAGGGTAATGTCGTGCTGCGGATAATCATTAGCAAGCGAGGTGAAGTCGCAAATATG
>WNFG01002483.1_pt1 | contig 15669 bp, 17 predicted proteins | sample 5400431 | NCBI WGS metagenome assembly WNFG01 (sample SAMN13153346, study PRJNA577476) | soil metagenome | isolation source: 120 cm saprolite under Douglas fir tree site 2 hole 3 replicate 2 | place: USA:California | collected 2015-04-18 | reverse complement strand
AAGCCTGTCGGTTCGGGCTCCACCGCGAGGCCGCCCCTCGAGACATTGCGGATGGCGGCCAGGATGCGGTGCCGGGCGGGGTCGATCTCCTCGCCCCGCAGGATGGCGTGCAGCCGGAGCGCTTCGCCGCCGGCCGCCGGGGTGATCTCGAACACCGCGAACTCGATCGTGCGGCAGGCGAAGCCCTCCACCTCGTGCACGTAGAGGCACTCCTGGAGCCAGGCGTGGAGCAGGGCGGGGAGCCCGACGCCATGCGCCCTGACCTCGCGCGTGTCGCCGTCGCCGACGGTGGCGGGATCCACCGCCGCCGCGAAGAGGCCAAGGGCGATCCGCGCGAACGCCTCCGACAGGGTGGCGCCCGTGGCGGTCAGCTCCACGTCAGGCCCGGCCCAGGTCGCCGTACCGGGACTGCAGGAGCGCCACCGCCACCGCGCCCGCGGTCTCGGTCCGGAGCACCCGGGGGCCCAGGCCGGCCACCAGCGCCCCGACGTCGACCAGGCTGCGCACCTCTTCCGCGGTGAGCCCGCCCTCCGGCCCCACGATGAGGGTCGCGGCCGGGCACGGTCCGGCGGGCAGCCGTCCCTCGAGCCCGGCGGGTTCTTCCTCCCAGAAGCAGATCAGGAGGCCGTCCCCCTCCGGATCGGGCCGCCAGCTCGACAGCGCGCGCGGCGGCGTGATCTCGGGCACCGCGGCCCGGCCGCTCTGCTGGGCGGCCTCGCGCGCCACCCGCTGCCAGCGGGTGAGCCGCGCGGCCCAGCGAGCGGGCTCGAGCCGCACGACGGTGCGCTCGGTGAGCAGGGGAATCAGGCGGCTCACCCCGAGCTCGGTGGTCATGCGGACGATGCCCTCCATCTTGTCGCCCTTGGGAATCGCCTGGGCGAGCGTCAGGCGGAGCGGCGACTCGGTGTCGAGCCGGGCGCGATCGACGACCTGGCCCTCCGCGCGCCGGGGCGCGATCGCGGTGAGGCGCACCGAGAGGAGCGCGCCGTCGGCGGCCACCGCCTGCACGAGATCGCCCACCGCGGCGCGCAGCACCCGGCCCAGGTGGTGCGCGGCGGCGGCGGCGAAGGTCACCCGGTCGCCCTGCACCGCGCCCGGATCCAGGTGGAAGCGGGTCACCGCGACGGCGCGGCCAGGCGCAGCGAGGCCCAGCCCTCGAGGGCCACGCGCGCGCGAGGCTCGAAGCCGGAAGAGGCCAGCGCCCGGCCGACGCGATCGTCCTCGTCCTCGAGCATGCCGCCCAGCACGAGCTGCCCGCCCGGCGCCACGAGGCGCGCGTAGTGGGACGCCAGGGCCAGGTGGCTGTGGGTGAGCAGGTTTGCCACCACGATCGCGGCGGCCTCGTCGACCTCCTGGGGCTCGGCGAGCCGCACGGTGAGGCCGGCGCAGCCGTTCCGCTCCGCGTTGACCCGGCTGGCCGCCACCGCGTCCGGATCGAGGTCGATCGCGAGCACGGCGCGCGCGCCGAGCCGGAGTGCCGCGATGGCCAGGATGCCGGTGCCGGTGCCGATGTCGAGGACCGCGGCGCCGGGAGCGTCGGCGAGAGCTTCTTCCAGGAGCACGAGGCAGCCCTCGGTGGTGCCGTGGTGGCCGGTGCCGAACGCGCGCCCCGGCTCGATCACCACCGTGACTCGGTCCTCCGCGCTCCGCGCGGGTCCGGCGACCGCGCCGTCGAGCCAGGGCGGCAGCACCCGCAGCCGGCGGCCGACCTCGCGGGCGGGGAAGGACTGCTGCCAGGCGCTCGCCCACGCCTCGTCGAGCAGCGGCGCGATCTCGGCGTCACCGGCCAGGGAGAAGCCGAGCGCGCGCAGCGAGGCGCGGTAGCCGTTCACCGCGACCAGGAGTCCGGTGGACGACATCGACTCGGCGAAGAAGGCCCGCAGCCGCGGGAGAACGCCGGGAGCCTCCTCCTCGACGACGCCCAGGGCGCCCTGCTCCCACAGGAAGTTGGTCAGGCCGTCGGAGGTCTCGGCGGAGGAGGGAACCGTGAGCTGCCAGAACGCCATCAACTGCCGAACAGCTGCTTCATCCGCTCGAGGAACTTGGAGACCCGCGGGCTCGAGTCGCCCTCGTGAGCGCCCCGGAACTCCTCCAGCAGCTCGCGCTGGCGCGCGGTCAGGTGGGTCGGCACCTCGACGATGACCTCGTAGATGGCGTCGCCTCGGCCCCGCCCGCGGAGGTGCGGCATGCCCTTGCCCTTGAGCACGAGCCGCTGACCCGGCTGGGTGCCGGCCGGGATCTTGAGCCGGGCGGCGCCGTCCAGCACCGGCACCTCGATCTCGTCGCCGAGCGCGACCTGGGCGAAGGTGAGCGGCAGCTCGCAGACCAGGTGCGCGCCGTCGCGCACGAAGATCTCGTGCGTGCGGACGTGGAGCACCACGTAAAGATCGCCGGGAGGCCCGCCGAGGAGCCCGCTCTCGCCCTCACCGCCGAGCCGCATCTGGTTGCCGTGCTCGACCCCGGCCGGGATCGTGACCTTGAGCAGGCGCTCGCGGGAGATGCGGCCCTGGCCCCGGCAGGCGGTGCAGGGATTCCGGATGATCCGCCCCTCGCCGTGGCACTGGGGGCACGGACGGGCCACCGTGAGGAAGCCCTGCGAGAAGCGCACCTGGCCCTGACCGCGGCAGGTGGCGCAGGTCTCCGGGCGGCTGCCCGGCTCGACACCCGAGCCGCGGCAGGGCTCGCAGGCCTCGAGCCGCGGCACCTGGAGCTTGGTCTCGATTCCCTGGGCCGCCTCCTCGAGGGAGATCTCGAGATCGTAGCGAAGGTCGTCGCCCCGCCGCGCGCGGGTGCGCGAGCGCCCGCGGTCCCCGCTGCCGAAGAAGCCCTCGAACAGGTCCTCGAAGATGGTCCCAAACCCGGGTTCGCCCATCCCGCCTCCGACCGTCCCGAAGCGGTCGTACTGGGCGCGCTTCTCCGGATCCGAGAGGACGCCGTAGGCCTCGCTGATCTCCTTGAAGCGGTCCTCGGCCTTCTTGTCGCCGGGGTTACGGTCGGGGTGATACACGCGGGCGAGGTTGCGGTAGGCCTTCTTCAGCGCCGCGTCGTCGGCGTCGCGCGGGACCCCGAGGACCCCGTAGTAGTCCTTGGCCGCCACGCTACGAGTCGGCCGGGTGGTCCTGGTCTTCGGGGGCCATCGCCACCGTGACCATCGCGGGCCGCAGCACCCGCCCGTTCAGCAGGTAGCCGCGCCCGGTCTCGTCCGCGACCGTCATCTCGGGCAGGTCCGGGCGCTGCACGCGCGCCACCGCCTCGTGGCGGCCCGGATCGAACGGCTGGCCCACCGAGGTGAACGGGGTCAGGCCGAACTTCTCGAGCACGCGCAGCAGCTCCCGCTGGATCAGCTCCACGCCGGTCGTGACCGCGGCGGCCGGCTCCGAGCGGGCGGCCAGCAGCGCCCGGTCGAGATTGTCCAGCACCGGCAGCAGGTCGCGCAGCACCGACTCGTTGGCGTAGCGGGTGTACTCCTCCCGCTCGCGGGCCGCGCGCTTTCGCACGTTGTCGAACTCGGCGACCGTGCGCAGGTAGCGGTCCTGCAGGGCCTCGAGCTCGCGATTCTTGGCCTCCAGCGCCTCGCGGAGGCGCTGGATCTCCTCCGCCCTGTCGTCCGCGATCGGTCCGTCGAAGAAAGAATCAGCCATGGCAGAAGGTAATTATAGCAGACGGATCGCCGAGCCCCCGGCAGGCCTCCCGGGTGGCCCCGGAGGCGGGGGCTAGGGCAAGTACAGCTGCTGCCGCACCCGGGAGAGCGAGCTCGAGACGATCCGCGCCGTCTCGTCGACCACCGCCATGACCTCCGAGTAGGGCATGCGGCGGGGGCCCACCACCCCCAGCACCCCCAGCACCTGGTCGCGGTAGGTGTAGGTGGAGGTGATCAGGCTGCAGCCCCGCATGTCCTCCACCGGGTTCTCGCTTCCGATCACCACGTGCAGCCCGCGCTCCTCGGCCATGCGGGAGAGCAGATCGACGAGGCGGACCTTGTCCTCGAAGGCGCGCAGCATCGAGCGCAGGGTGGCGGTGTCCGAGAGGTCCGGGTGGTCGAGCATGTTGGTGGCGCCGCTCACGTAGAGGGTCCGGTCGCGCAGCAGCGACACGACCTCCTCGAGCACCGCCCGGCTCCGCGTCCACAGCGGATCGAGCGGATCAGCCGGCGCGGCCAGCTCGTCGAGGATCTCCTGGAACGTCTTGCCGCGGAACCGGCGGGTGAGCGCCCGCCCCGTCTCACGCAGCTCCTCGCCGCCGCCCCGGGGCGACGCGGTCAACGGGCGCGCGGTGACCCAGCCGGTCTCGGTCACGAGCACCGCGAGCGCCCGCTCCTCGTCGAGGGCCACCAGCTCGATGCGGTCGAGCGCGGTGTGCTTGAGCGGCGGCGCGAGCAGCACGCCCATCATGTGGGTGTCGGCGGAGAGCCGCGACGGCGTCTCCGCCATCAGCCGCTCCACCGCGTCGGCGTGGGGTGCCACGGGCGCGCCCACCGCGGGGGCCTTGCCCGCGGCCCACGGGACGCGCTGGAGGTGGTCGACGTAGAAGCGATAGGCGGCGTCGGTGGGCACGCGGCCGGCCGAGGTGTGGGGCTGCACCAGGTAGCCCAGCTCCTCGAGGTCGGCCATCGCGTTGCGGATGGTGGCCGGCGAGAGGCCCTGGATGTGCCGGCGCGCCACCGCCCGCGAGCCGACCGGCTCCCCGGTCTCGACGTACTCCGCGATGACCGCGAGCAGCACCTGCCGGTTCCGTTGATCGAACGCCGCGGCGGTCATGGGGTGCGTCGATCTTACCGCTAGAGCAGCTCGGTGAACAGGGCGTCGGAGAGCAGGAAGCCGGCTTCGGTGAGCCGGACGCGGCCCTCGCGGTCGGCCAGCAGGCCCCGCTCCCGCCAGGCGTCGAGCACCTCGGGCAGCCGGCCGCGCTCGAGATCGCAGCGCTCCGCGAGGCGCTCGGCCGGGACCCCGTCGCTGGTGCGGAGCCCCAGGATGAGCCGCTCGCCGAGGGCTTGGCGCGGGGTCAGCACCTCGTGGGTGGCGAGCGGCAGGTGCCCGGCCTCGACGAGCACGGAGTAGCGCTCGACCGGCTTCACGTTGGCGTACCGCACCTGGCCGAGGAAGCCGCACGCGCCCGGGCCGAGGCCGAGGTACTCCTCCCATCGCCAGTAGCGCTGGTTGTGGCGCGAGCGGAAGCCGGGGCGCGCGTAGTTGGAGACTTCGTAATGCTCGAATCCGGCCTCCGCGGCCGCCTCCGCGAGGGCCCAGTACTGCGCGGTGACCGCCTCTTCGGGCGGGAGCCCCGACACGCCGCGGGCGTGCCAGAGGCTGCCCTCGTCCAGGGTGAGGCCGTAGGCGGAGAGGTGATCCGGGCCCCACGCGATCACCTCGCGCACGGTGGCGGTCCACGTCGCGAGGTCGAGGCCGGGCAGGCCGTAGATCAGATCCACGCTGATGTTGTCCGCCTCCGCCTCCCGCGCGGCCGCGAAGGCGGCGCGGGCCTGCCGGGCGGAGTGGCGCCGGTCCAGGCTCGGCAGGATCGTGTCGTCCAGGCTCTGCACGCCGAGGCTCACGCGGGTGACCCCGGCTCGGCGGTAGCCGGCGACGCGCTCCGAGGTCACGTCGTCCGGGTTGCACTCGACCGTCACCTCGGCGCCCGGCTCCACCGCGAAGCGCGCGCCAATCCGGTCCAGCAGCGTCGCCATCTGGTCGACGGTGAGGAGCGAGGGCGTGCCGCCGCCGAGGAACAGGGTGTCGAGCCGGACGCCGCCCGCCCAGGGCGCGGCGTGGAGCAGGTCCCACTCGGCCAGGAGCGCGGAGAGGAAGCGATCCTGGCCCCCCGGGGTGTACGGCGCGGTGTTGAACGAGCAGTACCCGCAGCGCTCGACGCAGAACGGCAGGTGCACGTAGGCCCCGAGCCGGGCGGCCCGGGGCCGGAGCGACGCTACGGCAGGTACTGACCCAGCCGGCGCCAGCGCAGCCAGTGCCCGTCCCCGTTCCACGACCAGTAGATCAGGAAAGCTTTCCCGCGGATCTTGTCCCGCCGGACGAAGCCCCAGTAGCGGCTGTCCTGGGAGTTGTCGCGGTTGTCCCCCATGACGAAGTAGGAGCCGTCGGGCACCTTGAGGGGCTCGCAGGCGTAGGCGTAGCCGCAGGCGGTCGACGGCGGTCCGGCGAACGAGCCCGGTCGCACGTACGGCTCGTCGATCAGGTGGCCGTTCAGGGTCACCCGGTTGTCGCGTACCTGGACGGTGTCGCCGCCCACCGCGATGATGCGCTTGATGAAGTCGCGCGTCTCGTCGTTGGGGTACTTGAAGACGATGATGTCGCCGCGGTGGGGATCGCGCACCCCGGGCAGGTGCAGGTCGGTGAGCGGGATCTCGGCCCCGAAGAGGAACTTGTTCACCAGGATGTAGTCGCCGATCAGCAGCGTGTCCATCATGGAGCCGGACGGGATCGTGAAGGCCTGCACCGCGAACTGGCGGATGAAGAGGGCGAGCAGCACCGCGATGATGATCGCTTCGGAATACTCGCGGAAGAGAGACTTCCGGCGCACCTTGACCACGGGCGCCGCCGGCACCGCGTCGCGCTCGGGACGGACCTGGAGATCGTTCATGCCCCGCGCTCAGCTCTTCAGGACCGACAGGAACGCCTCCTGCGGGACCTCGACTCGACCGACCTGTTTCATGCGTTTCTTGCCTTCCTTCTGCTTCTCGAGCAGCTTGCGCTTCCGCGTGATGTCGCCGCCGTAGCACTTGGCGGTGACGTTCTTGCCCATGGCCTTGACCGTCTCGCGCGCGATGACCCGGCTGCCGATGGCGGCCTGGATCGCGACCTCGTAGAGCTGGCGCGGGATCACCGCGCGCAGCTTCTCGGCGAGCGCCTTGCCCTTCTCGTAGGCCTTCTCGCGATGGACGATGATCGAGAGCGCGTCCACCGGGTCGCCGTTGAGGAGGATGTCGAGCTTGACCATGTCGGAGGGCCGGAACTCCAGGAACTCGTAGTCGAAGGACGCGTAGCCCTTCGAGATGGACTTGAGACGGTCGTAGAAGTCCACCACGATCTCGCTCAGGGGGAAATTGAACTGGATGTGGACGCGCTTGCCCACGTACTCGAGCGACTTGTGCTCGCCCCGCTTCTCCTGGGCGAGCTTGTAGATCTCGCTCATGAACTCGGTGGGCACGAAGATCGACCCGCGCACGTAGGGCTCCTCGATGCGCTCGATCCGGTCGACGGGCGGCAGCTTGGAGGGGTTCTCCACCTCCAGCGTCTCCCCCGCCATCGTGATCACCTTGAAGCGCACGCTGGGCGCAGTGACGATCAGCGAGAGGTTGAATTCCCGCTCGAGCCGCTCCTGCACGATCTCGAGGTGCAGCATGCCGAGGAACCCGCAGCGGAACCCGTACCCGAGCGCCAGCGAGGTCTCCGGCTCGAAGTTGAGCGCGGAGTCGTTCAGGCGCAGCTTCTCCAGCGCGTCGCGCAGGCCCTCGTAGTCGGTGTCCTCGATCGGGTAGAGGCCCGCGAAGACCATCGGCTTGGCGTCGCGGTAGCCGGGACACGGCTCCGCGGTCGGGTGCAGGACGTCGGTGATGGTCTCGCCCATCTTGGCGTCGGCCACCCGCTTGATGGAGGCGGTCAGGTAGCCGACCTGCCCCGCCGACAGCTCCTCGACCGGCCGCATGTCGGGGGAGAACACCCCGACCTGCTGGACCTCATAGTGCTTGCCGTTGGACATCAGGAGGATCTTGGCGCCGGCGCGGACCCGCCCGTCGAGGAGCCGGATGTAGACCACGACCCCCTGGTAGGAGTCGTAGAAGGAATCGAAGACGAGGGCCTTGAGGGGGGCCTCCGGATCGCCCTCGGGCGGCGGCACCCGGGCCACGATGGCCTCCAGGACCTCCGGGACGCCGGTGCCGTGCTTGGCCGAGATGGCCAGGGCCTCGTCGCCGTCCAGGGTGAGGATCTCGGTGATCTGCTTCCGGGTGCCCTCCAGATCGGCCGCGGGCAGGTCGATCTTGTTGATGACCGGGATGATCTCGAGGCCGCCGTCGAGCGCGAGGTAGAAGTTGGCCAGGGTCTGGGCCTCGACGCCCTGGGCCGCGTCGACGATCAGCAGGGCCCCCTCGCAGGCGGCCAGCGACCGGGAGACCTCGTAGGAGAAGTCCACGTGGCCGGGAGTGTCGATGAGGTTGAGGGTGTACTCCTGGCCGTCTCTCGCCTTGTAGAGCAGGCGGACGGTGTGGGCCTTGATGGTGATCCCGCGCTCCTTCTCCAGGTCCATCGAGTCCAGGACCTGGTCCACCGCCTTCTTGGCGTCCATGGTCCCGGTCAGCGACAAGAGGCGGTCCGCCAGGGTGGACTTGCCGTGGTCGATGTGGGCGACGATGGAGAAATTGCGGATCAGGTCGATGGCCATCCGGCTAAGAATACCACGCCGTTCGGCCCCCCTGCGGCCGGGCCCGGCGGCGGACGGCGCAGTCGGGCCCTAGAGCCGGGCCCGATCGGGGACGGAGGCGCCCGCGCCGAGGACGGCGCCGGGCCCGAGGTCGGCCCCGGCGCCGATGCGCGCCCCGGAGGCCACGATGCAGTCGTGCAGGACCGCGCCCGGGCCCACCGTGACGTCGTCCCACACGATGGCGCCCTCGATCCGCGCCCCGGCTCCCACCACGCAGCCCGCCCCGAGCACCGCGTTCGGGCCCACCCGGGCCCCCGGCTCGACGCGCGAGCCGGGCCCGATCACGCAGGGCGCGGCGATCGTCGCGTCGGGCGCGACGCGCGCTCCGGGGGCGACGAAGCGACGCGCGCGGGCGTCGCCGGGCGGGGCCACGTCGGTCGCGACCTTGCCGGCCAGCAGGTCGAGCTGGCCCTGGCGGTACTTGGCGGGGCTGCCGATGTCGAGCCAGTAGCTCCCCGACACCCAGCCGAAGAAGGGCACCCGGTCGCGCAGGAGGCCGGGAAACGTCTCGCGCTCGATCGAGACCGCGCGGCCGGTGGGGATGGCGGTCACCACCGAGCGGTCGAGCGCATAGACCCCCGCGTTGACGGTGTCGGTGGTCACCCGGTCCGGCGCGGGCTTCTCCACGAAGGCGCGGATCGCCCCGTCGGAGTCGAGCTCGACGAGCCCGTACTGGGTGGGGTCGGGCACGCGCGTCAGGTAGAGCGTCGCGCGCGCGCCGCGCTCTCGGTGGAAGCGCAGCATCGCCCCGAGGTCGAGATCGGCCAGGATGTCGCCGTTCAGCACCACCACGAGGCCGCGCACCAGGTCCACCGCGTTGCGCACCCCACCGGCGGTCCCGAGGGGATCGGTCTCGACCGCGTAGGAGAGCCGCACCCCGTGGGCCGCGCCGTCGCCCATGGCCCGGCGCACCTCGTCCACCAGGTACGAGCAGGAGAGCACCACGTCGGTGATGCCGTGACGCCGGAGCAGCGCGAGCTGGTAGGCGAGGAAGGGGACGTTGAGGAGCGGGACGATCGGCTTGGGGGTGCCGAGGGTCAGCGGGCGCAGGCGCGTGCCCTGCCCGCCGGCGAGGATGACCGCGGTTATCTCGTCGGGGCCCAGGGCTCCGCCTCGCCGATCAGCATCACGGGAATGCCGTCCCGGATCGGGTACGCCTTCCGGCAGGCCGGGCAGATGATGCGCGTCTCCTCGAAGATCAGCTCGCCCTTGCACGCCGGGCAGGCCAGGATCGCCCGCAGCTCCTCGTCGATCATGCCGAGACCTCCTTCTGGAAGAAGCGGAAGGTGCGGCCGAGACCTTCCGCGAGCGACACGGAGGGCTTCCAGCCGAGGACCCGCCCGGCCAGCGCCGGGCTCAGGCAGCTGCGCCGCTGCTCGCCGGGCCGCGCGGGGGCGTGCTCGGCCGGGACCTTGGAGCCGGAGGCCTGCACCAGCGCGGTGTAGAGCTGGTTCACGGTGGTCTCGACTCCGGTGCACACGTTGACCGGCCCGGTGACGTCGGGCCGCTCGAGGGCGCGCAGGTTCGCGGCGGCCACGTCCTCCACGTAGGTGTAGTCACGGGTCTGGTCGCCGTCGCCGTTGATGATCGGAGATTGGCCGGTGAGCAGCCGGTGGCAGAAGATCGCGATGACGCCGGCCTCGCCCTGGGGGTTCTGGCGCGGCCCGTAGATGTTGGCGTAGCGGAGCGAGATGCCGCTGATCCCGAAGATGCCGCTCCAGGCGCTGACGTAGTACTCCATCGCGACCTTGGTGATGCCGTAGGGCGAGATCGGCAGGGTCGGGTGCGTCTCCGGGGTCGGGATCGCATCGGTGTCGCCGTAGCCCGCGCCCCCGCTCGACGAGTAGATGATCCGGCGCACCCCGAAGCGACGGCAGCACTCGAGCAGGCCCAGGCCGCCCACCACGTTCACGCTCGCGTCGAAGACCGGGTCGGTGACCGAGCGTCCCACCGAGGCCTGGGCGGCCAGGTGCGCGACCACCTCGGGCCGCTCCCGCTCGAACACGTCCCCGAGCCGCGCGCTCCGGAGATCCACCGCGTGGAGGCGGGCGCGGGGATTGACCCAGCGCGCGTCGCCGGTGGTGAGGTTGTCGACCACGCAGACGTCGTGGCCCGCGTCGACGAAGCGGTCCACCACGTGGGAGCCGATGAAGCCGGCGCCGCCCGTGACGAGGATCTTCATGGCTCGGTCACCAGCCTTCGGCACCAGTCGATGGTGCGCCGCAGCCCGTCCTCGACCTCGACCTTCGGCTCCCACCCGAGCACGCGCCGGGCCTTGGTGATGTCGGGCTGGCGCACCTTCGGGTCGTCGGTGGGCAGCGGGCGGAACACGACCTCGCTGCGGGAGCCGCTCATCTGGATGATCTGGCGCGCGAGCTGGAGCAGGGTCATCTCCCGCGGGTTTCCGATGTTGACCGGCTCGTTGATCGGGGCCTGCATGAGGGCCCAGATGCCCTCCACCAGGTCGGACACGTAGGTGAACGAGCGGGTCTGGGAGCCGTCGCCGAAGACGGTGATCGGCTCGTTCCGCAGCGCCTGGCGGACGAAGGTGGGGATCGCCCGGCCGTCGGTGAGCCGCATGCGCGGGCCGTAGGTGTTGAAGATGCGCACGATGCGGGCGTCGAGGCCGTGCACCCGGTGGTAGGCCATGGTCATGGCCTCCGCGAACCGCTTGGCCTCGTCGTAGACCCCGCGCGGTCCCACCGGGTTCACGTTGCCCCAGTAGTCCTCACGCTGCGGGTGAACGAGCGGATCGCCGTAGACTTCGGAGGTCGACGCGAGCAGGAACTTGGCCCGCCGCTCCTTGGCCAGCCCCAGGGCCTTGTGGGTGCCGAGGGCGCCCACCTTGAGGGTCTGGATCGGCAGCTCCAGGTAGTCGATCGGGGACGCGGGGCTCGCGAAGTGCAGGACATAGTCGAGCGGCCCGCCCACCACGATGTAGTTGGTCACGTCGTGCTTGACGAAGAGGAACCGGGGGTCGCTGATGTGGGCGATGTTGTCGGTCGACCCGGTCAGGAGGTTGTCCATGCAGACCACCTCGCAGTCGCGGGCCAGGAGGAAGTCGCACAGGTGGGAGCCGATGAAGCCGGCCCCGCCCGTCACCAGCACTCGCACGGGGCCGCCGCCCTTCAGCCAGCCAGGACGGGCTTGCGCCCGATGGAGTAGTACTCGAAGCCGAGCCGCCGCATGCGCTCGGGCTCGTAGAGGTTGCGGGCGTCGAAGATGAGGCGGCGGCGCAGGAGACCCCGGAGCCGATCCAGGTTCAGGTACTTGAACTCGTTCCACTCGGTGAGCAAGGTCACCCCGTCGGCCCCCGCGGCCGCCTCGTAGGCCGACTCGCAGAAGACCACGCCCTCCGGCATCAGGGCCCGCGCGTTCTCCATCGCCACCGGGTCGTAGGCCCGGATCTGGGCCCCCGCGGCGTGCAGCACCCGGACCACCTCGAGGCTCTTGGCCTCGCGCATGTCGTCGGTGTTGGGCTTGAAGGCGAGCCCCAGGACCGCGATCGTCTTGTCCTCGAGCGGGCCCATCGCCTTGCGCATCATCTCCACCAGGTGGGAGGCCCGCTCCTTGTTGATCTCGACCACCGAGCGCAGCAGCTTGAAGTCGTAGCCGAGCTGCGACGCGGTGTGGATGAGCGAGTCCACGTCCTTGGGGAAGCAGGAGCCGCCGTAGCCGAGCCCGGCCTGGAGGAACTGCATCCCGATGCGGGAGTCGAGCCCCATGCCCTTCATCACCTGGCTCACGTCGGCCCCCGCCGCCTCGCAGATGTTGGCGATCGCGTTGATGAACGAGATCTTGGCGGCCAGGAACGAGTTGGAGGCGTACTTGATCACCTCCGCCGACGGCAGGTCGGTGATGATCATCGGCCGCTCGAGCGGAGCGTACAGCTCGACGAGGGTCATGGCCACCTGCTGGTTGGGAGCGCCGATCACGATGCGATCGGGGCGGAGGGTGTCCTCGATGGCCGAGCCCTCGCGGAGGAACTCGGGGTTGGACACCACGTCGAAGTCGAGCGGGCGCGGCTGGTGCCGCATGATGACCTCGCGGACGAGCTCGCCCGTCCCCACCGGGACCGTCGACTTGTTGACCACCACCTTGTAGCGGTCCATCGAGCGGCCGATCTCGGCCGCCACCGCTTCCACGTGCGAGAGGTCGGTCTCGCCCGTCTCCTTGGGCGGCGTGCCGACCGCGATGAAGATCACGTCCGCCTGGCGGACTCCCGCGGCCAGATCGGTGGAGAAGGTGAGCCGGCCGTCGTCCTTGTTCCGGACGACCATCTCCTCGAGGCCCGGCTCGTAGATCGGCATCTGGCCGGCCCGCAACGCCTCGATCTTCTTGATCGCGTTGTCCACGCAGACCACGTCGTTGCCGAGATCGGCGAAGACGGCGCCGGTCACGAGCCCAACGTAACCCGTTCCCACCACGCAGATGTTCATCGGTCACGCCCCTCCAGACGGAATCTCAGGATAGCAGACGACCCTCCCGCCGCGCCAACCCCGGGAGCGGGCCTCCTCAGAACAGGGTGTGGCGGATCAGGCGCTCGCCCACCATGACCAGGAACAGCAGGAGCAGGTAGAAATTCGAGAACAGGAACAGCGAGAGCCACCCCCGCGGATCGTCCGGCTGGCGCGCGAACTTCTCGGCCAGCCAGATCAGGCGCCCGCCGAGCGCGCCCGCCGCCACGAACGCGGCCGCGCCGCCGACCCCGAAGGTGGGGGCGGCCAGCGACCAGGCGGTGAGACCGAGGGCGTAGAGCAGGATGAGGCGGGCGGTGCCCTCCACCCCGACCCGCTCGGACACCATCGGGAACCCGCCCGCCGCGTAGTCACCGCGGTAGCGGAGGGCGAGGGCCCAGAAGTGCGGCATCTGCCAGAGGAACAGGATGCCGAAGAGGATCACCGCGCCCACCTCGGTGACCGAGCCGCCGCCCGCGACCCATCCGATGACGGGGGGAATCGCGCCGGGCACCGCGCCGGGCACCGCCGCGAACGGCGAGTGCGTCTTGAGCCACGGGGTGTAGACCCCGTTGTAGAAGCCGCTCGCGATCAGGCCGAGCACCCCGGCGGTGCGTCCCACCCCGAGCCACAGCACCGCGGCGCCGGCCACGATGCCGAGGACCGAGAACGCCAGGCACTGGGCGTGGGTGAGTCGGCCGGAGGGCAGCGGTCGGCCCGCGGTGCGCGCCATGAGCGCGTCGCGCGAGCGCTCCTGGACCTGGTTCAGGGCGGACGCGCCGCACGAGAGGAGCATGACCCCGGCCAGCACGAGCAGGCCCTGCGCCCACGGGAACTCGGGCCCGAGCGGCGCACGGAGCATGAAGCCCGCGCCCGCCGAGACCAGCACCAGCAGCACGATGCCGAACTTCGAGAGCTCCATGTACGCATTGAAGCGCGCGGCCACGCCGAGGGCGGGGAGCCCGCGCGGGGACGCCGCGGCGGCCCTAGGCATGGGCGATCCTCCGCGTGGCGCCCGGGGCGCTGGTCGACCGCCAGCAGCCGGCCTCGACGCTGGCCCACACCAGCGTGGCCCAGAGGGCATAACCGACCGCGGCGTGCGCGGCCCGGACGGGCGGGGCCAGCTGCAGCAGCACGGTCGCGACGCCGAGCGAGACCTGCACCACCGCGAGCGCGGCGACCAGGCGCGTCGCGGTCGTGCGACCGGCGACCGCCAGGTGGACGAAGACGCCCAGGAGCAGCACGCCGAGCCAGCGGTGGACCCAGTGCACCGAGGCCAGCCACCCGCCCGGCAGCAGGTCGCCGCTGCAGAGCGGGAAGTCCGGGCACGCGAGCCCCGCGCCCGCGTGGCGGACGTACCCGCCGAGGGCCAGCTGGACGAGGAGCACCGCGAGGCCGACCCGGGCCAGGCGGCGCGTCCGCTCGGCGGCGGCCGCGGGCGGTGGCGCGGGCTGCCGCAGCCCGAGGGCGACCACGATGAGGCCGCCCAGGATCAGCAGCGCGTTCACCAGGTGGGTGGTGCTGACCAGGTCGGGGAGCTTGAGCAGCACCGTGATCGCCCCGAGGGCGATCTGGACCACGAGCAGGATCGGGAGGAGCCACGCGAGCCGTCGCAGCCCGGCCGGCGCGGGCCCCCGCAGCGTCACCACGCTCGTGGCCAGGATCAGCCCGGTCGCGGCCAGGGCGGAGAGGCGGTGGCTGTACTCGATGAGCACGTCGGCCCGCAGCGGCGGGATCACCGAGCCGTGGCAGAGGGGCCAGTCCGGGCACGCGAGGCCCGAGCCGGTCGCGCTGACCACGTTGCCGAGGGTCATGAGCACGAAGACCGCCGCCACCGCGGCGAGGGCGATTCTAGCCGACATGGGTCGCGGTCCCGGTCGGGCGCACCGCGCCGTCGGCGCCTCCCGCGACTTGCCAGCGGAAGAAGACGACGGAGAGGGCGGCCAGGAAGATCATGCCGCCCGGGATCCACATGATGAGGCCGCCCAGGTGCTGATCGGCCTGCGGGGTGAGCCGCTCCCAGACGCGGGGGGCCGCCGCGTAGTACGGGTAGAGCAGGCTGTCCGCCATCGAGATGAAGATGGCCACCATCACCATCGGCAGCCCGACCACGAAGAGGTACAGCATCTGCACCGGGTAGGGGGCGCGGGGCAGCTCGTCGAGCGGCGACAGCATCGGCCACCACAGGATCACCGAGGCGACCATGATCATGAGGTGCTCCACGATGTGCACCGGGTGCTGCTCCATGGCCAGGTTGTAGAGCGGCGGCAGGTGCCACGCCACCAGGACCACGTTGAAGGTGGCGAACGCTCCCACCGGCCGGGTCAGCGCGCGGCCCAGCTGGAGCAGGCGCGCGTCGCGTACGAGCGGCCGCGCCATCCAGCTCGGCGTGCCGTAGAGCAGGAGCGGACCAGCAGCATGTGCTGGATCATGTGTGCGCTGAACAGGTAGTAGTCCGAGAGGTCGTGTACGGGGCCGGTGAGGGCGCCGAGCAGGACCGCCAGCGCGCCCGCGAACGAGGCCACCTTGGCGGGCTCCACGCGGGCCGCGGGGTCGAGCCGGTGGCGCCAGAGGGTGGCCGCCCCGTAGGCGACGCCCAGCACGATCAGGCCGCCGACGACGGTGGGATCGGGCGACCAGGCGGTCCAGTCGAAGCCATCGGGCCCGAGGGGCGGTGGCCCCGCGGGCCCGGGTCCTACGTGCGCCATGTCAGAGAACGACGCGGGGCAGCAGCACGAAGGCGCTGAACAGCGCCATGACGGCCAGAATGATCGCGATG
>WNFG01005149.1_pt1 | contig 15670 bp, 14 predicted proteins | sample 5400431 | NCBI WGS metagenome assembly WNFG01 (sample SAMN13153346, study PRJNA577476) | soil metagenome | isolation source: 120 cm saprolite under Douglas fir tree site 2 hole 3 replicate 2 | place: USA:California | collected 2015-04-18 | reverse complement strand
TATGATGGTCACAGAGTCAGAGATATCCCGTATTGTCAGAATTTTGAAGTGAGGTTGGCAGAGGCTCGTGTCGAATAAACTCAAGCCGGAGCTCTACGTCGCCTGGAAGACGGTGACGTACCGCAGCGTGATCATGGCCTTGATCGGTGCGGTGCTGATCTTTGGCGCTGTCATGCACTTGGCATTTCCGAAATTCACCAACTCAACGGTGAAGGCAGCCGGGCAGCTTTCCGCGGGCTTGCTCGAAAAAGTAGCGGGACTGGCGCCTCCGCTCAAGGGGCCGTCGGCTGCGGCTTCTCAGCAGGCGCACTTCACGGCGCTCGATGGCACGATCCGGGTACGGAAAGGCAACGGCAACAGTTGGATCAATGCCGACTACAACGTCCCGCTCGAAAAGGGCGACGTGGTGCAGACCGGCGCCGAAGGCATGGCCAAGATTGTTTTCAACGACGGCACCAACTACACCGTGAAACAGGATTCGCTGATCGTGATCGAAGAGAACTCGGCCAACGACCAGCAGCAAACCAACGTATCGGTGGCAGTCACAACCGGCACGGTGGACCTGACAACAGCGACCTATGTTCAGGGGTCGAAGTCGCAGGTGATTGTCGCGGGCGCGAAAGCCTCACTCGCTCCGGATTCGTCGGCAATGGTGCACAATAATCCCAAGGACGATCAGCATGAAATCCTGGTAAAGAAGGGCAGTGGCGAAATCGAGCGCAATGGAGAAGTGGTTCACCTGTCGAACTGGGAAAAGGTGAGTTTCCAGAGCGAATCGAAAACCATGGAACGGGCCACGGAAATCGGTCCGCCAGCACCCATCACGCCGGGAAACATGATGCCCGTTTTCATGAACGCCGGGGAGAAGTCGAAGGAAGTGGAGTTTGCCTGGACGCCCATGACGAGCGCCGCCGGATATCGGCTGCGCATTTCGCACAATCCTTATTTTTCGTCATTGTTGCTGGACCGTAAGGTTGAGACCCAGAGCGTGGTTGTGACCGGCCTCCCCGTCGGCGCCTATTATTGGTCGATTCAGTCCTACGATGCGGCGGGCAAGGTATCGGTGGAAAGCGAAAAGAATCGCTTTACTATCATTGTCAAGGCGAAGGAAAAAACCGAGATGTCGCTCGACATCGATCCTTTTGTGCAGCATGGACACGTGATCGAAGTGACGGGCAAGACCGAGGCGGGAGCGCGCGTCATGGTGAACGGCAGGGAAGTGCCAATCGTCGGCGACGATGGCACGTTCCACTATTTCACGCCGCCCTTGCCGAACGGGGAGAGCCTGATCACGGTCACGGCACAGAATTTAAAAGGCGGGGTGAATACCCGCCAGGAGAAAGTGGTAATTCAGTAAAGGATTCGAAATTCAGAGTTTCGAAGTTCAGAGTAATGTTTGGAACAACCGGTGCACAGATGACTACCCGGTTCTTCTGAACATAGAAGTAGAATGGAAAACACCAGGGAAGAGCGACTCACGCGGAAACTAAGGAAAGCCCAGGTTCCAGTGGTGAGACGAAGTCCCGAGAGAGAGAAGTACTGCCATGTCAAATAATGGGTTTCATAACGGTTCATCGCGTACGCACAATCTTCGTTCGTTGTTCAGCATGTTTTCCAGCGACCTCGCCATCGATCTCGGGACGGCCAACACGCTGGTGTATGCGCGCGGCAAGGGCATTGTGGTAAACGAGCCTTCGATCGTGGCCATCAACAAGAACACCGGCGAAGTTGAAGCCGTGGGCAAAGAGGCCAAAGAGATGCTGGGACGCACGCCCGGCAACATCGTGGCCATCAAGCCCATGAAAGACGGCGTCATCGCCGACTTCAAGGTCACCGAGAAGATGTTGAATTACTTCATCCAGAAGGCGCACAACCGCAAGATGCTGGTGCATCCGCGGATCGTGATCGGCGTGCCTTCGGAAATCACGCAGGTTGAGAAGCGCGCAGTAATGGATTCTGCTTATCGCGCCAAGGCCAGCGAAGTATTTCTGGTGGAGCAGGCCATGGTGGCAGCCATCGGCGCGGGACTGCCGATTACCGAGCCCAGCGGCAACATGGTCGTCGACATCGGCGGCGGTACCACTGACATCGCGGTAATTTCGCTCAGCGGCATCGTTTATTCGCGGTCCGTGCGCATGGCCGGAAATCAGATGGATGAGGCCATCATGAACTACCTGAAGCGCAAATATAATCTGCTGGTGGGCGAGCGCACCGCCGAGCAGATCAAGATGGAAATCGGCTCTGCCTATCCGCTCGACAAGCCGCTAACCATGGAAATCAAAGGCCGCAACCTGATCGAAGGCGTGCCCAAAACCATCACAGTAGATGACAGCGAAATCCGCGAATCGCTGAGCGAATGCGTCTCCACGATTATGAACGCCATCCGCGTCGCGCTCGAGCGCACGCCACCCGAACTCTCCGCCGACATCAGCGACCGCGGCATCGTGCTGACCGGTGGCGGCGCGCTGATCAAGAACCTCGATAAACGCATCCGCGAGGAAACGGGATTGCCGGTCTCAATCGCCGACGATCCGCTCTGCAGCGTGGTGCTCGGCACCGGCAAGATGCTCTCCGACTTCAAGCTGCTGCGGAAAATTTCGATCGAGTAACTCCCACGGATGACAATCTCAGGAGGGGCGGGCTCCCTGAGACCTGACAACTGAGACCTGAGACCTGGTGTTATGGACGTCCTCGGACGCTACCGCAATCTGATCGTGCTGGTGGGAGTGTTATTCGCGCAGGTCCTCGGCTTGGCAGTGCAAGTCAAGCGCACGACGGACAGCGAACCTACGCGGCTGATCCGCATCTGGGCCGTGGGCGCGGTGAGTCCTCTGGAAAAAGTGCTGGTGTGGGTGCAAACCTCCACGGGTAACGTCTGGCACAACTACTTCTACCTGCGCGGAGTGCGAGCCGAAAACCGCAGCCTTAAGCAGCAGATCGAGCGTATGAGTCTGGACCAGGTGAGGATGAGCCAGGACGCCGATCAGGCGCGCCGTCTGCAGGCGTTGCTTGCCTTCAAGGAACAATTCATTTCGCGGACTATGGCCGCGCAGGTCATCGGATCGAGTGGCAGCGAGTTGTCGCGCTCGGTCTACATTGACAAGGGTGAAAGCGACGGCATCAAGCCCGACATGGCGGTCATAACTGCGGACGGCATCGTGGGCAAGGTGCTCCGGGTGTACCGCTCCACTTCGCAGGTGCTCTTGATTGACGACCAGACCAGCGGAGTGGGCGCGATCCTCGACAAAACGCGGCTGCAAGGTATACTGCGCGGCACGCCGGCGGGCGAAGTGGTGCTCGAAAAAGTGATGAGCGACGAAGCTGTGCCCGCCGGAGAAATGGTTCTTACGAGCGGCGGAGATGGAATTTTCCCCAAAGGTCTGCTGGTCGGCAGGGTGACGAAGGTTGCGCCGGGCAGCGAACTCTTTCTCAATATTCGCGTGCGTCCCGCAGCCGATCTCAGCAAGCTCGAAGAAGTGCTCGTGGTAACAAAGATTGATGAGAGGCAGGCCCAGCCCATCCAGGCCGGTGCGGCGCGCGCCGTCGATATCCTGGCCGAGCGCCTGCCGACCGTTCCATCCAAGCCGGAAAACGCTGTGAAAGCCGACACGCCGGGGGCTGCCGCGCCGGGAACTATCGCGCCAAAGGGTACAAGCTCGGATGCCAAGCCCAAAGCCGTGTCCCCGGAAGCCTCCGCCGGCAGTGGCGCGCCCGCCGCACGAAAAACGGCGAGTTCTCCATCTTCTACTTCGGGAGCCGCCTCCGGAACTTCCTTGGGAACTTCCGCGGGTACTTCCTCCGGAAATGCGGCGACAGCGGCCGGAACGCCTGCTGTGAAAGTTTCTCCGAAGCCTGTGAAGGCCAAGCCACCGACAACGACAACGACCGCACCTGAACCGCCGCCCGCCGTCGAGGATAGTCCACACTAACGTGGCCATCACTTACACATCGGGAGAGCAGGTTGAGGTTTATCGTTTCAGTATTCCTGCGACGATTCTGATTCCGCTGACCGCCGTGTTCCTGCAGGCGTGGCTGCCGCTGCGGTTTCCTTTTTTCACAATCTTCGATCTTCCGCTGCTGGTCACAATCGGTTTTGCGACTGCGCGGCGCAGTCCGCTGGCTGGCCTGCTCACGGGCAGCGTGATCGGCATTCTGCAAGACGCGCTTACCCATCATCCCATCGGGCTCTACGGAATTTCGAAGACGGTGGTGGGATTCGGCGCGTCCTCACTGGGAATCAAGCTGGACGTGGAACATGCGGGCGCGCGTTTCCTGCTTACGATTGTTTTCTACGCGGTGCACGAAGTTGTCTACTTCATGATTTCCCGCGGCCTGGTCGGGTTGCGTATGGCATGGAGTTTGCCGCACGAATTGTTGTCGGGCCTGGCCAATGCCATGCTGGGCGTTCTGGTCTTCATGCTGCTCGACCGCGTCAAGCAGCGAACGTAGCTCACCTCTATTTTTCATTTGGCCATTCGCGCATTCGAAAGCGCAGCGGGGCTTCGCCCACATAAGCGCTAACTTAGCAGGGACAGGCTAGAAGTTTAACCGTGCCGGCCGGCGGTAACTTCCGAGTAGCCGACAAACCGTCTGTGGGGAGGGACGGTTGTGCGGTCGTGAGCGCTATCGCGATATTTTCGCCAACAACCGGCGTCAGAGCGCCTACGCGCACACTCTAACATGCTGCGAGTCCGCAGAAGCCGTGAACCTTTTTCCAAATAGCAACCGGCGCTGTGGCCCGCGCGCGCGTGAAAGGAGAAGCCTGCATGGACACTGCTCCAGCGGAGAACCTAAGAGCTCGAGTCCGGGGACAACTTTTGTTGCCTGTCGATGAGGGCTATCACGCGGCCCGTAAGATTTACAACGCTATGATCGACAGGCACCCGGCGATGATTCTGCGCTGCGCCGGTGCTGCCGACGTTAACGCGGCCATCAGCTTTGCTCAGGAACACAATCTGCTTGTTTCTATTCGCAGTGGAGGTCATGGGATTGCCGGCAAAGCCATCTGCGACGGTGGGCTGATGATCGATCTTTCAAGAATGAAGGGCATTCGTGTCGATCCCGAGAAGCGCACGGTTAGAGCGGAACCGGGTCTCACATTGGGAGAGTTTGACCGGGAAACGCAAGGCTTTGGTCTCGCTACTACTTTGGGGGTCGCCTCCACCACCGGCATTGCGGGGTTGACCCTCGGTGGCGGCCTGGGATGGCTGATGGGCAAGTACGGACTAGCTTGCGACAACCTCATTTCTGCCGATCTTGTGACGGCAGACAGCAGCCTCGTGCGAGCGAGCGCGGGCGAGAACGCAGATCTCTTCTGGGGCATTCGGGGCGGGAGCGGCAACTTCGGAGTAGTTACGTCGCTTAAGTACCGTTTGCATTCGGTCGGACCGTTGATCCTTGGAGGAGCTGTCCTTTATCCGCTGGCTAAGGCGAAGGATTTTTTGCGCTTTTTCCGTGATTTTGCAGTCGCGACGCCAGACGAGCTGAGCATGCAAGGTGGAATGTTCACTTTCAATGGGACACCGGTCATCGGCATGGCGGCTTGTTACTGCGGGCCGATCGAGGAAGGTGAAAGAGTGTTGAAACCGCTACGGACGTTCGCCTCCCCTGTAGCCGATCTCTTTGGGATGATTCCCTACATCCAGATGCAATCGATGTTCGACAGTTTCCTCCCGCCGGGCAAGCTGCACTACTGGAAATCGAACTTCTTCGAGTCCATCAGCGACGAAGCCATCGAAGCCTTTGTGCACTTCACTGCGAAGACTCCGTCGCGAGAGACATTTGTCTGGTTCCCTGGAGAGCACCTGCACGGAGCCGCCGCCCGCGTTGGTCCGGCAGAGTCGGCGTTCGCGCATCGCGGGCACCCGTACAATTTCTCGATTTTTGCGATTTGGTCTGACCCGAAGGATACGGAGAAAAACCTGGCCTGGACCCGCGCCTTCTGGGACGCTATGCAACCGCACATGGCCGCAGGGACGTATGTGAATTACCTCGAAGACGAAGGCGACCCCCGCGCCCGCGCCGCTTATGGGCCTGGATACGACAGATTGGTTGCGTTGAAGAACAAGTATGATCCGACCAACTTCTTTCGTCAGAATCACAACATCAAGCCAACTCCACAGGCTCAAAAGGCATAGAGAAGTCGTCGCCCACCGATTGCGGGCGAGAACGGCGCACTTGGATGAAATTACTGTTGAAACCAGGCCATAACGCTCAAAACTACAGCCCGGCGAATTCTTGTCGGATGACGGCAAACAGGAAGGAATTCTTAAGTGAGCCCTTATGGGCCTTCGCCCCGCGGACAGCCGAGGGCGGCTGTCCCTACGCGACCATTACGATGCCATATGCCAACGCACCCGCCGCCATCGTGGCGAAAAAATTCACCACCTGATTACTGATCCAACCGCGGCGTTGCAGGGTGGCGCCGAGAATGCTGTCGATGAGCATTCCCGCGAATCCAGCAGTCACCGGAATCCAGAGCTGAGCCTGAGGAAGCATCCCGCCCGCGGTTGCGACCGCCGCAACCACCAGACCGGCGGCCAAGCCCGCGATGCTTCCGGGAATCGTGATGCCGCCATCGGTTCCCGTTGGGACGCGTTCCCAGGTCGTGATCAATCGCGCGTCCGGCCTGCGGTATTGCCCGATCTCGCTGGCCACGGTATCAGTCGCCGCTTCAGCCAGAGCGGCCACCATCGCGACCAACCAAACCCGATTTCCGGTGGCGCCGAAAACAAACGAGCCGAGGGCAGCCACTGCCAGATTGGCCAGGATTTGCCACGCATTGCGGCCTTCCCGACGCTCTGCGAGCCCCAGTGCCAACTTACGGCGGTATCCCAGGCGAGTGGCGACCCAGGTCATCAGAAACAGGACTGCGAGCGTGGCGAAAGCGGTTGGGCCAGCGCCGGCAAAGAGCAGGAAACACGCGAGACCGCCCGCCAGAGCCCCGGATCGATTGACGCCGCGCAGGGCGCAAGCCAGCACCCCGAAGCCCAGCGTCACAGCCGCAGCGACCGCCAGCCGCTCCGGGGACGACGCCCAGCCGTGTCCTAGAAAAGAGGTCAGCATTGTTGGGGCAGCTTTCGGTGTCAGCTTTCAGCTATCAGCCGTCAGCCATGAGTAGAATCTCACGTTCCGGACGACTGGAACTCGGGAGCCACGCTCGATAACACTATATTCGGTGTCCGGCGAAAGCGGACCGCGCCATGTAGTGCTTGACCTTTGGATTCTCTGGGTAATCTGGCGGCGCCAACTCCCCCGATTTAGGCTACACTTCTGTACGCTGGCCGGGATTCTGGCATCTGAGGAATCTCTTAGTGACGCGGCGCGACGAGTTTGAAAAGACGAGGAAAGCCTCGTCTCTACTTGGGGTGAAACCAAAATGGCGGCTTCAGTCTGGTCTGGTTATCTTACGTTCGGATTAATCTCGATGCCGGTGCGTCTGTTCTCGGGCGCGCGCAGCAGCGGCATTTCATTCAACCAGCTTCACCGCACCGATCACCATCGGGTAAAGCAGCAGCTCATTTGCCCGGCGGACAACCAGGTCCTCGAGCGTAGCGATATCGTCAAGGGCTACGAGTACCGCAAGGACGAATACGTCATCATCGAGCCGGAAGAAATCAAGAAGATCGAGCCAAAGACCGCGAAGACGATGGAGATCCTAGAGTTCGTGAAGACGAGCGAAGTGGATCCCGTGTACTTCGAATCGTCGTATTACATGGTTCCCGACGAAGCCGGCCGCCGCCCCTACGCGCTCCTGACTAAGGCGCTGGAGGAGAGCGAGTATGTCGCCATCGCCAAACTCACCATGCACAACCGCGAATACACCGTTTTTCTGCGCCCGCATAAAGGCGGAATGATGCTGCACACCATGTACTATGCGGAGGAAGTTCGCGAGGTTGAGTCTTTCGGCGCTCCGGATGTCGAGATTAAAGAGGCCGAAATCAAGGTTGCGCACCAGCTCATTGAAGCGCTGGCGGGGGAGTGGGAGCCGGAGAAATATCACGACACTTTTCAGGAGAACCTGAAGAAGATGATTGAGGCTAAACTGGAAGGCGGCGAAATCCAGGCCGTCGAACAACCGAAGAAGCTGGCCCCGGTGGTGGATCTGATGGCGGCGCTGAAGGAAAGTCTGGCGCAGACGAAGAAGCCAGCCGCGTCAGAAAAAGTTGCGGAGATGCCAGCCAAGAGCCAACAGAAGGCACGTCGCGGGCGCGGATAGTCTGAGCTTCGCCGTAGAGACGCGGCTTGCCGCGTCTCCTGCGTGCCGCGTTCCAAACGCCGCGTTTTGGTATTCGGTCCCCAGATGCGGCAAGCCGAGTGTCTACAGCAACGTTTCCGAATATTGCGAACCTCGGCAACCAAACTTGCCTCTTCGCCCTTCTCACCAAAGCAGCGGGCTAACCACCGCCTGATTTCCCCTCTCGACCCGGTTCCCGATACAATATCGGTTTCCGCGCAACACTAACTTTTTCTACGGAGTTTGAATGAAGAGGTTTCTCTGGCTGGGGTTCGTGCTGTGCCTTTATCTGATCTGTAGCGGCTGTGGCGATACCTTCCGGCCAATTATTATTCCGAATCCTCCAACGTTTCCCAACCCAAAGGCCGCCCACACCGTCGTGTCGATCAACGATAACGGAACCGTCGTGCCCGGCAGCGCCATGGTGATCGATGTCTCCGGCGACACGGACGTGAGCGTTGTCAACGTGGACATTGCTCCCGTTCACGCCGTGCAGCAGACAGCCAACGTGGTGTTGGTCGTAAACCAAGCCGTGACGGGATTAACTCCGCCGCCCAATGGTTGTTTGGTAACAATTAATAATCAGGTCTTTGATGTGTGTCCTTCGATTACCAAGCTGAACTTCAGCGGCACGGTCATTGGCAGCACGACCACTATCAGTCTGCCGCCGAGTTCGGCCGCGACCTTCGTGGCCGTTGCCCCGACGGATACGACGGCCTATGTTACGTTGCCGACCTACCGCCCGGATCCTACCAAACCTCTAAACATTGTCCCGTCGGTGGGTGTGGTCAACACCCAGAGCAACAACCTGGTGGCGACGATACCCGTCGGAAATAATCCCGTTGCCCTGGCTGTTACGCCCGACAAGACCAAACTCTACGTGGCCAACAAGGACTCTAATTCGATCAGCGGATTCAATACCGTTGACCGGTCTTCGCGGACCGTTACCGGTTCGTTCAGTGCGCCGCTCTGGGTGATTGCGCGCTCCGATAGCCAGCGCCTCTATGTGCTCAACGGCAACGGTGTCGTGAGCACAATTGATACCACCTCCACCGCTGGCCCGGATAACGTGATCGATGCCAGCATCAGCGCTCCCAACGCCGCTTACATGCTCTACGACGGGAATAAGAACCGGCTATACATACCGGGAGGCACGCAGTTGACGATACTGGATGTCTCGCAGTCCACACCGCATGTTCTTACCGGAGGCCCTATCCCGATTCCCACGGTGGCACCCAGTTCGCGGGTTGCGTCGGACCCCTGCTCGGCCACCAGCGCACAGACGCTGACGGTAGCCGCCGTCGCCGCTCTGCCGGATGGAAGCCGCGCTTATGTCGGGGCTTACTACGAAGATACGTCCGGCAATTTCTGCCCGCAGGTGACGGTGATTGACGTCGCGAGCAACACCATCAAGAGCTCGACTGCGGTCCCGGGGTTTCCTGCCTTCGACGCCTTCTGCTCCACCACCCGCTTCCGCGTGACGATGGCCGCCGGCGGCGACAGTTCCCGTGTCTACCTGGCCAGTTGCGATGGAGGCATGGTCAACATCATCGATACCACCAACGACTCCTATATCCTGAATCTACCGGCGCCAATCGGTGTGCGCCCGGGGGGCCAGCAGAACCTGCCGCAGAATCCGGTGTTTCTGTTTGCCGGCCCGTAGTTGCATTCAGCATCCAGCACTCAGCATTCAGTCCTCAGCCCTGCCGAGAGCCGCTAACTCCTCACGTAGAAGAGTCAGCATTTTTCGAAAGTTTGTGAGGGTAGGGAGAGTGCTACGTGCCAAATGCGGGATTGCTGAGTGCTGAATGCTGAATGCTGAATGCTTCTTCTATCCCGCGACCGCAGCCCGTTCCGTCGCGCGGCGGCGGTGGTAGCGCAAGGCCACATTCATGAAGACGTTTCCGCTGGAGGTGCTGAAGCACATCACCAGGGCTTCTGTGTCCTCACTGCTTTTGCTACCCTGCTCGGAAGTGTGCAGGGTTGGTGGACGAACGTGAAAGTGAAATCCCTGGTCGTTGAGCGTGGTGACGGAGTTGCCAATGATCTGGTTAGCCAGCTCACAGACCGCCTCGCGCACCAGGTCGTCGCCCTCGGATACTTCGACACCGGCCAGACGGGTGGCGAGCTGCACGGCTGTTCCCAGGTCCACATCAAAAATGATCCGTCCTTCAATCTCGCCCGTGAGGCAAACCTCGGCAGCGATTCCTTTCCGCCGGTACGCCTCCTCTTCCATGCTCAGGTTCTCGATGGAAATGGGCGACTCCAGCCCCTGCGCCAGGACGGCGTCGGCCGAATTAATGAAAGGCTGAATCAGGTCCATTCGCATTGACTATGCCCCAGCTCCGGCGCCGCGGGGCGTCGTTCCGTCGTCACGCATCACGTACTTGATGACTTCATACAGAACCTCCGGCTTCACCGGTTTCTGCACGAAGTGGCGGGCACCTCGCTGTAAAGCTGCCACGATGTTCTCCTGGTAGCCGACCGACGACACCATCACGATGCGGGCGCTCGGATGATCGCGCACAATCTTCTCCGCCGCTTCGATGCCTTCCATCTGCGGCATGGTGATATCCATCAGAACGATGTCGGGCATGAGCCGTTCGTACTCGCTGATTGCCGAAACTCCGTCGCCCGCCTCGCCGATTACCTGTCCCCCAAATGTTTCGACCATCCGGGCCAGGTTCTTGCGGGCGAACACGGAGTCATCCACGATCAGATAGCGTACCGGCTGTCCGTCTTCGCTCCGTTTTACGGGCGCAAACTTTTCCATGGCACTCCTCCCCAACTATCACTTAATCACGATCTACGCACTTTCGGTAGATAACTCTAGTTACTTTAGGCACTAGTCGCCCGCTTGACCTCGGGGGTGTCCCCCGGGGCGATATCTCCCCGGCCGCGGTCGGGAGCGCATTGTGCCTGCAAAATATTCGGTAGAGCCTGGAGGTCCGCGATACGCATCGCGTAGCCGCGTTCTATGGCCGCCTTGGGCATGCCGAAAACCACGCATGTCTCCTGGCTCTGCGCCACCGTGTATCCCCCGGCCGCCCGGATCTCTCCCAAGCCCACAGCCCCGTCTTCTCCCATGCCCGTCATCAACACGGCCATGGCTTGCGGTCCAAACTCCTCCGCAATGCTGTGGAACAGCACATCCACCGAAGGACGGTGTCCGTTCACGGGCGCTTCCTCGCTCAGGATCGCCACGTTTCCCAGCGGAAATTTTTTCACTTTCATGTGCCGGTTCCCTGGACAAATGAGCGCTCGCCCGGCTACCAGCAAGTCGCCCGATTGCGCTTCCTTCACTCGGATGGGACAGCTCTCGTCGAGCCTCTTAGCAAAGAGTTCCGTGAACCCGTCCGGCATGTGCTGTACCACCAGGATGCTGCCCGAAAATTCCACTGGCAGCTGCGAGAACAAGTATTGCAAGGCGTTCGGACCGCCAGTGGAAACACCGATGGCGATGATGCGCGTCGGCGCGACTGGTTGTAGCTTGTGTGGCTGCTCGCCGTGCGTTTCCGCCGGCAGGAACTGCGTCTGCACTCCCGCACTCTGCGCAGCCGCCCGGATCTTCTTGATCAACTCAGCGGCAATTTCGGGCATGCGCGCGGAAACATCCTTCGGCTTGGCCACAAAATCAAACGCGCCCAGCGCCAGCGCCTTGAGTGTGATCGCCGCCCCAGTGGTGCTATGCGAGCTGACCACAATTACCGGCAAACGCCAGCGTCGCATGATTTCTTTCAGAGTATCGATCCCGTTCAGTCCGGGCATTTCCAGGTCGAGCGTTATCACTTGCGGCGACAGGTCCTCGATTTTCTTCAACGCAAAATGGCCGTCCATCGCCGTGCCCACAACCTCGATCGAGTCATCGCGTTCGAGAATGTTGGGAATCAGCTTGCGCATCAGAGCCGAATCATCCACCACCAGGACCCGCACTGGCTTTCTCATGCCTGGCCCCCGGCCGTTCCACGCGCCCGCATCTCACCAGTCTGGATTCCGCCAACGCTTAACATTGCTCTTGCGGGTACGGCACTCGATAGCAGACCCGCCATCCGCGGCCCGGTTGCGTCCGCCCGCCCGCGCGTGAAGCGATCCATCAGGGCGATCATGTTCAGGATGAGAACCACTCTCCCATCGCCCAGAATCGAAGCCCCGCTCACCAGGTCGGTCGTGATCGACTGGTCATCGAGCGCCTTGATGACCAGCTCGTCTTCGCCCTCCAGCCCATCGACGATGACACCGAACTTGCGGTCCCCGCTGCTGATCACCAGCACGAAAACCTTACGCCGTGCTGTTTCCGGCCCGCTCGGAGGAATCGAGCCCAGGCGCAGCAAAGGCAACACGTCGTTGCGCAGTTGCAGCACGTCATAGTGCTCCACCCGATGGATATCTTCTTCGACCGTGCGGGCGATCTCCGCCACCGCGTTCAGCGGCAGGGCGTAAAGCCGCTGCTCCACCCGGAACATCAACGCCCTGATAATGGCCAGCGTCAGCGGCAGCCGCAGACGGAAGGTTGTGCCCCGTCCCGGCGCAGTTTCGATCTCCACCGTTCCCTTCAGGCGTCCGAGCACGCTCTGCACCACGTCCAACCCCACTCCGCGGCCCGAAAGTTCGGTGATCTCTTCCGCCGTGGAGAATCCCGGCTGCAGGATGAGATCCAGAGTTTCCGCCTCGGTCAGCCGGGCTGCCTGCGCGGCGGTCAGTAATCCCTGGGATAGGGCGCGCTGCCGCACTTTTTCCGCATCAATGCCGGCCCCGTCGTCGGAGATCTCGATCACCACCTGGTTCCCCTGGTGATAAGCGCCCAGCCGCAATGTCCCCTGCGGCCGCTTACCCGCACGAACACGCTCCTCGGCGGTCTCGATGCCATGGCCGACCGCATTTCGTACCAGATGGGTCAGCGGCTCGGCGATCGCATCCAGAATGCTTTTGTCGAGATCGGTTTGCCCGCCCCTGACAATTAGTTCAACTTCTTTTCCGCCCTGCCGCCCGACGTCCCGCACAATGCGCGGGAACCGCCGGAATAACTGATCGACCGGCACCATGCGAATCTTCATGACGGAGTGCTGCAGATCATTCAAGACCCGTCCCTGGAACGCCATGGCATCGGAGAACTTTCCCCGCAAGACATCCTTCGGGAAGCGTTGTCCAAATTCCAAGAGCGTCTGCTGCAGCATCGATTTCGCCAGGATCAGTTCACCGACTAGATTGAGTACGCTGTCAATTTTTTCCGCATCCACTCGCAACAGGTTGTCGGGGCCGCCCGGCGCGGCGGGCGCCGATGGCGTTTCCCCTGGCGACAACGCGTCTTTCGCAGCGATGCCGGCCGCGACCTCAGCAGCTGCAGGCGACGCGATCTCATAATTGAGTTCCGAATCAGCGAGTTCAGAATCGGCAGCCAGAGCCGGCGGCAGCGGATGCGACGGCGCTTGGGGGCGCAGCGGCGTGACTCGGACACTCAGAGCAATCGTTGGAATGTTGCATTTCGCCCGGATCTGCTCCGCCGGTTTTTCCGACGCAAGAGCCGCTTCGACGCGGTTCATGGGCTCGAGACTGCCTTCGACCGGATAGATCGCCAGCACCTCGCCCAGTCCGGCAAGGGCCAACTGGATCATTTGACGTCCGGCGATGGGCATGCCGCACTGTGGGTCGACCTGCACCACCACGTGATGAACCCGCTTGCCCTCCGCTACCGCCCGGGCGATCGCCAGTTGCTCGTATTCCGACCAACGGGTGGCTTTCGCGGCGGCTTTCTTTTTCTTCCTCTTGGCCGCGCCGGCCAGCGCCGGGTGTGCCAGACGGGCAATGTCCGCGCGCAAGGCCTGGATGCTCGGAAGTTTCGTTCCGTTCCGATATGCCTCGAGCAAGGCCGCAAACACGTCGGCCACGCGCAACGCGATTTCGGGAACCGAAGCCGCCGCTGCCGTGTTCTCCAGCGTCAGCACGTCTTCGAATTCGTGGGACAGTTCGCTGAGTTCCCGGAAGCCGCAGGCGGCCGCGTCCCCCTTCAGCGTATGCACCGTCCGCCGCAGGCTGCGGGCGGTCTCCGCATCGCCCGGCGATTTCTCCAGCTGCATCGCTTCATCGTTCAGCTTCTGGACGAGCTCCCCCGCGCTTTCGAAAAACAGCTGGTGGAGTTCTGTCATCCGGTCCTCGGGCGGGACGGTCACACTCTCACCTCTACTCGCTGGTACGCCGTGCCGCTGTTGTGATGCACCATCTGGAATTTGTCCGTCAGTCCCAGCAGGCTTTCGGCATGGCCGACAAACAGATATCCCTGGGGATTTAAGCAACGATAAAACTTCTCGACCAGCCGCTTCTGTTCGGCTTCGTCGAAATACATCATCACATTGCGGCAGAAAATCATATCGTTGCGCTGCGGCAGGTATTCCGTCTTCAGATTATGAAAGTCGAAGTGCACCAGTTCCTTAACGTTTTTCTTTACCGTGTAGCGGGCACCCATTTTGTCGAAGTAGCGCAACCGGTAGCCATAGTCGACCCCCAACATCTGGTGCTCACCGTAGGAGCCCTCCTGCGCCGCGCGCAGAACCGAATAGTTGATGTCGCTGGCCAGGATCTCCACCCGCCAGGGCGCTGGTACCATGGGCTTCGGAACCGGCGATTCGACGGGCAGAGGATTGCGCAGATAGTAGTACGACAGCGCATCGGCCACCAGCATGGCTATGGTGTAGGGTTCCTGTCCCGTGGAACAGCCCGCGCTCCAGATTCTCACGCCGTAGTCCCGGCGAGCCTGCTTGCGTCGCAGAATATCGTCCATCACATCCCGCTGAAACAGGTCCAGCTGCGCCTTGTTCCGGAAGAAGCTGGTCTCGTTGACCGTGAGGTTTTCCAGCAGTCGCGACAGCTCTTGTTTCCCCTGCTGGCTGATGAGCAGGCGATAGTAGCTGTAGAACGAATCCAGTTGGCACTCCTTCAACCGGCGCTGCAAACGGTCCTGAAGGAAGGAAGTGCGCCGATCGTCGAAGTGCATGCCGCACTCCTGGTAGACGAGCGTCTGCAGGAGTTTCAATTCCGCTTCGGTGAGTGCTGGGGTATCGCTTGTGTTCATGTGGGTTCGGTCTGCTTGCTACTTTCCGGCTGAGGCGCTCTTCGTCCCTGTCCCCGTCGCCGTCCCCGCCTTGCCACCGCCGGCCGCCGACGGTTTTTCTGCCGGTTTTACTGCCGACGCTTCGTTCCCCATCTCACGCGCCCCTAACACCTTGCTGATATCCAGCAGAATGATCAGCCGTCCCTTGTATTTGCCCAAGCCGGTTACACAGTCCAATCCGCCTTCCCGCATCATGGCGGGGGCGGCTTCGATTTCGCTTTCGGGAATTTTCAGAACCTCCGACGCCGAGTCCACAATCATGCCCGCCAGCCGGCCCCGGTGTTCCACGACCAGAATGCGGCTGCGCCGGTCGAGTCCGGCGGACGGCT
>WNFG01008997.1_pt1 | contig 15673 bp, 9 predicted proteins | sample 5400431 | NCBI WGS metagenome assembly WNFG01 (sample SAMN13153346, study PRJNA577476) | soil metagenome | isolation source: 120 cm saprolite under Douglas fir tree site 2 hole 3 replicate 2 | place: USA:California | collected 2015-04-18 | reverse complement strand
ACTTTGTCCAGTTGCCCCGCGGTCTTTAACAAATCCAGTTGCGCCTGCTGCCGCTGAAAACTCGCGTCCAGCAGCGCCATCCACTTTTCGTTTTCATCCAGGCGCGCTTTCTCCACAACCTGCAAGCTCTCTTTTCCTTCTTCAAATCGCGCCTGCAATTGCGCCAGGTCCTGCTGCACCAGTTGCAACTCCAGCCGCGCTACCTCTTTGCCAGCGTCCATTTCGCGCACTCGGCGCGTTTTTCGCCGTACATCCGAGCTCACTTGATTCTGTTTGTTGGCGAAAGACGCTTTCGCCGCCAGCAGATTGGTCTGCGCCAGCGCCACGTTGGCTCTGGTGCTTGGGCTGAAAATCGGAACCTGCGCCTGAATTCCCAAATTATAGTTGTTGCGCTGAAAGTGATTGAAGTATTGATCGTAGTTGTTGAATTTCCCCAGCAAGCTGTACACGCTCACCAGTTCCAGCGTCGGCCAGTAGCCGCGCTTCTCTCCGGTCAGCCGGAATTCCTTTGCCTGTACATCCGATTGCGCCAGCCGCAGCTCCGTGTTGTTCTGCACCGCCGATGCAATCAGATTCGCGCCTTCCTGCTCCGCGGCCCCCGGCAAATCCTCCGGAGTCACTTCAATCTGCTGTTCCGGCGCCAATCCGCATTGGCTGCGCAAAAACATTTCCAGCTCGTCGTCGCGCCCCTGCAATTGCAAAAGCCGCTGCGCAACCTGAGCGCGCGTCAATTGCGCACGGGTCACCTCCACCGGCAATTCGTAACCTTCATTTGCGCGCTGCTGCACAACGCCAAGAATTTTCTCCGCGCTCGCCTGCTCCTTCTGCAGCAGTTCCGCCGAATGTCTCACCTTTACCAGTTCCAGATACGCGGAAGCAGTTCGCACAATCACAGAATTGCGCGCGTCCTCCAAGAGCACCTTTTGCGCTTTTACTTGTTCCTGTTGCTCTTTTCCCTGCCCGCGCAGCGGCTCGTTAATCACCTGCTCCGTGTACGTCACATTAAAAATCGCTGGGGCCCGCCCGCCCGGAGTTTCCGGAATGCCGTACGTGTAGCCCAGACCGGAGCCCGCATAAACATTGGGCATAAATTGCGCTTTATTAATCAGAGCGGCCTTGTCTGCAACACTCGCCTGTATCTTTGCCACCTGGATGTCTTTGCTGTTTTGCAGTGCCAGCTCAATCGCCCGTTTCAAGGTCAGCGCGATCGGCGGCGCGGACGTTTCCTGAGCCGAACCAGAAATTGCCAGCAACATTCCGGCTACCGCCGCAGCACCTACACGCATGATTCCGCGCATCGTTATGCTCCTCCCGAACATGTCCTGAGCCAAAATAGAAAATCCGTGGCGCTTGTCGCGCTACTCGTAGCGCAACGATTCGATGGGCTGCATTTTTGCCGCCTGGCTTGCCGGCAAATAGCCAAAAAACAATCCTGTGGTGCAGGACACCACGAACGCCAGGACTACGCTGGTGCCCGACACCGGAACACGAAGATTGCCGGGAAGAAAAAACTGCACTCCCACCGGGATCGCAATTCCGATCAGAATTCCCAGCACCGCGCCGCCGCCGCTGATCAAAAATGCCTCGATCAGAAATTGGTAAAGTATTTCGCGGTGTGCCGCTCCAATCGCTTTGCGGATTCCAATTTCGCGCGTGCGCTCTTTTACCGTCACCAGCATGATGTTCATGATGCCGATGCCGCTGATCAGCAGCGCGATAAATGCGATGACAATCAGCACCACCGTCAACGCCAGAGAAATCTTCCGCGCCGCATCCAAGATGACAGTCAGGGTCTGGACGTTGTACTCGGCCTCGGGCGGATGTCGGCTCTTGAGAATTTGCCTTACTTGGCGCTCAACAGACGGCACATCCGTCGCAGTAGCGGCTTGAGCATCCAGCACGCGAATTACGTTCGCACCCGAATAGTACTTCATAAGGCCGAACGGAATAATCACGGATTCATCCTGGATGTCCGAGAGGCCGAAGGTCTCCGCGCGTTCGACAAAGACACCGACAACGGAAAAGGTGAGTTCGCCCATGCGAACGGTGCGGCCGAGAGGATTTTCCTGTCCGAACAGGCGAGCTGCGAGCTGGCGGGTGATCAGGCAGACCTTGTCGCGCCGCTCCATATCCGTGGAATCGAAATATCTGCCCCTAAGAATTATCAGGCGACGGATCTCTTGATAACCCTCGGTTACACCGAGCAAGGTCACCGAACGCTCGACTCCTTTGGCAACCACGGACATTTGCATGTCGCTGGTCCCGGCGACCTGCACCACCTGCGGAACAGATCCGCGCACAATTTCCATGTCTTCGAGCGTCAGTTCGTGGCTCAAAGGCTGGGCTTTGCCGGGACTTTTAATCGTCTCAACCCAGACCAGATTGGAGCCGGTGGCTTCGATCTGTTGCAGAACGAATTTCTTGCCGGTGAGGGCGACAGTGACGACGAGAACGATCGAGGCGCTGCCGATAATCACTCCAAGCGAAGTCAATACGGCGCGAAGCTTGTTAGAGCGGAGCGCTTCCAGGGCGACCGTGAACGTTTCGTGCAGATCCATCATGGCGGTCAGTCGTGCTGCAAATGCTTCAACGCTTCGTTGGCTAAGCGATTTTTTGGTTCCAGGTTCAATGCTTCCTGGTACTCCTTTTTTGCGGATGCTTCGTCGTTCTGGTTTTGTTGTATCCGCCCGAGCCAGTAATGGGCCATGGCTTTGGACGGGTACTCGTTGCGTTTGGGAACGTTGGCAAGGAATTCGCGCAGCATTTTTGTCGCGCCCGCCGGATCTTTCTTTTCCAGCGTGTAGATCACGGCACGGTAGAAATTTGCGCGCGGATCTGCGGGGGGAGCGGCACGTTCGCCTTCAACCAGCGCAATGCGCAAACCGTCCGGCTGGCCGCGCTTCATATAGAAATCACCAATGTCGTAGATCAAATCCGGCGACTTGGGATGCATCGCCAGCGATTTGCGGAATTCGCTGTCGGCGGCGGCAAAATCTTTCTTCTGCCGGCGGCAATTCCCCGCCGCATAGCGTCCTTCCGCGGCATCGAGCGCGCTGAGTTTTTCAATTTCCGGCCGCGCTTTGTCCTCGCCGCCACTGGCAATACTTGGCGCGCTGCAATCGAATTCAATCAGCGCCTGCATCGCGGAGAAATTATGTTCGTCCAGACGTACCGCGATTTCAAATTCCTTGCGGGCTTTTTTTGCCAGCGACAACGCGCTCAACCATCCAGAGCGGTCGGCTTTTTCACCATAAACACGGCCCAGTAATTCGTGGTACGGCGAATTTTTCGGTTCCAGCGAAACTGCCGCTTCCGCGGGCGCAATCGCCCCGTCGAATTCTTCGCTCTCGAAGTAGCAGCGTGCCAGCAAATATTGCACCGCCGCGTCGCGTGGAGATACCGCCGCTTCGCGATTCAGAATCTCGATGGCTTTGGGATAATCACCTGTAGCGAAAGCGCTTTTCGCTTCGGCAAGAACTTTCGATTCCGCGCGCGCTGTCTGAATGCCGAAAAATGAAAATGCCGCGCTCAAAAAAAGTATCGCCCGAAATTGCTTACTGCGCATCCGTGTGCCCCTCAGCCGCGGCGGATTCCGTATTGATGATTTTGACAGGCATACCATCGTGCAGATCCACATCACCAGGAAGCGCGACAAGATCTTTTCCGTCTAGGCCACTGAGAACCTCGTAATGCACGGAGTCCGCAATGCCCACTTGAATTTCTCGTTTCTCCAGCACTTTCTTGACAACTCCCAATCCCACGGCCTTTACCACGTACACATAACGCTTGCCGCTTTCCGACGCCACCGTGCCGCGCGGTATAACCAGCACGTTCGAGCGCTCTTGAGAATTGATGCGCACGCTAACATTTACGTTGGGTAGAAGTTCGAGCCGATCGTTGTTTACAGAGCAAAGCAGTTCGCCCACGCTGCGCGTGCCGCGTGGAACCACCTGTTGGGGAATAATTTCCGTGCGGCCCTGCCAGGAACGTTCCGGTAGCGCGTCCCACGTGATGCGCACGGGTTGATCCGGCTTCAGCGCGCCGATTTCCGGTTCGTCCACGAACGCGCGCACACGCACTTTGTGAAGGTCAGCCAATTCGGCAAGCAGATCTCCTGCTTTTACAAAGTCGCCCTGGCGCACGGGAAGAGAATACAGTGTGCCATCCGCGGGCGCGGTGATATGTCCATCGCGGACTTTTACTTCCAAGGCCGCGACTTCGCTTTGTGCCTGCTGCACCTGCAAGCTGCTGCGCTGGCCGTCAAGATGCACGCCGCGGTCAAATTCCTGTTTGGCGGCGGTGAAACGCGTCACTTCAGCCTGTATCTTGGTGAGTTCGAGTTCGTTGGCGGCGAGCTCGTCCTTGGTGGCAGCTTGTTGCGCAAGCAGCCGCTGCAAAGCGTCGTGGCTGCGTTGCAACCGGTCGCGTTCAGCAATCGCTTTGGCCAGATCGCCGGTAGCGCGCGCAGAATCGTCCGAGCGTCCGCCAGAACTGGCGGCACGGAAATCGTCCTGCGCTTTCAGAAGGCGAGCACGCGCTTGCGCGAGTAAAGCAGCAGCGTCTTTTACGTTCAGCTGCAGGAGTAGTTGGCCCTTTTTTACCTGTTGACCTTCCAACACGGTGACGTTTTCCACGAATGTATCGAGTTGCGCGCGAATGATGGAAGGCGAAATGGGTTCAACTTTGCCGTTGCTGCTGATGGAAGAAACGATATTTTCACGCGTCGGCGTGACCACGGAGAGCTTGGCCACCGGCTGACGGCCGCTGAGCAGGAGCAGCAGGTACGCCAAAATACCAGCCGCGAGAAGAATGAGCAGGATACGATTGCGAAGTCTGCGATCCATGATCCTCTGTACTTCTGTACTTCAGGGTTTGTAAGTACAAACCCTGAAACCCCGTATACTCCAGGATTTGTAAGGACGACTTGTTTATCCGAGGGTTTGCTTTAAGTTCAAACCCTGAAACCCGTTTGCGGCCGCTTCTGGTAACGGCGCACGTTTACAACAGCGATAGTTCGTGCACCAGAATCTTTACGCCGTAATGTTCAGGTCTTTCTCGCCGTTCCGGGCGAGCCGAAGAATATCATCTTAACAAGAGCGACAGAGCTTGCACCACCGGAAGGCATTGCGGGGCGCCAGGAGAGAGACGCGCGAAGGAGCGCGGTGGATGCTTTTTTGCAGGTCCGGGACTCCTGGCGCGGGCAAGGCACGAATTGCGGTAATCTTCTTGGCGGCGCGGCATGGCAAACCTCGAACATGGCGGACTTTGTAGCGGCGACGAAGAAAGCCAGGAGAGATTTCTCGCTACGTTCGGAATGACGAACTTTCGGTTGGTACTGAATACTTACGGCCCGGTATCACGGATTAATTAAAGTGTCAGAAGAATATCGGAAACGCAAAAGGCGGAACGGTGATTGAAGCGTTGAATTTGTGCAAGCGCTTTCAGGACAAAAAGCGGGGCGAAGTGCGCGCGGTGGATGGAGTGAGTTTCACTTGCCGGCCGGGAGAGATTTACGGACTGCTGGGCGCGAACGGGGCCGGCAAGACCACCACGCTTCGCATGCTGGCCACGATCCTGGAACCCACGGAAGGAACGGCGCGGCTGTGCGGGCACGATGTTGTGGAGCACCCCGAAAGAGTGCGGGCGAATTGCGGATTTCTGTCAACGGCAACGGCACTGTATCCGCGGCTGACAGCGCAGGAAATGGTGGAATATTTCGGAAAGCTAAATGGGCTGGACTCAGCGACTTTAAAGAAACGCATCGACGAAATCTTTGACCGGTTGGACATGAATGATTTTCGCGATCGCCGGTGCGATAAGCTTTCCACGGGAATGAAACAGAAAACTTCGATTGCGCGAACGCTGGTACACGATCCGCCAGTGATGATTTTCGACGAGCCGACGCTGGGGCTGGACATTATGACCGCGCGAACGATTATTGAATTTATCCGCGAATGCCGCGAGCGCCAGAAGACGGTGATTTTTTCAACGCACGTAATGCGCGAGGTGGAGAAGCTTTGTGACGTCGTGGGAATCATTCAGGGCGGGAAATTACTGGCCGAGGGAACACTGGAGCAACTGCGGCAGCGGCATGGAGAAAATGATTTGGAGGAGATTTTTGTGAAAATTGTCTCGCCGCACTACGGCGCGCAGGAGTCGGTCTGACATGAGCCTGCGCAATATTGGAATTGTGTATCGCAAAGAATTGACGGAAGCGCTGCGCGACAAACGCACACTGATTACTACATTCCTGGTGCCGCTGTTGGTGATCCCGGTCATGGGCACAGGTTTTACCGCGGTGATGTCGGCGGTAATCGGGAACGCCAAAAAAGAAAAGCCGAAAGTGATGATCGTGGGGGGAACTGACTCCCCGGGTGTGGTGGCGGCGCTGCAACAATATCCCAAAATCAACGTGATTCGGACCACCGGTGATTGGAGACATAAGGTCGTCGAAAAAGAAATTCGCGCGGCCGTTGAGATTCCCGAAGGCTTCGAGAAAAACGTAAGCGAGGGCCAGGGCGGTACGGTCAAGATCGATATTTATGGAGGAGAGATCAAATCCGAATTTGCCGCGGGAAACATCGAGAGCTATCTGAAGGAATATCGCGACGGCATGGTAGCGAAGCGGCTGGAAGCGAATTCTTTGCCGGCAAATCTGCTGAGGCCGTTTCAGGTAAAAAAAGAAAGCCTTGCGTCTCCGGAAAAGCAGGCCGGCGCAATTCTGGGCGGCATCATCGCTTATGCCCTGATCTTGATGTGCCTGAACGGAGCGATGCATCCGGCGATTGATTTGACCGCGGGCGAAAAAGAGCGGGGCACGATGGAGACGATTCTATCCAGTCCGGTGTCGCGCATGCACCTGGTGCTGGGCAAATTTTTGCTGGTGCTCACGGCGTCGTTGATCACCGCCATGCTGCTGATGGTGTCGGTGGAGGTTTCCACTACGGTGCTGCAAAAGTCTCATGCGCTGGATCAGATGACGGAGGAGGGAGAACCGGCTCCGCAGTTGACGCTGGGACCGGCGGCGATCGCTTCGGTGATCATCATGGCCGTTCCGCTCTCGGTGTTGTTCTCCGCAGGATTAATTACGATCGCACTTTTCGCGAAGAGCCACAAAGAGGCGCAGAGTTATATTGCGCCGCTGATGTTTTTGGTGGTGATTCCGGCAGTGGCGGCGATGTTGCCAGGAGTGGATTTGACGCCGAAATTGGCGATCGTGCCGCTATTGAATGTGAGTTTGCTGTGCAAGGAATTGGTGACCGGGGAGTATCACTGGAATTATATTGCACTGATTTTTGCGTCGACTTGCGTGTATGCGGCGGGGGCGTTGTTTCTGGCGGTGAAGATGTTTCAGCGCGAGTCGGTGTTGTTCCGGTCGTAACGGAATTCTGCAGCTCGGATCGATCGACGAGAGGTTCCTCGCTGCGCGCGGAATGACGGCCTTCCGGTTGCGGTTAGGACCGTAAGACCTAGTGCCACCTCCGTCCCTCCGTTTCGTTAGAAACATTTAACTTCTAAAATTCGTATCCTATTTATGACCAGATTGCTGCGAATCCTGCTGATTTTGGTGTTGTTTCCGGCTTTGCTTTCCGTGGTGGCGGGGTGGATGGGTGCGCCGGGATTTCTGCATCCGGAGAAGCGCGCGTTTACGCCTGATATGGCGCGGGATGCTGATGTGACGTTCGGGCAGATCGGCGCACGACGCGAAGATTTTGACGTGCAGGCGCCGGACGGGGTGACGCTGCGGGGATGGAAAGTGCGCGCGGCAAAGCCGAATGGCGTGTGGGTGCTGGTATTCCACGGAGTCGCCGACAACCGTTACGGGACCGAAGAGCACGCGCGGATGCTGCTGCAAAGCGGCTATGGCGTGGTGATGATGGATTCGCGGGCACACGGCGCGAGTGGCGGAGAAATGGCGAGTTACGGATGGCTGGAGCGCAAAGACGTGAGCGCGGCGATCGATCAGCTGATAAGTACGGAACACCCAGAGCATATTTTCGCGTTGGGGAATTCGATGGGAGCAGGGATTGCTCTGCAGGCGGCGGGAAGCGATGCGCGAATCGAAGCGGTTGCGGCGGAAGCTCCGTTTGCGAGCTTGCAGGAAGCGGCGTATGACTACGCGGGATTGCAACGTTGGCCGCTGCTGGGAAAGACATTTTTCGCGCCGGGAGCGTGGGTGCTGATTTACCGCGGTGAGCGGCTGGCGGGATTTCCGGCCAGTGAAGTTTCGCCGGAAAAAGCGGTGAAAGCGCGCGCTTTTCCGTTGCTGCTGATTTGCGACGGAGCGGACGTGGTGCTGCCGTGCAGGCATTCTGAGGCAATTCTTCGCGCCGCGGCCGGACCGAACGCGCCGCGGCCGGACCGAAGGAATTGTGGCGCGTGCCAGGGGCCTTGCACACTGGAGCGATGGGAACGGCGCCGGGGGAGTATCGGCGGCGGGTGATTTCGTTTTTTGATTCGCAGCGAAATCGTGCGGGCGTTTCATCTACGAAGATCCAGAAGTGATTGCAACGAGGATGGCCAACTGAGGTTGGCCGCTAAGGGCGGAAAGCGCGTGGCCTCGATCGCGGAATCAATGGTGCCGTATTGCGTGAGTACGAGCACAGATATTTGCGGGTAAAGTTCAGTCACGCGCTTGAGGAGATCCAGGCCCCTCATTCCCGGAAGTTTGAGGTCCACCAGAAGAATGTCCACTGCTCTTTGTTCCAAAAACTTCGAGAGCGAGTCGCCTGAGGACACCGAGGTGGCGCGTAAACCTACTTGCGCTGCAACGGTGGCGCAGAGTTCGCGAGTGGTTTCTTCGTCGTCCACGATAAGCAGATTCCATTCAGCTCTGTCATGGGCAACCCGTACCGAAGCGAGAGCACGCAGTGTTCCAAAAGCGAAGGTTTAGCGAAACGTTAATAATTGGTGTAATTATCTATAACATTACTACCACGGTGTTTCAAAGTGAAATTCTTGTGGAAGGTGACTCGCTGTGCTGCGAAACCAAAATGGGCTACATCTCAAAATGGGAATCGATAAGTTCGATTTTGGGAATTCTGCATGTTCGACCTCGCCCGGGAACTGGTAAGCTTCGCAGGCCTTGGAGGTACTCCCATGAATCGAAACACTGTCGCCATTGCAGCTGTATTTTTCGCCTGCCAACTTATCCCCCTTGCAGCTCAGGAAAAAGCGCCGACCTCAGCAAAGCGTGTAGCTATTCGAGCCGGGCATCTGATCGACGGCAAAGGCGACAGGCCGATCGATAACGTCCTGATCCTCATCGAAGGCGAAAAGATTGTCTCCGTAACACCCGGCGGCGCGGCACCCATCGGCGTCGAAGTGATCGACCTCGCAAAAGCTACGGTTCTACCCGGCTTCATCGATCTCCACACCCACGTCCTTCTCAACGGCGATATCACCGCCGAGGACTACGACAAACAGCTCCTCAAGGACTCCATTCCGTACCGCGCCATTCTCGGTGCTCGCAATGCACGCATTGCTCTGGAAAACGGTTTCACCACCATTCGCGATCTGGAAACCGAAGGCGCAATGTACGCCGATGTGGACGTCAAAAAAGCCATCACCAACGGAGAGGTCCCCGGCCCGCGCATGCAGGTCTCCACGCGCGCCATGACTCCGACCGGCATGTACGGCCCACTAGGCTACTCTTGGGAAATCATCATCCCGCAAGGTGTCCAGTACGCTGACGGCGTGGACGGCGTGCGCAAAGCGGTCCGCGAGCAGATCATGTACGGTGCTGACTGGATCAAGTATTACTCCGACCGCCACTATCACTTCGAAGCCGACGGCGTGCTGCACAGCATGGTCAATTTCACCGACGAGGAAGCCAAGGCCATCGTGGACGAAGCCCATCGCCTCGGCAAGAAAGTCGCCGCTCACGCCATCGGCAGCGACGGCATCGCAGCGGCCCTGCGGGCCGGCGTGGACACTATCGAACACGGCGACGGACTCACCGAAACGCTCATGGACGAAATGGCAAGAAAAGGAACTGTCTGGATTCCGACGGTCATGGTTGGCGCTTATGTCGCGCCGGGACGTGGCGGCAACTGGTTAAAAATGGTGGAACTGGAAAAGGTCGCGTTCCAAAAGGCGCTGAAGCGCCATGTGAAAATCGCTTTTGGCACCGATGCGGGCGGTTCAGAATGGCGCGATCTGAATGAAGCGCGCGAATTCCAGTATTACGCTGACTACGGGATGAACCCGATGGAAGTCATCCTGACCGGGACTAGTCGAGCTGCCGAAGTATTAGGCTGGGCCGATAAAGTGGGCACGATCGAACCCGGCAAATGGGCCGACATTGTCGCGGTTTCGGGAGATCCCCTCAAAGACATTAAGGAGTTACAGCACGTGAAGTTCGTGATGAAGGCCGGTGTCATCTATAAGAACGATCTCGCGCCGCACTAGTTTCCGCATGACTGCTATCGAACGCAGGCCAAAAGCATTTTCGTCTCTATCCCGTCGGAGGCAAGAAATTCTTCACGTCGAACGAAAATCCCTCGCGCGTAGCCTGGGAATGTTGTTCGACCGCGCCCACCGCCGCCACCAGGCACGAATAGAAAAACGCGCGCAGTCCCTGCCTGAACTGCTCGGTCACCTGCTCGGTCGAACGGGCCACATCGGCCTGGATCGAATTGCGCCGGTTATCGCAAGCCGCGCGATGTTCGGCATCCATTGCCGCCAACGCTGAGGTCAGCCGCTGAGTGGTATCCGTTGCGGTCACCGTGGCATGAATCTCCGCCTGCCGCCGGAATTCGTTCATCGCTTCGCTGGCGGAGGTTTGCACCGTCGCGCGGGCTTCCGCTACGTTCGCTTCCAGATGCGCGGTTGCTTCACGGGTCAGCGATTGCGCTTCCTCCAGCAAATTGGTCAGATGGCGGTGGGAAGCCTGAGCCACGCCGCGGTTGAATTCCTCAAGCGCGCCGGACAGCGAGTCGGAAATCAGCGTCGAAATCTTTTGCTGCGTATCGCGTAGCGCTCGTTCGCTGGCTTCCCGCGCGTCGCCGAGATTTTTCTGCGATGCGCCTGCTTGTCTGTCGATTCGCTGCACGATTTCTTCCGCGCGTATCCGGTATCCATCCAGCTGGGCATCCCAGCGGGTGCGCACTTCGTCCAAACGGTCCTCGAGCCGCGCCAGCACTTCTTCGCGCGAAGTGTGTACCAGCGCGCTACGCTGCTGTGCGGTGGCATTGGAAACCTGCTGTACGGAAGCTTCGCGCGCCGCATCGATGGAATTCACCGCGGCATGCAATGCCGGCGCCAGGTGCTTGGCCACTGCGTTTAAAATGGCCGCCTCGGCGGCCTTCTCAATTTTTGGTTGCAGCGCGGCTAGCAGGCGCTCCGGCGTGATTGCCACGCGATTGGGCCGCGAATAAGCCGCCGCGCTTTCCCGGATCTCAGGGTTTGTACTTAAAGACCCTGCGTTGAGCTGGCTCTCCGGGCTTGCACTTGGAATTTCCGCGTTAAGCCGGGATTCAGGGTTTGTACTCGCAAACCCTGAATTGAGTTTCGAAGTCGTTGGCAGTGCAGGCGACGGCAGGGTGATTGACGGAGCCAATCCCGCCAGCGCTTCCGACAAGTGCATTCGGTCGATGTCGCCGTTACCGTTTCTGGCGGCCAGTTCGGGAGCGGTTACTGCGGGCGTCGCCGTATTCGACGGCGGTGCCGGCATGTCTTCAGCGGTCGGCGCGCGACCCGGACCAGTCGCCGCAGCCGTCTGTTCTTTGGATGGCGGCAATTCCGCCTTCAGCCGCTCGGCTGCGGTCACCCAGTCCGGCGGCGGCGCGGGAACGCGCCACACATTGCCTGGTTTTTCAAGTTCTACTCCAACGTGATACAGATCGCATCGCGCGGATTGCGTGGAATCTGCACCGAGCGAACTTGCGCGCGCACCGTGGTCACAATTTCGCCCAGCGGCGCTTCGCCAATCTGCAGCGTGATCCACGAACCGACATGTGTATCGTGTCGCGATGGATACCGGCAGCCGTGCAAATTCAAACTCACCGCCGACGTGCGCTCTAGAAATTCCTGGCCCAGCCCGTCGTGTCCGGTGATCAGCAGCGGCACTGGACGTTCGATGCGCGTGCTGCGTCGTCCTTCCGGGCCGGTAAATCCAAAGGCTGTGTCTGCGGTAGGAATAATGCTCACGCGTGGTCTCCGCGCAAACGGAGAAATAAAATCAAATAGAGGCATCGTGCACCTGGCACACTGGAACGCTCACGGCCGAGAATGGGCTGACCTCCTCGCGCAACAGAGTAACCAAAATCCTGAGATGGATGGATTCTAACTGAAGTGACTAAACTTTTGCGAATATTCCACTGCGTTTCGCGAAAAAATTCAATGAATTCCACAGTCCTAGAACTGCTATTGCTTCACGCTTCCTCCGTGCGGCCCAAAAAAACAAGAGAAGGGCGGGATAGCCTTGCGCCGCCCTTTCTCCCCTAAGCCATCAGAGAGCGCAGCATTCGTTGCGCTTCACGGCCAAATGGTGGCTTCAGCCGCTCACGATGATGGAATATGGCGGTCCGCCGCCTACCCGTTCCGCGGCGGAGGCGGAAGTAACGTAATACTCGCAGGTGGAGTCGGCCTCGCCAATCAGCCCGAACTTTCCGCCAGCTGGAAGATACACGGAGAGCGGATAGTTGTCGTCCGATCCGCCCGTCAGATAGGAGAGCGGGATCTTGTACGGCACGTTGTCCTCGTTGTGAAACTCCACCTCCTCGCCGACGTCGATGTTGACAGAGTCTTGATCCGGAGCTCCGTTCTTGATCCGAATCGTGACTTTTGGTGCGATTTCTGGTGCTGGTGCTGGCTGAGCCATATCTTTCTCCTTCGATAGTGAAATTTACTTCCCCGGGACTCGAAAATTCGGATCGGCGAGCAATGCTTGCATGGACGCTTTCAGCCTGAATGCGTCCAGGGGATAGCCCTTGCCGAGACTCTCTTCGCAGTATTTCAGCGCTTTGGCTCTCTCGCCGAGTCGCTCATACGTTTCCGCCGCATCGCTCAATACATCCAAATCCGTCGGCGCGATGGCCAGCGCATTTTGCAAATTCTCCAGCGCTTTCCCTTTCTCTTTCTTGGCTGCATACAGGACCGCCAGCGCCGAGCGAAGGCTCGCGTCACTCGGCTGGGCTTTCGCCGCCTGCTCCAGCAGCGGCACCTGTTTGTCAATCGCCGCCATCGCGTGGTCCTCTTGCCTTAACCACTCGTAAGCTAAACCTAGATTCGCCCACACGCGAAAGTTGTTGCCGTTGATCTCTAGCGCCTTCTCTGTCATTCGTGCGGATTCCTCCCAACGTTTTTGCGTTTCATAGAGCGAGCCGAGATTCGCGTACGCCATGTAGCTAGGCGCAAGCGCAATGGATTTCTTGAACTCTTCCTCCGCCTTTGGATAGTCTGCGACGTTTTGATACTGCGCTCCCAGGTTGCTGTGAGCTGCAGAATTGTCAGGCGTAAGCTCAACAACCTTTTGGAATTGCGCGATTGCATCGCCGAATCGTTTCTGTCCGTAATAAAACGAGCCAAGAGCGTTGTAGCCCTCCCAGTAATCGGGCCTAAGAGCGATCGCCCGCTTATAGCCGTTTTCGGCGTCCTCGAGCCGGCCTACGCTTTCATATTCGTGTGCCATGCCGGTAATCGCTTGCGCGTCGCGCGGATTGATCCCCAGCGCTTTCTTAAACTCCTGCAACGCCAGATCGTGCTTCGCAGTTGCCGAGTGTAGCCGCCCCAAGGAAACGTATGCAGCGGGCAGGTGATCGTCGAGTCGCGCGGCCCGGTCCAACATGGCCGAAGCCTGCTCGATCCAGCGCGGATTCGGGTCCACTTGATTTTTCAGGCGGTACGCCTCACCCAGCGATGCATACCCCAGCGCGAATTGCGGATCGTTGTGCACCGCATCGTTCAGCGCATTCACGGCTTGATCCAAATTCCCCGGCTTGTCATACCTCTGCATCAACCCCAGCGCTTTCAAGTACAGCTCATAGGCTGCCGGAGTTGCTCTGCCGCCCGTCGCCCGCAAACTCTCCGCGGTCACATTGATGTTCATCAATCGCGCCAACCGCGCCACCGCTTCATCCTGCAAACCTGCAAGGTCGCCCGTCGCATCATCCAACACTGCCGAACCGACCTGCCGCAAATCCTTGGCGTCAATCAGATTCACTGTCAACTGCACGTTTTTCGCGTCGCGGCGAATGCTGCCTTTCACGACCAGATTGGCTCCCAAATCTTTTTCCGCCGACGAAGGGTCGGTTACTTTCCGGCTGCGGACAACGCTCGATGGCACTACCCACAGTGATTGTTGCTGCGCATCCAGATTGGAAAGCTTGCTGGTCAGCGAATCCATCAATCCTTCCGCAATCGCTTCGTTCGCCGGATCGTTTCCGATGTTGTCGAACGGCAGCACCGCCACATGTTTTTCTCCGCCGCTGCCGGAAAGCATCGCGGCCGCGCGTTGCCGGACCGGAGAAAAAAGCAACGATCCGGCGGCAAGCACCACCACCACAAGCCCTGCGAACAGATAAGGCGCCGCTCGCCTCTCTTTGCGTTTGTTGGCCGTGGAGAGTGAAGACGACGACGCTTGCCAGCGCGGCGTCGATGCGTGCGAAATCACATCCTTCAGAGCCGCAGAAGGAGCGGACTGCGTGAGCGTTGGCTCATCCAGCGCCATCCCCGACGTGCTAATTTGCGCCCGCGCCGACTCCAAATCCGTGAGCATTTCTTTTGCGTCCGGATAACGATGCGCGACATCTTTCGCCAGTCCGTGCAGCGCAATCGGCTGCAATAGCGCGGGCAATGCCTCAATCGCTGCCGGCGGCTGATTCAAGATAGCGAAGGTCATCGCGGTCGAGTTATCGCGCCCGAAAGGATGGCTGCCGGTCACCATCTGCACCAACAAGATCGCCAGCGCCCAGACGTCGCAGCGCTGGTCGACCGCCTCGCCGAGAATTTGTTCCGGCGACATATAGGGAAGCGTGCCGGTGATTCCACCAGTCATCGTGGCGCTGGGCGTAGCGACCACTCGGGCCAATCCGAAATCCACGATGCGGGCCGAATTATCTTTGGTGATGATGATGTTCCCTGGCTTGATATCGCGATGAACGATGTTGCGTGCGTGCGCTGCCGCAAGTCCCGCCGCAATCTGGCAAGCCCAATCCATGGCTTGCCGCAGCGTCAATGGCCCCCCGCTTAATTTTTGCGAAAGGGTTTGCCCTTGGTAATAGGCCATGACGAGGAACATGCGGCCATCGCCGGTCTTATCAATTCCGTGGATTACGCCAATGTTGGGATGGTCGAGCGCCGAAGCCGAGCGCGCTTCGCGCAAAAATCGCTCGCGGTCGGTTTCACTTAACGACAAATCTTGTGGAAGAAATTTCAGCGCAACGAATCGTTCGACTTGCAAATCCTGCGCTTTATAGACGATGCCCATGCCACCGGCGCCGAGTTTGTCGGTGATCCAGTAGTGCGAAATGGTTTCGCCAATCATGGAAGCTGGGGTGGCGATTCTAGGTGCTCGCACAGGGCAAGTCAATGAACTCGCTAGTGTTGCGCGCTTTAGCAGCTTCCGGTATCGGCCTAGTAGAACACCGCTCCCCCATCCACGTTGATCGCCTGCCCAGTGATGGCACTGGCCTTCTCTGAACACAAAAACAATGCCATCTCCGCGATCTCT
>WNFG01002577.1_pt1 | contig 15673 bp, 16 predicted proteins | sample 5400431 | NCBI WGS metagenome assembly WNFG01 (sample SAMN13153346, study PRJNA577476) | soil metagenome | isolation source: 120 cm saprolite under Douglas fir tree site 2 hole 3 replicate 2 | place: USA:California | collected 2015-04-18 | reverse complement strand
TCGTCCGCCAGGTACTGCTGGAGGATCTCAGGACCAATCTTGCACGAACGGCGGCCGGCACCGCCGCGCTCATCGACGGGGATCAACTCGGCACATTCAACAGCCCCGACCAAGACGGTTCGCCGGAGTACAACCGTGCTTCCCGTCCTCTTCGAGTGCTGTTGGATACGAATCCCGACATCCGGTTCGCCTATGTCGGGGTCATGGAAGGAAACGTCATGCATTTCGTGCTCGACGGAACCCGGCAAGGCACCTTTGACGAAGCGGGCCGACCGAACCATTCACCGCCCATGGAGGTGGACGAGCCCACCCCCGGGGAACAAGAGGTCACCAGAACTCGTCGGCTGACGGTGGAGAAGGAACCTACCGCTACTGCGTGGGGAATGGGCATCCGCGCCCATGCACCCGTGTTTGCAAAGAATGGAGAGATGGTCGGTTACGTGGGCATCACGGTTCGGGCCGACCGGTACCGACAGCTGGTCCGGCGAGGCGGGCCGTAACCGCCCAGGCGCAAACCGAAGATCAACTGAAACGCGCTCAAGCATTCGCCAATCTTGGAACTTGGTACGCGAACCTACGGACCGGCGCCGGATCAATGTCCGAGGAACTTCGGCAACTGATGGGCAATCCCGGGGACAGCGACCGGCCGCTGGCCGCGTATCTCGCGGTCACGCATCCTGAAGACAGGTCGCTGGTCGAGGCGATGCTCGCGGATCTGGGATCCGGGGGCGGATCGCGCACGCTCGATCACCGTTTCATCATCGACGGCGCCGTCAAGCATGTGCGTGCCGCGGTTGCCGCGCGTTGCGATGCCCGCGGTCAGCCGGTGGAAATACAAGGAATCGTGCTCGACCTCACCGATCTGCGGGCCGCCGCGCTCGAGACGTTGCGGGCGAAAGAGATTGCAGAATCCGCCAACCGTGCGAAGAGCGACTTTCTCGCCAACATGAGCCACGAGATTCGCACGCCCATGAACGGCGTGCTCGGGATGACGGAGCTTCTGCTCGATACTCGGCTCGACGCCTTGCAACGCGATTACGCAGAAACCATCCGCGACAGCGGCACCTCACTCCTTACCGTCATCAATGACATTCTGGACTTCTCCAAAGTGGAAGCCGGCAAGCTCGAGCTCGAGATCCTGGACGTGGACTTGCGCGATACGTTCGAAGACGTTGCGCGGCTCCTCTCGATTCAAGCCCATGCGAAGGGGCTGGAGCTCACCGCCCAGATCGATGTCAAGCTCCCCGATCTCGTCAAGGGCGACGCCGGGCGCATCCGCCAGATTCTGCTGAATCTGGCCGGCAACGCCATCAAGTTCACAACCCAGGGTGAGGTGTCGCTCGAGATCAAGGTCCTCTGCACCGGCGAGAACGGCACCACGGTGCGCTGTGAAGTGCGCGACACGGGCATCGGGATTCCAGTTGATCGGCTGGAGTCCCTGTTTGTACCCTTTATGCAGGTGGATACATCGACGACGCGCCGATTCGGGGGCACAGGATTGGGCTTGTCGATCGTACGGCGTCTCGTCGAGCTGATGGGCGGGGAAACCGGTGTTGAAAGTGTCGAAGGCGTGGGCTCACTTTTCTGGTTTACCGCGCATTTCGCCCCCGTCGTCCACAGTCTGCAGCCCGTGTATCCGGCGCCGCCCTCGATCAAAGGACAGCGTGTGCTCGTGGTGGATGACAACGCCACCAATCGCAAAGTCATCATGGGACAGCTCCTTCTATGCGGCGTCGAACCCGTATCCGCAAGCTCCGCGGACGAGGCGCTGGCAATCATGCGTCAGGCCCGCGCCGCGGATCGCCCCTTCGATGCGGCGCTGCTGGATCATCTGATGCCCGGTCGCGACGGCGCGGATCTGGGACGGATCATCGTCCAGGATGAGGCATTGAAATCCACGCGGCTGATTCTATTGACGTCCTCCGGTCAGCGGGGTGACGGCCAATTGTTCGCCGACATCGGCTTTGCCGGCTATCTGTTGAAACCGGTCACGCAGCGCGATCTGACGGAGTGTCTGGTACTGGTCCTGGCCAACACGGCGCAGTCCTGGCATCTGCAAAGCCAACCGATGATCACGCGGCATGCGCTGCGTGCGCAGCGAGCCCAAAGCCGCAGTCGCATCCTGCTGGCCGAGGACAATCTCGTGAATCAGAAGGTCGCCCTGAAACTTCTGGAAAAACTGAACTATCGCGTGGTCGTCGTGGCGGATGGTCTGGCGGCCGTCGCCGCATGGCAGGCCGGAAAATTCGATCTCATCATAATGGACTGCCAGATGCCGCAGATGGACGGCTACGAGGCAACACGCGAAATCCGCAGGCTCGAAGCGGGTAAGGGCCACATCCCCATCGTGGCGCTCACTGCGCATGCCATGAAGGGCGATGAGGAGAAGTGCCGCGCCGCCGGCATGGATGCTTACCTCTCCAAGCCGATCGATCGCGCCAAGCTGGAGAACTGCCTGGAACATCTCCTTCCGAGCACCGGCTCGACAGGTTTGATGTCCGCGATCAAGGAGGCGCCGGTCGCTGTCGAGAGCACGCCCCAGCCAGGTCCGGTGCATCTGCCTCACCCGATCGACTGGGAAGCCCTGCTCGATTCGATCGATGGCGATCGAGAATTTGCGCGCGATCTCGCGGACGCGTTCATCGGGACCGGAGATCGGGAACTCGCGGCAATCGCGGCGGCTCTGGCCGCGGGCGATGCCGTCGCGTTGCGCGAATCCGCGCATACACTCAAGGGCGCGAGCGCGAACTTGCGCGCCTCGGCGGCAGCCTCCGCCGCCGCGCAGCTCGAGTCAGCCGCGCGGTTGGGAAAGAGCGCTCAGATTCCGGCACTCGCAGAAACCCTTACCGCGGAAGTCAGAAGGATGACGGCGTATCTCAAGTCGAAGGTGGGTTAGGACGGACCGGATTCTCTCTCAGGTACATCGCCGGTCCGCGTGTCTGTCGCAATCCAGTTGACCTCCCAGGTCTTGCCTCCGTCATCCGAGAATGCCTGTTCGAATCGGCAAGAGTTCAGCGTAATGTCCGATATCACGAATCGAACTAAGATGGCTCGGCCATTGAGGGTTTCCTGGTCAAAAAACTCGCCGCGTCCGTTCTTGAATTCGCCGATGGTGGGCTGGCCCAGGGAACCGCCATCCGCGTTGGCAAAATTGAGGCTCCATTGATGGGTTTGGGGATTGTACAGACGCAGTGACAGAGCATCGATGTGCCCCGCCGGGCCGTCTACATTGAGTTCCAAGAGATTCGCGCGGCCCTTCAATACTTTTCGGACGGCAGTAGTACCCTGGTATTCAACCCACGACGTTGATCCGGTCAGGGGATGCTGCAGGCGGGATAGGTGTGTGGTCCAGACACCTGTCTCAAAGTCAAAATCGTGCGCTCCATCCGGCACCGCGGCGGGCGGCCGTTCAGCGCTGGGCCGTGGCGACCCCGAGCTACCCCGTGCGGACACCGAGCAGAGCGGCAAGGTGATCGCCAGGCAGCGCAATGCAAGATACATTGGCGATTGTTTGAACATGACTTCCACCCGTTACCACCGAATCAGATTATCGGGGTCATCCACGACGACAACTTCATATTTATCGAGCATGGGCATGAGAGTCCCTTCCAGTTCCCGCTTCCAGAGATCGCCCTCATAGAACCTCGCTTTCATCGGCTCCCGCGATGCGTAATCGGGAAAGCCGCGCATGAAGAAAAACGTGTCCGGGTCTTCGACTGACGAGAATGGCCCCAGAATTCTCATGCCTATTGCCGCGTGCTCCGGCATCGACCGAGAACGAAAAATCTCGAGAAACCGGGTGCGCAGGCCCGGCTTCGTCTTGTAAGTGCGCATTTCGACGATCATTTATGATACCCCCGGCTAAGGATAGTGGCCCGACGAGAGCACCATCCGCAAGAACGCACCTTTTGGTAACCGAGATCGTATGAGCACTGCTCCCTCAATCCAAGACGCCAAATTGTCGGACGCTCCCCAACCGGGATGCCCCATGACAGCCGCGTTAAACGCCATCGGCGGCAAATGGAGCATGATTTGTCTGTATTGGCTGGATTCCGGAACCCGTCGGTTCAACGAACTCCGCCGATTGATGCCGGACATTTCGCACAAGGTCCTGACGGCGACGCTTCGCAATTTGGAGCACGAAGGGCTCATCTGCCGAACGGAGTTGCCCGAAGTCCCGTTGCGCGTCGAGTACAAGATTTCCCCTTACGGAGAGTCGGTGCGGCCGCTGATCGAGGCCGTTCGACTGTGGGGCCGGGCGCACCTCGCCAGGAAAACAGAGTAGTACATTCGCTGGAGCGCGGTGAGATGGGTTTTCGACACAGCTCATCCCGGCCAGGATCCGCGCGGCGCACCCGACCTCATGCCCCATTCTGATAGGCTGACGCTCCATGCAACATGATGATCTCGAGGTTTTGCTCCGTTCGCGGGTGCCGTTAATCGCGATCGAGTCGCGAGATGAATCCGAGGTTCTGAAGGCGTTGACCCGGGCCTGCGCACGCATGCCCGCCAATAACTCGTTGGCCAAGGCGACACCCGGCCTGAGTCCGACCGGAGGGCTGCCCCTGTTTCAATGGACGGTGACAGACGGTCTCAAACGCCTCGACATCGACGTAGGTCCACCCCAACGTACCGTCGCCGAGCCAATGGAAATTCTCAGACATGTGCGCGCCACGCCCGTTGCGGGCGCATACGCCCTGCTGGATTTTCACCCCTATCTGCACGATCCAACGCTGGTTCGCCTATTGAAGGATATCGCCCAGGACTACGGTCGGTGCGCCCGCACAATCGTATTGGTCGGTTGCGAAATCGAGATTCCGCATGAACTCGAACACCTTGCGGCGCGCTGTGTTCTTGCCCTGCCCGATCGCAACGAGCGACGCCAATTGGTGGAGGAAGTCGCGCGGCAATGGATGCGAAACAACCCGCGTCAAGCGATCAAAATCGATAGTCATGCTCTCGCGCTGCTGGTGGAGAATATGAATGGTTTGACGGCGGCGGATACCCAAAGACTGGCGCGTAAGGCGATTTTCGACGACGGTGCGCTTCAGGCATCTGATGTGCCGTCGATGATGCGCGCCAAATACGACCTGCTCAACCATAACGGCATTCTTCGCTATGAGCACGACACGGCGCATTTTGCCGATGTCGGGGGGCTCGCAAATCTCAAAGCGTGGCTGGAGAAACGCCGCGACGCCTTTGACGGCTCCGCACCGCAACTCGATGCGCCCAAAGGCGTCATGCTGTTGGGAGTGCAAGGTTGCGGCAAAAGTCTCGCAGCTCGCGCGAGCGCCGGCATCTTCAATGTTCCCTTGCTGCGCCTGGATTGCGCAGCGCTATTCGACAAATTCGTGGGCGAATCGGAGCGCAATCTGCGCGAGTCGTTGAATACCGCCGATCTACTCGCGCCCTGCGTTCTATGGATCGATGAGATTGAAAAGGGCTTTGCCGCCGGCGATACCGATGGCGGCGCCACGCGCCGCGTGTTGGGGTCGTTCCTGACGTGGTTGGCGGAGAAAACCAGCCGGGTATTTGTCGTGGCGACGGCCAACGATATTGCGGCACTGCCTCCCGAACTCATCCGTAAGGGCCGCTTTGATGAAATTTTTTTCGTCGACTTGCCCGATCTCAACACGCGGGCGGAAATTCTCCGCATCCATGCGGCAAAACGCGGGATTGCGCTCGATCCGGTCACGCTAAGCGCGCTGGCGCAGGCCTGCGAGGGCTTTTCCGGAGCCGAGATCGAGCAAGCCGTCGTGGCGGCGCTTTACACCGCCCATGCGCAGAAGACCGTCCCCAGTGCGCGTCTACTCGGCGCCGAGATTGCCGCAACTCGCCCCCTCGAGACGGTGATGGCCGAGAAGGTCGCCGCGCTCCGCACTTGGGCGGAAGGCCGCACGGTGGCCGCTGAGTAGTCCACAACTATAGTGCGCCCGGAGAGATTATTCGCGCTGCGCGCTCACTCCTTCAAGGTCGCCCTAGAATCCGTTTATCCAGCGGTCCACGCCATCTGCCCAGGGCAATCAAGCACGGCGCGGTGAATCTCTCGGCTCGGCTGAGCGTGTCTACGGATTCGTCGACAGCACATAGGCCACGACTTTGGTCCCCGCCGGTACGACCAGAAGTCCGTCACCGGCTGCCAAACCGGACAGCGGTAATCCCGCACCCCAATGCGCCCCCGGTGCTATCGCCGCCCCCGCGCTGACCGTCCAGACCTGGGCTCCAGTCGTCGCGTCCAATGCATACACATTTCCCGACGACGATCCGACGATTACATTTTGACTGACCAAAATAGGCGAAGTCACCAAGAGACCGTCCCCTGTAAAGCTCCAGACCACCGTGTTGTTGCTGAGTGTGAGGCCCCGCAGCGTTCCTGACTGCAGAAAGTAACCCATCTGGCTGCCGATTGCAGGGGGATCATCCGCCACATAGCTACCGAGGAGGGCTCCCGTCAACGCGTTGAATGTCGAGCCGTTGTACGACCCAAACCCGTTGGGCGAGTACAGCACATTGTTGGCAACGACGGGCGTTCCTCCGCCGCCGCCATCGCACCCCGTATCGTTGTTGAATAGGCTGCTGCCGGTGGCCGGCTGAAACGCATAGGTCCAGCAGGGATAAGTTACGTACACGCCGCTATCTGTCACCGCCGGCGTGCTGTCATCGCCGTTCGCAACCCCTTGCGTCCACACCAGCGCGCCCGCTGCTTCATTCAGGGCGTACAGTGTTCCGCCGCTGCCGGCGCCTCCGGTATAGACCAACCCGTTGAGTGCGGTGGGTCCGGAGGAAAATGCATACTGCCCAGCAAGGATAGAGGACCAGCCGAGCGCGCCGCTTGCGCCGTCATAGGATTGCATCAATGCCGCAGTGCCAATCGTACTGCTGACGACAAAAATCTTGCCGCCGTCGTAGGCGGCATTCGAATTGCCGGAAAGTACGATTGGTCCCCACACGGTGGCACCCGTTGATTGATCCAAGGCGATCAGCTGACTGCCAGTGCCGACTTGCACCGTCACGAACACCTTGCCGTCGGCGATCAACGCGTAGGACGGCGGACCGCCCACGTCCACGCTCCAGGCACTCGCCGCCGGGAAGGACAAGGAATTGAATGTGACGGCACCGGAGTGGCTCGGCGTGATCTGAAACGCGACGGCATCGGGGGCCGGAGCCTTCACCGTCAACGTGAGCGCCGCCGAGGTCCCACCCGCTCCCTGCGAGTTCAGTACCGTGATGGACGCCGTGCCCACCGCGGCAATGTCGGTGGCCGGTATCTGCGCTTGCAGCTGCGTCTGTGATACGAAGGTGGTCGGCCGGGCGGCACTGTTCCACTGAATCACCGCGGACGGCAGGAATCCCTGCCCAAGAGCGGTTAGTACAAACGTCGGCCCTGCCGACAAGGTCACGCTGGGGTATATCGAATTCAGCCCCAGCGACGGGAGCGGTTGAATCGCAAAAGCGAGCGCGTTCGATACCGTCGCCCCGGCCGTCGCGTCGCTCGCGACGGTCACCGGGACGCTCGAAACACTCGTGACATCGGACGCACCGATGACCGCGGTCAATTGCGCCGAAGATACGACTGTCGTGGCGCGCGTGCTGCCATTCCATTGCACGATGGATGCCTGCGTGAAGTTCGACCCGTTGACCGTGAGGGTGAATCCGCCACTTCCCACGATCACAGCGTTCGGAGTGAGGGCAGACAACACAGGCGGCGGCGGCGGCGTTTGAATGGAGAAATACACCACATTCGTCACCGGGGCGCCGGCCGAGGCGCTGCTCGCCACGCTCACCGGAACACTCCCGGCGGTCGCGATGTCGGACGCGCCGATGGACGCGGTCAATTCGGTCGAAGTTACGAATGTCGTGGGGCGCGCGCTGCCGTTCCACTGCACCACCGATGTCGCAGAAAAGCCGGTGCCCATGAGCGTGAGGACGAAGGCGCCGCCGCCCGCATTGACCGCACTCGGGCTGAGACTAATCAGCGACGGGGGAGATTCCGTGACGCTGTAGGTGACGGAGACCGTTTGCGGACTGTTCTGTACTTGCTGGGTGCATGCCTTGTCATAGCAACCTTGTACAGTAACGGTGTCCGTGTAGGTACCCACTCCGAGCGACGCCGGCGATTTGAATTGAACCGTGTAATTTGCCGCGCTTCCGTCACCCGTGCCGCTGATCGTGGCAATCCCGTTGTCGCTGTACTTGCCCGCAATGTAGTACTGGGTGGTGGAATTCGGGTCCGCCGAGATGTAGGTGTTGATCTGGCCGGTCGGAGCAGGATCCGACATGGTTGCGGAGACGGATAGGGTGGTCGATGTCACCACCAAGCTGGCGGTTGGCTGACCTCCCCCGCCCCCACCTCCGCCCCCTCCGCCGCATGCGGCGATGAATAGCGCAGTGAAAATAAGCGCCGCAACCTTTGCGGGCATACCGATGTTGTTATTCGACATCCCTATCTCCCCGGTTCTGCTGCCAATGTCTCATACCTTTCACAGGGAGGCCAGGATCTCTTCATTGGGCTTCATGGCTTGAGGATTAAGTAAATGAGCCGCGCCGGTCGTCCGTCAATTGGAATTCCTGTTCTGATAGGCCGACGCTCCGTGCAACAAGATGATCTCGAGGTCTTGCTCCGCTCCCGGGTACCGCTGATCGCGGTCGAGTCGCGGGATGGATCCGAGGTTCTGAAAGCATTGACCCGGGCCTGCGCGCGCGTACCCGCCGGCAAGGCGCTGGCCAAAACGATCTGCAGTCTCGGCGCAACCACGGGTCTGCCCCTGTTTCAATGGACGGTAACGGACGGTCTCAAGCGTCTCGATATCGACGTCTTCCCGTCTGGCCCTTCTCGGCTTTCTCCGTCGGCAGATCTGGCTCCACTATCAAATTGCAAACTTGACTCGGAACCGTGTGAGCCATGACTCCCCCAAAATCCTTGGCGTCCGCGAAGATATACCCGCTGATGGGCCCTTCGAGGGAGCCGAAACAAGCGGTCTACCGCATTTGAATGGCACAAGTGCCTTTGAATGGCACAGTGGTCAAAAAGTGAGCAGCGTAAGTGATTGAAATATGGTGCGCCCGGAGAGATTCGAACTCCCGGCCTCCTGGTTCGTAGCCAGGGTTTTGAAAGTAACAAAAACCTTTGCTCGTCAAGCACTTACGGATGATGAATCGTGCTATTGAACATCCGGATTCATTTGAGTAAGCCCCTGATTTTACTAGGTACAAGCATCTCCAATAGCACTGCTTCCCGTCGCTTCACCTGTGGGAACGCCCGGTGCCGACGTGCTGGCTGATGATTGGGCCAGATGGCCCAAATAGGCAAGAAAAGGTAAAATGGCGAAAAATGGGCTATTGGGGTAAAATAGTCCCAGGATTGCGAGCTTAAGGAGAACCTATGACCACCCCGGCAAAACCGGCCGCCTTTCTGCCCCTTGCGAAACTGCCTCGCACTCCAGCGTCCGATCTGAAAAAGTTAGGGTGGCGCGGAATGATGAATGCGCTGCGGAGCAAGGGGAAGCTTGTGGTGACGAATCACGATGAGCCCGAGGCCGTCATCATTCCGGTGGCGGAGTATGACGCCATCATGCAGCTCGTAGAGCAGGCGGAGGCTCAGACCGAATCGACGCTTGCAGGACTCAGGCGAACCTTTGATGAGCGTCTCTCGGTGCTCCAGGGGCGGTCGGCTGCAACTCGCCTGCAGTCGACGATGCGCGGTCGAGCCAAATTGGGTGGCAAGGTAAAAGCCGGCTCCGGTTATTGATGACGCGGCCCGTTCTCTATGTCCTTGCCGGCGTAAACGGAGCCGGCAAGAGCTCGGTCGGTGGTCACCTCCTCGAACGCGACGGATTAACCTGGTTCAACCCCGATACGTTCGCTCGTGAGCTCAAGGCCTCAACAGGATGCGACCAGGAAACGGCGAACGCGTACGCGTGGCAAGAGGGCATGCGTCGCCTTGAAGAAGCCATCGCGAAGGGTTTGAACCATGCCTTCGAAACGACACTGGGCGGTAAGTCAGTGACGGCAAAAATTCTGGAGGCCGCAAAAACGCATGACGTCTTGATTTGGTTTTGCGGACTGTCTTCTCCCGAACTGCACATCGCGCGCGTCAAGGCTCGCGTTGCGGCAGGTGGCCATCCTATTCCAGAAGAGAAAATCCGCGAGCGCTATCCGAGTGCACAGTTGAACCTCATCAAACTCATGCCGCACGTGGCATACATCAAGGTCTACGACAATAGCGCGGAGGCAGCCGCCGACGGCACCGTGCCGGACCCTGTGCTCGTGCTCGAGATGGAAAACGGCCAAGTCATCTCCCCTGCCCCCGATGATCTCGAGGCATTGCAGCGCGCACCGGAGTGGACTAAGCCCATTCTTGAGGCCGCGCTACGCGGCGGGCCGGCCCGCGACTGATCGAATGCAGGGGGTGAAGGCAGCCTTAGGATCGCGCGCCGCGATCGCCGCGTAGGAAGTAGTCACCGATTCCCTTGCTTTGCCGGGCATAGAAAATCCGCCCACGATCCCAAGTCGGCGAGCGCCGACGGAAGGATCTTGATCTTCACTCAGCGCGCTTACGCAGCTCGCGTTTTGCAGCGGCCGATTCGACGGGCCGTTCCTGACCCGCCTCGTGTCGCGCCGCCGTTTCCTCCAGAGCATCCCGATGCCATGGCGGGGATTCCAGGCGAGATTCATCCTGAGCCAGGGAGGCCCAGAGCTCTTCCATGGTCCGCAGCTTCTCATCCCAAGACATGTGCTCAATGGCTAACGCGCTCATAACCGAAGCATACAGTTCCGATGCGCCGCTTTAAAAGCGAATATTCCTCATAATGGGGATTACTCGCCATTTGCACTTCCCTTTTAGATCAGCACTTTACCGCTAGCTCAGACGGCTCGAGCAACCCCCCGCCGATCCAGCGACCGTAGCGCCAGCGCCTCGGTGATGTGTCCCACTTCGATCTGCGGCCCTCCGCTCATATCGGCGATGGTGCGCGCCACCTTCAAGATTCGGTGGTAGCCCCGAGCCGACAAGCCGAGGTGCTGCATGGCGCGTTCCAGGACGCCCAAGCCGGCAACGCTCGGCGTGCAGTAACGCTCCACCGCCGCATTGTCCAAGTGGGCGTTGCAGGCCCCCTGGCGCTGTATCTGCAACTCTCGAGTCCGCATGACGCGAGCGGCGACCTCCGCGCTGGCTTCGCGGCAGCCACTTGGCTCGCGCAGGCTCTTGAACTCTACGCGCGGAACGTATACATGCAGGTCCAGACGATCGAGCAACGGACCCGAGATCCGGGCGCGATACCGCTGCACTTGAACTCCAGTGCAGTGACATCTATCGTTCGCGTCGCCGAGATAGCCACACGGACAAGGGTTCATCGCCGCGATCAATTGGAAGCGCGCCGGAAATTCCGCCTGGCGCGCAGCACGTGAAATCGTAATCGCGCCTGCTTCCAGCGGCTCGCGAAGCACTTCCAGGACGTGCCTGTCGAATTCTGGCAGTTCATCGAGAAACAGTACGCCATTATGAGCCAGGGAAATCTCTCCCGGCCGGGGGTGGGCACCTCCGCCGACGAGGGCCACGGCCGAGGCGGTGTGATGCGGACTCCGAAACGGCCGCGCACGCCACTCGCTCGGCTTCAGGGGGCGGCCGGCAATCGAGCGCAAGGCTGCCACCTCCATCGCTTCCGCATCGTTCATCGGCGGAATGATGCCCGGCAATCGCTGCGCGAGCATGCTCTTCCCCGCCCCCGGCGACCCGATTAACAACAGACTGTGCTGACCCGCGGCAGCGATTTCCAGGGCGCGCCTGGAATGCAACTGGCCGCGCACGTCGCACAAATCGGGCAGCACCGTGCGCGCTACGGTAGGCGGCTCTGCTCGATATAACCCCAGACGGTCCGCGCCATCGAAATGAGCGCAAACTTCCAAGATGTGTCGCGCCGCTATCACCTCACAATTCTTGACCAGTGCGGCCTCCGCAGCATTGATGTGCGGCACGATTACCGGGTGCCGGGCGACGGACGCGGCGAGGGCCGCCGGCAGCACCCCCCTCATCGACCGCAATTCACCGCTCAACGATAGCTCGCCGTAGAGTTCACATCCTTGCAGCTCGGATCGCGCGTCTGTCAGTTGACCGGATGCGCTGAGGATGCCGATGGCAATGGGGAGATCGAAACGGCCGCCTTCCTTGGGCAGATCGGCGGGGGCCAGGTTGACGGTGATGCGGCCAGACGGAAATTGGAAATCGGAGTTGGTGAGGGCCGCCCGCACGCGATCCTTGCTCTCCTTCACCACGGCCTCGGGCAGACCAACGATGTTGAAGGTTGGGAGTCCGGAGCCGATGTCGACTTCGACTCGCACCTGAGGTGCATCGATTCCGCGCTGTTCGCGGCTGAGTACCGTGGCGATGGCCATCCCTTGTCTCTTGAGTCCCTGACTGTTGAGTTTTTTTGTCGAGCGGCGCCTGCGTGAGATAGACCTCCTTGCCGAGGGGTGCCGGCGGATCGACGAATGCAAACGGCCATATGTTAGCTTGGTGAACGAACTGGTAACCGTGCGCAGCCTCTGCAAACATCGAATTAATGGCAGGTCCGTGTGCGCCGTCGCGCTTACAACATGCACGCGAGAGTTGTGCCAACAATCGGTTAGCAGACTCCGCCCTCACTCGATACAGGCACCTTGGCGCACGAAAACCAAACGCTACGTTTTTGCTCCGGTGCCCCCGCTATCGCACCAATCGATTGTCAGGCGACTTGTAGGACGGCGCGCCGAGTCGCGAGGGGTAGTTCTGCGGCAACGAAGCGCTGAACTGGATATAGGTAACCCTCTCCGGACTCGTCAATGATCCTGAGGTGAGCACAACGCTCAGCCCTTACATCCGGCAACGCAACGTAAATTTTGAGTCGCTCAAGAGAAACCTCATATCCCCTGTTGTCGAGACAGATGAACAGACGCTTTGTTGCTCTTGTCATGAGTATGCCGCTCTAAAGGAACGCCTTGATCTTCATTTTCGCTTACCGATTCCGGTGGCCTCATACCAATGTAACTCGGCGCGAACAATTTCGTCTGCCGCGAGTCGGATCTCTTTGCGCTTGCGCACGGCCGAAACCATATCATTTGCGCAGGCGACCGCGTAAATTCCGGTTATGGAAACACATGCATAAGCGCAAGGGCTGGTTGTTCAGCGACACTGTGGGGGACGCCAAGGCCAGCGCCAATCTCCTCTCGTTGGTGGAGACCGGCAAGGCGAACGGCATCGAGGCGCATTCGTATTTGTCGCGGCTCTTCGTTCGGTTGCCGCAATTGCGAACCGTCGATGACCCCGAGTCGATGTTGCCGTGGAATGTCAACGCCTCCTTGGCCGCCGTACCGTGATCGCCATCGTCGTGAACGTATGAGTCGGATCACCATCGACGACGTTACCGAAGCGATTCGGAAGGTTCGATCCATGAGCCTGAGGGAGAAGGAAGCGTTAGCCGAGGAGATCCACCTGTGCCAACCGCATATGCTCGCCTCCTGCCTGGTTCAGTCGAAGCTCGGTGTTAATCCCGCCGCCGTAGAGTTCCTACTCAACATACTGCTCGTGTGCTATCAGTCCATGAAAGAGTCCGGTTTGCAGTGGTCTGTAATTACTGAAGATGAGCAGGAGCGCCAGATGCAACGATGGATCGGCGCTGTACATTTCTCGGAACACGCGGTCGGGGCCGCCGGAGCGGACAACGCTCGAGAACAATACGCCAGTCAACATCCGGAGCAGCCGCTGCTGGCATTTGTCCTCAGTGAAACGAACCAATGGCTACTCGAGATTTCCCAGCGTAACGGGGAGGCGGAGTCCGACAAGTTCGTTATGATGGCATCCTTGAACTTGGTGAACTGCATCGCGGGTGCTCCCGTTCTGTCCGTGGCTCATGGGTAACACCTGGATCGTCGATATCCGGCATTATCTCAACCCGGTCGGCGCGTTCGCCGACATGCCTTCCCGTGCAAGACTGCTCGCCGAGTACTTCGCCAGCATCATCGTTGACGCCACCACCAATCTTGACGACGAACCCCGCGTCCGATGTCGACGACGTCTAGGACGGCGCCGTGGCACCGGTATCGTGATGTCGTATCCGGCTGCCGACGACCTCGACCGCATCTACTGGTACTGCCCGGTTTGCAACGACAGCGGATTCATTAGCGGCTGGCAAAACACGCCCTGGGACGGGTCCGCAGCGAACGATAGGGCTCATTAGATTAGACTGCGTCAACTACGCGCTTCCCTGATCGCTTACTCATATTGTGCTATTCGGTAGAGTGAATAGCACAGTCATAAAAAACGACGGGTGTAAGTCCTTGATTGTGGTGCGCCCGGAGAGATTCGAACTCCCGGCCTCCTGGTTCGTAGCCAGGCGCTCTATCCAACTGAGCTACGGGCGCAAAGGATAAATTGACAACAATGCGTCTCGACAATTGATCAGGAGCACAGGCGCCACAGAATGGCCATAATGGCTATTAACCGCGCGTTGTGACCCGACTTCCCGCTCGCGTGCCTGGCCTAAAAACCAGCTGGCCGCGTCAGGGGCGCGAATATTACCACATCGATTGCCGATCACCATTCCGTGGCCCGGAAGCACTTCGTCGGCTGATCCAGGCGGCCGAAAACTGATTTTGACCCGCCCGAAGACTCTTAGGAATCAGCAACTTACTGAATCACAGCGGGTCGCCGTCCCCTGCATTCCCCTCATTTCCCCGTCGCTGGAAGTAGAAACGCAACTCTTGGAACATACGCTGTTGCAGGCGACCGACGGCCTCCTCTACAGTGACCGACTGGCCCGTCAGGCACACTCTCCACTCATATCGGCACCCGGGTGCACTGGGCCGTTTCCAGCGCAAACCTGCGTCCCGGAGTGGGCGTGCGGCGAGTGACCGAACCGACGGCGAAATTTTCGTGCGAAATGCGTGTAGTCGCGAAAGCCGCAGGCGTAAGCGATGGCGCTTATCGGCTCGCCTGTGCTCAACAACTTCCGGCGTTCCAGAAGGCGCGCGACTTGTTTCAAGCGCAGCGAATAGATGAATTCGGTGCAAGTCGAGCCGCACTGCGTAAAGAGCTTCTGCAGGTAGCGTAATGAGATTCCTGCTTCGGCTGCCGCTTCCGCAGGGCCGAAATCCGGATCGGCAAAGCGGTCCTTGATGAGGCCGCGGATACGCATGAACAACTTGTTCGCATGGCCTGAGGAGAGCGACGGCGAATCGGGTGGCGCAAACAGTGCGCCGAGTAAGGCATAGACCGCCAGCTGCATGTAGGAATCGACCGGCGGACACGCTGAACCGCCCCCCGTCAGGGCGTCGAGGACAACTTCATAGAGGAGACGCCCGGCCGGTGTTCCGCTGCGGCTGCAAGTTCCCCCTTGCGGAATGAAAAAGACTTCGATAGCGAAGCTCACTTGTCTCCAGCGCGATCTTTGCCTTCTTATCCGCAGAGACATCAATGATGCCGATGAGGAGCTTGCCCCGTGACAGCATCTCGGGCGGAAAGCAGGCCGTGAACCACACATCAAACTCCCGTCCATCGATGGAAGACAGGCGGGTCTCGGTCGCATAACGAGGCAGGCCTTGAACCGCAGCGACCACGCTAGCCGCATAAACGGGATAGCTTGCCTCCGGCCAATAGGGCCCGAGGCTGCCCAACATTTCCTCCTTATTGCGACGCCCGAAT
>WNFG01006797.1_pt1 | contig 15677 bp, 15 predicted proteins | sample 5400431 | NCBI WGS metagenome assembly WNFG01 (sample SAMN13153346, study PRJNA577476) | soil metagenome | isolation source: 120 cm saprolite under Douglas fir tree site 2 hole 3 replicate 2 | place: USA:California | collected 2015-04-18 | reverse complement strand
CGTCTGAGCCACCACCGCCACACCCACCACCAATCCCATCAGCGCTGCCGTCAGCACCGCCAGCCCCGCGCCCGTCGTGAACATCCAGTAGAACCGCGTCTTCCGGCTGAATTCTGCCGTCGTGTAGATGTCCACATCCGTCAGCCGCTCGCGCAGTCTCTTCTGCAGTTCTGGGGGTGTAATCCCGGCCGACGCTTTCACGAGAATGTAAGCCGTGCTGTCCTCGCTCGATTCCGGATTTGTATAATCGAGCGAATTCTTGAACTTTGCGTAGATGAACGGCGAAGTTGTGAACGATCGGATCCCCCGCGTAAATCCAACAACTCTGGCGCGATGATCCCCGATTTCGATGCGGTCGCCGATTCGTTCCACGCCAAGCTTCTCGCGGTAAAGCTCGTCCACGATCACGGAATCTTCCTGCTTCAAATCCGCAACGCTGCCTTGCACCACGTTCCACGGCTCCCCGAGGCCGCTCCCCGGATGGAACCCGATCACTTGAACGTTTTCCACGCTGCCGTCGGCCCGCTTCCAGCGGGCGAATGCCTGCATGTATTTCTCGGCGCGCTCCACTCCCGGCGTGGAAAGCGCTTGGTAAAATTTCCGCTCGGAAAAATTGCGTCCCATATCGAAATATCCGACGCCGTGAAAAACCACCCACAGGTCCGCGTTCGAATGGTCGACATTGTTCGAAGTCGTCGTCATGAAGCCCAGGAACAAGCCAAACTGGATAATGATCAGCACCAGTGCAAAAACGATGCCGGTCAGCGTCACCGCAAACCGCACTTTGTCGTGAAACAGATTCCGTCTGGCTAAGAGGCCCATGTCATCGGCTCCCACTTCGAACTACGTATCGCCCCAACAAAAAGTAACACTGCTCGTTAAATGAACAGTGTTAATATTTGGGCAAAAAAATTTACCTACCCTGCCAATCCCGCTACCAGCGTATCTACCGTCGAATGAATCACTTTGTCCCGCCCCGCCCAGGGAAACGTGTAGTGCGTGATCAGTAGAGACGTAATCCCGTGGATCCCCGCCCACAGCGTTTGACTTGCCAATTCCACGTTCATGGCCGGCATTTTCCCGGCCTTGATGCAATCTGTCAGCCCGCGCGTCAAGAAGGCAAACGCCTGCATTCCCGGCGAATCTTCCTTGTGATACTTTTCGTGATCGAATCCTTCCGGAAACGGCATCATGAATGTCGCTCTGTAGTGATGCGGATTCGCAAGGCCAAATTCAATGTAAGCGATCAGTCCGCGCTTCAGCCGCTCCACCGGGTCTCCGGGCTGTTCCATGATCTTGCTCAGCCGTTGCACAAGTCGCCCGAACGTCTCTTTGCAGACCTGCTCCAGCAGCTCGGCCTTATCCTTGAAGTAGATGTAGATCGTCGTCGGCGAGTATTCGATCTTGTCGGCAATCCGCCGCATGGACACGTTTTCGTAACCGTCGCGCACAAACAGCTCGCTAGCAGCATCCAGAATCTCCTGCCGCAAGAATTTCTTCTGCCGCGCCCTTCGCTCCTTTACGCCCATCGCGTTGCTCCACCTCACTAACTTAACACTGTTAACTATACACTCCGCTTCCTCCCTTGTCAATGGCGCGTTCTCCCGGTTCTGCCTGCCCCGTTCGAATCGCCGCTTATTTCTTTACCGCGATCGCTTGCAGTTCGAAGTGCGCCCCGCGCAACAGCGACCCCGCGCCCACAAACTCGCGCGCCGGAAAATCCTTGGTTGTGAAATAGCTGCGGTAAATCGGATTGAACGTATCGAAGAGCGACAGGTCCGTGCACGAAATCTGCACATATACCAGGTCGTCCATAGTCATGCCCGCCTGCGCCAGCACCGCTTTCTCCCCGTCCAGCAAATTCTTAATCTCATCCTCGATTTTCTCAGGCGTCTTTCCGGTTTTCGGATCCAGCCCGAGCCGCCCCGCCAAGTACAGCGTATTCCCGGCAAGGATTCCGTCGCTGAACGGAAACTGTGAGCTCAGATCCCCCAGCTTGATTGCCTTCCTCGTTGTTTGCGGCGAAGCTTTCGAAAACGCTCCGTTCACCGTAAGAACTCCCGCCACCATCAGAGCCATCACCAAAAATCCTGTGCGACGATTCATGTTTTCCCTCCATTCGAATGCCCTACCTGCTACGCCGCGCGAGTGTAGTACCCAAACCGCTCTTCGGCAAGCCACCCGCACTGCCATTTCTTCTCCCTGTAAGTTCTGCGTGAGTCGGTATCGAGTCTCCTTCGAATCAAAAGGCGATCAGCCCGATTCGAATAAAGTAAAGCGAAGTCAATCCCACCGCCACCCACAGCAGCACGCCTTGCAGCAGTGGTCGCCACCCCACTTCTTTCAGAGTCCTGCGCGAGATTCCCGTGCCAATCAAAAAAAGAGTTGCGGTGAGCCCGAAGCGGCCGAGCGTGAAAAATGTTTTTGTGGCGGAATGCTGCGCCGGCAGGTAGGTGTTCGCGAGGGCGGCAAAAACAAAAAACAAAATGAACCACGGAAATTGAATCTGCGCGCGGTGGCGTTTTGCGGCCGCCGTGACCAGCGCCAGCGGGACGATCCAGAGGGCCCGGGCGAGTTTGACGGTGGTGCCGACTATTAGTGCTTGCGGTCCGTACTTCGTGGCGGCGCCGACGACGGAGCTGGTGTCGTGAATCGCCAGCGCGGCCCAGAGTCCGAATTGCGATTGCGAAAGATGCAGTGCATTTCCGATCGGCGGAAAAATCAAAAGCGCAACGGAATTTAGAATAAAAACTGTGCCGAGCGAAACCGCCATTTCCTCTTCATTGGCTTGGACGATCGGGCCAATGGCGGCGATGGCGCTGCCGCCGCAAATCGCCGTGCCCGTGGTGATCAGGAAAGAAGTATTGCCGCGGACTTGCAGAAGTTTGGCAAGCGCAGTGCCGGCCAGAAACGCGAACGAAATCCCTAGCGCAGTGTAGATGAAGCCGCTGCGGCCCGCTTTCAAGACTTCGAAGAGGTTCATGCCGAAGCCGAGAGCTACAACGGAAACTTGCAGAAGAATCCGTGCGGCGGTGCGGCTGGGCTGTGCGAACGGATGCGTGAAGAGCAAGCCAAACAGAATTCCTGAGAGCAGCGCAACCGGTGGAGAAAGAATTCCAGTGAGCGAAAGAACGAGAGCGAGGACAAAAAGTATTTTCGCGAGAGCTTGCATGGAGCGAAGGAAGAGTATCAGGGGAAAGGGCGAGAGAGCCAGCGTGGTGCATGAAGAGAGGTCCCTCGACTGCGCGTGCGGCGTTCGCCAGGCGAACGGAATAAAAAACCGGACGCTCCGCTCGGGATGACAAGTTGGAGCGGGGCTCCTCGGAGAATTTACTCATGGGGTTTCTCCGGGGAGGGAGACGCGACGGGAGAGCTGGGTTGCGAAGGCGCGGCCGAGGGCGGGGCCGCGTGGGATCCCGCGGCAGCGGCAGCGATGATTTTTTCCGTGGCGGCTTTGCTGATTTTGCAATCGCGGTCGTAGATGCGGCACTGCGCGAGCGTGTAGCCGCAGCCGCAGGTGCAGGATTCGGCGTTGAATTTGTGGAGCGCGACGGTTTTTTGTTCCGGCGTGAGCTTGGAAAGATCCACGCCGGGCAGCTCAGTCGCACGATCCGCGTGCTGCAAGAAAACCTGGCCGATATCCTCAAACGTTTTCACTCTGACGTTGCCGATCGGCAAACCGAGCAGCGAACGGATTTCAGTTTCGTAGAGAACGGGATCGCGGAGGCCTTCGTGTTTTTGCACCACGCGGCCTTCGGAATCGAGAACGAAGGAAGTGGGCAGTGCGGGAATTCCGCCGTATTGAATGCGAATGTCGTTCGTGGCAAGCGCGACGGGATAATTGATGCCGAATCTTGCGGCGAATTTCTTGATCGCGTCGAGATCCTCGTCGTCCACAACGAGGCCGAGAATTTGCAGCCGGTCTTTGTACCTTTGAGCTGGAAGTCCGGCGCGGGATCGGGATTGCGCACGAAGCGGATGGTGGGCTGATTTTCCTGCTGTGCAGCTGCAAGGAGAGGAAAGAAGCAAAGAAGCAGTGAAGTAGCGATGTAACGAAGGAGCGCACCGCGATGGAAAGTAAGCTTCATGGCGTCCCTAATAGGAGAGCACAGCGGGTGAGAGATGCCAAGCCGGACGAGAGGACACCGAGTAGAGAAAGCAAAGAACTTTTGGCTTGAAGTATGTGGACCCCCCACACCCCCCCCCAGCCCGAAGAACTACATCGTTGGCGGCGGGTTCTTTGGCCACTTCACCATTCTGCCTGTCAGTTTTGCTTGGAGTGCATTCGGAGCGAAAAATGGAGCGCAGACCGAAAAGGAAATGCGGGCAAGGATTGCGCGCTATCGCAAGATTTCGCCAAGTCCGTTTGAAGACTATGAGATTGGCTGCATCCTTCTTCAATCCCCCTTCTTTTTTCCTCAGGATGAGTGGATTCCAACCTCCGATTGGCCTCTGAACGTCGTTCAGGGGAAAAGCTACGACACAACCGAAGAGAGAGGACTATCCATCTGGCAGCAGATTGAGGATCGTCTGAAGTTTTACAAAGGCGCGGATGCTCTTCCAGGGGAAGTTGCGCAAGTGGGGCCACGCTTTGGTACGCCACAGTTCGTATTGCCGCGGCTCGGTCAGGGGTCTTTTCGTGTGCTGGTCACAGATGCCTACAAGAGGCGTTGTGCGTTCACTGACTCGCCCGTATTGCACGTCCTCGAAGCTGCGCACATAAAGCCCTATTCTGACGGCGGGCCACATGCAGTCAACAACGGGATTCTGTTCCGTCAAGACGTGCATACGCTATTTGATGGGGGCTACATCACCGTAACGCCTGAGTATCGCGTCGAGGTGAGTCGCAGGATCAAGGAAGAATTCGAAAATGGGCACGAGTATTACTCGGCTCACGGAAAGCAGCTTGTTTTGCCGCACGCCACTGAGCTACATCCGACGGCTGATTTTCTTGGCTGGCACAATCAGAACATCTTCGTTGGATGAGTCAATCCGATTGGGCACGAGATACTCGCTGACGGGGAGAAATTGCTTGCTATTTGCTTGACAGGGGGAGGGTGGGGGCATATTGTCAGCGCACGCTGGTCGGAACCCCGGGCGCAAGCCACTTTTCCCAGGTTATCCATAGAAGAGCGAACGCCGCATCTCGGCACCCCACGCGAAGTCTGCGAGTTGGGGGACACAGAGCGAGCTTCCAACGTGTTGCGCCGCGCGGCCTGCCAGAGAGAGAGTCCAGGAGGACATCAATCATGTTGAAACGGATAGCGGGCCTGCTTGTGATTGTGTTGGCAGTGATTTTGGTACCAGCGGCTCTTCCGCAGATGGAACCGACGCCGACGGTGTACACGTTTGTAAGCCAGTTCAATGTTCCGCGGGCGAATTGGGCGGCGTACTCGGAGGACACCGAGAAGACGGTCGTTCCCGTTATGGAGAAGATGACGGCGAACGGGACGATCGTCGGCTGGTCTACGTTTGAGCAGGTGGTACACACGCCGGACGGATATACGCACGGCGCGGCATGGGAGTCCACCAGTATCGCGGGGCTCATGAAGGTGCTCGACGAAATTCGCAAAGCCGGTCCGCGGCCGGGGCAGGTTGCGGCAACCAAGCACGAAGATTTATTGATGCAGACGTCGTGGTATCACATGGGCACCGGAACACCCACGTACCTGCGCGTGGTCTGCCAAATGGCGAAGGCGGACAAGCCCGACGATTACGCGGCGGCAATCAAGAAATACCTGGCGCCGACGTTTGATGGACTAGTGAAGCAGGGCGCGGCAACGTACTACGGCCTTGACACGCAGTATGTAAACACTGGACCGGCGTCGCTGCGGTGCCTGGTGATTACCTATCCGAATGCCGATGGCATGGACAAGTGGGCGACGGCGGTTGGCGCAACCCTGGGCAAGTTGAGCGAGGCGGATCGCGAGGCGGTATTTGGCTCCGTGGTGCCCGACAGCCGGCGCGACATCATGGCACGCATCACGCACTCCGGCCATAAATAGCTGATTCCTCTGTTGTAGGTGTTGAGCGGAGGGTTGCTCTTCCGCCGTGAGGAGAGGTGTGTCTCACCGACTTGGGCCTCAGTCATCCGCCTGCGCTCCGTGCAGGCGGATGGCGTTTGCGCTGGAATCCAGCGGCTTGTCCTTGTAAATATTACAAACGCCAAACGAGGAATCATCCTTTCTGCGTACCAGGACCGGCGCTCCAAAAAGCAGCTTCCTGTCTCAAGCTCCCCAAAACGCGCGACTTAGCTTTGTTGGCGAACCAAGTGCACAAGCGTCTATGAAGGGGGGAGAAATGAACAAACCACTCTGCATCAACACCATCTGCAGCGAGTATCAGAAATTACTTGAAGAGTGCGAGAGCGCCCTGGAAATCTGGGATGAGCATCGTGCGGAGGTTTGTGAGTCTCGCTTGGTTGGAAGGGAAGCGGGCGACGAACTCCTGCGACTGCAAGCGAAGTTCGCTCGTGCGTATGCCGTATTGCAGCGCCACCCGCAGGACTGTCCGCTCTGCCAGTTGGTGTCAACCATGGAAGGACGCGATTCTGAAAACGGTTGGCATGCTTTCTCGGACAGCACAAAGTACGTTTGAGCGGCGACCTAAAGCAAAGGCTGCGGCACTCACAGAAAAACGAAAAGTCAAAACCGCCACACGCAAAACCCGCGTATGGGGCACCCAAAACCTACCTTAAGGATCGAGTCTGGGCCGCGCGGCCCAATTCCTGAGTAACACGATTTTCGCTGTTCCTGCCGCTAGTACTTGCAGTACTCCAGAAATCCCCAAGCGTTGTAATTCTTTCCGCGATCCCGAAAGTGAAAAAATGGCATCTTCTTCATTTCAAACAATTTAATTAGGCATTCGATGGAAAAACGTCTGCCCCTTATTCACACGGAGGTGCTTATGATTCTGACCAAACGGCACTACCTTATGATCGGGGGTTCGGTGTTGCTGGCAGCGGCGTTGACGCTGGCTGCCACGACTCTGCCGGACCGCTCCGATCCAGTGACGCTGCCGGAGAACACGGCGATTCGCGTGACTCTGGATCAGGCTCTGTCCAGCGACCTGAGCAAACCGGGGGACCGCTTTGACGCAACGGTCTCCGAGCCCGTCGTCATAGACGGCAAGACGGTAATTCCTCAGGGTGCCCACGCTGAGGGGTGGGTCGTTGACGCGCGGCAATCCGGAAGACTGATGGGCCGGGCACGATTGCAGCTTGCGCTGCAGTCGGTGGCCGTGGATGGCAACGGCTACAACGTCCGGACCGTTGCTTCGCCGAGGATTGGCCGTGACCACAAGAAACGCAACCTCGCGTGGATCGGTGGCGGTGCCGCTGGGGGCGCGGTGGTTGGCGCTCTGGCCGGCGGAGGCACGGGCGCGCTGATCGGCGGGCCGATCGGTGCGGGAGCCGGAACGACGGTGGCCCTTCTTACGGGAAAGAAGGACATCAAGCTCGCTCCCGAGACTCCGGTCACGTTCAAGCTGGCAGAACCCGTGACCATCAAGGTGAAGGGCTGACAGGTTGACCGTCTTGCGGTCGTACGTAATCTGTCGTAGCACTCACAACTAGCGTGAAAAGCAGCGGGCGTGATTCGTGCCAGGATTTGGACGAGCGCGCCCGCATTTTTTTGCGAGCGTGTTTGCAAAATCGAGGAGGCATTTTCCGCACTTGGGAAGAGGTTGTGGCACCTGCCGAAGAGATTGCAATACGGCAAGTTACAGCGTATTATGCTCTATTATGAGCACGTTAAAAACGATTAGTTTTCGCATGCGGGCCGACGCCGTCGAGACTCTTGATGCGCTGGCAGAGACGATGGATCGAGACCGGACGTACCTTCTGAATGAGGCGGTCGAGCACTATCTGGAACTCAACGAATATCACATCAAGCTGATCAAAAAGGGCTTGCGCGCGGCCGAAAGAGGGGACTTTGTGCCGGACGCGGAGATGAAAAAGCTGATGGCCAGAATGCGGCGAGCAAAGTAGCGCACTGCGATGCGCGTGCGCTGGACGACTCCTGCCCGGGAACAGTTCGTTAGTGCATACGAATATATCGCCGAGGAAAATCGTGCGGCAGCTGTTCGGAGTGCCTATCAAATCTGGGAAAGCGCGCAGCTACTTGCCCGTCATTCCATGGCGGGCAGGGAGGGGCGCGTGGCGGGTACACGCGAGCTGACCATTCCAGGCACGCCTTTCGTCGTCGCGTACCGGATAGAAAAGAACGGGATGCGAATCCTCGCAGTTCTTCACGCCGCCAGGGAGTGGCCGGAAGAATTTGAGTAAGTCTTGAGCCATGCTAAAAACGCGCTTTAAGCCGAAGGCTGCGGAACCGGACTAGGAGGCGGCGCCGCGGGCGGCGGCTTTGAAGATGGCGAACGTGGCGCCCTGCGGGTCGGCCATGACGGAAATGCGGCCGACATTTTCAAAATCCGTGGGGGGCATATAGAGCTTGGCACCGAGATTTTTTGCGGCTGTGGCAGTGGCGTCGCAATCGGAAACGGTAAAGTACGCCAGCCAATGAGCGGGCACGCCGGGCTGCCGGTGAGACGCGGGCGGGATTCCGCCTATGAATTCCTCGCCGTTCTTGATGTGCCAGTAATTGTGAGCGGGGTCTTCGTCTTCCTTCATGATCTGCCAGCCAAAGAGGTTGGAATAGAATTGACCAGCGCGCGCTTGATCCGGAGTGCTCAAGTCGGCCCAGCAGAGCGTCCCGTGCGAGGCGGTGATTCCTGTTCCGCGATTCTTGTTCGGTTGCCACAGCGAGAAGGTTGCGCCAGTGGGATCCTGCAGGACGGCCATGCGACCGGCTTCGAAAACATCAAAGGGCGCGGCCAAAACCTTGCCGCCAAGTTGCTCGGCGCGGGCGGCAGTGGCGTCGGCGCTTTCGACGGCGACGTACAGATTCCAGTGCGGGGGAACGCCGCGGGAAAGCTGGTCGGCACGAAGCTTGTAACCAGCCGCGGCATCGCGTCCTTCGAGCTGGAACATCGTGTAGACCTCGTCTGGGCCGATGGGCATGTTCTTGGCGGACCAGCCGAAGATTTGACGATAGAAATCCGCGGCGGCGGCTTGATCGGTGGTGCCAAGTTCGACCCAGCAGAATTCGCCGGGAGCGTGTTTTTCGATGTTGGGCATGATGGGGAGAGGGTACCGCTAAGGGGAGATGGGGGCAAGAGGGAGGAGAAGAACTTGGATGCTAAACCGGAAGGCTGCGGCATCAGGTCAGGGGTCCTGGCGGGAGGAGCGGAGGGCAGAAGAGAGGATGACGAAGGAGGCGCAATAAAACAGCATCCAGTGGCCGGAGAAGCCGCGCCAGACGATGGCAGGGGTCGGCTCGATATGCTTTCCCGTGGGTGCCTGGGCAAAGAAGATGGCGAAGTTGACGAATGCGTAGGCGAAAAAGAAATAGAGCAGATAGCAAAGCCCGGGCGAGCCCTTGGTAACGATTTTCCAGGAATCCATGTTGCTGGAGCCCCCGGTGATCTTCCGGCCCAGGAAAGCCGCCACTACAAAAGGATGCGCGCAGGGCTACCGCTGCGACGACGCGGCGGAGGCCGAGGCGGTGCCGCCGATGGCGTCACCGTTGACGACGAGCTCGACGCGGCGGTTGCGCTGGCGGCCCTCCGCGGTGTCGTTCGAAGCGACGGGCTGCATTTTGCCGAAGCCGCGGGCGGTGATGGAAGAAGGAGCCACGCCTTGTTCGGCGAGAAAATCGCGGACGGAGTCGGCGCGGCGCTCGGAGAGCTGCTGATTGAAATCATCGCCGCCGACGCTGTCGGTGTGGCCTTCGATCTGAAGCGAGAGGCCCGCATGGGCGAGCACGATGCCGGAAATTTTCGCGAGCTTTTCGCGCGCGCCGGGCTTGAGCGTGTAACTGCCTGTGTCAAAGAGGACGTCCGACATGTTGACGATGAGGCCGCGGGCGGAATCGCGCGTTTGCAAAATGGAATTTAGCTGGGCGAGGAGCTGCGCGCGAAGCTGGGCCTTTTCGGCTTCGGCTTGCGCGGCGGCCTGGCGGGCTTTTTGCGTCTCGGCTTCAGCGGCGGCCCGGTCGCGCGCGGCTTGATCGGCAGCGGCTTGCGCGGCTTGCTGCTGCGCAACGGCGGCGGCGGTGGCTTGATCGGCTTCCTGCTTCTGGCGCGCGGCTTCGGCGGCAGCCTTCTCCGCTTCTTGCTTCATGCGCTCGGCGTCGGCCTTGGCGGCTTCGGCTTGAGCGCGAGCCTGATCGGCTTCCTGGCGGCGCTTGATTTCGGAAGCGGCGTCCGCGCGAGCCCTAGCTTCGCGCTCTTCTGCGGCTCTCTTCTCGCCCGCGATTTTAGCTTGTGCGTCTTCTTCGGCCTTTTGTTTGACGGCCATGACGCGAGCTTCCTCGGCGGTGCCGACCGCTTCGCGCGCGGCGGCTTCGACGGATTTTTTGTCGCTCTTGCGGCCGTACACTTCTTCGGCGTTGCGGAGCTGCTGCTCGGCTTTGGCGAAAGTGGAAGCGGCATATTTGTCGGCCAGGGCAATGCGAGCGATTCGAACGGCGTTGCGCGCTTCGAAAAGTTCGAGCGGTGTTTTGCGGTCGATGCCGAAGATGGCGTTTTCGATTTTGGTGTTGGAGGAAGAATAGATGCCGCGGCCCAGGAGCTCGAAGCTGGCGTCAATGTTTTCCACCTTGCCGAGCGTGGTGGGGCCGAAAACATTTTCGAGAACGACGGTGTTGCCCGGCTGGTTGACCGCAAAATACGGTTCCGCGGTGACGAGCATGCCGAAGGTCTGCATGTCGGTGATGGCTTTCACCTGGCCAGCGCCGCTCTTCAGCACCACTTCGCCGAGATTCACGGCGCGGCCCTGGGGAGAAACCGCCCACAGGACGTAGGTCAGGTACTCGAGGCCGAACTTGGTGGCGTCGTCGAGGCCCATGAATTTGGCTTCGATTTCGATGCGGTTGCCCTTGTTCTGGACTTTGGCTTCGCCGCTGGCCACCTGCATCAGTTCGGTGCCCTGAAAATTGATCATGGTGGTGCCGCCGGCGCGGCGGTAATTCACCGCTTTGGTGGTGCGAGAAACATTTTTGACGGTCCCGGCGGACGGTGGCACCTGGCCGACCGTTGGCGCAGCAAGGGCGCCAAGAATTCCAGTGACTACGAGAAAAGCCGATGCGATTTTCACGTCAAAGCTCCCCAATCGCCATTACTACAGGCGATTCCATTCCGACGACCGCTCTGCGGCTCGGACGAACATAACGACATGACGCCCCGATGGAACGAGTGTTCGGACTGCCTGAAGGGGCTGGATGCCGTTTCGTATCTATAGGCTAGCAGGGAAAAAGCGGGCTGGGGACGGCGCAAAACGGGGTTTTGCGCAAATAATTACCACCGCCGGGGGGGTGCAGTGAAGAGGCTGCTGCTGATTCATAGCGAACGCAGAAATTCGAGAAGGGCTTCCTTTTCGGCGGGCTTCAGCTTTTCGAATTTCTTAGTGACGTGAGCGGCCTCGCCGCCGTGGCGAAGGATGGCGTCGAGGAGCGTTACGGAATTGCCGTCGTGCATGAGACGCGAATGAAGGCGGACGCCCCAGAGCGGGGCGGTACGGATCTTATTGGCGGTGTTGTTGTATTCAGGGATGGAGAGATTTTTCCAATTGGTCTGGTACATTTTCTGGCCGTAGTGCTCCAGCATGGCCGCGACGAAGCCGTCGCCGGTGCCGACATCGTGAAGGAGGAAGTCGCCGTAGGGATGAAACTGCTTGCCTCCGAGAGCGGGCGGGACGGTGAAAGCGCCACCGTCAACTGGTGTGCCGGCGGAAGCGGTGGTCAGCGTCTGGACATGACAGTTATCGCAGCCAACCTTGTCAAATAATTCAGCGCCCAGGCGCGCTTGCTGCGTTTGCGCGAGTTGGGCGTCACGAGCGGGGGCTTCGGAGGCGCGGATAAAGCGCGCGAAATGGTCGATATCGGCAAGACCGTCCGGGCCGGGGGTGTCGTTGGGCTCGGAGGCGGTGTTACAGAGGTTGGTGACTTCGTCGGGCTGAAGGCGATTAGTGATGCCCATTTCGTTTAAATAAGCATCGCCGGAAAAAGACAAGAGGCTGGCGTGCTGGTTTTTCCAGCCGAAGCGGCCGACGGCGGTCTGGCCGGGAGCTTCGACGACGGGGACACGGAGAACCTGACCGCAAATCTTGTGGTTGCTCTTCCTGCACTGATCCTTGGCGAGGTCGACGAAAGTTTGATCTGCGACCGCTTCCACGAATCCATCGCCTAAAACATTCAGTGAAATGCGGAAAGTGCGAATCTTTTCGGTGTCTGGTACACGTTCCTGGATTTCCGTGCCAGGGAAAGCGGCATTGGGGCAAATGGCGCGGTCGTTCACCAGCGACCGGCCTTTGATGATTTCCGTCCCACGGGCGATGGGGATTTCGGGATTCTGAAACTTGCCATCGGGGCCGCGATGGCCGACACGCAATTCGGATACCTGGCTGGAGCCGCCGGAAGTGGGATTCTGGTGACACTCACGGCAGGACTGCGCGTTATAGAGAGGACCGAGGCCGTCGGAGATAGCTTCGGTTTCCTCAAACTTCACCTGGTCCGCCTGGTGAGTGGCGTCGTCCACCAACCCATTGGTCTTGTTGTCGAAGCCGACCGGGGCTTCAGGAAGCGTTGAAGCGAGAGAGAAAAGAGTGATGGCCAGCAGGGACAAGCCGGTGAGAACTTTCATAAGCACCTCAGCGGGCTGGATGAAAGAATTTACATGCAAACCCCATGGATGCCAAGTCAAAAAACGGTAAAAGGCGGCCGTTTGAACGCGGATGATCACTTGACGAACTGCGGGGATTCGCCTTTGGACCAGGGGTCGTAGTTGACGCCCAGGCGGATGCGGTCTGCGACGGTGGGGTGATCGAAGAAGAGGAAGACGTTGACAGGATTGGGGTCAGGGTCGACGAGAACGGTTTCGCCGTAGATTTGGAAGGAGCGCGCGAAGGCCTGACTGGAATCGGGAACAAGGCCGTGGGTAACTTCGAGGCTGTAGATATCGGCCTGGTGCTCCTGATAGCGGCTGAAAGTGTTGCCAATGGCATCGGCGGCGAAACCAAATATAGTAATGAGCAAAAGAAGTGCCGGAAGAGAAGCCCAGTCGTCGAGGGCGCGGATACCCCAGGCAGGGCCGGAGCGGGAGAGAAGCGAGCCGATGGAGCGGTAGCCGAAGTAGAAAAGAACGAAAAGCATCGCGGCAAAGAAAAGAAATCCTTTCCAGATGTGACCGAGAACGTAGTGGCCCATTTCGTGGCCGAAATCCGTGAGCACTTCATCAGTGGTCTCCTGCGCGAGAGTGGTGTCCCAGATGATGATGCGCTTGGAGGCGCCGAAGCCGTTGACGGAAGCGTTGGTGGCGATGGTTTTGTCGCTGGCCTTCATCCAAAACATGCGCTCGGGGGAGACTTCCAGTCCGGCGCGGCGGGTGATGCGCTGGAGCTCGGGGACGAGCTCGGGGGCCTTGGTGGAGAGAGGTTCGTATTCGGGGTCCTTAGTGGAGAGAGGTTCGTATTTGTTGAAAAGGGGATCGATTACGTAGGGAGAGATGAAGATGCCGAACAAAAGGAGAGGCAGCGAAATGATCCAAAAATAGAGCCACCAACGGCGCTGGCTCTTGCGGATGACGGCGTAGAGAATCCAGGCGAGCAAGGTGCCGATGATGATGGCCAGGAGCTGCGCTTTGGCCCAATCGGCGGTCCAGGAGGGCCAGGATTGAACGGAGATTTTGTAAAGCTTTGAGACGGACTCTTGAAAAATGTCGATGGGAAGCTGGAGAACGCCGATGGTCAAGACGAGGAGCGGGGTGAAAACGAGGGCTTGAAGGAAGTGTTTGCGGGAAATGCTTTCGGCCCAGTCGCGATATTTGGCGGAGAGTTTGCGGCGCAGGATGAACCAGAGAACGAAGAGGCCATAGAAAAAGCCGAGGATGTGGGTGGCAAAACCGATGCGGCCGCGGTTGCGGGCTTTGCGGTAGAGCTCGGGTGGGAGAGTGTAGGCGGTGATTTTAGTTTGCGGATGAGATTGTGCGGTGGATGAGGCGGGTGACGGATTTGTGGCGGTTGCGCTGGGTTGCGCAGACGCAGCGGCAGTGGACGGCGATTGCGGCGAAGCTTGCAGAAAGCCGGCACAGAAGAGCACAAGAAGAAAAATGAGGGCGAGCTTGTGGGTGAATTTTGTCACAGCTTCTCCTGACCAGAATGCGAAGGCGTTTTGTGAACCGGAGTATAGCCGAATCAGGTGAGGTGGCGGACGCCGATCGTAAGCAGCATCGCCTGGAACACGGTGCGTGGCGCACTACTTCCTTCACACTGCCGGATCGGGATCAAGCTGGGGCACCTCGCGAGGCTCCCGCTGGCGGCGGGACGAGGATTCCGCGGAGGCAGACCATTTGGTGCGAAGTTCTTCGGCGCGGCGGATGACGGGCTCGATGAGGTCGGCGGAGGGTTGCTTCTTCGCCGGAGCATCGGAAGCGCCGCCGTTGGGAGAAATTTCAAGCAACTGAAGCTTTTCGAAAACGGGCTTCATGGCACGGTCAGGATTGCGGAGAAATTCGGTGCCGCGGATGCGCGTGAAGATCCATCCCATGCGCTCGAGGACGGACTGGCGATCCATGTCCTCGGGAAGTTTTTCGAGAGGATGATAGCGGTCGCCATCACATTCGATGGCCAGGCGGCGGCCGTCGCCTTCGACCACCAGGTCGATGCGAAACGCGCCAACGCGCCATTGCGGAGCGACGCGATAACCGGCGGCGCTAAGACGCTTCATGACTTCGCGTTCGAACGCGGACTGCGTGCGCTTCTCCTTTTCGTCGAGAGCGCGCATGAGGCGGCTGGGATCCTGGGCGTGCTCGATCAACTGGCGGCGAAGGTCGTCAGGCTTGAGGTCGTTGTTGGGACTGAGAGAGTGGACAATCCACATCTGGTCACGGGCGCGGCTGGCGGCGACGTTGAAGCGCTGCTTGAAGAGTTCCTGGTCGCGAAGGGAGAGCGGGCCACGCTGCGCGGTGTCCACCAGAGAGATGAAGATGACGTCGCGTTCGTCGCCCTGGAATTGAGCGGCGTTACCGCATAGCAAGCGGTGGAGCTCGTAGCGGTCAGGCGAGAGATGCCCGCGGAGAAGATTGTCAATCTCGATGGCCTGTTCATCGCCGACTAGAGAGACCACCCCGAAACTTGTGGGCTGGCCAGCATCGTTTTTCTTGTACTCCGGCTGTTCGATGGCCGCGACGAGGAGCGAAGCAGTGGCCAGGGCTTCCTGGCGATTGATCTTGCCGTCGCGACTGGAGCCGGAAACGCGATAAGCGATGGTGTGCGGGCGGAGGCGAACGCGGCTGGCGTCGCGCAAAGGCTTGATGCGGTAGTCGTAGGAAATCAGGTTGCTAAACTGGATGATTTCCGGGACGCAACGGAAATGTTCGACGAGGCAAGTGGTGCCGCCGAAAGACTGGCGAGCGAGGTCGTAAATGGAAATTTGGCCGTCGTAGAGATCGGAATTGGGAATTCCAGGGAGGTACTGGAAGATGAGGTTCTGGATGATGCCGAGATCCTGGCCGACGGCGGAAGGGCTGACTTGCTCGTGGTCGCCGACGACGAGGACGGTTTTGCCGAGATAGAGAGCGACCAGGGCCATGACGTCGCTCTGGCTGGCTTCGTCAATGATGAC
>WNFG01002580.1_pt1 | contig 15688 bp, 11 predicted proteins | sample 5400431 | NCBI WGS metagenome assembly WNFG01 (sample SAMN13153346, study PRJNA577476) | soil metagenome | isolation source: 120 cm saprolite under Douglas fir tree site 2 hole 3 replicate 2 | place: USA:California | collected 2015-04-18 | reverse complement strand
ACCGAAAGCCGTCGCCGTGCCGCTCCATGAAGTCCGCGATTTTCCGTTCGCAGCGTTCGTCCAGCACCTCGATTTTGAAGTAGAGGCGGTCGATCGGGCGCCCGAGAGGATCGCGTAGCACCTTCATTATCGCCTGCCGGCTCGTTTTACTCCTAGCGCCTTGCGAAATGCGCGATAGGCGGACTCGACCCGTTCCTCATCGACATCAGCCTTAACGTCGGCAGGGTGTCGGTTCGCGTGAAAGTACAGCACATCCGGCGAGATGCCGACAATCTTCGCCATCTGCTCGATAAGATAGTCTTCGGGCGGATAGCGGTGGTCGTGTTCGATCGCATTTAGATACGGGGGGTCGACAGGACGGCCGTCTTCCCGTTTCAATTGCGCGGCAAGCTCTCGCTGTGTGAGCCCCGCCTTTTTGCGGGCTTCCCTGAGTACCTGACCGAAAGTCGTCATCTAAGATCATCCGGCACGAGCAACCGCCGCCTCATCGTCAAAGAATACCGCACGCCATAGAAAATGTCATCGAAAGCCACAATCTCTGAATTACAAAAACGCACAAGAACGAGACTATGCCGCAGCGGTCTCTCCGATGCCCACGTCCCCCAGGACGCGCTTCTGACTGGATTGCGCGTGCATTTTAGAGACGCGCTCCCTTCAATTGAGACTGAGGGAGCGCGCTGGATTCCGCGACGCGCTTGCGGAACGCTGCACGGCGTGACAAGCGAAGCGTCCGGCGGAGCCGGTGGCGCGCCGTGCCAGTGGAGCGAGCGCAACCGACCTCGATCGTAAGGAGCCAAGTCCTGGCATGGGCTACCTGCGAAGGCCTTGTCCTCGACTGATGCTCTGATGCTGTTCCGGGAAGACAACGAAGCCGCGATGGAGCAAAGTCGAGTAATGTTGAAGAGCTATGGATTTCTCGCGGCTTCGGTTAATGGTCTGGCCGAGCCTGCCGCGGGCGTCGGTATAGATCGTGATCGAGGTCCGTGCGCGACTGATAGAGACATAGAACTGCTTCCGATTTACAACCTCCAGCGAAAGGCCGGTATCGATATCGACGATGACGCGATCGACCGTAGCTCCTTGCGCCGAATGCGAAGTCGAAGCGTAGCCGTGGTCGATGTGGCTGAGACGATCAAGCGCCGCGCTGAACTGTCTGCCATTGTCCAGGCGCATAGAGGCGCGGCGATCGTCGAGGGCTGTCATCGTCGCAAAATCACCATTGGCAACGCCGAGTGACCGGTCGGGCGCGCGAAACTGGATGCGGTCGCCTCGTGCGAGGACTCGTTGCTCCTCGCGGGACACTTCGACGCCGAAGAGCCGGACCGGATTGTATTCGATGCGCCGCCCGTGTGCCGTCTTCACCGTAAGCATGTTGGCGTCGCGATCGACCGCTTCGACGCGCGCGTACTCGCCCTTGTCAAACGCGAACTGTTTGCTTCCGCGCGTGAAGCGAATCATATCGCCTTCTTCATAATGGTATGCGACTGCCCGCTGCGGACCAGAGAGACCGCGATTCACTAGAATCGTGAGCTCCCGTCCGAGTGGCGCGACATGACCGCGGGCGATCAGTCCGGCGCGAATCGCTTTGTTCAATTCGCGGCGCTCGTCGTTTGCCGGGCTCACAACAAGGACGCGCTCGCGTGATTCATGGGCGGCGAGGTATTCTCGGGCTATCTGTTTGCGGCGCTGTTCGATGTCGGCAACTTCGCGGATATCGCCGCGGCGTTCAAGAATCGCCAGCGACTCCGCGACTTCGCCTTTGGCGGCGTGCATCACTGCTTCGCGGAGCTCGGGATCGTGCTGGCGGCGGATGGCATCGAGCCGGGCGACCGGCATTCCAGCCTCCTGCATCTGATAGACGGGCCGTCCCGCTTCGATCGCATGATGCTGGCCTTGGTCGCCCACGAAGACGATCCGCTCTACGCCTTGCTCGCGAGCCTTGCGGAGAATCCGGTTAACCTGCCGTGTGGGGAGTAGACTCGACTCGTCGACGATCCAGACTTCGTTTGAGGCATCGCGTGTTGATTGGTTTTCGAGGAGGCTGGCAACTGTACTGGCAGAAACACCTGCTTCCGAAAGCGACTTGACCGCACGCGTCGTTGGCGCGAACCCATAGACAGCGTGGCCATGGTCTTCCGCGAATTCGCGGATCGCGCCTACGGTCGTTGTTTTTGCGGCACCAGCGCGGCCTTCGATTGAAGTGACCCAGTCGGTGGACATAAGCGTGAGTTCGGCGACGGCAGTCTGATCAGGAAGCAAGTTGCGCTGGCTCGCCCATCGGCGAATCTCGTTCGAACTGCTGATAGCGGCGGCCCTGCCTTGGCCCGCACGCATCAGTTCGATGTTCCCGCGTTCAAGGGCGATCATCTCTGGCGTCGTATAGGCGCCTCGCGGCGAGTTCACGGAGTGGCCGACGACGACCAGCTGGCCATTTTGTTGGAATCGCTGGCTCTCAGCACGTACTCGATGAAGGTCAGCCCGGCCCATCGCGTGCTGCAAAGCCTTCGCTTCAAGCGCACGGCGATCAATGACCGCTTCGCGCTCGGTGTTTTCGTCGATACTCTGACGGATGGCTTGTTCCGCCGTTTCCGGATGGACCAGTGCGGCTCGGCTCCGTTCACGCGATTGCGACAAGTGACGCTCGACTTCGATTCCATATTGCAGCGCACGTGAGCGCCATTCCGCCTTGAGTCTTTCTTCGTCGCGCTCATCCTTGGAGAGCCTAGTTCGATGCGCGATGTTCTGTGCCGCCTCGGCGCCCGCCCGCCCTTCACGGGCGAGCGTCTGCTCGATGTCCTTGCGACGACGGGAAAAGGCCATCACCTGCTCGCGCGTGTAGCCGTCAAGCTCCCATCGCCCGTCTGGTCCGGCGATCCTGATTTCATAGCCAAGCTGCTGAACCTCGCCGGCCAATTCGGAGCGGTACACAGCGGTCGCGAAGGCTTGCGCACGGTAGATCTCGATGGGATCAAGGCCGCGCCACTGTCCGTCCGGGCGGCGGGTCATGTTGGCGATGACGACGTGCGTGTGAAGGTGAGGGTCGGGGCCATAGCCGTCTTTAACTCCACTGGCAGGCCGAGCGGCAATGTGATCGAAGCGCGCAGTGACGATGTTGCTGGTCACAACCCATTCGCTGCCGCCGCGGCGGCGCGAGAGCGCGTACTGTTCGAGTTCTCCGAGGGCGCGAGTCACTGCCATCCGGTGTGCCTCGATAAGGCGGTGATCGTCTCCGACCAGGCTTTGGATACTCACCGACTTCGGTGCGTTGAAGGTCGCGTCCCAGCCGGCGCGCCTGTCGTCGTAGCCGTTCGCCTTATGAACGAGCACCTCGCCGGAGGCGGGGCGAAGACCCTGCAGCACGGCGCGGAATTCTTCGGTTGCAACCTCGCCGGAGAGTCCCAACTCCTCAGCGCCGCGGCCGAACCATTCCCCCATGACCCGCTGCTTCTCGGAGTAATAATCGTCGTGGGAATACTTCTCTTCGTAATAGGTCTCGGCCTGTGCGGCGGTGAGCGCGCCTTTGGACATTACCAGCATTAGTCCTGAATCCTCACTGGAGCGGGCGCAGTCCCGTTAGGAAGAATTGGCCCGCGGGTAATCGTCAACGCCGCCAAATCGGCGCTGGGCTCATGGCTGAGCTGCCTCGGAAGAGCGCGCGGAATGAATTCGACCTGGCGTCTCTGCGGAACGCATGGCTTCACTTTGACGCGGGCGCGATCGAGTCCGGCGATGCAGAGATAGCCTTCGAGTTTCGGCAAGCGTTGGATCTCCGATGCCATCACAACTGGCTCCGTCCGGCGTACAGGATGGACGTTGAACCGGTTGCCGTGCTCGGCCGTGCTTATTCCGATCTCCTCGCGCAGTGCCTCACGGTCGCCGATCTGCCGCGCGATGAAGGCAGCTGTCTCGGGCTCGTCCACGCGTAATAGAAGCTTGGTCGAAGGCATGGATGCGAGCACTGCTGCCTGCTCGTGGCCATAGATTCGGCGCAGTTGAGCGATGCTCTGGAACCCCAGTACGGCGGCGAGTCCTCGCTTTCGTCCGCGAGTTACCAACGTCTCGAGCTTGGCCTGACGGCCAAGCACCGGCAGCTCGTCCACCACGATCCAGACCCTTCGGCGATGGGTGGCGGAGTTGAGCAGGCGGCCGACAATGAGGTCGATCCAGAGATTCGCGAGCGGCAGCGCAGCGGAGGCGGACTCGTCGCGCATCGTCACGAACAGCCATCCTTCGGGATGCTCGGCCCATTCGAGCGCGCTCCACGAGGGCCGTCCGTCACACGGCGGCAGGTACAGGAATGGTCTGGTAGCGTTCGCGACGGTCGCGATCATCCCGGCGCCCTGCTCGTGTGCTCCAGGGTCGATCAGGCTGTATGCCGGCGTGCCGGACAGCGCCTGCTTCAACTGGTCGCGACTGAGTTCGAGCAGCTTCGGGATGCTCTGCGGCTCTCGAGGTGCCGCGACCTGAAAGAGGCTTTCGAGCAGCGTCCGGCTGGATTGCCGGAAGAAGTGTTCCGACCCGCTTTCGTAGCCGCGCGGAGGTTCGGGAATGAGCGATGCCGCGAGCGTCGCCGCGTCAGCCTGGTAGTACCGGTCGCTCAATTCCAGCCACGGCGACCAGTACGGACAGCGCTCATCGACCGGGTTCAGGATTAGGTCTCCACGCACCGGACGATAAAATTCGGACACGTATTCGCACTCAGGATCGACCACTATCGCGGGCTCTCCGCGCGCCTGTATCTGGCGGAGGAGCGAACGGATCGCCATCGACTTGCCTGCTCCGGTCGCTCCGGTGATGAGGAAGTGCTCGCACTCGGTCGAGCGCGGAATCCGTACGTTGGCGAGCTCGACGCCCGCGCTGTCGCCCCGAAGCCCGGTGCGACGAAGCTCGTGTGAGAGCTGACGGCGTGGAATCAATGCTAGCCCGCGTAGCTGTTTCCCCTCCCGGCGGTCCTCGGGATCATGGAGAAGGAAGTAGGCGAGCGCGACGAGAGTCAGGCTCGCCGGCACCGCTCCCCACACGATGTAAGCGGCGAACCACTCGCCGAATGAGCGCCCCTGATAGAAGCGCCAGTTGAGGTAGAGATACATGCTGCCGATCGTGGCTCGACCGCCTCGGTAGGGGAGCGAAAGGAAGTAGAGCGGGACCTTCTGGGTGAAGAACCAGGCGAGAATCCAGCGGCCGAAGTATTCGTGGGCGCCCGGTCCGGAGACGCGGCCGACCCAGTACCAGACCAAGCAAAGATCTGACGCCGCCCAGATCAGAATCCAAAGCAGCTGGATTCGAAGGTACAGGCGCAGCAGCATCGCGGCTGAACCGCTACTCAATTCGTATCGGATGGCAGTTCGCGACAAATTCATATCGTTGTTCTCCTGAACCGCTGCATGTAGCGCTCGGCCTCTTGTTGCGCTGTCTGCCGGATCTGATCGGTCACCTCGGAGCCGAACTGGCGGTCGAGCAGGTGCTGGAGGGTGAGCCGCGTGCGGGTCAGATCGAAGAGAATCTGATCGAGGCCGCGTTGCGGGTGCGACTGGCCGACCGACCCGTCCCGTGGAGCGCCGCGATCTCCGGCGAAGTGCTCGGCAAGCACCGCGCGGATCAGTTTGCGCGGCGCAATTCCCCTGTCTCGCGCCGTCTTCTCGATCCGTTCCAACAGCTCCGGCGCTAGACGGACGGTATATGGAATCTCCGGCATCGGACTGCTTTTCATTCGTTCAAGGCGTACACGCCGTATACTTCAATGAATCCGGGGGCTGAGGCTGACGTGCTTCGCGCGAGTCGGCGCGCCGTACACGCTCGCGTGCACGGAAAAGCGCGCCGATTCACGCCACTTTCCGATCGGCCGTGTACGTTTCGGTACACATGGTTCATCCAGAGGGATGAGTGGCGTGTCAATTGTAAACACGTGCGAAGCACGTCAGCCGGTACCTCGTTGAGGAAACTCACGGTTGAGTCTTGGTGCTGCCGTTGTGTGAAGCTGGACTGGCAGCGCGTTGTGGCTGGCGCTCGGCAGCGCGCGCCCACGACTGGAACTCACGGTCGGCATCGAGGAAGGCGCGAAGAATCTCCGGTATGAGCGCGCGAGGGTCCACGGACTCACCATGAACGTCCTCGTAATAGTTCGCGTACCGCTCAAGGCTGGCGTTCAGGTCGCCAGCGAGCATGATGCGAACCTGAACGGAACGAAGCGGCTTGGTGATGCGTGCGAGTTTCATATCGACCTCCACAAAATTGGTCTCTGGAATGATTCGTCAGAATGGAAAGACGTAAGACAGGAAGCGGACAGCGATGAGCGCTAAGCAACTCGCAAACCCACCAGCCAATAAACGGCCCGCGAATTGTCGGCTTCCAAGCGCGTACAGGATTGCTGAGCAGGCAAAGTTCAGGACGATTGCCGCGTGAGCTACTGGACCTAGCAGGACGTCTTGCAACGCAGTCAGCGTCTGGTCCCATGGAAGTACGCTGGCGTTAGTGGCCGCCAAGCACAGTCTGCCTTGCAGCAAGAGGGCGGCCGTCATGCTGACGATCAGCGGAATGAACGCTGGACGGTGAAATGCTTCCTTCATTGAGTCTCCTGGCTTGCCGAATGCCGGCTGTTGAGCGACCTCCAAGGTAGATGGCTGACAAGACGTAATTATGCAATTCTGGAATTCTTGTCAAGCGTCACGAGATCGGGGCCCATTCAACAGCGAGAGTCTCTCCTCTCTTGCTCCATCCGATGGTGAGTCGTCGCATCTCCGCACCGCCTACGCGCGCGGCTACTTTTCCAGTGCCCAGTTCTTGGAATTTCCTAGCTTTTGTCGTTCATGTCAGGTAAGTGCCTAACGTTCGTCTTCGGGCTCGTCGTTGAGACACAACGGGCAGGACACCCGCCCGCAGTCTCGTAAGGTGCGGAGTCGGTAGAAGGGTCAACCGAGGTGAGAGGATCGCATCGATGGACCCGGGGCGCTTTTACAAGAGCTAGTCTGAGGACTCGACAGGCCGCGCCCGTGTCACATTCATGAACTTGCCGTTTGCTACACGTCGCGCACGCAAAATCTCAGCTACTCCTAGGAGCTCCACTCTGCTGCGCTCTCCGTTCAGAACGTCGGGATGGGCGAGCAGCGCCTCGATGCCTATGCGAGAAAGACCCGGCAGCCAGATGGGCCAGACGAAGAACCATTCACGATCGTTGCGAGCAGCTCCGACAGCCTTCATTCGCTTCGCGCGCGGCGCTGTCGAGAAAGACAGAAACCCGATGGCCGCGAGGCGGTTCGCCCCCACGACCGTCCGCGCTGCCCCTGCGAGGCTGGGATCGCCATACCGTAGGGCATACCGCTGATCGTCTTCGGGATCCCAGCGAAATCCATCCGCGTCATCCTCATGCCGCCAAGGGTGGAACAGTGCCTGGGCAAGTTTGGCAGGGTCGGCCAGATCGGGAGGCGATTTGAGCTTCCGCAGGCGATTTGGGAGAGCGCCGCTCGGTACGTCAATCAATCGGTTGAGAAAGTTCTGATGTCCCTGGCCGAACATCATGACCAGTGGTGCAGACGAAACAGTGCCCGCCGTTCGGTTCTGAGGCCACTCAGCGGTCAATGCGGCGGCGAGAGCGGCACCAACACTTTCACTCCGCAGGCGCTTGGCGTAGGCACGATAGTCCTCAGCTGAAAAGTCGACATTCTTGCGCTTATCGACGTCAAAATGTTCAAGCAGCTTGCCGATCCCTTCATTCGCCGCGTGGGCAATCTGTATCGGCTCAGTAAATGTGGCGAGGTGTAACTGGGCTGTCCACGGCGGGCCTTTCCATGAAGCACGCGGCTTCCAATTCGGCTGCACAGCTTCGAGTGTGCGCAGCAGCCCCAGCAATGCCATGAACGCCAAGAGATTGTCTGGTTCAAGTCCCGGCAGCGGAACGGTCAGCGTGGGGCCCGGCGCCGCAAGGAGTGTCATTTAGTGTTCTAATCCTGCTCGGCTTCGGAGCTGCGATGGTCGGCGAGACGCAGAATGGCTTCCAGCCGCGCTAGCCCCCAAGCGCCATAACGGCGCATCAGCTCGTCTGAGAGATCGATCCACACCGCGGTTAAGTCTGCCAATGAACGTGCTGGTCGGGCGGCGATCCGTCCGTCGCCGAGATCACTTTCGAAAGTGTCTCCCTCGCGCGGCCACTCCCGCTCAGCCGTAGGGAAGAACGGCCGTCCGTAGCCGTGATGGGTCCCTATCAGCCACAAAACCAGGTCGGGGTTCTTGGCGGATGCGAAGGCCGGATGCGCTTCGGCAAATTGTAGCGATGCGACCTCATGGCGCGCGCTTTCCGGAAGGTTCGCCCGACGGCGCGCCTCTCTCCAGGCGGCAGGGCTTGCAGGCAGCTTGGCGCTCTTGGCGAGGTCGGGCGCGCCTATCGCGCCGAGTTCATCACCGCCATAGAGTAGCCGCTTGAATTCAGGATGTGCTTTGCCGGCGTCATGAAGATATCCAGCCAACGCAAGGTCCTCCACAATTTCGGATGGCAGTCCTGCTCGTTGGGCGAAGCGGCGAGCGTACTCTTGAACACCTTTGGAATGTGCGGAGAGGAGAACGCTCCTTTGCCGAATACCGCTCACGCTCTCGTTGTCTTCGGTTACGGCGTCGCCGATCGAATCGCCTTGTGGTTTCTCTCGAGCCAGGATCAGCTTTCGCTCGATGGCGAGCGGTTTTCCGTCTGACGATCGGACGACGCGCGGAATCGAGAGGCCCGGTTCGTCGCCCGTGTCGAAGTATTTGCCAAAGTGATTCACGACTTCCTTGTCCGCCCAGTCGAGCATTTGACTTGGAGATGCGATGTCTTCTTGGCTCAGTTCCGGCGTAGCGTTCGTCAGCCTGAATATGTCACGACCACGCTGCAGACGATTCGCTTCGCGCCCCAAGTCTTGAACTGGATACTCCAGATTCGGCGCCCACCCCCATCGATCGCACGCGCCACGCGACGCTGGAACGACGACAGTGTCACTCGCTCTCAGATCGTCCGCCTCGATTAAACCGGTTTCCGCGTCGTCCTTGCCACGCCATCGGAGAGCCACATGCCTGGACGGGGGCGAAGAAGCCCGATTTGGATCTCCGGGATCGGCTTCCACATCCGCGATTTCAGCGTTCGATTGTCCGTGGAGCCATCGCCTCGCTTCAACCAATGGGACGGAAATCGCTTCGAGGCTCGAAGGCGGACATACCCATGCGCGCTCTTTCCAGAGATTCTCTTTTTCTTTTTCGTCAAGTGTGTCGTCAAGATCGGCGCGCCATACGATCTCCACATCGCCCGCTCCGGTTTCGGGGCCATGAAGATAGAGGGCAACTTCAGGATCGATATCAGATATAGGCGAAGTGCGGCTCCAGAACTGGATCGCATTGGGCAGCAAAACAGGCGCGTTCTTTCGCGGTGCAATGTACTCCTTCAGCGCCTTTCCCTTGGGGACCCAGATAGCGGATTGCTCGATGCCGAAATCGACAATGTGCCGAACCGCCTTTACCCGACCCTGTGCTCGGCTCTTCTCCAGCAGCAAGGTCCAGGTGGATCGTAGTGCATCGCCGTATATCGGATCGGCTGGGGCGCTCTTCTTGATCTGGTCTGTAGAGGCAAGGACTGTCGCTCGCACCTCAAGTGGGCGCCCCATCCGATTGACTCTTCCGAAGCGCTGTCGAAGGCAGTCCAATGGCGCGATTTCGGTGACGAGGGCATCGAAGTCCAAATCGGCGCCAGCTTCGATACACTGAGTGGCGACAATAATCAGTGGAGCGGTCCTTGGCTTGCGACCAGATCCAGCCTGAACGAACGGCAGCAACTTGTCTGTCAATTTGCTGCGATCGAGATCGCGCGTTCGGCCGATTAGCAAGGCGACTTCGAGCGACGGACCTTGATCTTCCTGAGACTCTGCACCTGCGAACGCATGGGCGCCCTTTTTCAGCAATATCTCGAAGATCTCCCGCGCGCGCTTTACCCGATTGACCACGACAGCAACCACGCACCCGCCAGTAAGCTGATTCGCAAGCTCCAGAGCTTTGTCAGCAAACTCGTTAGCAAGAGGAGCATCGCTAGCCTTCGTTTCGATTAGCTCCGCTGGCTTTGATGCTTGCAACCGTTTTCCGAGCTCGTTATCGGCTCGATCTTCATCCGTGATGCGGAAGGGCTCTTCGCCATCCTCTTGCGGATTGTCGGCGTAGGTCGCCGATAGAGTAATAACCTCGAACGGCGCGGGCGCGACGCTCTCCGCCAACGAGTCTGTCCGAAAGATCTTTGTGTCGCGGGCAGTTTGGACAAACGGCTGCGAAAGGTGCGCCTCATCGAGTATGAGAAGGGCGTCGCTTCCGAGGAGGCCTGCATGGATAGGCTTCATCGAATCCGAAACTCCGTATCCGCGGAATAAAAACCGCGAACCGACCTGATCAACGGTGGAGACGACGACCGTGGGCTGCGCCGGCGTGCGTACCCAATCGGGTTCTTTAGGCATGCCGCCGCGCAGCCGCGCAACCCGAAGAGGCATGTCAACATCCTCGGCTAGCAAGCGAAGGCGATCAGCGACGCGCTTCAGAATTCCGTCTCTAGCATTGGCAAGTTTCTCTGCGATGGTCTGAGCACGATGATATGCGTCATCGACGATCAAGCGCCGATCGACCACAAATAGGACCCGAACTGCCGCGCGCCTCTCCGGGCCGCGAGCAGCTTCCAGCGCAAGGTGAAAGACGGCGATATCGATCACGGCGGTCTTGCCGGCGCCGGTTGGTATATCGAGAGCGGCTGGCCAGCGGTGCATCGAGACCTGGTCGGCTAGCCGCTCCTGCCATGGAAACGGCTTCAGACCATGAAGCGCTTGGAAAAATCCGGTGAAGTCTCCGGGCCTCAGATTGCCGATCAAAATTCCCCCTCCTCTTCGAGCGGCAAACACAGGCCGAAGCCGTGGAACCGGCCGGCGCCGATTATCACCGGCCCTTCGACAGGCTCGGCGAATTGAAGGATCACGTGGCGGCGCGGGCGGCTAGCGAACTTAACGCTTTCAGGGAAGCTCCAGTCGGGAAGTGAGCGGTTGCCGCGCGCCGGGTAGGCGGAGGGTGCGCCTTTGACTGCCGCGTGCTTGTGAATTTCGATCTGAGTGGGCTCAGGAAGACCAATGTTGCAACAAGCTTTGGCAATCAACTGTGCCTCTTCGATCGGATCGTTGTGATCGGGGAAACGGTCGAGCAGCACTGGCGTCGCGCTGGCCCACGATCGTGCTTTAGCACACCAGCGCGCCGTCTTCAGCGAAGCACGCGATGGCGTGGCGGTGCGCTCAACCCGCCAAACCATCGTGCTCGAGAAGGGCAGGTCGGCATATGCTTCATCGGCGTCGTCGAGATGGGCAAAACTCGCGAGAGCCTGAAGTACCGAACGGCGGTCCGCTGGCGCGATGTCACGCGGTAACACAACACCAAAACCCAGCAGATCGCCGGTCGCATGGTCCCATCCAATGTTGGCGAGCGGAACGATCGCAATGTGGGGGCTCGCGCTTGGCGCGCCGTCAGTGGCATGCCCCGAGATGACTTCCGGCGTCGGTTGCGGTCCATGCGTCATCAGCGAGGCACGCACGCATTTCGCGACGTAGGCGAAACCGAGAATGTCGGGCCGCGAACCTCCCGCGTCTTCGAACACGAACCAATCATCCCTTTCCCCGAACGCAGATTTCGCAACCTCGGGCGGACGAGCTGGCGACGGGCTGCGGTAGCGGACGGACACGCCGGGTTGTGGGCGTTCGTCGCGTGATAGCCACTCTTCGAGCCGGAGCATGCGGCCACGATGGGCGATCCGCAATGACAATGCACCGTGATCATCCGGCGTCCACAGGCGGAACGGATCGGCGTTTGATTCAGTCAATGCGAACCGCACCAAGGACGCCGAATGACCGAGACTTGTGACGCGATGGGCAAGAGCAGAAAGAGCGGCGCGATGCTCGCTCGCGCCGGGAGCATCGGGCCAGATCATTTTGACGACCGGATTTTCCGGGATTGCGACACGAAAGTTGCGGGACTGACGGCGCCTACGGTCCGGAAGCAGAGCAGTCATCTCCTTTTCCCTGGGTGAATCGTTCGGTGGGACGAAGACTGTTAGCGCTGATCGCTCGCTGCAGGCGACCCGGTCATCGGCCTCGATCAGCGGAGCGGGAAGGCTTTCAAGCCATTCGAGCGCGGCGCGGGCGCGCCCGTCACATCCGCCGTCGCCCCACGCCTGAACGAGCGCAGAGAATGCGCGCTCTGGATGGGGCGGCCATTCTGCGCCGGATTTGTCCGGCAACGACGCGCGATAAACTCCGGTGAGCAGTTCGATTTCGAGCGCGAGCATCGAGAGTCTACGCCCCAGAAGTCTCCGCGTCGATCTCTTCTTCAGCCTTCCCTTGGAGCGCAAGTTCGCGGCTTGCCGCGACGAGTTGCACCAACTTAGGCTGGGGCTTCAGAAGGAGGTCCTGATCATTCCAACCCAAACCTGCGGCCTTGGCGGCCTTCGCAGCATCTGCGAGTAATCGGTTCGCACTGCCGAAGTCGAACTCCGCAGATTCGACGGCACCATTGGAATTGACAATCTCGAAGTTTGACGTTGAATTCGCCTTTGGCTCGGTGCGCTTCAGAGTTTGCCCTCGTTCGCGAGCGCAACAAATGCCTCGAGAGAAAGTACCCTCACCGCTTCGGTGCTGACGAGGTGCTTTTGGATCTTCTCGACGTAATATTCTCTGAGCGTCCACCCCGGTCCGCCGAGAACGACGTAGCCGCGTTTGTAGCTCGGAGTCTCCCTGATCGCCTCGGCTAGGCAGATGATCTCGAAAGGCACCTTCTGTTCGGCAGTGCCCGAACTCTGCTGCCATTTCATCGAGATTAGGAATTCATCACCTGATTTTTCGGCGGCCAGATCCACCTTGTGCCGTCCGCCGCCAGGACGCGAGCCGACAAGCACCTGCTTGCGGTACGAGTAGCCGCCGCGTTTCAGAGCGGGCAGTACCATGCTCTCAAGGACGGCTCCAGTATTTGTGTTCCGCCCCACCGTTTAATCGAGACCGCGGGTCGCGAGGACTTCCTTGGCGGGAGATCGGTCTCCGGTGCAGTTGATCATGCGCGGCGCGTCGATCAGACGCAGCCTAAATCCGAGCTTCTTGTACAGCCGGAGAATCCGATCGGTGGCCTGATTCGACAGGACGGTCGGCCCTCGATGTTTTGACAGCCATTCCCCTAACCGGACCTGGTCATCCCAACTGAAAACCTCTTTCGAGTACGACCTGAATTCCACGTCGTACGGCGGATCAGCATAAAGGAAGTCGTCGGCGTCGACCGAGACCTGTTCGAAGTCTCCGGTCGAGAATTCCCAGTCTTTGAAAACGCAACGATAGCTACTGAAGTCCCGTCTGTAGTTGATGCGCTTGTAGCGACCAAACGGGACGTTGAATAGCCCGCTCGAATTGAAGCGGCACAGGCCGTTGTAACACGTGCGGTTCAGATAATAGAAAAGCGCCGCCGCTTCGGCCCTGCTGGCTCCACCGTTGGAAATAAGCTCGTTGAATCGCTTCCGGTGCTCGTAATAAAGGGCTTCCTGATTATCAAATTCGAGTCCATCCTTCACCTTCAAGCCACGCTTCAACCACAAATAGAAATGCACCGCATGCGGATTGATGTCGTTCAGGAGAGCGCGGGCTGGCCGCAAGCTCAAGGCGACGGCAAGGCCGCCGCAGAACGGCTCTACCAAACGCCTGTGGTGGTGTGCAGTCCATAACTCCGCAAGATGCGGAACGAGCCACCGTTTGCCGCCTGCCCACTTTAAAGGGGGTCGAACTGGAACTACCTGCATCTGAAGAGCCGCAACCGCCGCCATCACGCCTTCACCTTTAACGGACGGCAGACTCAGAGGCGAGCGCAAGCGTGGGATGCTAGCGATGGTTGTGGACAGGTCAGATTCAGATTCAAATCTTAAGATTCTCTCATCCCAAGAGCGGTCCTCGTCCAGCGAACCCTCCGCTGTGGCGTTCCGCAAGCGCTACCGTTTGACGTAACGCGGAACACGCGTTTCGAGGGAACAATCTCTTTCGAAAAGAGAGCCGGGGGTCAGCGCCTCTGAAAAAATCTCGCGGTTTATGATGTCGCGGAAAAGTCAAATGGCATTTGACCTTTGCATGACAACAGCCTCCGTAGACACAGCTAAAGCCGCGGGTTAGCTCAGTAGGCGATCATATTCGGCATGATCGCCGATCCAGAACCACAAGATTCCGCCTACGACATCAACGCCGAGGGTGCGATGGCGGGATGAGCTGCCCCTTAGGGCTCCCCGCTCCACCGGGGGGATAGCGCGAGGCGGGTTACCTTGACATCAGGCTTTCACGCTTGCTTCGTATCCGTCAAACGAAACATTAACGCAATTTGATCCGCAGGATACAGAATGTCTTAATTTGCGGCCTTCAGTGGCTTAATTAGGCCAGCACCGGAGTTTACAGTAGCTCACGACTATTCGAAAATTCCGCAAACAGCGAAAGCGCAAAGCGTCGGGAAGCCGCGCCGCGATCAGTAGCGGCAGTCCAGCAGATCGTCGCGACCGTCATCGGGGGATAGGTAAATCACCCAGACGTGAACCGAACGTGGACGATCGACGCGATTAAGTTCGTAACCCAGCCGATGTGCAAGAGACAAAATCTCGGGGCTCCTCCGAGCTTACAAGGATTGTCAGCGCATGGGCGATATCAACGCTCGCTCCGCGCCGTGGAGGTGTTGCGCGACAAGCTTGGCGATCAGACGAGGGATTCGACATCGGCTCCTACTGGTCGATCGCTTGGGCGCAGCGACCCTCATCTGCTTCGATCTAATTTCCGGCAGTTAAGTACGTTGCAGCATTCGCCATTAATTCCGGGCTATGGTGTCAAGCCAAGCTACTCGAATCTTCCGGCAGCAGATTCGCAATCCAGAACGCACGCCCGCAGTTGTTCTGCGGGAATTTCAGGCCAAGGCACGGACATTTGGGCCTTGGCGTGAACCTGCGGGCCAGACCGGACGTGGGTGAATTTCGCGTGGCGACGAATTTTGCGCGTGATGAACCAACTGGCCTAATGCAAGGAAAGGGTCACAAACCAACTGGCCTAATGCAAGGAAAGGGTCACAGCCACAGCGCGCATCAACACCCCAGGAAGCTTTTGGGCCTTCTCAACAAGATTTTCTGCGAGCGACGTGGCTTCACTAACGTCACCGGCACGGGCAAGCTCCTCGACCTTGGAGCACAGAGCAGAAAATCGCTTAGCACCAATGATGGCAGAGGCGCTGGTCAACGGATGTACCAACTGAGCCAGTGTGTGCATGTCATTCGACTCGACCGCCAATTTGATCGAGCCCATGCGTGGGGAAAGGTCTGAAAGAAAATCCTCCACGAGTTTGCGCAGAACGTTTTGGCCGGTAGCTTTTGATAGTTGCGCTATCTCCGCCAACATTGCCGCATCGAGTCCATTCTCAGCCGGTTCCTCGCCTTGCCCAACGGTGGCTTCTTGCCTTGAAGTAGGATGGTCTTTCGGTTTTCCTTGTGCCCATGCGTCGATAGTTTCCGCAAGAGCCTGCAGCATTACGGGTTTGGTCTGATAACCGTCCATGCCAGCCCGAAGGCATCTTTCGCGCTCGCCTTCGGTCGCATGCGCCGTAAGCGCAATTATCGGTGTATGTTGGGTATCGCCTTCACGCCGTCGTATCTCTG
>WNFG01003498.1_pt1 | contig 15691 bp, 15 predicted proteins | sample 5400431 | NCBI WGS metagenome assembly WNFG01 (sample SAMN13153346, study PRJNA577476) | soil metagenome | isolation source: 120 cm saprolite under Douglas fir tree site 2 hole 3 replicate 2 | place: USA:California | collected 2015-04-18 | reverse complement strand
AGGAGCTGGGCGCCGGAGTCATCGACGTGAAGGCCTTCAAGGCCGAGACCGCGGCGGAGGTCGCCGAGCGGATCCGCGCGATCCTCCGCTACGTGGCCCCCGACAAGCTCTGGCTCAATCCCGACTGCGGCTTCTGGGAAACCCCGCGCTGGGCCACCCGCCTCAAGCTCGCCGCCCTCGTCGAAGGCGCCCGCCTCGTCCGCCGCGAGCTCTAGGGGTCAGGTCTAACATTCCGACATTTTTCCGCGCGAGCCGAGACCGGCGCGACTCACGAAAATGTCGGAATGTAAGACCTGACCCCAGCCGTCAGATGGCGCGGAGCAATGTGAGGTGGTCCTCGACGGTGTCGTTGGCAACGATGGCGCGAAGGACGACCTCGTCGACGGCGCCGTGCCAGGCGGCGAGCGCGGTCCTGATGCCCTCGGGTGAGGTGGCCGCGATGGCGGTGTCCACCGGCTTCACGCCCATGCGCGCGAAGTGGGCGCCGTACGCGGGAATGGCGGCGTAGCGCCCGCCCTCGTCGTTGAGCCGCTCCGCGGCGGCCGGGCCCAGGGCCAGCCGCACGTAGGCGTAGGTCCGCGGCGTCGGGCGCCCGGCGGCCTTGGCCCCCGCGCGGACCAGCTCGGCGGAGCGGCGCGCGTACTCCGGCGTGAGCCAGTTGAAGAGCACGCCGTCGGCGACCTGCCCGGCCAGCTCGCACATCTTCGGGCCGAGCGCGGCCACGATGACCCGCGTGGTCAGGCTCTTCCGGATCGCGGCCACGCCGTCGCGCACGCGCGCGAGCGCCTGCGGATTCGGGCTGCCGATCCCGAGCAGCAGCCGCGCCGGCGCGAGGCCATGCTGCCGGACGCCCGCGACGATGGCCTCGGGACCCCGCGTGTGCAGCGGGATGACGCCGACGCCCAGATCGATGCGCTGCGTCTCCGCGCCCCCCTGCGCGAGCGAGCCCAGGCCGTCGACGGGGCCGGGATGGTTCACCCAGAACGAGCTGAAGCCGCGTGCCTCGGCCTCGCGCGCCGACGCGCGGATGATCTCGGGTGCCACGCCCGCGAAGACCGCGAAGCCCTTTGCCATGTCTGCCGCCATGACCGCCTCCTGTTCGTGTGGTGGGCCCGATCATACGCCGCGCCGGGCTTGCGCTCCATTGCAATACGGGATACACCCGAACGGTCATGCCAGCCCCCGCGCGTACGCGCATCCTGACGTGGATGTGCGTGCTCATCGCGGTGAACCAGCTCGGCTTCGGCAGCATCGTCCCCGCGCTGGCCCTCTACGCGCGCTCCTTCGGCGTCGCGCAGTCCGCCATCGGCCTCGCCATCGCGGTCTACGGCCTCGCGCGATTCCTGGTCGCGGTGCCGGCCGGCCGCCTCGCGGATCACCTCGGCCGTCGCAGCACGCTGGCGATCGGCGGCCTCGTGTCGAGCCTCGGCAACGTGCTCTGCGCGCTCGCCCCGACCTACCCCGCGTTCGTGGGCGCCCGCTTCGTGGCCGGCGCGGGCGCCGCGCTCGTGCTGACCACCGGCCTGATCGTGCTCGCGGACATCTCCACCCCGTCCAACCGTGGCCGCATGATGTCGGTCTACCAGGGCGTGTTCATCTTCGCGGTCGGGATCGGCCCCTTCCCCGGCGGCCTGCTCGCCACCCACTGGGGCCTCGCGGCGCCGTTCCTCGCGTACGCGGCCACCTCGCTGCTCGCCTCCGCGGTGGCGTGGCTCGCGATCCCGGAGACGAGGCCCGCACGCGCCGTCGGGGAGTCCGACGCGGCGGAGGTGCCCTTCCGCGCGCAGCTCCGCCTCCTCACCGTCCACCAGGGCTTCCTGCTGGTGAGCCTGATCGCCTTCGTGAACGCGGTGGCGCGCACCGGTGCGCTCTTCAACATCATCCCGATCCTGGCCCGGGACCGGCTCGCGCTCGACCCGGATCGCATCGGGTTCGGCCTGGCGCTGGCCAGCGTGGTGGGCCTCGCCCTCGCCTATCCCGCGGGAGTGCTCGTCGATCGCTACGGGCGGAAGATCATCATCGTGCCGGCCACCATCCTGTCGGGGGTCTCCCTCCTGCTCTTCCTGATGGCGCCGACCTACGCGTGGTTCCTCGTCGCCTGCGCGGCGTGGAGCGTGGCCATGGGGATCAGCGGCGCCGCCCCCGCCGCCTACGCGGCGGACACCGCGCCGGCCGGCATGAACGCAGCCGCCCTCGGCACCTACCGGATGCTCTCGGACCTGGGCTACGTGGTCGGTCCCATCGCGCTCGGCCTGACCGCCGACCTCGCGGGCGCCAACGCCGCGCTCGCGGCCACCGCGATCATGCTCACCGCGGGCGCGCTGCTGTTCGCCCGGCTCGCTCCCGAGACGTACCAGGCCGCCCGCTTCTAGCCCGCCCGCCGGAACGGGAAGACCATCTGGGTCCAGTAGCCGTCGGGCACCGGAGGCCCCGCGAGACCGTAGGCCGCGGGCCAGCGGTCGCCGGGCAGATAGAGGGTCCCGAAGATCGCGTCGATCACCGGCAGGTGGACCGCGAAGTTCACGTCCACCGGCTCCACCGCGTGATGCCAGTGGTGGGTTGGCGTGGATGAGGACGGCCTGGAAGGACACGAAGAGCACGTACGCGAAGAGCGCGCCCTGGGTAAAGCCGGCCACGTAGAGCGGCACGAAGGTGAGGCCGCGGGTGACCACGATGTCCACCAGGTGCAACCGCGAGCCGGCCAGCCAGTCCATGTAGCGGCTCGAGTGGTGGATCTCGTGGAAGCGCCAGAGCCAGGGCACGCGGTGGAAGAGCCGGTGCACCGTGTACTGGGTGAGGTCGGCCACCAGCAACACCTCGACGAACTGCAGCACGAGGGGCTGCGCGGCCACCGCGGCCTGCACCTCGGGTGCCACCGCCCAGCGGAAGAAGAGCGCGGCCGGGGCCATGGTGAGGAACACGGTCAGCTGCACGAGCAGGTGGCTGACCCCGAAGTGCCACAGGTCGGTGCGCCATTCCGGCCGGAAGGTCGACTGCTCGCGCAGCCGCGCCCACAGGAGCTCGATCGGCACGAAGATGGCCGAGAGCAGGAAGAGATCGAGCAGGAACCAGTCGAGACCCACGTGGTTTGAGCGCGCCACCGGCGTGGCCACCGCCACCTCGGAGCCGCCCATCAAGGTGGCCAGGAGCGCCAGGCCCGCGCCGGTGAGCCCGAGGGCCTTCCGTCGCTTGAACACCACGCTGACGACCCCGAGCACGAAGGCCACTCCGAGGGCGATCTTGATCGTGGTGCGGACGATCTCCATCGGGTAGACGTCGCGCAGCGCGGGGGTGGTGAGGACCGCCGGGAACCAGAGGCAGAGCACCGCGCCGAAGGCGAGCGCGCCCAGCACCGCCGAGACCACACCGGTGACCCAGCCCAGCACTCCGACCCGGCTCGCCATTGCCTCCTCGATCCTAGCGCCCCGGCCCGGCGATCTCCAAACCGCCCGAAGCCGGTTCAGGTGGTAGGATGCACGGCGCCATGACCACCCTGCTCATGCTCCCGCCGCAGACGGAGACCACTCGGCAATGGGCCGCCCGAGTGACCGCCGCCCTCCCCGCCCTCCGGGTGGTGGTCGCGGAGGACCAGGCCCAGGCCGCGCGCGAGGTCGCCGGAGCCGAGGCGGCCTTCGGGACGATCTCGCCCGCGCTCCTCCGCGAGGCCCGGAGCCTCCGGTGGCTGCAGGCGCCCCAGGCCGCGCCGCCGGCCGGTTACTACTTCGGCGACCTGGTCGCGCACCCGGTCGTCGTCACCAACTTCCGCGAGATCTACAACGACCACATCGGCGCCCACATCATGGCCTTCGTGCTCGCGTTCGCGCGCGGCCTGCACCACTACCTGCCGCTCCAGCTCCGGCGCGAGTGGAAGCCGGCCCCGCTCGACACCGGAGTCGTCCACCTGCCGGAGTCCACCGCGTTGATCGTGGGGGTGGGCGGCATCGGGAGCGAGACCGCGCGGCTCGCGGAGGCCTTCGGCGTGCGGGTGATCGGCATCGACGCGCGCCGCCGCGACGCCCCGCCCGGCGTGTTCAAGCTCGCGGGGCCGGACGATCTCGACGCGCTCCTGCCCGAGGCCGACTTCGTGATCCTCACCGTCCCCCACACCCCGGAGACGGAAGGCTTCATGCACCGCGCGCGCTTCCAGCGCATGAAGCGCGGCGCGTTCTTCATCAACATCGGGCGCGGCATGACCGCACGCCTCGACGACCTGGTGGCCGCGCTCCGGGCCGGCGAGATCGCGGGCGCGGCCCTCGACGTCTTCGAGCAGGAGCCCCTGCCCGCGGATCACCCGCTCTGGACCACGCCCAACGTGCTGATCACCCCGCACACCGCCGGTTACGGCCCCTACCTCGACGACCGCCGCGGCGAGATCCTCCTCGACAACTGCCGCCGCTTCCTCGCGGGTCAGCCCCTCCGCAACGTCGTCGACAAGGCCCACTGGTTCTAGCGGGCGCGGGCGTCCTCGCTCGCCTCAGCAGTCTCGGGAGCGCGAGTCGGGCGGGGCCTGTCGCCGCCACCCGCCCGGTCACCGTCTCGAAACTGCCGAATCGAGCACACGCGCGCTGGATCACGCGACAGGATTCGGCCGTCTCACGCGCCGAGGCGGGCGCGAAGGGGCGGAGACCGCGAGGCTAGGGCGCGACGACGGCGGGTAAAGGCTGGGCGCTGCGGCGGACCTGGACGACGGTGCCGATGGTGCAGAGCATGAGGACGCCGACGGCGAGGAACAGCGTGCGCGGATCGCCGTGGTCGAGCAGCCAGCCGAAGGCGACCGGCACCAGGCAGGAGCCCAGGTCGAGCCCGGAGTAGACGAAGCCGAAGACCTTGCCCGAGGCGCCGGGCGGCGTGGCCGCGCGCACCAGCATGTCCCGCGAGGGACCCGTCGCGCCCTGGCAGAAGCCCGCCACCGCCAGGACGACCGGCAGCAGCGACGCCGCGACGCCACCCGTGGCCAGGAGCATCATGAGAGCCGCCGCTGCAACCAACCCGCCCACCGCCACCACGTCGTGCCGATTCGTCCGGTCAGCGAGCATTCCTCCGGCCAGGATGCCGGCGGCGCCACCGAACAAGAAGGCGGTCAGCGCAGCGGTGGCCAGGGCCATCGGCGTCTCGTAGACCCGGACGAGCCCGGTCACCCCGAAGGTCTGCACGCCGACGAGCGCGGTCGCGATGAACGCGAAGTACGCGAAGGCCGACAGGATCGGCGCGGTGAACAGCAGCCGCATGTCCGCCACCGCCCCCGTGCCCCGCGCGCCGGCGCGGGCGGTCCCAAATGCGCCCCTCTGGGTGGCCAGCACCGCCACCATCGCCAGACCGAGCCCTCCGACCGTCACGAGGGCGACGCGCCAGCTGAAGTGGGCGGTGAGGGCGAAGACGACGGGTGGCGCCACCGCCCACCCGAGGTTGCCGGAGATCGCGTGCGCGCTGTAGCCGCGCCCGATCCGCCGTGGTTCGACCGAGGAGTTCAGGATCGAGTAGTCGGCGGGGTGGAACACGCTGTTGCCGAGTCCGGCCAGCAGCGCCACCGGCAGCAGCATCCAGTACGTCGGCACCAGCCCGGCCACCGCGATGGAGCCGGCGAAGAGGGCCATGCCCGCCATCAGCACCCGGCGGGCCCCCACCCGGTCCACCAGGAAGCCGGAGAGGGTCTGGCCGATGCCGGAGGCGCCGAAGAACACGCTCATGGTGAGCCCGAGCGCCACGTAGGACACCCCGAACACCGTCTTCAGCAGCGGGAACAGCGGCGGCAGCACGAGCTGGAAGAAGTGGCTGAAGAAGTGCGCCGCCCCGATGAGACCGATGACGCGGACGTCGCGGCGGAGGGCGGATGGAGCGGTCGGGGCGGGCACGGACCCCCAGTCTACACCGCGGGCCCCGCGCCCCGGCTCTCCGGGTTTTCTGCTAGAATCCTCCCGTTCGGAAAGGAGACTCCCAATGGAAACGACGTACTCCCTCGATCAGTTCCTCGCCGACACCCGCGCCACCATCAAGACCAAGGGCATCCCGGCCGGGCTCGCCGAGGTCCGCGATCACCTGGAGAAGCTCCTCCACAACCCGGAGCTCCTGAAGAAGCACCTGGGCGACCCCGTGCCCCACGTCGAGCGGACCACCATCGGCCACGACCCGGAGACCGACGTGCACGTGCTCGTGCACGGGCGGGCCAAGGGGGCCAAGTCCTCGGTGCACGACCACGGGCCGTGCTGGGTCGTCTACGGCAACTACCAGAACCCCACCCGCATGCGCCGCTGGCGCCGGCTGGACGACGGCAGCAAGCCCGGCCACGCCGAGCTGACCCTGCAGCGCGAGTTCATGAACGAGCCCGGGCACGCGGCCGCCTTCGCGGTGGGCGACATCCACTCCATCGAGTTCGGCGACGACACCTTCTTCATCCGGGTCACCGGCGGCGACGTGGAGACCAAGGAGACCCACCGCTTCGACGTGGAGAAGCAGACGGTGGAGGTCGCCAACCGCGCGATCGGGCAGCGCTAGCCGCTACATCTTCCCCCAGTAGGCGCGCGCGGCCGGGAACACGGTCTGGCAGCGGGTGGGCTCGGTCGGCCCCTCCAGCACGTCGGCCACCCCGCGCCAGATGGCGTAGTGCGGCGTGTTGCGGTGGGCCTCCAGCGCGGCCTGGTCCTTGTAGACCTCGAAGAAGTAGTAGACGTTCGCGTCCTTCTCGTCCTGCAGCACGTTGAACCGCAGGCAGCCGGGCTCGTCCCGCTCCGAGCCCAGCGCGTCCGCCTCGATGGCCTTGAGGAACTTCTCCCGCATGTCCGGCTTGATCCGAACCTTCACCCATATCGCGATCATGGTCGCCTCCGTCCTGCGAAGTGGTCGCTGCGCCGCCGCGGCCGACATTACCACGCCGGCCCGCGGCTTGCCTTCCCCGTCCCGGCCGTCGTAGCATGCGCGACACAAGGAGCCCGAGCTCATGGACCCGGCCTCGATCAGCGCGCTCACGTTCGACGTCTTCGGCACGGTGGTGGACTGGCGGAGCAGCATCATCCGGGAGGGCCAGGCCTTCGGCAAGCACCGCGGCCTCTCGGTGGACTGGGCCAAGTTCGCCGACGCCTGGCGCGGCCTCTACCAGCCCGCGATGGAGGAGGTGCGGAGCGGCCGGCGGCCGTGGGTGCGCCTCGACGACCTCCACCGCGAGAGCCTGGTCCGCCTGCTGCGCGAGTTCGGAGTGGAGGGCCTCTCTCCGGCCGAGATCGACGATCTCAACCGGGCCTGGCACCGGCTCGACCCGTGGCCGGACGCGGTGGCCGGCCTGACCCGCCTCAAGCGCCGCTACGTCCTGGCCACGCTCTCCAACGGCAACATCGCGCTGATGGTGAACATGGCCAAGCGCGCCGGCCTGCCGTGGGACACCATCCTGGGCGCGGAGGTCGCGCGCGCCTACAAGCCCACCCCCGAGGCCTACCTGCGCTCGGCCGAGGCGCTCGGGCTCCAGCCCGAGCAATGCCTGATGGTCGCGGCTCATCCGGGCGACCTCAAGGCGGCCGCCCGCTGCGGGCTGCGGACCGCCTACGTCCCCCGCCCGCTCGAGCACGGCCCCGGCCGCGGCCCCGACGAGCCCGACACCGCGCAGCCGTTCGACGTGGTGGCCGGCGACTTCGTGGAGCTGGCCGAGCGGCTCGAATGCTGAGCCGCCTCTTCGACCTGACCGGCAAGGTCGCGCTGGTCACCGGCGGCAGCCGCGGGCTCGGACGCGCCATGGTCCTGGCCTTCGCGGAGGCGGGCGCCGACGTGGTCATCGCCAGCCGCAAGCTCGCCTCCTGCGAGGCGACCGCGGAGGAGGTGCGCAAGGCGACCGGGCGCCGGGCCCTGCCGGTGGCCTGCCACGTGGGCCACTGGGGCCAGGTCGAGGCCCTCGCCGAGCGCGCCTACGGCGAGTTCGGGCGGGTCGACGTGCTGGTGAACAACGCGGGGATGTCCCCGCTCTACGACCGCATCGAGAACGTCACCGAGGACCTCTGGGACAAGGTCCTCGACGTGAACCTGAAGGGCCCGTTCCGCCTCACCGCCCTGGTGGGCGCGCGCATGGCCGCGGGCGCGGGCGGCTCGATCATCATGGTGTCGAGCACCGCGGCGGTGCGGCCCTCCGCCGGCGTCATCCCCTACGCGGCGGCCAAGGCCGCGGTGAACGCGCTGACCGAGGGCTTCGCGCGCGCCTTCGGCCCCACCGTGCGGGTGAACTGCATCATGCCCGGCCCCTTCCTCACCGACATCTCGAAGGCGTGGGACCTGGAGGCGTTCCGCGTGCGCGCCAAGGAGACGATGGCGCTCGGCCGCGGCGGGGAGCCCGAGGAGATCGTCGGGGCCGCGCTCTACTTCGCCTCCGGCGCGTCGAGCTTCACCACCGGCGCGGTGCTCGGCATCCACGGAGGGGCCGCCTGACCGCCCGCTCCCCGCGCGCCCCGGCCGCGGCGGGCGCGCCGGTCCCGGACGCTCCCGATTCCGACGCGCCGGCCGAGATCGCGCCGGTCCGGTCGGGCGAGGCGCTCGACTGGGGCGCGCTGGAGGCGTGGCTGCGGCCGCGACTCGCCGAGGCGCTCCCGGAGGCGCGGGGCCCGATCGAGGTGCTGCAGTTCCCGAACGGCTCCGCCAACCTCACCTACCTGCTGCGCGTCGGGACCCACGAGCTGGTACTCCGCCGGCCCCCGTTCGGTCAGATCGCGCCGGGCGCTCACGACATGAAGCGCGAGTTCCGCGTCCTCTCGCGGCTCTGGCGCCACTTCGACCGGGCCCCGCGCGGCTACCTCTTCTGCGACGACCCCGCGGTCCTCGGCGCCGACTTCTTCGTCATGGAGCGGCGGCGGGGCGAGGTGATCCGCGACCGCATGCCGCCGGCGCTCCAGGCGCATCCGGACGTGGGCCGCCGTGTCGCCTTCGCCCTCGTGGAGGCCATGGCCGAGCTGCACGCCCTCGATCCCGCCGCGTGCGGGCTCGCCGATCTGGGGCGCCCCGACGGCTTCGTCGACCGCCAGCTCGACGGCTGGGCCAAGCGCTGGGCCCTCGCCCGCCCCGACGGCGCCGACGAGACCATGGAGCGGATCCACGAGCGCCTCGCCCGCGGCAAGCCCGCGCCCGGTCGCGCGTCGATCGTGCACAACGACCTCAAGCTCGACAACTGCCAGTTCGCCCCCGAGAACCCCGACCGGGTGGCCGCCATCTTCGACTGGGACATGACCACCCTCGGCGATCCCCTGGTGGACCTGGGCACTCTCCTGAACTACTGGCCCGACCCCACCGACACCGACGCCACCCAGCGTGGCACGCGTCCCGGCCTGGCCCACATGGGCCTGCCCACGCGCGCCGAGATCACCGCGCGCTACGCGGGGCTCACCGGCACCGACCCGGCGGCGGCGCGCTGGTGGGAGGCCTTCGCGCTCTGGAAGACGGTGGTGGTGGTCGTGCAGCTCCATCGCCGGTGGGTGCGGGGCGAGTCCACCGATCCGCGCATGGCCCACATCGCGGACCGGGCACCCTCGCTGGTCGCGGCGGCCCAGCTCGTGCTCGACGCGGCGGGGCTCTGACCGCCGTGTACATCGTGGGCATCGACGTGGGCGGCACCTTCACCGACCTGACCGCGGTCGACGCGGCGACCGGCCGGGTGGTCGTCACCAAGGTGCCGTCGCGCCCCCGCCAGGAGGCCGGCGCGGTGCTGGCCGGCCTCGAGGCGCTCGGCATCGCCAGCGCCGACGTGCGCCGCCTCGTGCACGGGACCACCGTCGGCACCAACGCGGTGCTCGAGCGCCGGGGAGCGCGGGTCGCGCTGCTCACCACCGCGGGCTTCCGCGACCTGATCGAGATCGGGCGCACCAAGCGCAACATTCCCGCCCTGTTCATCCCGACCTTCACGCGCCCCAAGCCGGTGGTCGAGCGCAAGGACCGCTTCGAGGTGACCGAGCGCCTCGGCCCCGACGGCGCGGTGCTGGTGCCCCTCGACCCCGCGTCGATCGAGCGCGCGCTCGACGCGGCGCTGGCCGCGCCCGCCGAGGCGGTGGCGGTCTGCCTGCTCCACGCCTATCTCAACCCCGCCCACGAGCACGCGGTGGCCGACGCGGTGAAGGGCCGCGCGCCGGGCCTGCCCGTCTCCTGCTCGGCGGACGTGGTGGCCGAGTATCGTGAGTTCGAGCGCTTCTCCACCACCGTGCTGAACGCCTATCTCCAGCCGCTGATGGAGGGCTACCTCACCTCGCTCGAGGAGCGCCTGCTCGCCACCGGCTACGTCCACGGCGTGCTGACGGTGGCCTCGAGCGGCGGCATGATGACCACCGACACCGCGCGGCGCCTGCCGATCAAGACCATCTTCTCGGGCCCGGCCGGCGGGGTCAGCCAGGCCTGCTTCCTGGGCGCCACGGTCGGCATCCGCGACTTCATCACCTACGACATGGGCGGCACCTCGACCGACGTCTGCCTGGTGCGCGATCTCCAGCCGCTGATGACCGCGGACGCCATGGTGGGCGCGTTCCCGGTCAAGGTGTCGCAGATCGACATGCACACCGTCGGCGCGGGCGGCGGCTCGATCGCCTGGCTCGACGTGGACGGCAGCCTCGCGGTCGGCCCACGGAGCGCGGGCGCCTCCCCCGGCCCCGCCGCCTACGGCCTGGGCGCCACCGAGCCCGCCGTCACCGACGCCAACGTGGTGCTGGGCCGCATCGGCAGCCGGCGGCGCCTCGGGGGCAGCATCTCGATCGACGTGGAGCGGGCACACGCCGCGGTGGCCGCGCTCGCCGCGCGCATGGAGCGCCCGCTCGGGGTCGAGGCGCTCGCGGAGGGCATCGTCACCATCGCGGTCGCCCGCATGACCTCCGCCATCCGCGAGATCTCCATCCAGCGCGGTCACGACCCGCGCGACTTCACCCTGATCGCCTTCGGCGGGGCCGGCCCCATGCACGCGCTGGCCATGGCCGACGAGATCGGATTCCCGCGCGTGCTGGTCCCCCGCCACCCGGGCAACTTCTCGGCCCTGGGGCTCCTCGCCGCCGACATCAAGCACGACGACGTCCGCACCCGGGTGGGCCTCCTGCGCGAGCGCCTGCCCGCCCTGCGGGCCGCCTTCGCCGAGATGGAGAGCGCCGCCCGCCAGCAGCTCGAGCGCGAGGGCTTCGCGCCCGAGCAGCAGAAGCTGCTCCGCTCCCTCGATCTCCGCTACCGCGGCCAGGCCTTCGAGCTGAACCTCACTGTTGGGCGAGGCGCAGCCGAAGGCGAGCCGAGCGCATTGCAAGAGATTGAGGCGGATTTCCATCGCCACCATAGAGAGGTCTACGGGCACTCGAACCCGCAGGCCGCCATCGAGCTGGTCAACGCGCGCCTCACCGCCTACGGGCTCGTGCCGAAGCCCGCCGCGGAGCGCCACGCCGCAGCCGGCGCAACCCTCGAGGCGGCCCTGCTCGAACGGCGCCCGGTCTGGTTCGCGGGCCAGGCCCACGATTGCCCGGTCTGGGACCGCGACCGCCTGCCCGAGGGCGCCCGGGTGCAGGGCCCGGCCATCGTGGAAGAATTCGGCGCGACGACCGTCGTGCCGCCCGGCTGGCGGGGCACGCTGGACGGCCACGGCAACCTGCGCTTCGAGCGGGAGGGTCGGGGTTGAGCGTGGCGGCGGTGGACCCGATCACGCTCGAGGTTCTGCGCGAGACGTTCTCGTCGATCGTGCGCGAGATGCGCGTGACCCTCGTGCGGACCGCGTACTCCTCCGTCCTCTACGAGGGCGAGGACTTCTCCTGCGTGCTGATGGACGGCGACGCCCAGATCGTCTCGATGTCCAAGGGACAGGACCATCCCCTGCACATCGTGCCGATCAGCTGGTCGATGCGCTCGGTTCGCGAGAAGTTCGGCGACGACATCCATCCCGGCGACTTCTTCCTGCACAACGACCCCTACACCGGCGGCACCCATCTGAACGACATCGCCATGATCTACCCCCTGTTCGCGGCCGGCCGGCTCTTCGTCTTCCCGGTGGTGCGCGCGCACTGGGGCGACGTGGGGGGCATGAGCCCAGGCAGCCTCACCGGCGACGCCACCGAGATTTTCCAGGAGGGCGTGCGCATCCCGCCGATCCGGATCGTGGACCGCGGGACCCCGAACCAGGCCGCGCTCGACCTGATCTTCGCCAACATGCGCGGCACGCGCGAGCGCATGGGCGACTTCGACGCCATGATCGGCACCTGCCGCAAGGCGGCCGAGCGCGTGGAGGCGCTGGCCGCCCGCTACGGGGCCCCGGTGGTGCGCGCCGCGGTGGTCGAGCTGATGGACCGGGCCGAGCAGCGCATGCGCCGGGCGATCGGCGCGCTCCCCGACGGCGAGTATTCGTACGAGTCCCACCTCGAGAGCGGGCGCGTGCGCCTCGAGCCGCTCAGCATCCGGGCCCGGGTCACCGTCGCGGGCGAGACCATCACCATCGATCTGACCGGCACCTCGCCCCAGACCGCGGCCCCCACCAACGTGGGACCCGCCATGGCGCCCACCGGGGCCTTCACCATCATCAAGTCCTTCCTCGACCCGGGCACCGACGTGAACTCGGGCGCGTTCCGGCCGCTCACCGTGATCACCCCGCGCGGCACGATCGTCAACGCGGACCCGCCCGCGCCCTGCGGAGGCATGGTGGAGGTCAAGTACGGCGTGGAGACCGCGGTGATGGGCGCGCTGGCCCAGGCCCTGGACGGCCGGGTGGCCGGCGATCTCAAGGGCGGCGGTAACCATTGCTACATCGGCGGGCCCGATCCGCGCACCGGCGAGACCTTCATCTTCTACGAGTACCCGGCCGGCGGCACCGGCGGCTTCGACGGCGGCGACGGCAGCAACACCGTGCGCACGTGGACCGAGAGCGACATGACCACGCTGCAGCCGATCGAAGCGGTCGAGCAGCTCTACCCGGTGCGCATCGAGTCCACCCGCCTCCGCGACGATTCGGGTGGGCCCGGCCGCTGGCGCGGTGGCCTCGGGCTCACCCGCGAGGTCCGCGTGCTGGTGGCGTCGAGCCGTCTCTCGGTGCTGGCCGAGAAGGCGGTGCTCCCGCCCTTCGGCGTCTGCGGCGGCGCGGCCGGCGCGACCAACCGGTTCTGGGTGCGCCGCGGTGATCGGCCGATCCAGCCCTCCCCGCTGCCCGGCAAGGTCGGCGGCTTCCCGATCGAGACCGGCGACGTGGTCATGATGGAGAGCTCGGGCGGCGGCGGCTTCGGCGATCCGCTCGAGCGCGACCCCGCCCGCGTGGCCGCCGACCTGGCCGAGGGCTATGTCACCCCCGCCGCCGCCGAGCGCGAGTACGGGGTGGTCTGGCGCGCCGGCCGCGTGGACGAGGTCGCCACTCGCGCTCGCCGCGAGAGCCTACGCGCGGCGCGGCCGCGCGTTCGCCTGACCCCGGTCTCCGATCTGGACACGGCCCGCGGCCGCCTCGTGCGTATCGATACCGAGACCGCCAGGCGACTCGGCGTCGTGCCGGGCGCCATCGTCGAGCTGGTCAGCCCGCGCGGGGCGCCCCTCCGCGCGTGGGTCGCCGCGCTCCTGCCCGGGAACGACGGGCGGGCCGAGATCGCGCCGGGCGCGCTGGCCATGCTGTCCGGTGGCGATCGCGACTTGGTCGAGGTGCGCGCGGTGCACTCGGGCGTCCTCTGCCCGGTCGAGCCGGCCGCGCCGTAGTGCCCGCGTGTTCCGAAAGTAAGAACTACCCGGTAGGTGTTCCTCGACCTGGCTCCAGCGCCCCTCCGCGGACCTTCTCGCGCGTGCTCTCGAGCCGCGAGGAGATGCGCTCCTTCGCCTGGTCGAGGAAACTCTCGGACCTGCCCTGTACGGTCCGCAGCAGCTCATCCACCGTTTCTCTGGCCGGTCCCGCGTTGCCTCTCACGTACTCGGTGATCGGCTCACGGTACTTCCACACGACCAGCCCGGTGATCGCGGCAATCAAGAGTCGTCCGAACATGTAGGGATCCTCCTCGAAGTATTTTGGTCTACCCTGAATTGAGCATCTCCTGTGCCAGGACAATGGAAGCGGCAGCGGAATCACACGCGAGTCGTTGCGCCCCGGCACGTGCCTTGCTCCAATCATGGGCGCATGGATCGCCTTGCCATCGCGCGCGCTCTCAGCGAGACGGCCGATCGCGGCGAGGTGCTCAACACGCTCGACGTCGACGCCTTCGCCCGCGCGGTCTCCCCGACGGGCGCCCGACGAGCCCGCCGGGAGCGGCAGCCCGCCCGTCGATGAGCGGGCCGCCCCGGATCTTCCTGCTCTCCCCCGCCCACTGCGGCGGGGAGAGAGCCGCCCTCCTCTTCCGGAAAGAAGCCGACTTCGACCTGGCCCGTCGGGTGCGAACGCCGCCGGGCGTCCCGCTCGGCGAGGTGTTCTCGTTCCTGAGCGGGCTCTACTTCCGGGGCAAGCTCGCCTACGCGGAGGCTTTCGCGGCGCCCCCGGCCGGCCTGGCCGGCGTCTACGTGATCACGCCCAACGAGGGCCTCCGCCGGGCCGACGAGCTGGTGGACCTGGCGCGGCTGCGCGGCTTCGCTCAGGTCGACATCGACGCCGCCGACGCCCGCTATCATCGGCCGCTGCGGCGCGACGCCGGTCGGGTCGCCGCGGCGCTCGGCCCGGCCGGCGAGGCGGTGCTGCTCGGCAGCGTCGCCACCGGCAAGTACGTGGACCCTCTCTCCGAGGCGCTCCGGAACCGCCTCCGCTTCCCGGCCGACTTCGTCGGGCGGGGCGACATGAGCCGGGGCGGGCTGCTGCTCCGCTGCGTGCGGGCCGGGCGCGAGCTGGCCTACGTGCCGGTGGCCGGGGCGCTGCGCCGCGGCGGCCGCCCGGCGCGCCTCGATCGCCGATGAGCCCGCGCCCGGCCACCGCGCCCCTCGCGCGCCTGCTCCCTCGCGAGACGAATACGGTCGAGGCCCGCATCGGCGGCCGCTCGGTCACGCTCACCAACCTCCGCAAGCCGTTCTGGCCGGACGAGGGCCTCACCAAGCGTGATCTGCTCCAGTACTACTTCGACCTGGCGCCGGTGCTGCTGCCCCATCTGAGGGACCGCGCGATGGTCATGAAGCGGTACCCGAACGGGGCGGGCGGTCCATTCTTCTTCATGAAGCGGGCCCCGTCCCCACGGCCGGACTGGATCGAGACCTGCGCGGTCGAGCACGCCTCGAAGAGCGTGATCGACTTCCCCGTGATCCAGGACGTGGCCGCGCTCCTGTGGGTGGTCAATCTGGGCTGCATCGACCTGAACCCCTGGTACGCCCGCTGCGACGACATCGACCGGCCCGACTACCTCCACTTCGATCTCGACCCGGTCAAGGGCGCCGGCTTCGAGGAGGTGCGGCAGACCGCGCTGGTGCTGCGCGAGGCGCTCGACGGCCTGAAGATGCCGAGTTACCCCAAGTCCACCGGCTCGCGCGGGATCCACGTCTACGTGCCGATCGTCCGGGGGCCCACCCAGAAGCAGGTCTGGGGCGTGTCCAAGGCCATCGCGCAGGCGCTGGCCGTCGCGCGGCCCGGCCTGATCACCGCCGAGTACCGGATCGCCAAGCGGCCGCTCGGCCGCGTGCTGGTGGACTACAACCAGAACGCCTGGGGGCGCACGCTCGCCTCGGTGTACTCGGTGCGCCCCCGTCCGCGCGCCCCGGTGTCGGCCCCGGTGACCTGGCGCGAGGTGGAGCGCGGCTTCCAGGTCGACGACTTCCGTCTCGACAACATGGCCGC
>WNFG01002389.1_pt1 | contig 15694 bp, 16 predicted proteins | sample 5400431 | NCBI WGS metagenome assembly WNFG01 (sample SAMN13153346, study PRJNA577476) | soil metagenome | isolation source: 120 cm saprolite under Douglas fir tree site 2 hole 3 replicate 2 | place: USA:California | collected 2015-04-18 | reverse complement strand
CAATCTCATACAGCGGCCGCGGCTTTCCCGGCGCTTCGTGTATTCGAAACCGCTTGCCCAGCGGCTCTGCGCCCTTGAGTATCTTGCGCACAAATGCCTGGTTGACGATCGCCACTTTCACCGACGTGGCCGTATCCCGATCATCAAAGTCGCGTCCTGCCAGCAGCGGCGTCCCCACCGTTTGAAAATAACCCGCGCCCAGGTAGTTGGTCCATGCCACTCCTGCATCGCTATCCGAGCCTTCGTTTATCACGTTTTCATTCCATGTGCTTCCGCCAAACGGCACAAGCATGGCCTGCGCAGCGGACTCCACGCCAGGAATCGCCTGTATCCGCTTCGCAATCTCGCGCTTGTACTCCGCGAAGCGCTCCTCAGGCATCTGCAACCGTCTGAAATCGACGTTCGTGATCAAAATCCCGTTCTGCTGGAAACCTGCGTTCAGCGTCGTCAGGTTGCGCAAGCTGCGCGCAAACAGCAGTGCGCCCACCAACAGCACGATGGAAAGCGCCACTTGCGAGACGACCAATATCCGCCGCAGGCTGAAACGCTCGCGCCCTCCCGATGTTCCCCGGCTTCCGGACTGCAGCAACGTGGCGGGTTCCGCCCGCGTCGCGCGCACCGCCGGTGCCAGCCCAAAGAAAACCGTCGTCAGCACGGCGAGCCCCGTCGTGAACGCCATCACTCGCCAATCCATTCCCAGATCAAGGAAAATTTGGCTGTCCGGCGTGCTGATGAAGGCGACAAGCATGCGGCTCACCGCAAATGCCAGGAAAAGGCCGCATACTGCCCCCGCAACCGACAGGAGCAGGCTTTCCGACAAGAGCTCACGAATCATTCGCGCGCGTGTCGCTCCCAGTGCCAGCCGGATCGTGATCTGCCGTTCACGCGCGCCCGCCCGCGCCAACATCAAATTCGCCAAATTGGCACAAGCAATCAGCAAGACCAACCCGGAGATTCCCAGCAGCAGCCATAGAGACGTCTCTGAGTCCGCCCGCAATTGAGAAAATCCAGTACTCGCGGGAAAGACTCCCAGCTTGTACTCGAGAAACTTCTTCACTCCTTCCGCGTCGTAAAACGGCGGAATTGTCTCTTGCAAAATCGCGGGCGTAACCGCGTTTATTTGTGCGCCTGCACGTGCAATCGTCCAACCTGGTTTCAACCGTCCGATGGAAGCCAGCCACCATGCATGGCGGATCGTTAGCCTGTTGTTTCGCGGGCTCAGGATCGGCTCCACGCAAATCGGCACGGCCACGTCGAACGTATCCCCCACGGACACGCCATTGAACCCCGGCGACGTAATTCCGACGACTTCGAACGAATGGCCATCCAAGGTGAGCCTTTTCCCCACGGCGGACGGATCGCCGCTGAAATTGCGCTGCCAGAATGCGTAACTAATGTTCGCCGCTGTGGTTCCGCAACCCGGCTGATCATCTGCCGGCCCGACCAAGCGCCCCAGGATGGGCTCCACGCCAATCACGTGAAAAAACTCCCCGCTGACGCGAATGCCCCTGGCGTATCGTACCTCTCCGCCAGTTGCCAAATTGAATCGCTGGTCGCTCCAGACGGCGATCTCGGAGAATCCTTCTTGCCGCTTACGGATCTGCTCCCACATGGCGAATGTCAGCTGTGAGTATTGGCTCGAAAACTGGCCCGAACCCCAGTGGCGGTCAGCAATCCGCACGGTGCCCAGCTCTTGAGGATTCTTCACCGGAATTGTCCTCAGACGGATCGAGTCAATAAGCTGGAAGATCGCGGTGTTGGCCCCGATTCCAAGGGCAAGCGTCAAAATTGCGACCAGGGTAAAACCGGGGCTCAGACGGAGCAGCCGGAGGGCGTAACGGAACTCATGCCAGAATGAGGACACAGGCACCTCCACGGTATCAGACGACGGGGCCGTGAAAATGTCACTTCACTAATGTGGGGGAACACACCGCCCCTGTTTGCGCCTGTTTGCGGGTCTCTGTTGTGTACCGCATTTTCCTATGCTAAATTCGCCGCACTGGCAATGGCAGAATCTGCGTACCTCCCAGGGGTCGCAATCCAAGACTCAGAAGTTCTGGATTCTCCGCGGCACTCTGCTCTGGTGCGTGTCACTCACTGGATCCACACTCTGAGCTTCATCGCCCTCACCTTGAGCGGAATCGCCATTCTCCTCGCTCACCCTCGTCTCTATTGGGGCGAAACTGGCGCCGTGGGAACTCCTTCGCTGATCGATTTACCGCTCCCCTTCGTCTTAAAGCTTCAAATCCGTGGCCCCGGCCGGTATCTCCATTTTCTCTCCGCTTGGGTTTTTGTGTTAACCGGCTTGCTTTACGCCCTCTCCGGGCTTTTCACCCGCCACTTTTGGAAGAACCTGGTGCCAAGCAGGGCGGATCTCGCTGGCAATCGATCCGGCGAGTGGTCTCGAATCACATGCATTTGAAGCGGCCGGCGGAGGAAGAGTCCAGGAGCTACAACGTCCTCCAGCGGCTCACCTATCTCGCAGTGGTCTTCTTGCTGTCCCCCTTGATTATCATCACAGGTCTCGCCATGTCCCCGGCCGTCACGTCCGTCTTTCCCGTTATCGTGAATGTCTTTGGCGGTCAACAATCGGCCCGCACGATTCACTTCTTTGTAGCGGTTGCGCTTGTTTCCTTTCTTCTCGTCCACATCGCGATGGTGTGCCTGGCGGGATTCAAGAATCGCATGCGGGCCATGATCACGGGTACAACGCCGCCGGGAAGAAGCCATCATGAATAGTCCACTCTCGCGTCGAAGGCTGATCACCACGGGCTTGGCGACTGCCGCAGGGGTCTCCGGCCTGGGAGTCGCTGCCGTCCTTGCCGAGCGCTATGGCTTGATCCCGCCCGACCACGGCGGCATCTTCGGCGCGGGGGAAACCCTGACCTATGCTGCCCAGCGGATGTTGATGTCCCGCCATTCGCTCGCGCGCGAGTTCAACCGCAGCGAAATTTCAAAGGTTGCTCCTGTCAATGGCAAGCCTCCCGAAACCGAGGCTTACGAGCGCCATTTGGCCGGAGGTTTTCCGGACTGGCGCCTCACCGTAGACGGTTTGGTCGCTCGCCCGTCGTCTTTCTCTATTGCGGACCTGAAGCGATTTCCTTCCCGCAGTCAGATCACCCATCAAGCCTGCGAAGAAGGCTGGTCGTTCATCGCCGAATGGATCGGTGTGCCGCTTTCCACTGTTTTGAATTTCGTGGGAGTAAGCGCGCAGGCGAGGTACGTTGTCTACTTTTCCTTCGACGGATTTTGGTGGGACAGCATCGACATGGCGGACGCCTGGCACCCGCAAACCTTTCTCGCCTATGGCATGAACGGCGGCGAGATGTCAGTTGGTCACGGAGCTCCCGTTCGTATGAAGGTCGCCCGCCAGCTTGGCTACAAGAGCGTGAAATACCTCTCTCGCATTACCGTCACCGACACCCTGAAAAACTTCGGCGATGGTCAGGGCTCCCCGGCCCCGGCAGCAGGCTACTCCTGGTACGCCGGCATCTGAGGCAAAATCTGAGCTACTTCTTCGTTTCACGAGCCATTCGGACCAGTTGGAAACTCCTGTTGACGACCAACAGGAATCTGTTAGGCTCCCATTTTCTCCTGTTGGCCGTCTAAAGGAGCGCATGCCTTCTCCCAAGAGCGAAGTCTGGCAAGCGAGCTAGCCTATGCGCGAACCTTGCCGCATTTTCATCCACCGCCTCACGGCGATCTTCCGTCGCCGTGGTCTCGAAGACGACATGAACGAGGAACTGTGCTCGCACCTGGAGATGGCCGTGGAACTGAACCTGTGCAAGGGCATGAGCGCCGAGGAAGCCCGCCGCGAAGCGCTCCGCGGCTTCGGTGGATTCGAACAAATCAAGGAACTCTACCGTGACCAGAGAGGACTACCGATGATCGAGACGACGCTTCAAGACCTCCGCTTCGGTTTCCGGATGCTGCGGCGCAGTCCCGGTTTTTCCATCTTGGCGATCCTTTGCCTCACCCTTGGAATCGGCGCGAATGCCGCGGTCTTCAGTTGGGTCGAAGGAATTCTATTCCGTCCGTACCCGGCGGTAACCCACCAGGAACAGTTGCTCGCTCTTACCGGAACGGCGCGAGGTGAGTCTGGCCCTACTGATATTTCCTGGCCGGATCTGGTCGATTTGCAGAGGAGTTGCACGCTGGTTGACGCATTTATTGTAAACAAGATTATGGGGACCACTCTCAGCATCGGCGACCGGGCCGAGCGCACGATCGGGAGCATCGTTTCAGCGAATTATTTTGATGCCATCGGAGTCCATCCGCTTCTCGGCCGCGGGTTCGAGCCGGGCGAAGACACGGGGCGGAACGCCCATCCCATGACAGTCATCAGCTACCAGCTATGGCAAGGACGATTCAAGGGGGACCCGCAAATCATCGGAAAAACCCAGCGGCTCAACGGTGTGATGCACACGATCGTGGGGGTGACCCCAGAGGGGTTTTATGGAACCTTCGTGGGCTGGGGGATGCAGTTCTGGGTCCCGGCCTCGATGGAGGAAACCTTTGAAGCGGGCGGATACAAACTGGAGGATCGCGGCGCGCGGTGGATTGAAGCTTATGTGCGACTGAAACCTGGCGTAACTCCCGAACAGGCACAGCAAGAGATTTCGGCCGCAGCGAAACGATTGGAAGCCAATTATCCGGAAACGAACCGCGGCCGCGGCATCAAACTCTGGCCGCTATGGCAAACTCCATTCAATAATGCGGGCACTCTGCTCCCCACGCTCGAAATCATGCTCGCGGTGGTCGTTTTTGTTCTGCTCATCGCTTGCGCGAACGTCGGCAATCTGTTGCTGGTCAGGTCTTTCGCTCGAAGGCGTGAGATGACTATTCGGCTCGCCATCGGTGCCGGTCGCGGCCGGTTGTTGAAGCAACTCCTGACCGAAGGCCTAATCCTCTCGGCTTTCGGCGCAGCCGGCGGACTGCTCGTTGCACACTGGTGCCGTCACGCGCTCGTATTGTTTTTCCCGGCGCGGGCCGGGGTGGCGATGCATCTGCCGGGGGAAATCGATTGGAGAGTGCTGGCGCTGAGCGCCGGAGTTTGCTTGCTCGCGACGCTCGTGCTGGGGCTGGTTCCCGCGATGCAGTCCGGCAGGATCGATCTTGCAGCAGCCTTGAAATCTGAATCGGCCGGTGTCGTGGGGAGCCGGGGAACAGCGTGGGTCCGCTCCGGCTTGGTGCTGGTCCAGGTGTCGTTGAGTTTCGTTTTGCTGGTCGGCGCAGGGCTGCTGCTGCAGAGCCTACAGAAAATCCGGACAGCCAGCCCGGGTTTTTCGACGCACGGAGTGTTGTTCACGGCGGTCGATTTGGTGTCGGCGGGATATGATGCGAAGCGCGCCAGGAATCTTCAAGACGAGCTGATGGATCGCGTGCAGGCCCTGCCGGGCGTCGAGTCGGCAGCGTTCGCGCGAGTCACGCCATTGGGATATGGAAGCTATTCTTCGTCGCCGATTGCCGTGGATGGATACCAACCTCCGCCGGAGGAGCAGCCCGCCGCGCAGTACAACGAAGTCGGACCGGGCTATTTCGGGACCATGGGCATCCCGCTGGTGTCTGGCCGCGAATTCACACGCGCCGATGATGAACAAGCCGCTCCAGTAGCCATTGTGAATGAAACAATGGCTGCGAAGTATTGGCGCGGCAGGAGTCCGCTTGGCGAGCGCGTTCAGGTTAAAGGCCGATGGATGCTGGTAGTTGGTGTGGCGAAGGATTCCAAGTACCAGAACGTTCGGGAAACACCGAAACCTTTTTTCTATGTGCCCCGTCGCCAGAATTTCTCGGTTGGAGCAGGCTTGTATATTCGGACGCGGCTGACCGCGGAAACGATGGCGGCGGCGCTGGCCCGCGACGTGCGCGCATTGGACGCCAATCTTGCGCCGTACGAGATGATCACCTTGCAAGAACAGGTGGATCGTTCGACATCGCCGCAGCAAGTGGCCGTGACTTTAGTTGGGATCTTAGGTGCATTGGCGCTGCTGCTCGCGGTCATCGGACTGTATGGCGTGATGGCGTATGCGGTGTCGCAGAGTACCCGTGAGATGGGGCTGCGCATGGCGCTTGGCGCGAACGCATCCAATCTATTATGGCTGGTGATGTCGCGTGGCCTGGGGTTGACCGCAGGCGGCGTCTTGCTGGGCGCCGCGGTGTCACTCGCATTAACCACATTGCTTGGAAACCTCCTGTACCAGGTGAGTCCACGCGACCCGCTAGCCTTCGGATCCGCATTCGTGGTGATGACCATCGCTTCCCTGGCAGCGTGTTTCTTGCCCGCCTGGCGCGCTACACGAATCGATCCAGTCCGCGCCTTGCGGGATTGATTCTCTGCAACCCGCAGTCTTTTCCCTCTTACGGTCCGTACATTGCATCCAAGGCAGTTGCAAAAAATCTATCTTGTTGGTCCGTCTAGCTTTGTTCTACGTCATGGTGATCAGGCAGACGGTAGGCAGGCGCAGCCGCCTGGTTTGCTTTACGTTCTCTGATTAAGGCCGTTCGGCAAGGGCGGACTATGTGGCTGAGTCGTGCTCTAACCTCCCCTGAATAAACTCCGATAACTTTAGCAGTGAGTAGTAATCGCGGCTTCTCCGGTCCGAGAATCGACCCGGGAGCCTGACAGACGGCTTACCGAGCCACTACCTGGGTACCGGAGCGAGATACGCCTGGCGATGATCGACGCGATAGAAAGCGGCAGGCGGGGTTGCGGCTTGCGGAGCGCCAACGCGGACCTGGATGGAGTGAACGGTGCCGTCGCCCTCGGGCGGTGCAAACGCCAGGCTATATTCGTGGCGGACGAGCTGCGCGATCTCGGCATACGCGGAATGGAATTCCTTCTCGGTCGCGGGAAAGTAGGCGCGGCCACCTGTGGATTCAGCCATGCGCTTCAGCAGTTGATTCGCTCGTTCGAACTCCACCGCCGATTGGGTAGGGTTTGCGGCAGCCGATTTCTTCTTGCCGCTAGGCTGTGGATTTTGCAAGCCGCCCATCAGCGAGACGGCCAGGAGGCGAACGTCGCTCATCTTGAGCCGCTGAATCACCAGCTCGGACTCATTCATTGGAGAGGTGTCCACGCCCGTGGACAGCAAAACAATGGCCTTCTTGCCCTGAGTGTTAGCGAGCCATTCCAGAACTTTCGAAATGCTCGCCGATAAATTCAGCGAGCCAAAACCAAGATTGAAGCGCAATTGCCCAAGCGCCGCGAAGGTAGACTGCCTATCGCTGGTGAAATCGAGAAGCGCGGTGGGCGACTCCGCGTATTTCACAACGGCGACTCGGTCGCCGCTCGAGAGCCCGTTGAGCAGAGAATGTGCGGCCTGCAGGTGACCGCCTTCGAGCAGGTAGACGGCTGGACCGGCTTCGATGAGCAGCAAGACCTGCGCTGGTTCTTCGATCGCGGCGAAATCGCTGATGGGCTGCTCCACGGCATTGTCAAACAGGTGAAAATCCTCGCGGCGCAGGCCTTCCACGAAGTTTCCGTGCGAATCGGTGACGATCACGCCCACATTGACGCGATCCACGCTGACGTGAATGCCTTGGCCTTGTGTTGGGGACGTTTCCTGCGCGCGCAGCGCCGGGATTATGCAGAGCAGAGCTGCCGGAAAAAAGCGAACTGCCCGCATCACCGGGCTACTCGAGCCACTGATCCCAATGAATGCCCTTGGAATCCTTCCACGAAACGCCCGTGGAGTAATGCAAATGACGCGGGAAGACTTGCGCATTCACCTGTGTAAGCCAATCCAGGTTCATACCAGCGGACGCGGCCGGTTTCTTCGCCGGTACCAGGGATTTCGCCGCGGAAGTCTTCTTTGATTCTGCCACCAGGCGGTCTCGCAACCCTGGCCAATCCACTTTTTGAAAATCGAGGTAACTCATGCTGTTTAGATTTTCCGGAAATTGTGCGCGGCTGGCCTGAAATTGTGGAACCGCGGCGAGACCAGCCGCCGCCGGCCCTTTTGAACGATTCGAAAGAACTTCGCGAAGCGTTTCCGCGCGGCTCGCACCGAGAATCATGTCCGGCGTTACGGCCACGTTGAAAAAATTCCATTGCGCGACGCCCGTGCTCGCCTGTCTTCCACCGAGTGAAACTTTCAGGAAAGTGGTGTCACCCTCGTTGCGTTCCGAAGTCAATTGATCGCTGAAGAGCGCCCGCATCAGCTTGAGCGTTTCCGGCTTCTTTCGAATCCCAAGAAAGTAGACTTGTTTCGCGGTGTCCAGCGAAGGACTCGTTTGCATCGAAGCAAATTCTCCGGTGGGCAGGCTGAGTGCATCCGCCAAAGGCATACCGATCCGTGCGGCCGCGAGCGTGTCGAGCATATCCGCGTTGCCTTGCTGTCCCTGCGGAAAAGCGGCTTGTGCTATCCGTTTTATGATGCTGTAAATCCCCATGAAATTGATTTGTCCGGCGCTGTAGGAAACCGCATCGGCGGGCGCAAACGCGAGAGAAGTGAGAGAGGCAGGGCTTGTCGGCCAAATGTCGAAGGGCGTTCCGGGAGCGGTATCGCCGAAGATCGCGGCCTGCATGTGTGTTCTCGAACCTTCCAGTCCGAGATGGCCGCCGATGGAGTGGATCGCGTCAAGCCGCGCCGCTTCAAGAAGTGGGCGCGCCTTAAACCCGCCTGCGTTCGAATCCGAAGCTAGCTCTTTCAAATCGGAGATGCCAACAAAAAATTCAAGCACGCCGCTGCCAAGAATCGGTTGCGCCTCTTGATAAGCAGAAGATTGCGCGAGTGACGCAACCGCCGAAGACTTACCATTGATGCAGCCGAGAATTTGTTCCATCACGGAACGCTCGCCGGCGCTCACTGCAAATTTGCCCTGATCCGCCCAGTATGTCGCGCCATTCTTGCTCTCCACCTTCAGGACGGGAACGCCGCCGATCACGAGTGGAGTTAGCACCGGCGCCTCTTTTTCTTGCGCGCGCATTCGGAGAATTGCTTTTGCGATCAAAGATTCTTTGCCGGTGCGGTCGTACACAAAAAACATTCCGTTCCATGTGGGCGGTTTGGCATCTTTCGAAACCGGCACTCTTGCTGCGGATCGCTTCGCGGGTTCGCTTAAATATCCGAGCGTAAATCCATTTTCGAGGAGTGACGCATACTCCTGCAGTTCTTCCGGAGTCAGTTTTTGGCCGAGTGACTGTTCCTGCGAGGAACTGAGAATGCTCGAAGCGAGCGCGGAACGCACCGGCGCAAAATCGGGATCATCCCAAAGCGCCATCAGCGCATTGGCCTTTCGAACGTCGGGAGCCGGAGCGCCGCGCCAAACCAGATAGAAAACCGTGCGCGAAGGCAACTGCGCCGGCTCGAGCGGCGCTTGCGCGAACGCTGATCCGGCGGCGAAAAAAAGAAGAGCGGCGGCCGCTAAAAAAAGAATGCGAAAGTGGAGCGGTTTCATGGAAGAACTCCCGGAATACTGGATGAGATTGTCGACACTTCGATGCTAGCGCGGTGGCGCGAAAGGCAAAAGCCCCGTCGCGCGTCGTGTTTCCAGAACGCAGAACAGGGCTTCTGATGGAAAATTATTAGCGATACTAACTATCAGGGCTTGCTGGGCGTCGCGGTGGCGGCGGCGGGAGCGCCTCCGGCTTCTTTCGGAGTGGAGAGATAGCCAGTGATCTGGTTTTTGCCGACGTCGAAGACCACGAATTCGTACGGCGTGCCGCGCGAGTGAGCCACGTAGAATTGAACGGGCTCGCCGGAGGTTTTGTCCCTCTTTTCGATGGTTTTGTCGTCGACGACGACGGTCACGGTGTACTTGGATTTTCTCGGATCGGTTTTGTTGAGAGTGACCTGCACGGGGCCGACGCGCTGCGGCGCTTTGGATTTCTGGATTGAGAATTCGTAGTAGTTGCGATCGCCGCGGCGCTTGAGTTCTTCGAGGTCGTCGCGATTGCGGGCGATGAGGCCGCTCATCACGTTCATGTCGCCCATGGCGCTGGCCATTTTGGTTTTCGTGGCTTCCAGATCGTTCTTGGTGGCTTCGATATCTTTTTTGGCGCCGCCGACTTCGGTGGCCACGGCTCCGAGTTTTTCCTCGTTTTCCTTCTGCGCCTGCGTGAGTTGGGCGGCGAGTTTCTGGTCGGCGGTCTGCTGCTCCTTGCGGATGGATTCGGCGCGGCTCTGGGCCTTGGAGATTTCCGCCTGGGTCATGCCGACTTTTTGTTGGGTGACCTCCAGATGACCTTTTAGGTCGGCGAGGCGCGCGTTGGCCTGATCGAGCTGCGCGGTGAGAATTTTGTTCTGGTCCTGCTGCTTGGCGAGGTCCTGGCTCAGCCGGGATTGCGTGGAATAGCCGGCGTAGCCGAGAACGGCCAGGGCGGCGATGACCACGCCAAACAGAACCGCGATCCAGCGCGGTGTGCCCGCAGATTCGTACTGATAGGACTCCTGCGGACTCGGTACGTTTGGAGAAATGCTCATTCCCCCTCCTCGGTGATGGGCGCCACAGTCGGTGATGGCGCCGAAGGGAAATTATGGCCTGCCAGGGGCTGGATGTCCACCGGCTCCGCGAAGTAACGATGAAAGGAGGTAACGAAGTGACGATTAGAGGTCAGAGGAAGAACTGCAAGTACGCATTCCCCACGGCAGAACTTCCCGAGCGGATCGGGGACGCTCGGGCAAGCGCGTACCAGAATAGGATTTGTTGGTATGCAATTCATCGGGGAGTAGTGTGACGAGGGTTCAGCGTTTGCGTTTGGCGTGGGGGCGGGTGGAGGGCCAGCGGGCGAAGATGGAGGTGGAGAGGCCGCCGCGGGGGGTAAATTCGCCGCGGACGACGCACCATTCGGGGCGGACGGCGGCGACGATGTCGTGGAGGATTTTGTTGACGGCGTTTTCGTAAAAGATGCCGAGATCGCGATAGGCGAGGAGATACATTTTGAGGGATTTGAGCTCGATGCAATCTTTTCTGGGCATGTATTGGATGGTGATGGTGCCGAAGTCGGGGAGGCCGGTCTTGGGGCAGACGGAGGAGTATTCAGGGAAGCGCGTGGTGATGACGTAGCCGGGGAATTGATTGGGCCAAGTTTCCAGCGCGGGCAATTTGGTTTTGATGCCGGCGCATGCGTGCTCTCTGGTGTAGTCGGGCATAGGCGCTCCTCGGAAGTATTGTATCGTGCCCGGGGAGAGACTTCCTCTTGCGGCGGCTTGCGTTTCTCGCCTATGCTAGCCGGGGAGAACGCCGATCGGGAAAGCCCCATTAGCCTGCCCGTATTGTCACGTGTCGAAGACGCGGAGGTCGAAGCGCCGGACGGCACTGGATCATCTTTTTGGAATTGCGGGCGTGTTGCCATGGCGCTGCGGAGGGTGTGAAGCGAGGTTTTACGCTCGCGCCGAGCCAGTGCGCAATCGGTTCTATGCGCATTGCGGGATTTGCGGCAATTTGGAATTGCAACGAATCGCCGCGGAGCACGTCCCGGGGATGATGGCGATGTTTTGGCGAGTGCTGCAGATTCCGGCGCTGCGATGCGAACCGTGCCGGCACAAGTTTTTCTCGGTAAAGCCAGTGATGAGAGAAGAACAAAGAGCGGAAACTGCGACGGTCGAGTGAGACCCCGGTACCAACACCGTACTAACTAGGTCCCAGATGTCGAACGCGACTCAAAAGTTTTTCTTTCTCTTTGGTTGTGTGAGCCACAGCCTCATGCCTATACTATAGCCCAGTATAGTAAATGAGGGAAGCGGCTAATCGGATATGGCGTTGGTACGGCGCGTTCTTACAATTCCAGCAGACCGGCTTGGGATTTGGGCGTCGACCTTGTGCATCGTACATTGCATCGTCACGCCGATTGTGCTTTCGCTCTCGGTAGCTTCCGCGCACTTTCTTCCATCTGAAGAGCGGACACATCGTACGCTTGCCCTACTGATCGCCATGCTCGGTGTTCTTGCACTTATCAAAGGATACCGGCGTCACCGTCGACTACGCGTTGTGCTCTTCATGGGCGTCGGACTGACTTCGATCTTCGCTGGTGCGTATTGGGGTGACCGGCTGCCGTCGCACAGTACAGAGATGGTCATAACGTTCCTAGGCAGTTGCTTCATGATTGCCGCGCACAGGCTCAATCATACTTTCTGCAACGATTGTAAGTGCTCTCGGTGAGCCGTGTCGCTGTTCCCAACGGTTCAGTAGCGGTGTTTCGTGGCGAAAGGAGTTGGCGCAAATATGAAAAAGGTTAGAAATTCTTTCCTCTTGTCGGTGGTGGGTCTGCTTCCTGCTTGTTTGCTCTTTCTCCATTCCGGAGTTCCGAATGGCGCTCCGCAATTCGACCACCTGGCGCTGCATGTCCATGATCTGCAGAAAAGCTCGGAGTTCTACGGGAAGGTCATGCGGTTGGAGAACATGCCCGAGCCGTTCAAAGACGGCCGACACATCTGGTTTCGCATAGGCCCTCACGACCAACTACATGTGATCGGTGGCGCCACGGATGTATCGGAGCACCCTATCGACGTTCACCTTGCGTTCCGGGTCCCATCGTTGCCCGAGTTTATGACTCACCTCGATGAAATGCATGTGAAGTACCGCAGTTTCAAAGGTGACGACAAAACCGTGACGGTGCGGCCGGACGGGGTGAAGCAGGTCTACTTACAGGATCCGGATGGGTATTGGATTGAGGTGAATGACGTGAGGTTCTGACGTAGATTCAATCCGCGTCGGAGTAGACCTTACTATGCGCAGAACCCAACAATTAGTAGGGATTCTCTCGCAGATCGATTAAAGGTAGGAAAGAAGAAGATCCGTGGAGGCACAGCTCAGGTAGACGCTCCGGGCGAGATACCGGCCGCTGCGAGTCGACCTTTCGTTTTATGAGCACGGCCCGTTGATTCTGTGCGATTTAGCCTTTGATTTGAGAGAAGGAGGTCTTGCCCAAATCTTTCCCAGGACGACTGGCGAGTTCGCGCAGCCACGCGCCAATTGCGGAGTGCTGCTCGGCACCCATCTCTTCAAACAGCACGCCCATGCCGAAAATTCCAAAGCCACCCCCAGAATGCATGTAGAGCACTTTGCCGTGCAGTTCGCATGTGCTCATGCCATCGCAGATGCGGAGACGTAATTTCGTACGAACGGGAATGGGTTGGAGCGTATCGATATAGGAACCACGCGAGCTCAATTCCGCAAGCTGCGCACGAACCCCCGTTCCGTCTCGAAGGGTAACTTCGGCATCTGCGAAAAATGAGAACCGCGGATTGGCGCGCTTTACTGTATAGGGGACTTCAGCCATGGGGTCTCTCCCGTCTGTGAATGTCGCAATTCGCGTGAACTCATTGTACAGAACCGCAGCGCGGCACATCCAAACGTTTGTGCTCTGGATCACCGAAAGAGGTAACTGGCTCTCCGTACGGGTGGCCGACACCCCTGAGTATGAACTTGAAACCCAGCGGGAACGACCATCGATGAACTCCGTCGAATGGTTCAACGACCAAATCAGGTGGGCGGCGGAAAACCCGACTCTACCAAAGGCGGCAAAAAAAGTGCCCTTAACAAGTCATATGACTTACTCTGTAAATCTTTGCATCACTCCTCAAGTTTTTAATTGCGGAGCCAACTCGCTACAGCTGGGCGCGATGTTGGGCCTATATTATTAGCCACGTTTCTTCCCCTTACACCAGAGGAATACAACCAGCCCTTTAGAGGTCAGTGCTCGCGTCCGCCTAAGACTTGCGAGGAAAAAAACAGAAAGTAGATATCCTCGCGGCGATCCGGAGGATTGTAGAGGCTGGAATGGGCTTGGAGTTCCTAGACATCGACCCCGCGTCGAACGCAATTCTACTGTCGTGGATCGAGAGTCTTAGAAAGTCTGGCTAAAACAGCCGCAACAGGGCCCCAAGTGGACGGAGCTACCACCCACCGACGATGATCGCCAGACATGAGGTCCCAACTTCCAGCTATGCATGCAGACGCAGATTCTAAGTCGAAAACAAATTCGGCCGAGAATAGAAGACGAAACCTGCGCGCGAGGATTTCATTGTCGATTCGCGCTCGAACGGTCCAGGAACGTATCGGGAAGTGCTCAATCCTTGCTCCAATCGACGGAACTATTTTGAGGGTGTACGCCAGACGCGGTGAGTCCTTTAGCACGGTCACCCCCCGGCCATTGTTCAGTCTCGCGGATACTTCGTCTCGGCACATTAAGGCGGAGATAGACGAAAGAGATGTAGATAAAGTGTCGATCGGGCAAAAGGTAGTTATCCAGGCAGACGCTCTTGACGGAAAGAGGCTCAATGGGTCGGTCGTGAGAATATCTGCAATGATGGGTAGAAAGAGCATCTCCACGGGCGATCCGTCTGACAAGAGCGACCGCGATATCCTGGAGGCCGTGATCGGCTTAGAGGACAACACTCGATCATTGCCAATAGGGCTTAGAGTCACAGTGCAGTTCTTGACGGCCAGCTCGTTGAAAAAATGAGAAGAACTGTGGCGAATGGCCGAGTAGTGCTGCCGGAGAAAAAACAGGCGCAAAGGAGTAAGTTCTCTTTTCCCCACTGAGCCCAGTATTGGCTAACATTCTGCAAGTCGCCTACTATCGTGGCCCGCTCGTAACCCGCGCGCGAATCCTTGAATCCCGCGGTCACCAACCCGTCTTTCTATCGTTGGCGGACAGGTGGCTGCATAATGCCGCGCCTAAAAAGAAGTGGATGGCCCCGCCTGCAACAGTTTCAGTAGTCTCTGCTCCGCCAGCACCGTGTAAGGACTTCATGAACCTGAAAGAAGCTGCTGCGTATTTTGGAGTTTCTGTCTGGAGTATTCGCGGCCTGATTGCGAAAGGCTTTATCGGGGCAAAACGGATGAGGAAGTACGATATCGTGCGTCGTGAGGAACTTTCTGAGTATTGGGAGAGGGCAGCGTAAGTTGGTAGCCCGGACGGGAATCGAACCCGTAGTCTCCGCCTTGAGAGGGCGGCGTGTTAAACCGATTACACTACCGGGCCACGATGTACAGTCTATCACTGCGCCTGCAAAACTTGAAACGCTTTGCCCGTCACACGACAACAGTCAGGCTGGATCGCCTTCCAAGATCTGACTTCTGGCCCGAAACTTCGCTGCGGCCGGAGCCGCTCGCCGATCTCGCCTCTATATATAAAGCTTCAGGGATTAGTGCGCGATTCAAGACGCAACAAATTCTTGTGGCGCTATCTGGGTGCGCAAGAACGGTCGTACTTTGTAGCGAAGTGATCAAGGAAACGGCGTTCTGGGACGTGGAGCGAGGGGGCAAGATTTTGTTACAGAATGACCGCTGTTGGCGCCTTTCCGTTCTTGAACATCTTCGTGCCTGACTGTCTCTTTCGCGTGAGCACAGTTACTGCCGGTCTTGTACTGCGTTTCCAGCCTTTCGCCCCAACGAAACACGACGGCCCGTGTTCCGGAGCCAACCGCTCGTCGGACACTCGCTGGGGCTGGTCTGATTGGCCTTCTCGCATACCAAATTCTTCCGCAATATCCAGTTAGTGGCGCTGAGGCCTGACGGTCATCGACACCAGCGCCCACTAATTACGGTTACAGGGAAAAAAGTATGAACAAGATACTGATCGTAACTGGCTTGGCTTTGATGATTGCCGCTAGCCCGCCTTTCTCACCAGGGGTAGTTCGATTGTAGATTCGGCGGCGAGTTGGTTCATTTTTCTTTGTTTTGGTTTTCGGTATTGGTTTTTCGATCGGGCAGCCAGCCTGGAATTGTCTTGCTGGAATGCTTGAGA
>WNFG01005917.1_pt1 | contig 15696 bp, 13 predicted proteins | sample 5400431 | NCBI WGS metagenome assembly WNFG01 (sample SAMN13153346, study PRJNA577476) | soil metagenome | isolation source: 120 cm saprolite under Douglas fir tree site 2 hole 3 replicate 2 | place: USA:California | collected 2015-04-18 | reverse complement strand
TGGATACCTTTCTTATCTACGCCAACATAAAGCTCGTCCGTCTCGACCTGTCCCATAGCAGGCACAGTAGTACGAAGATGATTCTGAAGCGAGTAGCAGGTAATACCAGTAAAGATGTCCACAAGGCGGTTGTACCGAACCTTAGCAAGAAGCGCTTGTTCATCGTTAAATGCGTACTTTGCAACGATGCCAGGGGTGGCATTAGGTACCTTAGTTGTGGCAATGTTTCCATTTGGAACTAAGGGCTTATCGGGCACCAAAACAAAGCGATATTTAGCCTTGCCAGCTGGCCGAATGATCCACACTTCTCCTTTGTCAGCCTTGGACTGAACGCTCTTCGGTAAGACCGCTCGGTATCGGAAACTATAAATTAAATCCCCGAGGTTCTTGGGCAAATCAATCTTAAGTTTATTACCGAATCTCACGATATCTTCTCGTTCGAAATCCACTTCTCGCATCCCATCTTTAAATTTAGAATGGAAAATTTTCTCTATGATTGAAGAGTAAATATTCTGCTTGCTCATGCTATTTACCTGGATTTTTTGCCAGGCCAGCGAAGTAGAATTACCTCTTCCCGGAGTTGTTCTTTGGTGGCTGTCGCCAATCGAGTGCGAAATAGATCAATACCCATTATTTCATAACCGAGAGATCTGGCGATGTCGGCTGTTAGTTGGCCGGTCCGAATCATTACCCGAAGATAAGATGCTTGATCCCCCACAACGTAAGCGCGTTGAGCATTAGGACGCAGGATGGTGCGAAGTTCAGAAAGATGCCGGGCCATACCCCCGAAGTATAGTTTTGTTAGTCTTGCATAGAGGCGCTCGAACCCAGAAGTCTTTCCAAGCTCTATCCGTCTCTTCTCTATAGTGTTAGCAATACGCTGTATCTCGCCATGATCTGCTACTAGCAGATCATCAGTATCACTCTTATAGACACTCCGAGTATTGGAGCGTATCAAATCCTGCTTGATAGATCGCAAATCCTTTTTATCTAGTATGAACCCTAGCAGTACTGATTCTAGACGAGTCGTTCGAGTGTAGTCCTTTTCATTAGGATACGGTGGCGATGTAATCACTGCGTCGACAGAGTTTGGCTCTAAGACGCTAACCAGTTGACGCGAGTCAGCACGGTGGACAAGGGATCTAGAGCCTGTTTCAACTCGCAAATATCGCAGATCATCCGCCATTCTACGAATACCATTTAACCAAATCTCGACAACTGGAGCGTCTTGTTTTATGGGACCGATTCCAACTTCGGGCCCAAAACGCAAGTTACTGATGCCAAAGACAATCGCCTTCGCAAGGGCCAACCGCTCATGCCGACTAAAACGATCATCCTTCTGCTCTTCCAAGGTCTCCAGCAACACCAATGTCTTATGTAGAGGTAATGGGCTTATCGAATCCTTTAGCAGCAGTTTCCACGTATCCGCCGAGAGTGTTCGCAGTTTGGCAGTCGTCTTTCGTCCAGAGCTGAACAATGGGAGGCCCTCGGTACCATCAATACCTTCCAATTCAAGTTTATCTAATGTGAGTTTGGCTACCCCGTAAGCATGATCGAACAAATCATCAGGAGATGGGCTCCAATCCATCTTCGTCTTGCTAGCAAAGCACGCTATCGGATTGGATTCGACTCCAACACTTGCGATATTCAATTTTTTGCATTCGACTAAAGTCGTGCCAGTACCACAAAAGGGATCTAAAACATTATTGTGGGAGTCAAGACTGAATCGCTCAATGTAGTCCCGGACTAGATGTGGCGGGTAGGACAGTACAAATCGATACCAATCATGCGCAGCAACATCTTCTCTCCGAAGCTTGTTGTCCTCGATGGTGATCTCATGAACATTGTCATTTATTAATAGATTATCTGTTTTATATACCACAGCTTCTTGATGCTTCTGATCACTCATATGGAGTTTCATCCCTCAGTTTGCGCTGTGGAGTAAATAAATGCTTGAACCATTCTTTATTTATTTGCAAGTAATCTCGGTTGCTAACCCCCGTTAAACTCGCCATTATCTATAGCCTGATAATAGAATCCATTTCGAGCCGTGATCCCGCCTGTTTCCAGCGGTTCGCATTCATGAATTGATTCGTGGAACATGCCTTAAGGACACGAATTATTTCTATTGATTTCCGCCCCTTGGCTCCTGGCTGCAAATCGCGCACTCATACCCGAATGGCACTTACTTAAGCTTCCGAGGATGTCCATTCTTCCGTACCTCCGCCCGCGCTTCGTTGCGAGGTTTCATCAACAACGGGTAGGGTTTTGGTCGTTGCTTAACCGCTCTGGGTTCTATCCTCCTGGAGCGGTTACCGACTCGATGTGCAGCGATCAACATAAACAATAGGTCAATGTTCTCGCCATCACTAGCGATGAACCGCTGTCGGCTCCACACCAACCAGATCTGAAGGGTATGTTTAAAGCTAAGCTGGCGTGGTAGAAGGTCGGCCTGTACGGCGGCTTCTGCCATGATCAACCGAATAAGATTGTACGCCAGAAAATAAACCCACATTTCCTTTTCATTCATCGTGGGTGTTTTACAGGTCAAGGTCTCCATCCCGAGCGTGGTCTTGATGTTGCGCAGATCCAGTTCGACGTTCCAGCGCTGGTGGTACAAGGTGGCCAGCGCTTTTTTCGGCGCATCTTTAGAGGAGAGCAAGGTAGTCACCAAGACCTTTTTTCCCGCTTTGAGTTCGCGGATACTCAGTTCGTCCGGGAAGTCTTGGTACTGTGCCGTGCTCATCCAGCCCGGTCGGATCGTCGGCTTCTGCCACACGACAATGTGGTCGCGGGCACGTAACCGTTGCCCCGTTCTGAAATCGGTTTTACGCGAAGCGTGTTGCTGGAAAAGAACATCGACCCCCTTTTCAAGCAGCATCGCAATCATAAAATAGCTGCAGTAATAGCAGTCTGCCAACACCATATCGCCTGGCGCAAAGCTGTCCAATAACTGCCGGAACAGGGTATGTTCACTGGCCCCCTTACCCTTATAGGCTCCCATGGCTGCATCGAGGAGCGCACCGCTGGATAAACACAGTACCCCGACGATTCTGGCAATGGGAAAACCCAGCCCCGATAGCTGGCCGCCTTGTTGGGGATAGGCCTGCTGGTTGGCGGGCGTATCGGGCATAGACACGGTGGTGCCGTCCACCAGCTTGACAGATCGACCTTGCCACCGCCAAGCGGCAGGCGCCTGATCTGCTATCAAACGTCCGGTTTGTTTTACTAAGGTAGAGACCATCTCCACCGGTAACCGTTGTCGGGCTTTGCAGTAACCGCCGGTCAGGGTGCTGCACGACGACAGGCCATTGAACACCCGTTCGACGGCGTGCGCATTGACGGTGTTCTGGCAGGAGGTATCGGTGTTCATCGCTTGGGCCAGGAACAACGCGAGGGTCGTGGTCGGCGGATAGAGCCGTTCGCGGTGGGGCGGGAGTTGCTCCTCGACGACCGACAGCAGCTGTGGGCTGGTTAAGACATTGAAGAAGCTGTACGCGTCGGTGGTTTGCGCGTGATGGGTAAACCGTTCTAGTTGATGGCGACGCCGTTTCTGGGTAAGGTTCATGAGGGCTGACGACTCCGGATGGTGTCTGTTTGTAGTGGTACACGCAGCCTACCATCCCGTCAGCTCTCTTTTATTGTTTTCAATGGGTTGCGGGTAATGCTCAAAAATGTTGGTGCTTAAGTAAGTGCCATTCGGCTCTGACCCCTTAAAATCAGCACCTTCGGCGGCCTGCAGGGTTTACGTGACCGGGGCCTATTGGAATCGGCAATCGGTCAGGCGCAACAACCCTACGCCTATGCTAAAGACCTCTATGAGACCGCCGCGCAATACTGCGTGTCTCTGGCAAAGAATCATCCATTCCTGGATGGAAACAAGCGAACCGCCGCCGACTGCATGCTGACCTTTCTCGTGCTGAATGCAATAAAACCCACACTCACACCGGAACAATTGTTCGAATGGACCTTGCAGGCGGCTATTGGCGAGCTTGACCGCCCACGGCTCGCGGTACTGCTGAAGAAACATTCCCGGAAAAAGGCGTGAAGAATTAAAACAGTGCGGCGTGCGCGTTGACATGATGCCCGCGGACTCTTTCTTTGATGAAACCTCTCGTCACCCAGATTGTGGCGGCAGGGAATGCGGAGAATTGACCGATTTTAACAATTATGTTAATAAATACATTAAAGCATTCGTGGAATTCCTACTATGTCTATTACTGCCAAAGATATAGTGCCGTTGAATCAAGTTCGCGCCCGTTTAACAGAACTGGCGGAAGAAGTGCGCGCTGGGAATGAAAAGATCATTACTCGTAATGGGGAAAGCTATGTTGCCCTGATTGATGCCCGCCGTTTGGACCATTATCACCGGTTGGAACGCGAGCACATCCATCTTACTTTATTGGAGGAGGCAAGCCGGGGTTGGGACGACATAGAGGCGGGGCAACTGCTGAGCGTCGCTGAATTGCGTGCTAAATATAAAAAAACGGATACTCCCTGAAATCCCAGCAGCTGCTGAATGAATCGCCGTTGCGCCGTCCGCGTTATCTATCTATTGTCTATCAAACATCATCGTCAATTATCTTTCGACTTAAAAGGACATTGGGGTCGATGAAAACCGGCAAAAGCCTTATACCTCATGCTTGACAGGCTGGAATTGTACGCCGTAAAGTGGGCATATGGCTTCCCGCTTTACCCTCACCGTAAACGGCCGGCGCCGGTCCATCCAGGCGGACCCCGATGTTCCTTTGCTCTACGTCCTGCGTAATGACTTTGAACTGAACTCCCCCAAGTTCGGCTGCGGCCTATCGCAATGCGGCGCCTGTTCCGTGCTGGTCGGGGGCGCGGAGCTGCGCTCCTGCGCGACGCCGGCGGCACGCGTCGCCGGCAAGCCGATTTGGACCATAGAGGGGTTGCCTGACCTGTGGGCGCGGCAGCGCAAGCTCAAACAGGCCGCGCTGCATCCGGTGCAGCAGGCCTGGATCGATGAGCAGGTGCCGCAGTGCGGCTATTGCCAAAGCGGCATGATGATCCAGGCGGTGGATTTGCTGGCGAAGAATCCAAGTCCCACCGACGCGCAGATCCGCACCGCGATGGACGGCCACCTATGCCGTTGCAGCACCTATGCCGGCATCGTGCGCGCGGTTAAACGCGCCGCCAAGGCCATGGCATGAGCGGGCGGAGATGAGCCTCACGCGCCGCGAATTCCTGAAAACCGGAGGCGCGCTGGTCGTCGCCTTCAGCCTGCCGCTTAGTTTGCCCCGCGGCGCACGCGCCGCCGAAGGCGCGCTGTTTCCGCCGGTTTCCCCCGGCGCGCTCGACTCCTGGCTCGCGGTCGCTGCCTCCGGCACGGTGACCGTGTTTACCGGCCACGTCGAGCTCGGCCAGGGCAACGAGACCGCGCTCGCGCAGATCATCAATTGGACGTTCCGTTCTCGACGGTGCAAATGCTCATGGGCGATACCGCGCATGCGGTTGACCAAGGCGCCACCGTCGGCAGCACCACCGTCCGTATTGCCGGTTCGCAACTGCGCCAGGCCGCGGCGGAGGCGCGCCGCGCATTGTTCGATCTCGCGGCCGAGCGCCTGGGCGTGCCGGCGTCGCAACTTACCGTCGCCGAGGGCCACGTCAGCGTCCGGGGCGATCCCACAAAATCCGTCGCCTATAAGGACTTGGTGGGCGGCAAGCTGTTAAACGTCACCGTGCCCACCACCGGCGCGGCGCGCGGCCTGGTTCTCAATGGCCAGGCCAAACCGAAGGATCCCGCACAATACAGCCTCGTCGGTAAATCAGTTCCGCGGGTCGATATCCCGCTCAAGGTGACCGCGCGCTACGTCTATGTCCACGATGTACGCGTGCGCGGCATGTTGCATGGGCGCGTCATTCAACCGAAGGGTATCGGCTCGGCCCTGCTCGACGTCGGCGCGCCGCCGGCGGGCGTGAAGCTGGTGCGCCGCGGCAACTTCCTCGGCGTGGTCGCGGACAACGAATGGAACGCGGTCAAGGCGGCGAAGAGCCTGCGCGTCAAGTGGTCCGACTGGAACGGCCTGCCGGCGATGGATCAACTGTACGCAGGCTTGCGCGCCGGCAAGAGCGAGGACGACGTCTTTTCGCAGAAAGGCGACATCGCGGCGGCGTTGAATGGCGGCAAACGGTTCGAGGCGGCCTACGAGACGCCGTTCGAGACGCACGGCATGATCGGCCCGTCCTGCGCGGTGGCCGATGTGCGCGACGGCCGCGCCACCATCTGGTCCGGCTCGCAGTATCCACACGACGTGCAGCGCTCCGCGGCCAAACTGCTCGATCTCAGCCCCGACCGCGTGCGCGTGATTGCGCATGCCGGCTCCGGCTGCTATGGGCGACTCAGCACCGACGACGCCGCGCTGGACGCGGCGCTCATGTCACAGATCGTGGGCGCGCCGGTGCGGGTGCAATGGATGCGCGAAAACGAACATGGTTGGAGCCTGAAGGGCGCGCCGATGGCGCAGGATCTGCGCGCGGCGGTCGACGATCGCGGCAACGTCGTTGCGTGGGATCACGAGGCCTGGATGACGACCTGGTACGACGGCATCTACCTCGCCAGCAACCTGGTGGGCAAACCGGTGGGCGGGTTCCGTCTGGGCAAATTTAGCGGGCCGTTACTTTACGATTTTCCCAATAGCCGCCAGGTTGGGCATTACCTGGAAGAGATCGGCGCCGATGCCAACACCGCCAATGCGCGCATGGGCATCCGCACCCATCCGCTGCGCTCGCCGGCGCAATATCAGATTACCTTTGCCATGGAGTCGTTCATGGACGAGCTGGCGGCCGCCGCCGCCGCCGACCCGATCGCATTCCGGCTGCGTTATCTGAAAGACCCGCGCGCGATCGCCGCGCTTGAGCAGGTCGCGAAGGACGCCAACTGGCAGACGCGGCCCTCGCCGCAAACCGGCGGCGCGCAGCCGATCGCGACCGGCCGCGGCGTCGCTGTGTCGCTGCGCGACGGCACCTACAACGCCGAAGTGGCCGAGGTGGAAGTGAACCGCAAGACCGGCAAGGTGCGCGTCACCCGCTTCTTCGCCGTGCAAGACAACGGGCTCACGATCAACCCGCAGGCGGTGAAGGCGCAGATGGAAACCGGCATCGTGCAAACCACGAGCCGCGCGCTCCACGAAGAAGTGACTTTCGACCGCACCAACGTCACCAGCCTCGACTGGCAAAGCTACCCGATCATGCGCATCACCGAGGCGCCGGAAGTAATGACTAATATTATCGACCGGCGGGACTTGCCGGCGACCGGCGCGGGCGAGGCGGTGTGCTGTCCGGTCGCCGCGGCGATCGGCAACGCCGTATTCGACGCCATCGGCGTGCGCCTGCGCCGCCTGCCCCTGCGCCCCGAGCGCGTACAAATCGCGATGCTCGCCGCGAAAGCCTGACGCCCGCCAAACAAATAACACGGGGCGGCCGCTCCCGCAATACAACAATCGCGGGGCGTGTGTGACACCATCACTATCATTGCGCCACATAACGGGATCGATAAGAAGCGGGTGTAATGACTGACGACTACATTCTCGAAACAAAAAACCTCGTCAAAGAATTCAGGGGGTTCGTCGCAGTCGCCGGCGTCAGCCTGAAGATCAGGCGCGGCCACATCCACGCCTTAATCGGCCCCAACGGGGCCGGCAAGTCCACCTGCTTCAACCTGCTCACCCATTTCCTGACGCCGACCCGCGGCTCCATCCATTACAACGGCCGCGAGATTACCGGAGCGAGCCCGGCCAGGATCGCGTGCATGGGGCTGGTTCGGTCGTTCCAGATCTCCGCCGTGTTCCCGCACCTCACCGTCATTGAAAACGTGCGCATCGCGCTGCAGCGCAAGCGCGGTCACTCGTTCGACTTCTGGTGCTCTGAGAAAGTGCTCACCGAGCTGAACGGGCGCGCCCGCGAGCTGCTGGATGCGGTTGGACTGTCGGAGCACGAGGACACGGTTGCAGTCGAACTGCCGTATGGACGCAAGCGCGCGCTCGAGATCGCCACCACGTTCGCGCTCGAGCCGGAAATGATGCTGCTCGACGAGCCGACCGCGGGCATGGCGCATGAGGATGTGGGGCGCATCTCCATGCTGATCAAACGGGTCGCAGCCAACCGCACGGTGCTGATGGTCGAGCACAATTTGAGCGTCGTCGCCAACCTTTCCGACCATATCACCGTGCTCGCGCGGGGAGAGATCATCGCCGAGGGCGACTACGACCAGGTGTCGCGGGACCCCAATGTGATCCAGGCCTACCTGGGACAGGAACATGCCTGAAGCCGCCGCCCGCACCGCCGCCCAAGCTCTACTTTCGGTCCGCGATCTGAACGCCTGGTACGACGCATCGCACATCCTGTATGGCACGAGCTTCGAGGTCTATCGCGGGGAAGTGGTAACCCTGCTCGGGCGTAACGGCGTAGGCAAGACTACGACGCTCAAGGCTATCATGGGCATGGTGCCCCGCAGGCAGGGATCGATTCGGCTCGACGATCAGGAGGCGATCGGCTTATCGTCCAACCGCATTGCGAGACTCGGCATCGCCATCTGTCCGGAGGAGCGCGGCATCTTCGCCAGCCTCAACGTCGAGGAAAACCTGTTGCTACCGCCGGTGGTACGTCCGGGCGGGCTCGCGCTGGAGCAGATTTTCGATCTGTTCCCCAACCTGAAGGAGCGGCTGGCAAGCCAGGGCACAAAACTGTCGGGCGGCGAGCAGCAGATGCTCGCTATCGGCCGCATCCTGCGCACCGGCGCCCGGCTGCTGCTGCTGGACGAGCCGACCGAGGGCCTGGCGCCGGTGATCGTGCAGCAGATCGGCCGGACCATCGCCCGGCTTAAGTCGCAAGGATTTACCATCCTGCTAGTCGAGCAGAATTTCCGCTTCGCCGCGGTCGTTGCGGACCGCCACTATATAATGGAGAATGGCGGCCATATCGTCGACATGATTCCGAATTCCGAACTTCAGTCCAACCTGGGTAAGCTGCACAATTACCTTGGAGTGTAATCGCCAAAACCATAATTCCCCTCACATAAAATAAATAGGAGATACCATGTTTAAACAAAGCTTATTGGCCGCCGCATCGATGGCGTTGACCATCGGCGTGGCGCAGGCGCAGATCTCGGATGGCGTGGTCAAGATCGGCGTGCTCAACGATCAATCCGGCACGTATGCCGATCTGGCCGGACCGGGGTCGGTGCTCGCCGCGCGCATGGCGGTCGAGGATTTCGACGCCGCCAAGAAGGGGATGAAGGTCGAGATTCTGGCCGCCGATCATCAGAACAAGCCCGATGTGGGCTCGAACATCGTACGGCAATGGTATGACGTGGATAAGGTCGACGTGGTAGTCGACGTCCCGACCTCGTCGGTCGCGCTCGCCGTCAACGAGATCACGCGCGAGAAGAACAAGGCGCTGATCGTTTCGACCGGCGGCACCTCGGATCTGACCGGCAAGGCCTGCTCGCCAAACACGATCCATTGGACCTACGACACCTGGGCGCTGGCCAACGGCACCGGCTCCGCCGTCGTCAAGACCGGCGGGGATACCTGGTTCTTCCTCACCGCCGACTACGCCTTCGGTCATGCCCTCGAGCGCGATACCGAGGCGGCGGTAGAGAAGGCGGGCGGCAAGGTGCGAGGCCTGGTACGGCATCCGTTCCCGACCGCCGATTTCTCGTCGTTCCTGCTACAGGCGCAGACCTCGAAGGCCAAGGTCATCGGTCTTGCCAACGCCGGCGCCGACACCACCAACGCCATTAAACAGGGCGCGGAGTTCGGTATCGTCAAGGGCGGCCAGCAATTCGCCGGCCTGCTGGTGTTCATCACGGACGTGCACGCGCTCGGCCTCGACAAGGCCCAGGGCCTGATGCTCACGGAGTCGTTTTACTGGGACCTTAACGACAAAACGCGCGCCTGGTCGCAGCGATTCTTCGAGCGGCATAAGCGCATGCCGACCATGGCGCAGGCCGGCGTCTATTCCGCGGTGCTGCACTATCTGAAGGCGGTCGAGGCGTTGAAGTCGGACGAAGGACCCAAGGTCATCGCCAAGATGAAGGCGATGCCGACCGACGACCCGCTGTTCGGCAAGGGCAGCATCCGCCAGGACGGCCGCAAGATCCACCCCATGTACCTGTTCGAGGTGAAGCAGCCGTCGGAGTCGAAGGGTCCGTGGGACTACTACAAGCTGCGCGCGACCATCCCGGTCGACCAGGCGTTCCGCCCGGAGAGGGACGGCGGCTGCGCGTTGGTTAAATAAAAGCAAGCGTTCATTACGAGCCTTTCTCCTTGGCTGAGGTACGATGGTGATGTTGAGGTCATGTTTAGAAGCAAGTTGTAGGGTGGGCTGCGCCCACCGTACGCGGTTTCGGTCATCGTCCAATGGTGGGCTGCGCCCACCCTACGAGCACTGCGGCCGGAGGCCGCACCGACTTTCCCTCTCCCACCGGGCATGGGTATCTACACATCTCGAATAGATCGTCATTCCCGCGCAAGCGGGAATCCAGATACCCCGCGTCAATACTGGATTCCCGCTGGAGCCTGCCCTCGACTGCGATCGGGGGCGGGAATGACAGTTGGGTGTTGCGGTGCGATTGGGCGGTTCCTTCAGAATCATTGGGTTGATGAATTGTGTAGATACCCATGCCCACCGGGAGAGGGTGGCCCGAAGGGCCGGGTGAGGGACAGGGCGGGCAGGGGTGAAACCTCGCGTCTGAAACAATAATGGACACCCTGTTCGGCGTTCCAACCCAAGCCCTGTTCGGCCAGCTGCTGATCGGCCTAATCAACGGCTCGTTCTACGCGCTGCTCTCGCTCGGACTGGCGGTGATCTTCGGCCTGCTGAGCATCATCAATTTCACCCACGGCGCGCAGTACATGATGGGCGCCTTTTGCGCCCATTTTCTGCTCACCAAGCTCGGCATCGGCTACTGGTGGGCGCTCGCGCTCGCGCCGGTGGCGGTCGCGATCACCGGCATGATCATCGAGCGCCTGATGCTGTCGCGGTTGTATAAGCTGGATTATTTGTACGGTCTGCTGCTCACCTTCGGTTTGGCGCTGATCATCCAGGGTCTGTTCCGCAACGAGTTCGGCTCGTCCGGCCTTCCATACCCGATCCCCACTGAGCTTCAGGGGGCGCAGAACCTGGGCTTCATGTTCCTGCCCAATTACCGTGCCTGGGTGATCGTGGTCTCGCTCGTGGTGTGTCTCGGCACCTGGTTCGTGATCGAGAAGACCAAGCTAGGCTCGTACTTGCGCGCCGCGACCGAAAACCCGGCGCTGGTGCAGGCGTTCGGCATCAACGTGCCGCGCATGATCACGCTCACCTACGGTTTCGGCGTGACATTGGCGGCGTTCGCAGGCGTCATGGCCGCGCCGATCTACCAGGTAAATCCGCTGATGGGCGCCGACCTGATCATCGTCGTGTTCGCGGTGGTGGTAATCGGCGGCATGGGTTCGATCATGGGCTCGATCGTCACCGGCTTCGGCCTCGGTGTGATCGAAGGGCTGACCAAGGTCTTTTATCCCGAGGCCTCGAACACCGTGATCTTCATCATCATGGCGGTGGTGCTGATGTTCAAGCCGACCGGGCTGTTTGGACAGCGCTAGCGATGGCAAACACCGATGAGCCGGCCGCTTTTGCCGTCCGCGCCACGACGGCGGACATCAAGCCGCAGCGCATCGCCTTTGCAGCGATGGCGCTGTTCTTCATGCTGGCGCCGCTCGCCATCTACCCGGTATTCCTGATGAAGGTGATGTGTTTCGCGCTGTTCGCCTGCGCCTTCAACCTGCTCATCGGATTCGGTGGACTGCTGTCCTTCGGTCATGCCATGTTTCTCGGGACGGCCGGCTATGTCTGCGCGCATGCGGCCAAGGTCTGGGGCGTCAGCCCCGAATTGGCGATCCTGTCCGGCACCGGCGCGGCCGCCCTATTGGGAGTCTTGACCGGGTTACTCGCTATCCGCCGCCAGGGCATTTACTTCGCCATGATCACTCTGGCGCTTGCCCAAATGATTTATTTCTTCTGCGTCCAGGCCCCGTTCACCGGCGGTGAGGATGGCATCCAGGCGGTGCCGCGCGGCAGGCTGTTCGGAGTCATCGATCTTGCCGGCATGACGGCGATGTATATAGTCGTCGTTGCGGTTTTTTTCGGCGGCTTCCTGCTGGTCTACCGCATCATCCACTCGCCCTTCGGCCACGTGCTGAAGGCGATCCGCGAGCACGAGCCGCGTTCGATATCGCTCGGCTATGACGCCGACCGCTACAAGCTCCTCGCCTTCGTATTGTCCGCGACCCTCTCCGGGCTCGCGGGCGCAACCAAGGCGCTGGTGTTTCAACTTGCCTCGCTCACCGACGTGCACTGGACCACGTCGGGAGAAGTGATACTGATGACTTTGCTCGGCGGACTTGGAACGGTCTTCGGCCCGGTTGTCGGCGCGCTCATCATCGTCGGGATGGAGAACTACCTCGCGCAGCTCGGCGCCTGGGTCACGGTGGTGCAGGGAGCGATCTTTGTGGTCTGCGTGCTCGCCTTCCGGCGCGGCATTATCGGCGAGCTTGGCCGGTTTCTGAAGAAATCGTTGTAGTATAGACGTAAGGCATAACCTGAAAAACCGGAGAAACAACATGACAGACAAGCCCCTGGCGGGAAAGGCGGCGGTGGTGACCGGCGCCGCAAGCGGCGTGGGCAAGGCCATCGCCGAGCGGCTGGCCGCGGACGGCGCGCAGGTGATGGTGGCGGACATTTCCGCCGTCGGCGCGCAAGTCGCGCAGGCCGTCGGCGGCGTGTTCGCGCAGGGCGATTCCAGCAAGCGCGCGGACTGCAAGCGGCTCATTGACGAGGCGCGCGAGCGCTTCGGCACGATTCACATTCTGGTGAACAACGCCGGGTTCCAGCATGTCTCGCCGATAGAAGAGTTTCCCGAAGACATGTGGGACAAGATGCTCGCGGTAATGCTCACCGCGCCGTTTCTGCTGACCCGCTACGCCTGGCCGGCGATGAAGGCGCAGCGCTGGGGCCGCGTGATCAACATCTCCTCGATCCACGGCCTGGTTGCCTCACCCAATAAGGCCGCCTACATCTCCGCCAAGCACGGCCTGATCGGACTCACGCGCGCCGCGGCGTTGGAGGGCGGGGCGTTCGGCATCACGGTGAATGCGATCTGCCCGGCGTATGTGCGCACGCCGCTGGTGGATAGCCAGATCGCCGACCAGGCGCGCACGCGCGGCATCCCGCCCGAGGAGGTGATCGAGAAGGTCATGCTCGAGCCGGCGGCGGTGAAGCGTTTGATCGAGCCTGAGGAAGTGGCGGACTTCGCTGCCTACTTGTGCACCCCGGCCGGCGCGGTGTTCACCGGCGCCGCGCTGACGATGGATCTCGGCTGGACGGCGCGGTAGCCGTTACCCGGCACGCCCCACCCGCATAGGCAGCGGGTTTCAACAACAGTGGTTCAGTCGTGAGAAACACGGACGTATTAAATGTCTGTCATTTCGACCGGAGGGAGAAATCTTATATCTCTAGACAAGGACACGATGCCGGTTGAAAATTATCTTATGCCGCCGCAACAGCGCAGCTTGTGGTACTTCGCCGATCCCATGTGCTCATGGTGTTGGGGGTTTGCGCCGGTGATTGGCGCTATCAAAGACACCTATCGCGAGCAGTTAAAGATTGGGTTGATGTTGGGGGGTTTACGGCCGGGAACGACCGAGCCGATCACGCCGCAGTCGCGCGAGGAAATCCTGCATCACTGGCGCGAGGTGAATCGCCTGACCGGCCAGACCTTTGCCTTCGACGGCGCCATGCCCGAAGGGTTTATCTACGACACCGAACCGCCCAGCCGGGCGGTGCTCGCGGTGGAGGAGATTAATCCGGAAGCGGCCTTTGCCTACTTTAAATCCGTTCAAGCGGCGTTTTATACCCAGCAACAAGATGTGACCCAGCCCGAAATCTTATCGGCGCTCGCGGAACAATATGACATTGAGGCGTCGGAGTTTTTGCAACGGTTTCATTCCGAAGGCGTCAAGCACAAGACGCAAATGCACTTCGAACAGGCCCGGCGCGCGGGCATACGCGGTTTTCCTACCGTTGTGCTGCAAAATGAATCGGAGTATGCGCTTTTAACCAGCGGTTATCGTCCGTTCGAGGACATCAAGCCGGAGATTGACGCATGGTTGGCGGAGTAGAAGCAAAGCGATGACCATCGCCTCGGTCCAGGTTTCCCAATCCAAACATCTTTACCCGGAAAGAAACGTGGCCGGGATAAGCGATTGCAGGATCATGCCGCGCCTTGGTTATGATTTCCTATGCACGACAAAAACTATGCCATCGATCGTAAAAACCATCCCCACCCCTGACAGCCACATGGCGCTCTATAGCGCGGCGCCTGCAGGCGCCTGACCGTTCGCCGCCGTGGTCGTCATCCAGCACGCGCCCGGCCTCGACAGCTTCATGCAGGCCATGGCCGGAAAGCGCATCCGCCAGACTTCCGAAAAACATGCTAGCCTACCTGAAAAGGAGGCTGCCTTATGGCAATGATGATGGTATCTCGCACTTGGCCGACACCCATACCATGTGGAATCGGGGGAGGCCTTAGGTTGAACATACAAGGGTACAACCCATGAGGCGCCGTGCGCTGGCGGCTTTGACGCTGGTCGTTGGATTGCTGCTCGCCGGTGGCGCCGCGGCCGATGACCGCACGCTGTACTGGCGCGCCCTCGACGTCCACGCGCACCTCGATCGCGACGGCCGCCTGCACGTGCGCGAGCGCCACACCATGGTGTTCAACGGCGCGTGGAATGGCGGCGAACGGCGCTTTCGTCTCGGACACGGCCAGCATCTCAAGTTCGAGCGGCTTTCACGCATCGACCCGGTGACGGGCGCCGCGCATCCGTTGCGCTCAGGCAAGCTCTCGGCAGTCGACCAGTACCAGTGGGCCACCACTAACACGCTGCGCTGGCGCAGCCGTTTGCCTTCCGATCCGCCATTTCAGAAAACCGAACGGGTTTATGAGATCGAGTATGTGCTGTCCAACATCCTTGTGCCCAGGGATAGCACTTACATACTGGATCACGATTTCGCATTTCCCGACCGGCAATGGCCCATCCGCCGCTTCAGCCTCGACTTAAAGTGGGATCCGGCCTGGCAGGTTGGGCGCGCGTTCTCCGGGGAACTGGTGCGCGAGAATCTCCGGCCAGGCGAAAGCGTGGTGCTCACGCTGCCATTCCGTTATGCCGCCGCCGGTGCGCCCGCCGGGGTTAAGCTGCCGGCCGCTCCCGTCTGGCGCAATTTCTTGATCATCGCTTTTCTCGGCTTCGTTGCCTGGCGCGCCGCACTGTTCTATCGGCATGAAAAGCGCCTCGGGCGTTATGCCCCATTAGTGCCGTTATCGCAGATCGATGACGCCTGGCTGGAGCAGAATGTCTTCACGCTGCCGCCCGAGACGGTCGGCGCCACCTGGGACAAGACCACGGCCGCCGCCGAGGTCGCGGCGGTGCTTGCGCGCATGACCGCAGAGGGAAAACTCAAGAGCGAAGTGCAAAGCGCGCGGGTCTGGTTGTGGCGGCGGGACGTTCTGCATCTCAAACTCCTGCGCGCTCGCAATGAGCTGGGCGGTTACGAGCGCAAACTCGTCGACGCCTTGTTCTTCGAAGGCGACGCGACCGATACCGCCCGGATTCGCGAGCATTATCGCAAAAG
>WNFG01002524.1_pt1 | contig 15701 bp, 19 predicted proteins | sample 5400431 | NCBI WGS metagenome assembly WNFG01 (sample SAMN13153346, study PRJNA577476) | soil metagenome | isolation source: 120 cm saprolite under Douglas fir tree site 2 hole 3 replicate 2 | place: USA:California | collected 2015-04-18 | reverse complement strand
GAGTTGGTCGTGAAGCGACGACGGACCCTCTAGTGTCCTGTCCCATAAATAACTTGCTCGCAGCGCCGTGCAAAAATTTCCGCTTGACTCATCGTTCGAAAGGGCGAATGCAGCAGCGCCGCCCCGCACGGTCGCCGGGGACGAATCCTGACGGCCTTGACCCGAATCCTTATCAACCGCTGAGTTCGGCCAGATCTACAGAAGTCCAGCGACGTTCACGGTCGAACTCGAGAGGAGGCGCCGGCAGGCTGAGGCCAGCCGGCGCCGGGTGCTTAGTCGCGACTGTGATCGAAGTCGAAGAGATCGAACAGGTCGCCTATCGCCGGCATATTGCGCGGCACGTAGTCGTTGTCGCCATCCTGTGACTGACGTGGCCTCCCCGTGAGAAGGGCGACACGGCAATCATCGGAATGCGCGGACCTGTGCCGAAGAAATCGACCGGCTGGATGAATCCCGAATCGTAGTAGCCGCCGCCCTCGTCCACGGTGACGAAAATCGCGGTCTCGGCCCATTGCTCCGGATTGCTCTTGGCGAGGTCGACGATGTTCTTCACGAAGGCCTCGAACAGAGTCCACTTCGAGGAGTCCGGGTGCCCGTCCATGGTGCCGTCAGGCTTCACATAGGACACGGCCGGCAGCGTGCCGTTCGCAATATCCGTGAACAGATCGGTGACGTCCCTCATGTGATCGGCGACCACCGTGGGATAGTTCGACTCGTATTCAAACGGGTTGCAGATGTTGCAATAGCTGCCGTTGAGCGGACTGGCCGTGCCGTCGGCATTGAACCCGCCGCCATAATACTTCCAAGGAATATTGTGCGCGCTGAGGACATCGCCGATGCTCCGCTGCATCGTCGGCGGGACGACGAGCCCGCTCTGCACCACGCCCTTCGGCGTGAAGGCCGGGTTCACGTTGACCGCCTGCCAATATTCTCCCGCGCCGCACTTGGTCTGCACGGGGTAGGGCAGCGCCTTCAGGTAGTTCGTGATCGCGCCGATTCCGGGTTGAGCCTCGTCGGAACAATTGAACCACTGCGCACGGTGAGTATACAGATTGAGGGTCCCCGTCTGCGGGTCGGGGTTATAGATATGGGCCGCGGCGGGGGTCGCGGGATTTCCATTCCCGTCGCTGAAGAACACCTGGTCGGCGAAGCCGAGCGGCTGGCTGTCCGGGCCCGTGCCGCCCAATACCGGCTGGTGATAGTTGTCGCTCATCGTGTACTCGTCGGCGAGGGACTTCATGAGCGGCGCATCGCCCTGCTGCATATTGAAGAACGCCATGGTCTGGCCGGTGTCGTGCGGCGTGCCCGTCGGCGGCGTGCTGTAGGTCGTAGTCACTGCAGATTGGAGGTCGTGCAGACAGCCGGTCGGGTTCTCCTTGGAAACATGTTCCTTGTCGATGGCGCAATCCATTTGCTGCACCATCTGGAAGTACTGATGGATGGTGTCGCCGGTGAAGGCATCGAAGGGCATCTTCGGTCCGGTCATCTGGAACGGTCCGGGTAGCAGATTATTGACATTCGCGATGCGCGTATCCGGACCCAGTGTGAAGGAAAGCCCGGTGCCGCCCGTGCCGAAGAGAAATTGCTCTTGAGCCGGCAAACCGGGGTCGCCGCCCGGAAGGCTCAGAATGCCTACATAGGGAGAGACCGCTCCAACGCCGTCGACGTCGGGTGCAGGCAGCGTGGTGTACAGCGTCTTGTTCTTGAGATCCGCACTGCTGAAGAACTTGCCGCCATTGGGCGCGGAGGTGATCTGGAACTGGTGCGCTTTGGCGAAATTCGGGCCGGGTGAACCGTCTGCGTTAATGATTTTCTCGGACAGGAGGTTGCGTACTCCGTCCTCTTTGTTCTTCGGCGTATAGGTCGCGAACAGGTGATCGAAGCTGCGGTTTTCTCCGACGATGATGATGACGTGCTTGATCGGTGTCGCGGTTCTGATTTCGTGGACTGACGTGTCGGCCGTGGCGGGCACGGATGCCGCTAAACCAACGGCCGACAAGATGGTGGCGGAAACGCTCGCGCCAATTTTTGTCCGACAACTTTTCGTGACGTGTGGAAACATTTTTTCCCTCCAAGTGTGATGTGCCGGAGGGAAGCTAGGCGTGCACCGTGACAAGCGCGTTTCAGTGTTCCTTCATTTTTTTCACCGTGTCCGGTGCGTGAACATCTGCGGCGGCGAGATGCTCACTAACGAGGTAACGCGTCGCTTGTGCAAGCCGAACCCAGCGCGAGCTGCGATCAGTTCCGATATGCGCGCGTGATTGTAATTTATTCAATGCGGCTGTCTTTTCCATGACCGTCAGACCATCGACTTCGGCGTTTAGTAACAGAGGAGATCGCATCTCTGCGTCGTCTTGCCGATGGCGTGCAGCAGCGGTTCTCCGTGAATTGACGCGTTTGATTGGCGCCGGCTTTTATCGCAGAGTGATAGGTATGAATCGACTTCTAGTGGCTCTCGGGGCAGTTTTAGTCGTTGCAGGACTATTCTGGCCGTGGCTCAAAAAGATGCATTTGTTTCATCTACCCGGCGACATCGTCATTGATCGGCCGGGATTCAAGTTCTTTTTTCCGATCACGACCATGCTGATCGTGAGCGTTGTTCTTTCGATTGTTGCCTGGTTGATGCGGCGGTAGAGCGATCAATGCTTGTCGGGGGCCTGGCGTAAGTCATTGAGCCCATTGGTTCGTCCAACCCTACAATATTCCCGATCCTGAAACGTCATCACCTGTATGAGGCAGCAGCCGCAAGATGCGAAGACCTATGGTTATGAGCGAAGGGACCTATTCGAGAAGGATAGGGGTCGGCTGACTTTCGACATGAAATAGTCAGCTTTATCCGTGTCAAATGGAATCGCCACCACCCCGCTCATGATTGAGAGAAACAGCGAGATCACCGCCGCCGTGGTGCGCGAGCGCTCGAGGCTTGGGTCTTTCATCCGACGCCGGGTTCGGGACCCGAGCGATGCCGAGGACCTATTGCAGGACGTGTTGCAGGAGTTTGTCGAGGCTTATCGCCTTCCCGAGCCGATCGAGCAAGTCAGCGCTTGGCTGTTCCGTGTCGCACGCAATCGCATCGTCGACCGATTTCGCAAAAAGAGAGATCGGTTGACAATTGAAATGATCGAGGAGTCGGAGGAGGGGGCGAGCGAGTACCAGCTCGATCTCGCGCTGCCGGCGCTCGACGCAGGTCCTGAGGCGGTGTACGCGAGATCGGTACTCCTGGAGACGTTGCAGCAAGCGCTTGACGAACTGCCGACCGATCAGCGCGAGGTCTTTGTCGCGCATGAGCTCGAGGGCCGCCGCTTCAAGGACATGGCGTTGCGGGCCGGCGTGGGAATCAACACGTTGCTGGCCCGAAAGCGCTACGCGGTCTTGTATCTGCGCAGGCGCTTGCAAACGATATACGACGAATTGGATCTTTGAAGGAGAAAAGACAGATGAGGTACGGAGCGAGGTATTGGGGTAAGCCGCTCTTGATGGTGCTGGCGGCGGCCTTTCTGGGTTTGATGGTCATGCTGCTTTGGAACGCGGTCATGCCGGCCGCTTTCGTCGGCAGCCGCTCGATGGATTATCCGCATGCGTTGGGGCTGCTGGTTCTGAGCCGCATCTTGTTTGGCGGTTTCCGGGGACGCGGCGGCTGGCATCAACGGCGCCACTGGCGCAGATGGGAAGCGATGACGCCCGAAGAGCGCGAGCAATTCAAGCAAAACACGGGATTCGGGAGTTGCAACCACAGGGGCGAGCGCACATGAGTAGCCCGTCCCCATCCAACTGCACGCTGGAGTCGGGAACGGTCCTGCCCCTAGTCAATCTTAAGCGATGCGAAGGCAAGGGCGATTGCGAGCGGGTCTACCCCGAGGCCCCTCACTGATATGCTTCGGCCGAGGCCCGCGATGCTCGGAATCCACCCCAGGTACAACCCAACTCTTCAGGACGATATGTGATGGCGACAATTTCCAGTGAAGCTGCAAAAAAGCTTCCCGGCATCTTCTCGCGTTATCAGAAGTTCATCGTGGCCGTACTGGCCTTCTTGCAGTTCACGATCGTACTCGATTTCATGCTGATGGCGCCTTTGGGCGCATTGGTCATACCACAATTGCAAATCACCCCGTCCCAGTTCGGACTGGTCGTTTCCGCTTACGCCTTCAGCGCCGGTCTGTCCGGATTTCTCACGGCAGGCTTTGCCGACCGCTTCGATCGAAAGAAACTGCTGCTGCTTTTTTACTCGGGCTTCGTGGCGGGAACTTTGCTTTGCGGGCTGGCCTCGAGCTATTACTTGCTGCTGCTCGCCAGGATGGTCACGGGTCTGTTTGCGGGCGTCGTTGGGTCAGTCTCTTTGGCGATCGTTACGGATGTCTTTGCGCTGGAGATGCGCGGTCGCGTGATGGGAGTGATTCAGACGGCATTCGCCGCCAGCAGCGTGTTGGGTATGCCTCTAGCCTTGTTGTTGTCCACCCGCTGGGGATGGAACACACCCTTCTTCATGATCGTCGCCGTTGGCGCCTTGGTCGGTGGATTGATTCGGTTTTTCATGCGTCCGGTCGATGAGCACTTGAAGCATCATCCCGACCGCAGCCCCCTGCATCACCTGGTCCAGACCATGTCGAACCGCCTTTATCTGCAGGGATTTGCCACGACAGGATTACTCAGCGTCGGCGGTTTCATGCTGATGCCCTTCATGAGCGTATTCATGGTGCACAACGTCGGGTTGCCGATCGAAAAGCTGCCGCTGGTGTACGTGATCACGGGCGCGTTCTCCATCGTATCCGGGCCGCTCATAGGACGCGCCAGCGATGCTTTGGGTAAGTTCAAGGTGTTCGCCTTCGGGTGCGCGGTGACCAGCGTGATGGTGGTGATCTACACACATCTGCGCGTCAGTCCCTTGTGGGTGCTCACCGCGGTCATCGTGGGGCTGCAGATCGGAATATTTTCGCGCATGATTTCGGCTTCCGCACTCATGTCTGCCTTGCCGAAGCCGTCCGATCGGGGCGCATACATGTCCATCAGTTCTTCGTTGCAGCAAGTATCCGGCGGCGTCGCCGCCGTGGTCGCCGGCCTGATCGTCGTTCAGGCCCCAGGGGGCTATGTGTTGCATTTCGATACTCTGGGCTACGTTCTGGTTTGCACGACGTTGGTTTCCCTCACCTTCATGTATGTCATTGATCGCACGATCAGATTCGCCAACAAGTGACGTCAGACCCAACGCGTCACCCAGGAGGCGACGCCTTGAATGGTCCGGAAGTCGTCCAGGCTGCGAGACGGGATATGGGGATAAGCGCTTGCGCACATGTTGCTCAGGGCCGCGCCGGGACCGAGCTCGAGAAAGGCGCTTGCCCCCGCTTCAAGACAACTCTCCAGGCAATCGGCCCATTCCACAGTATGGGAGATCTGCTCGGCCAGTTTGCTTTTGCCGGCCGCCGTGTCCAGCACGGCCGTCCCATCAATGCCGCTCAACAATCGTACACGACTGCTTGTTTTACCTTTGGTCGGCGTTTTTTCCAGCGCAGCCTGAAATGCTGAGCTTGCGGCAGCGAACCGCACGGTGTGGGAGGCAACATTGACCGCAATGCGTGTCACGCGTGCGGCACCCATTTCCATCGCATCGGCTGCAAGGGTGTCCAGCGCCTCGCCTGATCCGCCAAGCACAAAGGAATCATTCGGATTGACGATAGCAACGGCAGTCGCATAGCGCCTGCACAGATTGTCGACAGAGGTGCGGCTCAAGCCGCGTACGAATAGCAGTCCATCCCCGGGTGCACTGGCTGCATCCATCAGTTCCGCTCTCAGCGCCACGAGATCGAGCGTCGTCGCACTGTCGAATAACTCCGCAACACCCCAGGCCGATATCTCGCCCACGCTGTAGCCGGCCAAGAGAATCTGTTTTGGCCACACGTGGCGCAGCGCCGCCGCTGCGCTCAGTGCTTGAGACACGCAGAGAATTTGAGCAACGCGATTCCCATGCAGAACCGACGCCTGGTCAGTCCGAACCAGTTCACGCGGGTCGCGTCCGCCAAGCAGCTTCGTGGCGTGTGCAAACGCCGACGCCGCCGCCTCGGCATTACCGGTGAGGGAGAACATCTGGGGATGCTGCAGACCCTGTCCTGAACACAAGACGGCCAATGTCACCCGCGGCTACTCACTGGGGAAACAGCACGACGATCGCGATCGCCAACGTGACGACGCTGGCTGCCGTGCTCGCGATGACGATTGACCCTGCTTCTGCGGAGACGACTTCATAGTTCACCCCGAACAGAATTCCAAAAAAGCCCGACGGCAAGGCCGCAAGAAGAATCGCCGGCCTGGCGATGTTCAAGGGAACTGCAAAGACGTACACGATAGCGGCCACAAACAAGGGTTGAATGACGTTGGCGACGGTCGTGGCGACGACGACTTTCCGATCCAAGCGAAAGGGCTGGGCAGACAAAATAAGTCCTGTGAGAAAGAGCGCGACGCCTCCCGCTGTCTGCCCGATGAGTCGAAAGGAGGCGCGAACCACGTCGCCGGGTTCCAATCCCGATATCGACAGTATCAGTCCGGCTATGGGGGCGAGCACGATTGGCTTCCCTAAGGCGCGCCGAAGGACGCGCCACAGACGAGCGCCCGTACTCTCCGCGCTCGCTTGTCGGTTTGCGGCAGATAGCTCGAGAAGCACCAGAGTAATCGGCGACGGCAAAATGGAACCCGCGGCGATGGCGACGGCCACGTGCACCGCTTCCTTGGGGCCGAGTATCGCGACCAAGAGGGGCAATCCTACGGCAGCGTAATTCGGCAACGATACGCTGAGCGCTTCCACCGCCGCTTCACCGCGGGGTAATCTAAGTATCTGGTTGCGACAATAAAACCAAAGTAGATATGGAATCAGCATCGCGACGCATAGAATGGCGAGGAACGGTCCCTGTTCCATCATCTCGCCGCGGGGGGTGGACGCGGTCGCCATAAATAAGGCAGCCGGCAATGAGAATTCCATGACCAGCGAGTTGAGTCCTGCCACATGACGATTGTCGATTCTATGAAATCGTCCCGCGACGTAGCCCAATACCATGACCGAGAAGATGGGCGCGAGCGCGAGAAGGATGACGTGCGACATCAGCATCGGTCCGACTCGAGCGCTTGCACGAAAAGGCTCATGGCCAGAAGATCAGCCGAGCCCCCGGGGCTGAGCCGGCGCTGGACGAATGCCTCATGCACGGTGCGAGCACGGACGCGCCAGTCGGGTTGGCTCACGCCGCCCCGATCAAGAAAGGATCGGGCAGCGCTTTGTGCGAAGCAAAGACCCGTGGTTCCACCCCGGTGCAGCAAATTAGTGTCCTCAATGGCGGCGATCAAGGAAAAGCAGGCCTGGACTCGAACTGCCTCTGCGTTCGCGGGGGCCATGTGGGCCGCCATTTTGAGAGCAGGTAGACCAATGTTGTAGACACTCGGGAAGCCTTCCGCTGCCTCGCGCCGCGCACCGGCGGCGCCATAGCGGCGGCGTGCCTCGAGACCATGACTTCGCAGCGTGACCGGCCCGCTCAAGATTTCCTTTCCCCACCGTCGCGCCACGACCGACCCGAGCAGTGCAGCGGTCTCGACGGCGCCGCTCCATCGCGCGCCGGCTGCGGCACAGAGCAGACCCAACCCGAAGATTGCGCCTCGATGAGTATTGACCCCTCCCGTAGCCTCCAGCATCGCCGCTTCGGCTTCGATGCCGATCACTCGCAGGCGGCCCATGCCGCAGTCCTGTGCGCCGGCTTCAGTCAGGGCACACAGATGGGGTCCGAGCGCCGTTGCGGCGCGGCGCAATGTGCCGGCATCCATATCCGTGTGACTCCCAGCATCGACGTGGCTGACCAACCCTGGTTTTGGGTAGGTCTCCAGCTCCAGCAGCAGACAATCGACGGCGTGAGCAGCGATTCCCTGGGCGTATGGCTTGACGCTCGCGAGCGATTTAGGCAGCAACACGGGCGGTCGATGCGGGGCGCGAACCAAAGCATGGGTCACGATTGAATACTCCCGCCAATGAACTCGGCAGAATTCAACAAAATTGGTCTTCCGACGGTTTTGGCCAGCACTTCGCGAGCACCCGAGTGCAGTTCGCGCCAATGGACGCCTGCGCCATCGCCACGCACGATTTCACCGTCCAATCGCATCGGCGCGGCACTGTCGATTGATCCAAGTTCAGTCATCAGTTCTGCGAAGTCGCCTGGACGAGGCAAGGACAGGATGAAATCAAGGTCCGATCGGGCAGTGAGGTAGTTCAATCCCGTCAGCAGACACCACGCGAGACTGCCGAACACTCGCGCTTGCACACCCAATCGCGTGGCCAATTGGTCCAATGTGCGTAAGGTCGGTTTCCAGGCAGCCGGCGCGACGCGGAACGCAGTGCTCAGCAGAGGAGGGCGCGCAATGGACCTGATGCCGGCGGGATCCATGAGCAAACCAATCCGGCGCTTGCCCGCCGAAGGGGGCAGGGGCAGTCCGAGCGGCACTCCGTCGCCCTCATCGGCCGCCAAGCGCCTTGCGATGAGCGGCCAACCCCGGTTGATCCACCCGTCCACCAAGGGGTCGTCGGCTAATTCGTCGCGTGTCTCGAGAAACGAGCGCCACGCCGTCGGGCTCACGAAGACAAGATCGTGGCGTCGCAGACTCTCGCTACTGCGCCTGGAGTGCGAGCTCATGAACGCGCTCCTGAATGTCAGCAGCTTTCGGACGACCGTCTCGCTCCTTGCCGAGTGCAGCGCGCTGATCGTGGTGCGCGCGGCGCTCGTCCAATAGTCCTTGCAGTTGTTGGGCAAGCGGGCGCTTCTCGTCCCACGTGGCGAACACCGCCCCGGTCTGCGCTAGGTTCTCGAGCCCCGGCGCGAAAATCGGGGTGGACTTCGCCTTTTCCTGGAGCGTCTCGATCGACAGTTTGGTCACTCGCGCCATCGAGGGCAGATCCATGACTTCCGGCTGCGCACCGGGGAGCGCCACCAAAGTCCGGGCGGCGAGCGCGGTGGCAATGAAAGCGCCGGCAGCGGTGTGGCCGAACAGCAACCCGACAGTCGCATGGCCTTGCAGATCAGCATGAATCACCGCCTTGGCGAGGTGTGCGAGGTACTCATTGAGTCCCAATAACTCTTCTCGCTTACTCATTCTCTGACTGTCGCTGTCGACCAATATCAGAATGGGATCGCTGCCCCCCTGCGCAATGACGTCGAGCACCCAATCGGAGAGTTGCAGAGCCTCGTCCACACCGATGGGCGTCCGATCCACGACGCCGAGCACCTGGATTCGGCCTCCGCCTGCGAGGGCTCCCGACCCTCGGACCAAACCGTGATCCTTCCCGACGTCATGCCCGTGCGGAAAGAGGGAGGAGAGAATTTCATCGAGCGTCATAGCGCGGCTCCCGAATCGTGTTGGCTAGTGCAATGAAATCATCGGTCGCCATACCAGGTATCGCCTCAGCGTCTCCAATCCCCGCCGCTCGCCATATGTCTATGGCGTCGGTACATAAGCCGAATTGTTGCAGTCGCTGGCTCAAGCGTAGTTGCTCCGATTCCAATACGTCGGTGTCGAACCGTGACGAGCGGCGAATCAAGTGCAGCGCCGCGAGGCGGAAGCTCTCTATGGTGTCGTCCACGAACATGTCCGCGACGCCCAAGAGTCGCCGGTGCTTGCCCCCCATCGTGCGCCAGACCAGGGCGCGGTCCTTCGAGTCGAATTCCTCCACGCCGCGGTTCGTCTCGATCACTTCAGGACCTGAAACACTGATGCGGCCCTGTTCAGAGACAGCAAGCGCCGAGCAGCAGCCGGCAATCAGTCCGCCACCCCCATAGCATCCAGCGCGGCCGCCAATGAGCCCCACCACTTTGGCTCCGGCCGTTCGCGCTTCGATCAAGGCGCGCATGATTTCGGCGATCGCCAGCTCGCCCGCGTTGGCCTCTTGAAGCCTCACGCCGCCGGTATCAAGTAAGATGACCAGGGGGATCGACTGGGCGTCGCGGACGGCGCGGAGCAGTCCCGTGAGTTTTGCACCGTGAACTTCGCCAAACGCTCCACCCATGAAGCGTCCTTCCTGGGCGGCGACAAAGACTTTCCGGCCTTCCAATAGACCTCGCCCCACAATCATGCCGTCGTCAAATTGCTCCGGGAGATTGAAGGTGCGCAGGTGCGGGCTGATCTCGCGCTTCTCGGGGCCGATGAACTCCTGGAAGCTGTGAACATCGAGGAACAGACGAACTCGTTCCCGCGCGGACGCCTCGTACCAGCTGACGGCTTTTCTCTGGTCACCGGCATCCCGCTTCGCAATAGGCGCCGTGCTCATGGTTCCAGTTCCTCTATCAATCGGACGGCTTGCGCAAGACGCAGCGCCACGGTGTCTGGGCGGGCGCCGCCGTCATTCACGGACAGTCTCAGGCCCCCGGGGGATCGCAGCTCGACGAAATCGGCGACAACCCGCTCCCACACAGCACCGAACCCTTCGGCCGCGGTTTTAATGTCCAGCTCGCAGTGGGTATCCGGCAAGACCCGTTCCACGAGAACTTCTAAATTGCCGGAGGCGACGACGCCAACGATCGCCATGCGCTTGGAGCCGGCGGCGCGCTGAGGTACTTTGTGGTGATAGCTCAAGGTTTCCATTGATGTTTCCTTCACCAATTGCGGAATCGACTGGGGGGCTCGTACAGCCCTCCGGACCATCGGACGAGATCCTTGATGGAACGCGCGGCGAGCAGGCTCCGATCCGCATCCAAGGGATTGATTCCGAGATCCTCTGGACGCCGAATGACGCCGCGCTCGCGCAGCGTCTGGACCATCTTTTTATCGCGACCGCGACCGACATCGGTGTAGCCCGCGATTCCTCGGATCGCCTGCTCCCGCTCGTCTTTGTCGCGACAGAGCAGGAGATTGGCGATGCCCTCTTCGGTCACGATGTGTGTCACATCGTCCGCATAGACCATCACCGGCGCAAGGTCGAGGCCGATTTTCTCCGCCAAGTTGATGGCATCCAGTTTCTCGACGAAGAGCGGTGCGTGTGAGTCACCAAAGGTTTCCCCGATCTGCACGACCAATTTGCGGCCGCGCCGCAGGGGAGCTGGTGTGCCGGGATCCGCTTCCTCGCCCGCTCGTAGCCAGGGGTCGCTCGAATGGCGACGGCCTCGCGCGTCGGAGCCCATGTTGGGCGCACCCCCGAAGCCGGCGATGCGCGATGCAGTAACCGTGGACGAGTGACCTTGAAGATCAATCTGCAGGGTGGAGCCGATGAACATGTCGCAGGCGTAGAGGCCGGCCGTCTGGCACAGCGCTCGATTGGATCGCAGCGACCCGTCGGACCCGGTGAAATAGACGTCCGGCCGGGCGCGGATGTAATTATCCATACCCACTTCCGACCCGAAGCTATGAATTTGCTCGACCCAGCCGGACTCGATCGCCGGAATCAGGGTCGGATGGGGATTCACTGCCCAATGGCTCGCCACTTTGCCTTTGAGTCCCAGGCGTTCGCCGTACGTCGGCAGCAGTAGCTCGATCGCTGCGGTACTAAAGCCAATCCCATGGTTCAGCCGCTTGACCTGGTAGGGCGCATAGATTCCTGCAATCGCCAACATCGCCATGAGGATCTGAGACTCGGTGATGGCGGCGGGGTCGCGGGTGAAGAGCGGTTCGACACAGAAGGGCTTGTCGGACTTGACGATGAAATGCACGCAGTCGCCCGGAATGTCGACGCGCGGCACGTGTTCGACGATTTCGTTCACCTGCGCAATGACTACGCCATCCTTGAACGCCGTGGCTTCGACCACGGTGGGGGTGTCTTCCGTGTTGGGGCCAGTGTACAGATTGCCCTCGCGATCCGCGCTCACTGCGGCAATTAACGCGACGTTCGGCGTCAAATCGATAAAGTAACGCGCAAACAACTCGAGATAGGTGTGGACGGCACCTAGTTCGATCTTGCCGCCGAACAGCATGGTGGCGATCCGTGACGCTTGCGGGCCGGAGTAAGCGTAGTCAAGCCGCTTCGCGACTCCACTCTCGAATAGGTCCAGATGTTCAGGGAGCACTACGCCAGACTGCACCATGTGTAGGCTGTGGACTCTATGGACATCCACCGCCGCGAGACATCGTGCCAGGAAATCTGCCTGCTTCTGATTATCCCCTTCGAGACAGACCCGGTCGCCCGGCCGGATGATGGCCTCCAGCAGGGCGACGGCGTCGCGCGCTTTCACCAACTTGTGTTTCGCTAAGGCTCTTCCGGCGTCAATTCGCGCGTCACGCGCATCGCGCGCTTCTCGCCAGGTCCTCATGTTGCGCTCAGTCTTGCGCATGCTGCGCCGCCTGCTCAATCAGCGCGGCCACGTCCTTAGGATGTGACTCGTAGACCGAATGGCTCGCGCCGGCGATTTCGACCGTGTGGCTGTGGGCGCGCTTTGCATACATCCGTTCAAGATCTGGATTGATAATCCGGTCGGCTTTGGCGACCATGTACCAACTTGGCTTGGTCTTCCAAGCGGGAATGCCGGCGGGTGTCCCAAACACGGATGCTGCCGTCAGCTCCTCTGCCTGGGCCTCGAACTTCGCCTGTTCCTCAGGTAGATCCGCCGCAAAGTCGGCTGGGTAAAAAGCGGGATCGAGGTAGAGAAAATCATCCGTCGTTCTCTTTACGGCCTTAGTGGCGTTCGGAAATTTCTTTCCGTTGGCTACTTCGGTCTCACCTTCGTCCAGCGCATGCGCTGCGATATAAACTAAACCCACCACCTTGGGGTCGTTGCCGACATCCGTGATAATCGCGCCACCGTAGCTGTGACCAACGAGAATCGTCGGGCCTTCCTGCATCGCAAGCACCCTTTTCACCGCCGTAAGGTCGTCGTTGAAGGAGGTCAACGGATGTTCCGCCACCGACACGTGGTACCCGTCTTTTACGAGAATTTCAAACACCGGTTTCCACCCCGACCCGTTGACCCATGCTCCATGGACCAGCACGATGTTCTTTACAGGCCTACTCTCGGTCGCAGCGAAACTCATGCAGGACCACGTTGCCCCCGCGGCGATGAGGCTGAGTACAAACGCCGGCTTCAAATATTTCATCGATTACCACTCCTATACAAAATGGATGAACGAAAACATAACTTCGCTGACGATTCGATTACACGCTCGCGTCAAACATTTGTGAAATTGTTTGTTTTATATCCTGTGATAAGAGATTCAAATACAATGGATCAATGGAGCGGTGCGTGCACCTGATTGCTCCGCGGGTTAAGGGCCGCACGTCGACCTCTCATTAGAAAGACCGACGCGCGGTACAAGTGAGGTGAAATGCCCGAGGTCATTATTTGGAAATACCGGACAAGTCGATGACTTGCTTAACTCCCGTGACGTCCATTGCGAGTGCCTCAGCACTTCTCTGCATTAGACCGGTCGCGAAGATGCCGTCGAGGTACACCACACCGTGTCGAGTTGAAACGCTGTATTGGACTCCCAGATCTGGATGATTGGCTAATACCATTCGAACACGACTGGTAGTCTCCTTGTCGCTAACAGACGACGCGACCGACGGCGAGGTCTCGGTCGAAGCGAAACTCACGCAGGACCACGTTGCCCCCGCGGCGATGAGGCTGAGTACAAACGCTGGCTTGAAATATTTCATTGATTAGCACTCCTATACAAAATGGATGAACAAAAACATAACTTCGCTGACGATTCGATTACACGCTCGCGTCAAACATTTGTGAAATTGTTTGTTTTATATCCTGTGATTAGAGATTCAAATACAATGGATCAATGGAACTTCGTCAGATTCGATCCTTTCTCTCCATCGCAGAGACACTGCACTTCGGTCGAACCGCGGAATTGGTTCATCTCAGCCAACCTGCCTTGAGCCTTCAGATACGAGCCCTTGAGGAGGAGATCGGCGTGCGGCTCTTCGAGCGGAACCGGCGCAAGACGACGCTCACCGCGGCTGGCGTCGCCTTTCGCGAGGCCGCTGGAGCGGCGGTCTTGCAGTTGGACCAAGCAATTCGCAGGGCCACATTGGCCGCCGATGGCAAACTGGGGCTATTGTCAATCGGCTTCATTTCAACGGCCGGCAGCGAACTAGTACCCAATATCATTCGTTTGTTTAGAGAGCTGAATCCCGATGTACAGTTCTCTTTGCGCAATATCCTCACCGCGGATCAAATTCGAATGCTTGAAGCCGGGTCGCTTGATATTGGCTTTCTGCGTCTGCCGATCGGTGGGCATTCGCAACTAGAGGTCGTCACGGTGCATCGCGAATCATTTGTTCTTGTGGTGCCCTCCCGCCATAAGCTCGCGAAACGAAAGCGCGTACGTTTGAGCGAAGTGGCGAGCGAGGACTTCGTGATGTATGAACGAACCCATGCCCCCGGATTCCACGACCTGGTCTTCGGTATGCTTCGCAATGCCGGAATTGTCCCCCATGTCAGTCAGACTGCGGGGGAAATGCCCACGCTGATCTCGCTGGTGGACGCGGGAATGGGTCTTTCCATTCTCCCGGCTTCGGCGGTCAGACATAGCGTTGCGTCCGTAGTCGCCTGCGAGATTGCGGATGCGATACCGATGTCCGAAATTGGTATCGCAGTAAGCAAAGACAATCGAACGGCCGTCGTAGATACCTTCAGATCTTTCGCCCTGAACAAGTTAGTTCGGCGCAAATGATTCTTGTGTGTAAACGGTCGTCTTGACGACGATGATTGCTTCCAACCCGGCATGGCACCGTGTCGGTCAGCACGGCGTCAGGATCGGGGAGGGTGGTCTCGACGACTTTAGCTCCTGAGTTCGGTCTTGCTACGCGAACCATGGTGAAGCATTCGGTTAGAGCTGTGGGTTCGTCGGAAACCCTGTATTGCGAAATGGACTCCTCAGAACCGCTGTAATTGTGGGACGTACCGTCAGCCCGAAACTCCCAGGTTTCGATGCAATTTGCCTCCGGCACGTAAAGCCGCCACGTTCCGATGATCAGATGCAGCGGCCTCGGCGGACTTGCAGAGCACACCGTCACCGCAAATATTAGGATTCCGATGGCGAGACTGCGACACACTTGCATATTCCACGCTCCGCACAAAGAGATCGAACTCAACCCGGTTGAGCACTAAGCTAATGTGACAGGGTGGCTCGGCGGTGACAGAATTGTGATGAACTGTGTGTCGGTACCACGGATAGTTGGTGATTGGCCTCGAACACAATCAACGGATTAGCGCGCCGCGCTCTAATCTCTTAGGCGCGTGATAGATAGTTTGAAATAATCTCGCTCTATTAGATAGTTACGGAGCATTACTCGACGTAGTCGAGTACGTGCTACAAATCTGACCTGTCATTGCGCGAGCCGTGGGTGGAAATCCTTTGTCCTCCGTTTAGGTAGTATCCGGGCAAGTCGCGAAGCGGCGGTCGCATCGCCAAGCCACAGATAAATGGCATCGCCCGCGACATCGTCGACGTTATATTCGAAGCGAACCAGGCGATCGTGTGATTCCACGTTGGCTTAGGAAGAATTCGGAAGCGCAGTTTCCGAGTCGCCTTCGTTCCTATCGAGATCGAGTCGATCGCGGGGAAATGCGCATCTGGCTTGACGTTATCCATTGTCTCTCGCTCCGTGAGGCCTGATTAGAATGCGCCACGATGAATTAGCCGGCAACCGGGGAGGGCCGCCACTCGCTACACAGACAGCATCTCGTGGACGGCGTTCATCTTCCGGATTTGGGGACGAACGTCATCGTCCACTCCACGACGTCACG
>WNFG01002510.1_pt1 | contig 15701 bp, 20 predicted proteins | sample 5400431 | NCBI WGS metagenome assembly WNFG01 (sample SAMN13153346, study PRJNA577476) | soil metagenome | isolation source: 120 cm saprolite under Douglas fir tree site 2 hole 3 replicate 2 | place: USA:California | collected 2015-04-18 | reverse complement strand
ACCGCGCCGGCGATCATGGGCTGCACCGTTGTGTGGAAGCCGGCCGCGACGGCGATCTACTCCAACTACTATGTGTTGAAGGTGCTCGAGGCGGCGGGTCTGCCGCCCGGTGTAGTGAACTTCGTTCCTGGCCCCTCCGCGGAGATCAGCCAGCGCCTCCTGGCCGACCGCCACTTCGGCGGCATTCACTTCACCGGCTCGACGGATGTGTTCCAGTCTCTTTGGAAGCAGGTAGCCCAGAACCTCACGACATACGCCGACTACCCGCGCTTGGTGGGGGAGACGGGGGGCAAGGACTTCGTCGTCGCCCACGCGAGCGCCGACGTGGACGCGCTCGCCGCTGCGCTGGTCCGCGGGGCCTATGAGTACCAGGGCCAGAAGTGCAGCGCCGCCTCCCGCGCCTACGTGCCGGACACGCTGTGGCCGAAGCTGCGCGAGCGCGTCCTCGGGATGCTGTCGAACATCAGACTCGGGGACCCGGCCGACTTCCGGAACTTCATGGGCGCGGTGATCGACCGGAAGGCGTTCGACAAGATCAAGGGCTATATCGCGGCGGCGAAGACGGACCCCAAGGTCAAGATCCTGTTCGGCGGGGGATGCGACGACACCGACGGCTACTTCGTGCAACCCACGCTGGTCCAGGTGGACGACCCGACATACCGGACGATGTGCGAGGAGATCTTCGGCCCCGTGCTGTCGCTCTACGTCTACCCAGCGAAACAGTGGGCCGAGACGCTGCAGCTCGTGGATCGCACCTCCCCGTACGCACTCACCGGCGCGGTGTTCGCACAGGACGCCCGCGCGGTGGCGGAGGCGCATGCAGCGCTGCGCTACGCGGCGGGCAACTTCTACGTGAACGACAAGCCGACCGGCGCTGTGGTCGGGCAGCAGCCCTTCGGCGGGGCACGTGCCAGCGGCACCAATGACAAGGCCGGCTCGCTGATCAACCTGCTGCGCTGGGCGTCGCCGCGCACGGTGAAGGAGACGTTCGCCCCACCGCGGGATTTCACCTACCCGTTCATGGCTGAGCAGTGACCTCGGGGCGGGGCGGCGCGCGCCCGCCGATTCTGGTGCTGGTGCTGGGTGTCGCGTTCCTGCTCGTGGTCGCGGCGTTGCTGATCGGTTCCTTCAGCAAGCCGGAGCTCCCCCCCTACAGGCTCTCAGTGGCGCTCCCCCTCCCCACAGGGGTGGGGGATTCCCTCGTCGGACCGACCACCTATACCCTTGACGCCTCCAGTACCGACCGCTGGCGCACGTTCGACTTCGCCCGCAACGCCATGGTCGAGCCGTCGGCGAGAGAGGCGGAGGATCGGTGGGACATCGCCTTCCGGCGCTTTCATCTTATTGCCGCTCGTGGGGCGGGGATCCTGGACCTGGGGCCTGTCGTATTCGATTCGGTGCGCGAGCTGCCGGCCGACGGCTACCGCGGCAATACGGTGACCGGTGAGGACACCACCAATCCGGGCATCGGCAAGTGGTACCAATACAGCATGCTCACTCACCTGCTCACGTCGAAGCACCATGTGTACGGTGTTCGCACCGCGAGCGGGCACTACGCCAAGCTTGAGCTGCTCGCCTACTACTGCGCCGACGCCGGCACCGCCTGCATCACCTTCCGGTACGCCTACCAGGGTGGCAAGGACCGCAGCCGCCGAGTAGTGCGCTGAGCCAAACGAAAACCCCCGGCCGTTCGGCCGGGGGCTGAATGTCTTCGCGGTTTGTCGACGACTCACTTCGACGGTGGCAGGATCTTGAACATTCCCGTCCCGCAGACCGGGCACACGCCCTTCAGGGCCGGGCGGCCGTTCGCCATCTTCACCTGCTGCGGATTCGAGATCTTCCGCTTCGCCTTGCACTTCACGCAGTAGCCTTCGTCAGCGGCCATCGGAGCCTTCCCAGCCTTCGCCATGTCGCTCCTCCAGATGGGGGGCAGGGGCAGGACGCCCGCAGGGGCGCCCAAAACCGGCCTCCAACATAATACGCCCTGCTCACGTCGTGGGAGCCGGGGCGTCCGTGAAGCCGTTGCGCTTGTGAGTGCCGTCACAGAACGGCTTGGTAGCCGAGCCCCCACAGCGGCACAGGACAACGACTTGCGCGGGCGAGCCGTCCTTGCGGGGGGGGACCGGGATCTCCGTCCCATCCGCCCGCACGATGCGGACGGGCCCCTCGACAATGAGCGGGCCGTTCGCTTTCGGGGTGATGGTCGTGGCGCTCATGGTTCGAATCATAACACGGGCGCCGCGCCAACACGGCCAGCCGGAACGCAGCCCCGTCCACCAGGGTATGTTGCGCAATCCATGCGCACCTGGCCGTTCCTCCCCTTCTCCCTGTTCGCCCTCGCCTGCGTGTCGGAGCGGGGACCGCTCACGAACCAGATGGCTCAGTCGACCACCCGATACCTCGCGCGCGCCGCGCGACAGCCGGTCAGCTGGCAGCCGTGGGGACGGGACGCGTTCGCGCTGGCCAGCCGGCTCGATCGTCCGGTGCTGCTCTACGTGGGAGCGGACGAGTGTCGCTGGTGCACGCAGATGGACCGTGAGGTCTACACCGACCCTGCCCTCGGGGCGCTGATCGATTCCTTCTTCGTGCCGGTGCGCGTGGACCGCGACGAGCGGCCGGACGTCGCAGAGCATTACCAGGCGGCGGTCCAGGCGCTCGCCGGCCTGCACGGCTACCCCCTGACCGTGTTCCTCACCCCCGACGGTGCCGCGTTCTTCGGAGGCACCTACTTCCCGGCGGACGATCCAGTCACCGGCCGGGGCTTGAAGCAGATCCTGCCCGAGATCGCGCGCAGCTACCACGATCAGCGGGCGTTCATTGTGCAGCACGCCGCGCTGGTCCGGCAGCTGGCGCTCGGCCGCACTGGTCTGGCGCACGGCGTGCTGCAGCCGCGGGCACTGGCCGTCGAGGTGGGCAACCTGCGCGGCGCACTCGAGGTGCTGCTTCAGGCGAAACAGGGGCTCGGCGCCTTCATCCACACACAAGCCGTGGGTCTGTTGCTCGGCGAATTCGCGCGCACGGGAGACTCCGCCTCGCTCGCCGTCGCCCGCGCCGCGCTGGATGTGATGCTGGACTCCGGCGCCGTAGCCGCCGCTGTCGACGACCCGCTGGCCGTGGTGCGGGCGGGCCTGGCGCGCGACCTCGCGCTGGCGTGGGCGCTGACCGGTGAGCCGCGCTACCGCGAGGCGGCAGGGCGCGAGCTGCATACGCTCACCCGCAGGCTCGACGCCGGCGGGGACGACGACCGGCCGCTGTTCGCCGACCGCGAGGCGTATGTGATCGGCTCGATGCTCGAGGCTGCCGGCGCCATCGCCGACTCTCTCGTCGAGCGTCGCGGCGTCGCGGCCCTCGACACCCTGCTCCGGCACGTTTACGCGCAGGGCTTCGGCGTGCGCCACTCGGCGACACGGGGCGGGGGGACAGGAGCAGGCGTACACGGTCTGTTGCAGGACCAGGTACAGGTGGCGGCAGCCTCTCTCCTGGCGTTCGCGATCACCGGGCGGAGCCGCTATCTCGAGGTCGCCCAGCACATCGCCGCCGTACTGGACCGGGACTTCGCTGATCCGCAGGGCGGCTATTTCGACGCGGCGAGCGCCGACTCGCCAGCCGCGACGCTGGTCGATCGCACGAAGCCGGTGTTTGACGACTTGCTTCCGGGCGCCAACCCGTGGGCCGCTCGCGTGTTCATCCAGCTGGCCGCCTGCACGGGTGACGCACGCTACCGCCGCCGCGCGCAAGCCACCCTCGAGGCATTCGCCGGCGCGATCGGCGGAGAAGGACTGCGGGCGGCCAGCTACCTGGCTGTGGCCCGCGACGTCGTATCGGCCCCTGCTCATTAGTGCGTTTCCACCTGCATCGTTAGCGTGACCGCCACTCCCAAGATCAGGTCATACCTGCAGGCGCCTGGAGAGCCGCTGGACGCCGAAGTCATCACGCGCGTGCTGAGCGGCGACGCGGAAGCGTTCGGGATCCTCATCCGCCGCTACGAGCCTGGACTGCATCGCTTCGCCACGCGGATGCTCGGGAGCGCCGACGCCGCGGCCGATGCGGTGGCCGAGGGCCTGGTGCGGGCCTACCGGCACCTGGATGGCTGTAGGGAGCCGGCCCGGTTTCGGACGTGGGTGTACCGCATCGTCGTGAACCGGTGCAAGAGTCATCTGTCCCGCCGGCCGTCGGCCGATCTGTCGCTCGACGACCTGCCGCCGCTGCCCGATCCCGCGGACAACGCGACGGCGCTGGAGCGGGCCGAACAGCTGGCCCTGCTGACTCGCGCGCTGGCGGCGCTGTCGGCGGAGAAGCGGGAAGCGTTTGTCTTGAAGCACGTCGAGGGACTGAGCTACGAAGAGATGGCCGTCGTCACTGGCGCCCGCGTCCCGACGTTGAAAATGCGCGTCCACCGCGCGCGCGAAGCGCTGCTGGGCACGCTGAAGGAGTACCAATGAGTCTCATGGATCCCCGGATTCACCAGGTGCTGGACGGGGAGCTGCCGCGCGAGGCGCTGCCGCCGGGACTGCGGCCCGCCCTCGATCGGCTCCAAGCCGCCGCCGCACTACTGCGGTTGGGGCCGACCGGGCGCAGCGTGGCGGCTCGGGTGATGGCCGAGATCCGCCGCCCGTTCCCGGGGCTGTTGACGCGACTGGTCCGCTGGGTGACCGAGCGGCATGCCATCACCGTGAGCCTGCGCCCGGTGTGGAGCCTGGCGGTCGCCGCGGTGGTGGTGGTGGTGGTGGTGGTGGCGCTGATCCCCTCGCGCGGCAGCGAGGGGCCGACCCTCTCGGCTGAGGAGGGCGTCGCCCAGTTCGTGGGGCGTTTCCCCGGCGCGCGGTCCGTCGAGGTCGTCGGCTCGTTCACCGACTGGCGCCCCGGTGTCATCCCCCTCCAGGACGACGACCACGACGGCGTGTGGCAGGCGGAAGTCGTGCTCCCCGCCGGCGAGCACGAGTACATGTTCGTGGTGGATGGAGAGCGGTGGGTGCCCGATCCGCTGGCTGACCGTTACGTGGACGACGGATTCGGCGGCCAGAACGCGGTCATCATCGTCCAGCCGGGCAACCGGTGAAGCCGAGCCTGGTTCTGATGCTCGCCGCGGGGGTCGCCTCTTCCCCCCTCCCCCTCCCCCTCGCCGCGCAAACGCTGCGGGCCAGGCTCGCAGGCAGGATTCCAGCGGCGGCGATCGCGCCGGTCGATTCCCTCGTCCGGGCCGCTGCGGCCGATGGCCTGCCGACGGACCAACTCGTGGAAAAGGCGTTGGAGGGTGGCGCGAAACAGGCCTCCTCCGAGCAGATCGTCGCTGCCGTGGCGCAGATCGCGAGCCAGCTGCGGGAGGCCCGCACGCTGCTCTTGCGCAGCGGGGCCCCCGCGCCCCTCCAGCCTGCCGAAGTCGTGGCCGTTGCCGCCGCGCTGGTCCGGGGGCTCCCGGCCACGCTGGTGCAGCGGATCGTCGCCGTTCTCCCTGGCGAGCCGACCGGACCCGCCTTGGACGCCGTGGCCGATATGGTCGGACACGGGTTCGTGCAGGACTCGGCGGTGGATTTGGTGGTGGACGCAGTGCGTCAGGGTCTTCGCGGCCTGCGCCTGCTCGACGTGGCGACGGCCGCGGTGCACGAGCTGCAGCGCGGCCGCAGCCACTCGCTGGCGCTCGCCGATGTGCGTCGGCAGTTGCCGAATGTGCCGACCGCTCCCACACCGCCCCCGGCCGCCGTGACCCGCGCGCGCCGCCCGGTGACGGATACCACGCACCAGTAGGTCAGGACGTGTAGTCGGCGTTGATCCGGACGTACTCCGGGCTGAGGTCGCACGTCCACACCATCGCCTCAGCCCGACCCAAACCCAGGTCAAGGTGGAGGCGAAGGCGCTTCTGCTGGAATGTTGCTCGGGCGCGTGCGGGGTCGGGGTGTGCGGTAGCGCCGCCCTGGGCGAGCGTGATCCACTCCGGGTCGCTCCTCCCGCCTCCCCTCGTCCCCCCTCCTTCCACACCCGCTGCTCCGTCGGCGGCGGCCGCCAGGCTCAGCTTGTCGGGGTTAATCTCCACGCCGGCGACGCCGGCCGCCGCCAGGATCCGCCCCCAGTTCGGGTCCGCCCCGTACACCGCCGTCTTCACCAGGGCCGAGCGGGCAATCGCGCGGCCGACCTCGCGCGCGGCGGTTTCCGTCGGTGCGCCGGTCACATGGATCTCGACCAGCTTGGTCGCGCCTTCACCATCCTCGACGATTGCGAGCGCCAGCGTGCGCGCCACCTGCTGCAGCGCGTCCTCGAACACCTGGGCGAGGGCCCCGTCGTGGGAGGGATCGATCCCAGAGCCGCCGTTGGCAAGCAACAGCACGGTGTCGTTGGTGCTGGTGTCGCCATCCACGGAGATCGCGTTGAAGGTCCGGTCCGTGACGCGCCGCAGGATCGGCGCCAGGATCGCCGGCTCGCCCGCCGCGTCCGTCGTCAACACCGCGAGGAGTGTGGCGAGGTCTGGGTGAATCATTCCCGCGCCCTTGGCGATCCCCCCGACGATGATCGCTCCGGCGGGGGTGTCGATACGTACAGCGCAATGTTTGGGGCGGGTGTCGGTCGTCATGATCGCCCGGGCGGCGTCCTGGCCGCCAGCGGCGGAGAGCCGGCTCGCGGCCGTTCGCAGCCCGGCAGCGATCTGGTCGACTGGGAGCTGGACGCCGATCACTCCGGTGGACAGCACGAGGGCGGTGCGTGGCGGAAGGCCGGCCGCCTGCTCGGCGGCCAGGGCCATGGCGCGCGCGGCGGCGAGACCCTCCGAGCCGGTGCAGGCGTTGGCTACCCGGCTGTTCATCGCCACCGCGCGGATCCGTCCGGGCCGTTCGCTGAGGAGGTCCGCGTCGTACAGCACCGGCGCGGCGCGAACGGCGTTTCGGGTGAAAACGCCGGCGGTGGCGCAGCTCGTCGCGCTCACCAGCAGTGCGACGTCGCTCGCCCCGTCAGCCTTGAGCCCGGCGTGCGCGGCGGCGGCGGTAAAGCCCTGCGGCGAAGTGACGGAGCCGCCCTCGAGCGGGGCGATAGTGGCGGTCATGCTCGGGCAAGATACGCGCCGGCGCGTGCTTGTGTAACCGCCCGCTCTTTCTTATCATAGCACAACCTTCCCGGGGGTCCCGTTCGATGTCGGAACCGTTCCTCAGCTCCGACGACTACGACGAACGTGCTCATCAGCTCTACAACGAAGGACAGTACGACGACGCCATCGACGCCCTGCGCGAGGGCCTGGGGCTCTATCCCCACGCTGTCGAGCTGCACGTCGGAATGGGCTACGCCCGGCTCGCGCGCGAAGAGTATGCCTGGGCGCGGCGTGCCTTCGACGAAGCCGTCACCCTCGATCCCGACCATGAGGATGCGCTCGCCGGCCTGGGCGAAGTGCTGCTCAAGTGTGGCGAGCGCCCCCGCGCGGTGGGGTGTTACGAGCGCATCCTGGCCCTCGGCTTCCGTGATGATCACGACCTCATGCTGCAGATCGGCCGGGCGCTGTTCCGCGAAGGCGTGCTCGATCAGGCGCGACGCTTTTTCGAGCTGGCGATCACCGCGCACCCCGATTCGGCCGAGGCGGCCGCCTGCGTGGGCTACGCGGCCCATCGCTTGGGAGACGAGGGCAGCGCGCTCTCCTGGCTGCGGCGGGCCCTGGAGCTCGACCCGGCGCACGGCGAGGCGCGCATCTACCTGGCCAACCTGCTCTACGACCGCGGCGAGTACGAAGCAACGCTGTTCCACCTCGAGCGCACCGATCCCGAGGAGCACTTCGACGGCCTGGCGATTTGGCGGCTGGTCGAGCTGAAGCGGAGCGCGTACCGCCTTCCAGAGGACGATCCCGAGCTCACCCCCTGGCACCGCCGCTTGAACGAGCTGGCGGGCGAGGCAAGCGCCGACGACCTCTTCCTCGCCGCAATCGAAGCGATGGGACCGGACGGCCGAGTGCGCGACCCACGGCAGCTCGAGTTGTTTGGAACGCTGCTGACCGAGTTACAAGGAATGAAGAGCCGGACGACTCTCCCGCCGGGGTCCGCGACGGTGGCCGTCGGCGACCCCCACCGCGTGATGATGCCCTCCGGCGTGTCCTACACCGGCACTTGGGAACAGATCGTGCGTCAAATGAAAGACGCCGCCGCGGAGTGGGCCGCCGGGTCGATCGCGGAGTACATGGCGGCGAGCGCCCAGCGGTGCCGCCGGCAAACCGGCGTGGCGATCCCGACGACGGACGCGGAAAGCTTCATCCGGGGTAGCGCCGAAGCCGGACTCCTGAGGATTCAGCACTAGCACGCATCGAGGATCGGGCTAAGGGGATGGGGACTGAGGAACGGGGCAGGGTACGCCAGTCATTCCCCATTCCCCATTCCCCATTCCCCATTCCCTCTTCTAGAGGGGCTTCTTGAAGTAGATCCCGACCGACAGCGGCCCGTCGCCCAGCGCCACGAGGGCCAGCGCACCGCCGAACAGGAGGGATTCCAGCTCGGGGAAATGCCCGCTGGGGAGCACCACGGCGATGATGGCGACCACCATGTTCACTGCCATTAGCGCGGCCACCGGCCGCGTGACCATGCCGAGCAGCACGCACGCCGCGCCGACGGTTTCTACGGCGATCAAATACACGGCCGCCACGGATGCGAACGGGATCCCGACGCCGTGCAGGAACGTGGCGACGCCCGGAATGCCCATGTGGAACTTCTGCAGGCCATGCCGCAGGAAGACCCCGCCGACGGCGAGACGGAGCACGAGAGCGGCGTACGGCGAGAGCTGGGTCACGTGGCCTCCTCGGATCAGGTAGGGTTCGGGGACGGCGCGACCGGGTTGCGGCGGCGGGCATCGGTGCGCACTTGGCGGGCGCCCAGACGCTTGATGATGACGTCCAACCCGCGCTGCGGGTGCGCCGCGGCCACCCCGGCGACGTCGGCGAAGCATAACCCCGCCGCCGGCACGGCGTGCAGGGCAACGTGGCCGCCGTGGCATACCAAGACGGCGGTGATACCCTGCGGCCCGCTCAGCACGGTCGGCGGCCCCGCCGGGTTCATGCCGGCCGCGTTGGCTGTCGCGAGCAGCAGGCCGGAGAGCGCCTGCGCATCGGCGAGCCGGCCGGTCGGGATGCCGCCCAAATCGGCGAAGACGTGCTCGAAGGTTACGACGTGCAGGGCGAGCTGTCCGTAATGAGCGGGGCGACGAACGTACCGCGGATCGGTAGCACGCCCAGTGGATCGTAATACTCGTCGGTGCGCTGAGCGCTGAAGAAGTAGCGACCACTGATCGCCTGGCCGTTGGTGACCGTGACGACCCGGCTGATGGTGAGCGTGCCCCCGTAGCGTGACAGGCCGCTGAGTACGCTGCCGTCATTCAGCAGCCTCGACCAGATGCCCCAGTTGCGCAGCGGGCGGCAGATCGGGTCGTAGCCGTAGTTACGGCCGTAGGCTTCGAGCGGCGTGATCGAGTCAATCGTGAACGGGCTCGCACTCGCCCCGAGCACCGGCTGTCGGACGGTGAGGACCACCGCCTCCACGGTGGTCGAACCGCTCATGAGAGCCGTGCGCAGCCGGAAAGTGGCGGTGTCGCCGCGACGCAGGTAATTGACGCCGCGGGCGGGGACGCCGCGGCGGGCGATGTAGGTGCCAAGGATGGTGAAATAGGCTTTGCCACCGGTCGTGTCCGAGAGGCTGACGACTTCCACGGCGCCCGTGTCGACGAGCGTGTCCGCGTGGGCGAAGAAGGGAAGGGGCCCGCCCGATTGGGTCGCAGAAGCCGTGATCCGTCCCGTCGCCGAGTCAATGCTGAACAGCGCGTTGCTGGCGACGGTCTTGAACCAAGCGGGCGGTGCGACTCCGCCTTTCTTCTTGACCTGCACCGGCACGGTGAAGGTGTCGCCCGGCATCAAGTAGATCGTGTCGAGCAACAGCTGCAGGTCGAGGGTCTTCGAGACTGCAACCAACGCCTGGCCGATGGTGCTCCGGATCTGCGCCGAGACCACCGCGACTCCGGAACCGACGGCGGTCAACGCCCCGGTGTTGTTGTCCGCGGAGACGACGGTGGGCCGGGAGCTGGTCCAACTCACGCCGACAGGGGCGACGGTGTCGCCGCGATCGTTGATATAGATGAGGTGGCGCGCGGGAGCGTTGTCCCCGACGAACAGCGAGTCAAGGATCGGGTACACGATGAGGTTGGCAAGCCCCAGGTTGGTCGTGTCATGGCAGGCAGAGAGGACGGCGGCGAGGGCGCTCAGGAGACACAGACGTCGCATACGTGGCATTAAGTGTAAAACCCTTTAGGTTAGCGCAGCCAGAGCGCCATGATAGCCTTCGGGGACGCCTACGTCGTAGAAGGCGTCCGGCTTCGTGAGCGGCACGCCGACCAGCTGGCCCTGGGCAGCCAGCTCCTGTAACAGCGGCACGTCGTCGAGCTCGGTACTCGCACTCTGGTCTTGGGCGATACGCAGCCGCAGCCGTTCGAGGCGGTCGAACACGTCGGGACCAAACACCATGCGTCCGATCGCGGTGAAGGCCGAGGGGGTGCCTCCGGTGTCGAAGCGGGCCTCGCGCGCCCCTTTGCCGGCTAGCGCGACGATCTGGACGAGGCCCTGCCCCGTTGGGTCGACCCGCGGGCGGTATGCGACCCGCCCGGTCGCCCCCTTGGTGGCGGCATCGGCGGCGCCGATCTCCGCCAGCAGCACCGCAGCGCATCCGGTGCGTCGCCGGGCGTCGAGCACCGGCGCGATGGCCGGCCCGCCAGAGAACAGATTGTCGGGCAGCAGCACGGCGACGTCGCCCGAGTCGATGGCCGGCCGGGCGCAGGTGATGGCGTCACCGAGGCCGCGCGGCTCTGGTTGCACGACGATGCTCACGAACAGTCCGATGGGCTGACGCTCGGACAGAAAGCGCGCGAGCTGGGGCTTCTGCGGACTCGTGACCACCACCACGCGCTCGAGGCCAGCCGCGGCCGCCTCCTCCAGCGTCCACTGGAGCAACGGCTTGCCGCCGATGGGCAACAATTCTTTGGGGGTGTCGCCGGCGATCGCGGCGAGTCGGGTGCCTTTGCCGCCGCACGGAATGACGGCCGTCGTCACCTGGTGACGAGCTAGAACATGGACATGGCGAGGAACGACCGCAGGTTGTCGTTCGTCACCCGGAGCCGGGCCGAGAGCAGGCGCACGACCGACCACAGCACCTTGTAGGCGATGTCCCGGTTGAAGTCGAGCAGTAGCTCGAAATCGGACCGGGAGATGGTGGTCAGCGTGCAGGAAGTGTTGGCGATCGCGTCCGTGGAGCGCTCGGAGCGATCGAAGATGGACATCTCGCCGAAGCAGGATCCGGGTTTGAGGACGGCGAGCGCCTCCTCCCCGGAGCCGGGAATGGTCCGCGAGATCCGGACCTCTCCCTCGGAGATGATGAAGAGTCGGTTGCCGGGCTCGCCTTCTTTGAAAACGTACTGCCCAACGGCGTGTTTCTGCTCGCGGCAGACCTCAGCGACGCGGGCCAGCTCGCCGTCGTCCAGGTCCTGGAAGATCGCGGCCTGCTTCAGCAGCTTAAGATCCACGCGGTGAAGCTACGCGGCACTCGGAGGGGGCACAAGTGAAACCGTGGGTGACACCGGCAGATGTGCTTACGTCGCTTCGGGTTCCCCTGGCCGTCGTGTTTCCGTTCGTGCACACGCCCGCTTGGCAGCTCGCGATCGTGGGCGTCGCGGCCGCGTCGGATTTCTTCGACGGGATGCTGGCGCGCCGCTTCGGCGCTTCGCGCACCGGGGCCATCCTCGACCCGCTCGCCGATAAGCTGTTCATGGCCGCGGCGTTCCTCACGGTAGCACGGGGGGGGCTGCTGCACCCCCTGGAGGTGGTCGGGGTACTGTTGCGGGACATCGTCGCCGCCGTCGGGTTCGCCGCCTCCTGGGTGCTGCGACGGCCGGTTGCACTGCCGGCTCGCGCGGGCGGCAAGGCGGTAACGGTCGGTCAGGTGCTCACGCTGGTGGCGTTCATCGCGGAGTCGCCGTTGGTGCGGCCGCTCGCCTGGGCGACCGCGGCAGTCGCCTGCTACGCGATCTGGGACTACGGCCGGGTGGCGGCGCGGGTCGCACAGGCGCCGCCACCTCCGCCGCCCTCCCCAACCGGCAAGGAGACGTGATGCGACGCGTGTGGATCACCGTGGGGACGGCGTTGCTCGCGGCGCGGCTCGGTGCCCAGGAGTTCAAGCCGCCACGCGTGGGCGTCACGCCGTCGGGCACACGCATCGGCCTGTTCGGGTTCGGCGTGCGGGGCGGCGTCGACCTGGGCAACCGCCAACTCCTGGTCGGCACCACACTCGATGTCGGTGACCTTTTCACGGCGCGCCTGCGGCTCCGCCCCTCGGGAGAGATCGGGGTCTTCAACGGCGGCAACAACTCCTACGCGGCGAGCTTCGAGACTCTGTACCGCTTCACCGACGACGACCAGGTCGCGATCCCCTACCTCGGGGCCGGGCTATCGGTCGCCGGCCACGACCACTGCGGAGTCGATCCCGGCTGCCCGGCGGTCTGGATCAACCTGGTCCTCGGCTTCGAGCTCCACTACAAGTCGACGTTCAACTGGCTGGTGGAGTACCACGGCATGGATGTGCTGCGGCGGAGCCGCCTGTATCTCGGCCTCACCACGCGGCGGGGGAACTGAGGTGGCCCGGACCGCTGCCATCTCGCTGCGCTGGCGCGAAGGAGGGGGACTCGTCTTCGAGGGCGGTGGGGCGGGCCGGCCCTCGATCGTCGTGGACGGGGACACCAAGCTGGCAACCTCGCCAGTCGAGCTGTTGCTGCTCGCCGCCGGCACCTGCACGGCTTCCGACGTCGTCCTGATTCTGCAGAAGCAGCGTGTCAAGCTGCGCGGGCTCGAGGTCGCCGTGGAGGGGACGCGCCGCGAGGAAGAGCCGCGCCGCTATACCGCGATCCACTTTCGCTTTACTGTGACGGGCGAGGGTGCTGACGAGGCCAAGGCGCGCCGCGCCATCGACCTCTCGCTGCAAAAATACTGCTCCGTGGTCGCCTCTCTGGCCTCCGACATCCCGATCACCTACGACCTCACCGTCGCGTAGCACGGTTTGGCTACTGGCCGTGCTCGCTGCCACGGTTCCTGCGGGCGGGGCGGCTGCGCAATCGCCGGCGGTCGGCGAGACCTCCTTCGGCGCTGTGTGCTTGCTCGCCCGCGCGGATTTCTGGGGTGCCGAGGCCGGTGTTGCGCGTCGCGTGGGTCAGGGCCGTGTGGCATTCCTCGGCGCCGGCGGTTGGCAGGATGGCGGCACCGCGCTGCGCGCCGAGGCGCGAGCGCAGTTCCTCTTGTTACCGGCGGCGGGGGGTGGAAGGACTCCGGCGGGCTATTACGCTGGCCTCGGGCTCGCCTTTGCGGGCGCCGAGCGGCGGCATGGCGCCGCCTATCTCACGGCCGCGATTGGCGTCGAGACGGCGGCGTGGCGGACGCGGGGAGTGTACGCCGAGATCGGGCTCGGCGGCGGGGTACGGTTTGCGGCGGGGCTGCGGTGGCGGCGTGTACCGGCGTGGTGGCCGTGAGAGATGCTGCTCAGACGCTTGCGCCGACCGGTGCGGTCCGCGCCACGACCGGCTGGCAGTAGCGCTCGCCCAGGAGGCGCAGTTGCGCGATCTCGTCCTCGCTCAGGCCCTCGAACCGGTCTCGCAGATACAGCATGGTGTCGTCGAACCACTCTTTCTGGTGCTCGGGGCCGGCTTCGAGAACGCCGCAGCGGAGGATGTGGGAGAACAATTCGTCGCGTGCCTGCTCAAACGTCGTGGGAGTCTGCGTCTTGCGGGGTTCGCTACGTTTCTTGGCCATGCGGGGCGGCTCCTCTCCTGGTCTGGGGCTCTGGGGAAGTGGCGGCGCAATATAAGAGAGCCGTCCGCCGGAGGCAAACGGGGCCCCGTTGGCCGTGATCGTGGTATAATCATAGTGTACTCATGAGCGACGAAACGTACGGTCCGGAGCGTGCCGAGCGGCTGGTCGCGCTGCTGCGCGCCCTGGCCGAGCGGATCCAGGAGCTGGACCGCGCAGGGGGAGGGCGGCTGCTCCAGGCTGCCCCGGAGCTGCAGAAGTTGCTCGGCAACGCCCGCAGCGAGCTGTTCCATTACGAAGTGCGGCAGACCTACGACACCCCGGAGATCGCCGAGAGCCGCCGTATCGTTGAGGAAGCCGAGCAGCGCTTCCACGACCTCGACCTGGACGAGCCCGGCGACGACGACGTACCCTGGCGCAAGGACCCGGACGTATGAAGCCCTTCTATGCAGTGCTCAGCGTCGTGGTCGTGGCCGGCGCGGGGTGGCTGGTGTGGGTGTCCCGCACGACCCCGGCTGCGCCACCGGCGACGAGCGGGCCTGTGCCCGTCGCGGCTGATGGATTCCGGGGATACGTGCTCGGGAGCGACTCGGCGCCGGTCGAAGTGGTCGAATACGCCGACTTCCAGTGCCCGCACTGCGGCGAGTTCGCCGTGCTGCAGCTGCCGACCATCCGCCAACAGCTGATCGCCACGGGAAAGCTGCGGTGGCGGTTGCGCGACTATCCGATCGGCAACTTTCCGTGGTCGCGCGTGTCGGCCCTCGCCGCGCACTGCGCCGGCGAACAGGGGAAGTTCTGGCCGATGGCGGACACGCTGTTCCTCACGCAGAGCCAGTGGGGTCGCAGCTCCCGGGACCCCAGCGGATACTTCCGGGATCTCGCCCGTGGGCTCAACCTGGATCGAGATAAGTTCGACGCCTGCCTGGCGAGCGCCCGCTACGCCGGGCGCATCGAAGCGAGCCACCAGGAGGGAGAAGCCCGCGGCGTCACGGGAACACCGACCTTCTTCGTGAACGGCCGGCCGTGGCCGGACGAGCGCAACGTCAGCTCGGACCGCTTCAAGCAGGTCGTGGATAGCGTCATCGCGGCTCGGCACAAACGCTGAGATGCGCCACCGGCAGACGATCGCGCTGCTCGCGCTGATCGGTTTCTTCATCGCGTTGTATCTGTGGCTCTATAAGATCGGGGCGATCGGCGTCCTGAAGTGCGGCTCCGGCGCCTGTGAGGCTGTGCAGACGAGCCGCTGGGCCGACTTCCTCGGTGCGCCGGTCGCCCTGTACGGCGTCGTGGGCTACGCCGTGCTGTTCCTCGTCGCGCTCGTGGGTGCCCAACCCGCCTTCGCGACGCGCCGGGCCCCCACCGTCATCCTCGCCGTGCTCGCCAGCAGCGGTTTGCTGTTCACCCTGTACCTCACCTACCTCGAGCTGGCCGTGATCCACGCGATTTGCCGCTGGTGCGTGGGGAGCGCGGTCATCATGGTGCGTGGGGAGCGCGGTCATCATCACCGTGATCTGGGTGGTGTCGATGAGCGGACTGAAGACGTGGGGAGCGGGAGGTGTCGGCGTTGCACAAGAGGACCGCCTCCCTGTATCGTTACCGCCGCCATGACCTCACGAGCGGAACCTGTAGCCGCTCCGCGCGGCCGCTACCTCGCGACGCTCGCCCTGGCCGCGCTGGGCGTGGTGTATGGTGACATCGGCACGAGCCCCCTGTACGCGATCCGCGAGTCCTTCTACGGGACCCACGGGATCGCCGTCAGTCCCGGCAACGTGCTCGGGGTGCTCTCGCTCGTGTTATGGTCGCTGATCCTCGTCGTGACGATCAAGTACCACGTCGTGATCATCCGCGCAGACAACAAAGGAGAAGGGGGCGTGCTGGCCCTGATGGCGCTCGTCAACGGCACCCGCCTCGC
>WNFG01002385.1_pt1 | contig 15705 bp, 14 predicted proteins | sample 5400431 | NCBI WGS metagenome assembly WNFG01 (sample SAMN13153346, study PRJNA577476) | soil metagenome | isolation source: 120 cm saprolite under Douglas fir tree site 2 hole 3 replicate 2 | place: USA:California | collected 2015-04-18 | reverse complement strand
AAGCGTCTCCATGCGCTGCTCATCCATTTCTCGACTGACTATGTTTTCGACGGAGTCAAGGTCACTCCTTATGTTGAAGAGGATCGTCCCAATCCTATTAACGTCTACGGCCGCAGCAAACTCGCGGGGGAGCAGGCGATACGCAGCATCGATGGCCCCCACTTGATACTGCGCACGAGCTGGGTGTACGCAGCGCGCGGGGGGAATTTCTTCCTGACTATTCGACGCTTGTTGCGGGAAAAGGAGGAAGTACGCGTGGTTTCCGACCAAATGGGTGCGCCGACCTCTGCGCACGCGCTTGCCGGCGTGACCGCGGAACTCTTAGGGCGCCATAGTGCCGCGGGACTCGGAGACGCCGGCGGCGTGTATCACGTCACGACCAGGGGGTACACGTCCTGGCATGGGTTTGCAACAGAGATCGCACGGCTGGAGCTGCCGGATCTCCCGAACCCGCCACGAATCCTGGCGATCGCGTCGGATCAATATCCGTCACCCGCGCGCCGGCCTGGGAACTCGTGCCTGTCGAACGAAAAGCTGCTCCGGTGCTTCGGCATTGAACTGCCGCGATGGGAAGCCTGCCTGGAAGCGTTGCATGGGAGACTGAGGCAGAGCGCTCGGCTGGATGGTGGCACACCGTATCGGCGATAATACGACGAGGAAGAAAACCAGGATGCGAATTCTTGTAACGGGTGCGTGCGGCTACAAGGGGACAGTCCTTGTCCCGAAGTTATTGAGTTCTGGCCACGAAGTGATTGCGATCGACACGATGTGGTTCGGCAACTATCTCAAGCCTCACAAGAATCTGACTGTCGAGCAGGTTGACGTAAGAGATTCCGACAAGATACGACTCGACCGGGTTGACGCGATCATTCACCTCTCCTCGATTGCGAATGACCCGTGCGGGGACCTCGATCCCAAACTGACTTGGGAAGTAAGTGCGCTCGCAACGATGCAGCTTGCCGACAAGGCTGCTCGGAAAGGCGTGCGCAGGTTCATCTACGCGTCCTCAGGAAGTGTCTACGGAGTCAAGGAGGAAGCTCAGGTTACCGAGGATCTGGAGCTCAGACCCATCTCCGAATATAACAAGACGAAGATGGTGGCCGAGCGGGTGCTACTGAGCTATGCGAATGAATTGGTGGTCCAGATCATCCGCCCCGCAACGGTATGCGGGTATTCGCCCCGAATGCGCCTCGACGTTTCGGTGAACCTGCTGACAATGCAGGCACTCACCAAAGAACACATCACCGTGTTCGGAGGCGACCAGGTCCGACCCAATATCCATATAGACGATATTACGGACGTGTATCTATTCATGCTCGATCACCCGCAGCATCAGGGGATCTACAACGCCGGGTTCGAAAATATTTCTATCATGGACATTGCCCGCCGCGTCACGGAGCATGCGCCCGCAAGAATCACCGTCACCGAATCGAACGACCCGCGTTCCTACCGCGTCAACTCCGATAAGCTCCTGGCGACGGGTTATCGGCCCAAGAAAACGGTCGATGATGCGATCCGCGAAATCGTGGACAAGTTTCGGCTGGGTCAGCTGAAGGACGAAGACCGCTTTCATAACTTGAGATGGATGCAACGCGAGGTTTTAAAGTGAAACTTCCGTTGCCAGGGCTCGTCGTCTTCGCCGCCGATTATGCCCGCCGTCTGGCCTCGGTGCTGAGCGCCCACGACTGGGCCGATGTCGCGCGTCTTGCCGAAGATCTGCGTGATTGCCGGGACAGTGGCCGGCAAGTGTTCCTATGCGGCAATGGTGGCAGCGCCGGCAATGCCATCCATCTCGCCAACGATTTTCTTTATGGCATTTCCAAGACATTCGGTGTGGGCTTGCGGGTCATTGCGCTTCCGGCGAATTCCTCGGTACTCACCTGTCTCGCCAACGACCTCGGTTACGAGGCCATCTTCTCCGCACAGCTCGCGGTGCAGGCGAGGCGCGGGGACGTGCTCATCGTCCTATCGGGCAGCGGGAACTCGCCAAACATCCTCAAGGCGCTCGAGCAGGCCAAAGCCATGGGCATGAAGACGTACGCAATTCTCGGATACGACGGTGGCAAGGCAAGGGCGATGGCCGATGTGCCGATTCACTTTGCTGTAGAGGACATGCAAATAAGCGAGGACCTTCAGCTTATCGTCGGCCACGTACTGATGCAGTATCTGTATGCGCGACGGGGCGGCCCCGCCGCCCCCTTCTAGATGGCTCAAGTCGCCGTTCTCGGCTCGAACTCGTTTTCCGCTTCCTGGTTCGTCGACGCGGCCCTGACGGCGGGACACGAAGTACTGGGCATCAACCGTTCTCCGGAACCGTCTCCGATATTCCTGCCTTACCGGAACAATTCTCACGCGAAGGCGTATGCCTTTCGGCAACTCGATTTGAACAGGGACCTCGAGGCCATTATTTCGGGACTCCAGGAATTCAAGCCTGCCTTCGTCGTCGATTTTGCAGGCCAGGGCATGGTTGCGGAGAGCTGGGCCCAGCCAGAACAATGGTATCGGACCAATATTGTCTCCAAGGTGCAACTGCACGATTTCCTGCGCCGGCAGCCATGGTTGAGCAAGTACATCCGGGTTTCCACACCGGAGGTGTACGGCACCACGCTGAAACCCGTTCACGAGAATCAACCGTATTCGCCGAGCACTCCGTACGCTGTCTCTCACGCGGCGATCGACATGAGTTTAATGGCTTTTTTTCGGAACTACCGATTCTCGGTTGTACTCACACGTTTCGCGAACTTTTTCGGCCCCGGACAACAGCTTTACCGGGTGGTTCCGCGCACTATTCTCCACGCGCTTGCCGGCCGAAGATTTCCCCTCCACGGAGGCGGAACATCGGTTCGCGCGTTTATCCACGTCCGCGACGCTGCAAACGCGCTGTTGCAGGTCATGGCTCGCGGCGTGGTTGGCGAGACATATCACTTCTCTCCGGGGGAGTTCCATACCATCCGCGAGGTCGTGCAGACCGTTTGCCGCGAGATGGGTGTCGAATTTGACCGAGTCGTGGAGATGGCTGCAGACCGTCCCGGCAAGGACCAGGCCTACCTGATGGACTCGAGCAAGGCGCGCGCTGACCTTGACTGGGTGCCGAAGAACGCTTTCGTGGATGGGATTCGCGAGACCATCCGCTGGGTGAGCGAGAATTTCCGGGAGATCCGCAACTTGCCCTGGGAATACGTCCACAAGACGTAAAGTGCCGCAAAGGGGATCGAAAACGACCATGAATCCAGATCGAAATTTCTTGCCGGCACAATACGACTCCACCGGTAAGCTGGAGATCAATCACAACTACCTCAAGCAGCAGTTCGCCGACTGCGACGAAATCTTGGCAAAGATCAAGGAAGTCGTTGCGAGCGGCGAATTCACGCTCGGCCGTGAGGTTAATCGGCTCGAGGACGAGTTCGCCGCCATCATCGGTACACGCTACGCGATCGGCGTCGGCAGCGGCACCGATGCATTGTTTCTCAGCCTGAATGCGCTCGGCATCAACAAGGGCGACGAAGTGATTACGACCCCATACACCTTTTTCGCGACGGTCGGGGCAATCGTCGCGACAGGGGCGAGGCCGGTGTTTGCGGACATCCGCGACGACTACAACATTGATCCAGCGAGGGTCGCGTTGGCGGTGACCGAACGCACCAAAGCGATAATTCCGGTCCACTGGTCCGGTAAGCCCTGTGACATGGACCCGATCATGAAGATCGCCAACCGACATGGGCTGGCCGTCGTAGAGGACGCCTGTCATGCAGTCAAGGCTCGTTACCGCGGGCGCGGCGCCGGCGCTCTGGGGACCATCGGTTGTTTCAGCTTTCACCCTTTGAAGAACCTCAATGTCTGGGGTGACGGGGGCATCATCACCACAGACTCGGACGATCTCGCCGGCAAGTTGAGGTTGCTGCGCAATCACGGGCTTCTCAACCGCGATGAATGCGGCGCTTTCGGTTACAACTCGAGGCTAGACACAATCCAAGCGGTTGTCGCCCGGCACCTTCTGCCGAAGCTGGACAACATCACCGAGCGCCGCATAGAAAATGCAGCGCACTTCGACGAACAATTGCGGGCGATACCCCAGATCCGCGTACCAACGCGCGAATCCTCGGTGAAGCAGGTCTATCACCTCTATATTGTGCGCTGCGAGCGGCGTGACGAGCTGCAGCAGTTCTTGGTCGCGCGCGGGGTGGACGCCAAAGTACACTATCCGGTGCCGATGCATCTCCAGCCGGCCTCAAAGTTTCTCGGATACAAGCCCGGTGATTTTCCCGTTTGCGAAGCGACGGTCCAATCCGTCCTCTCGCTGCCCGTTCACGAATTCATTACGCGGGAGCAACAGAATCTCGTGGTCGCCCTAATCCGGGAATTCTTTCATGGATAGAGGACCGGTCATGCAGGTTCCTTTCGTCAGCCTGGATCGCCAGTATCTCAGCATGCGCGACGGGTTGATTGCAGAATTCGACCGCGTCGGCAGGAGCGGCGTGTATATCATGGGCGACACGCTGGAGCGCTTCGAAGCCGAGGCGGCGGCCTATTGCGAGGTGCCCTTTGCACTCGGCGTTGCCAGCGGATCGGACGCCCTGTTCCTGATCTTGAAGGCTCTCGATATAGGTCCCGGCGACGAAGTGATCACTTGTCCGAATTCGTTCGTTGCCACTGCGTGGGTGATTGTTGCCGCCGGTGCCAGACCGGTGTTCGTCGACGTGTCCGAAGACTACAACATCGATCCGACCCTGCTGGAGCGGGCGATCACGCCCCGTACGAAAGCGATCATTCCGGTGCATCTGACCGGCCGCCCGGCCGAGATGGATCGGGTCAACGATATCGCACGACGCAGGCGAATCGCGGTGGTCGAGGACGCAGCCCAGGCGATCGGCGCTCGCTACAAGGGGCGTCGGGTCGGCTCGCTCTCTACGGCCGCCGGCTTCAGCCTGCATCCGATCAAGAACCTCGGGGTCATGGGCGACGGGGGATTCGTCGCCACCGACAGTCGCGCCATCTATGAACGCATCTCCAAGCTTCGCAATCACGGACTTCGCAACCGCGACGAATGCGAGATGTGGGGTTACAACTCGCGTCTCGACCCGCTGCAAGCGGGGTTTGCGTCCATCAAGCTCAAGCGGCTTGACGCGTGGAACCAGCGCTGCCGGGAAATCGCGGGCCAATATCGGAAAGGCCTTTCCGATGTGGTATGGGTTCCGCGCGACCGCGATCACGAAGAAAGCGTGTACCACACCTTTGTCATCCAGCTTGAGGAACGCGATCGCCTGGTCGAGCACCTCTCGCGACAGGGAGTCGGGAGCCGAATTCACTACCCGATTCCTATCCACCTGCAAGAGTGCGCGAATTCGCTCGGGTACGGCCCGGGCGTTTTCCCGGTCACCGAGAGACTTGCGCGGCGCATTCTCAGTCTTCCAATTTACCCGGAACTCACGGACGCCGAGATTGGTCACGTTATTGCCTCGGTGAGGAGCTTTTTCCAGGCGTGAGGAAATATGGGCAAAGATACCGATTCCCTGGTCAATGCCCGCCAGTGATTGTTCCTGGACTACTCCCTGGTTGTCGCCCATGACTCACATCGTTTCCGCCCCCGGTGCGCCGATGCTGGATTTGGAGCGCCAGGAAGAACTTCTGTTCCGGATGAAGCGCATCCGGCACGTTGAGGAACAGATAGCGGCGCGCTATCACGAGGGCAAGATGCGGTGCCCCACCCATTTGTCAGCCGGTCAGGAGGCGGTCGCCACTGGCGTCGGCCTTGCTTTACGGCCCGATGACTTTGCCGTGAGCACCCATCGGGCGCACGCTCACTACCTCGGAAAGGGCGGCAACCTCAAGGCCATGCTGGCGGAGATCTATGGCAAGGAAACCGGCTGCTCCAGCGGGCGTGGTGGCTCAATGCACCTAGTCGACCTGAGCGTTGGATTTGCGGGTAGTACCGCGATTGTGGCCAGTTCCATCCCGGTGGGAGTCGGGCTCGCACTGTCAGCCCAGCTTCATGGCACCGATCAAGTGAGCTGCGTTTTCCTCGGTGATGCAGCGGTTGAAGAGGGAGCTTTCTTCGAGTCAGCCAATTTTTCCGCCGTCAGAACGCTGCCGGTGCTTTTTATTTGCGAGAACAACCTCTACTCGGTGTACTCACCGATGCAGGTCCGCCAGCCGCCCGGACGGAAAATTCACGAGATGGTGCAAGCCATCGGAATTGCGGCATCGGACGGCGACGGCAACGACGTGGAAGCAGTTTACCGGCAGTGCGTCGAGGCTGTCGGCAACATACGCCGCGGCCAAGGCCCCCAGTTCCTGGAGTTTTACACGTACCGCTGGCGGGAGCATTGCGGTCCGAATTACGATAACGATATCGGTTACCGCAGCGAGGCTGAATTTCTTGAGTGGAAAGCCTTGGATCCCATTCCGCGCTACGAAACATATCTGACCGGATCCCGTCGGCTGTCGGACGAACGCATCGAAGCGATGCAACAGGGCATAGAGGTTGAAGTGAACGCAGCGTTTGAATTTGCGGACGCCTCGCCTTTCCCGAGGCCGGGCGAGGCTTTCCTCCGCGTGTTCAGATAACGGACGGTATAGCCACATGTCTCGAAAAATCAGCTACGTCCAAGCCATCAACGAGGCTCTCCACGAAGCCATGGCCGCGGATCCAAACGTTATCTGTTATGGTCTGGGTGTCGATGACCCGAAAGCCGTCTTTGGCAGCACCAAAGGGCTGAGAGAGCGCTTCGGAAACTCGCGCGTGTTCGACATGCCGACTTCGGAGAACGCGATGACCGGGGTTGCAATCGGTGCGGCCCTCAACGGCGTCCGCCCGGTGATGGTTCACCAGCGGCTCGATTTCTTTCTGCTCGCGATGGACCAACTGGTCAACAACGCCGCCAAGTGGTATTACACCTTTGGCGGACAGCGATCTGTGCCAATCACTATCCGCCTCATCCTCGGCCGCGGCTGGGGTCAAGGCCCGACCCACTCTCAGAGCCTGCACGCCTGGTTCGCTCATGTCCCCGGACTGAAGGTCGTAATGCCGACCAGCGCGGAGGATGCGAAGGGCCTCTTGCTATCCAGCATTTTTGACGACAACCCGGTACTGTTCCTGGAGCATCGCTGGCTGCATAACATGATCGGGGAGGTCCCCGAGGGGGGACAGCGCATCCCGCTCGGCCAAGCGCGCACTCTTCGGGAGGGTGACGACGTGACGATCGTCGCGATGTCGTATATGGTGGTAGAGGCCCTTCATGCGGTGGATTACCTTCGTCCGCACGGTATCTCATGCGAGCTTATCGACCTGCGCACGATCAGCCCCCTCGATTGGGAGGCGGTGTTCCGCGGGGTCCGCAAGACGGGGCGAATCCTAGTACTGGATACCGGTGCCAAAACAGGTTCTGTGGCTGGGGAACTCGTCGCCCGTGTGACGATGGAGTGCTGGAGCAGCCTCAAGCAACGACCACAACGCATCGCCATGCCAGATATTCCCGAGCCCACCAGCTTCGGCATGACGCATGGCCTGCACCCACGCGCCGAGCATATCGTCCAGGCGGTAAACGAAATGCTAGGGAGACAGATCCCGACTGAGCCGCTCCAAGCTCAGAGGCCGCATCCCCACGACGTACCCGGCGATTGGTTCAAGGGTCCGTTTTAGCGGCCCAAGTCCCTGAGCCCGGGGCCTCGTCAGGTCGAGCACCTATGAGCGTAGCGATGCCGCGATGGCGGCATCGGAGGACCAAACTCAGCCATCCTCACCAATTCGAAAGAGTATCGTGACCTTACACCCCGATTCCGTTTCTGCCCTTGAAGAAATTTCCGTACGCGCCAGGAATGCAAAGCGCGTCGTATTCGTGTCGGGTAATTTCAACGTTGTTCATCCTGGACATCTTCGGCTTCTACGGTTTGCGGCCGATTGTGGCGACTTTTTGGTCGTCGCTGTCTTGGATTCCAGGCTACTAAACGCGATTCTCCCCGATGATCTGCGGTTGGACGGTGTTAGGTCGATCAGCCTGGTCGACTTTGCATTTATCCTGCGGGATCAACCCGAAGCTTTTGTCGCCCAGCTCCGGCCCGCTGTTGTCGTCAAGGGCAAGGAACACGAGACGAACATCAATGCTGAACAGGCGGCGGTGGACGAATATGGTGGCAAGCTGCTGTTCAGTTCCGGAGAAGTGTCCTTTTCCTCGCTCGACCTCCTCAAGCGAGAGTTTGTCGAGGCGAGCCTTTCGACGATCACGATGCCAAGGGATTTCCCTTATCGGCATGGTTTTACACTGCCCGACCTGAAAAGCGTGCTGGGTAGATTTCCCTCCCTGAGGATAACCGTGGTCGGAGACCTGATTGTCGATGAGTACGTCAACTGCGATCCGTTGGGAATGTCACAAGAGGACCCGACGATAGTCGTGACACCCATTCATCGCGATCGCTTTCTCGGGGGTGCAGGCATCGTCGCTGCGCATGCGCGCAGCCTCGGCGCAAAGGTTCGCTATTTCTCGGTCGCCGGTGAGGATGAGGTGCATGCATTTGCGGCGGAAAAATTGCGGATAATGGGCGTGGATGCTGAAGTGCTCGATGACGTGAGCCGTCCGACGACACTGAAGCAGAGATTCCGCGCGAGCGGGAAGACGCTGCTGCGTGTCAGCCACCTGCGCCAGCACACCATCAATCGGGAACTGGCGGCTAAACTTACCGCAAACATAAGCGGGGTGCTCGACGACACGGACCTCATGATCTTTTCGGACTTTAACTACGGGTGCTTGCCTCAGGTCGTCGTGGACGACGTTACCGCGGAATGCCGACGTCGCGGAGTCATGATGGTGGCCGATAGTCAGTCCTCCTCGCAGGTCGGCGACATTTCCCGTTTCACCGGGATGGAACTCGTGACACCGACTGAGCGAGAAGCACGCCTCGCGCTTCGCGACTTCAACGTCGGCTTGGTCGTGCTCGGGGAACAGCTGAGGGCCAAATGCGGTGCCAAGAATGTCCTCGTGACACTGGGCGCCGAGGGCGTGCTCGTATATGCACCATTGATGCACGATGGAAGCTGGCACACCGACAAGCTGCCCGTCTTCAACACCGCGCCGAAGGATCCGGCCGGAGCGGGAGATTCCCTATTGACCTGTAGTGCCATGGCGCTGGCCGTCGGCGCGAACATCTGGCAAGGCGCTTTCCTTGGGTCGCTCGCGGCAGCCCTTCAGGTTGGGCGTGTCGGCAATTCTCCGCTCACCTCAGAGGAGCTGCGCGCGGAGATAGACCGCACCTGAGAGTGTCAAACAATGAAGGCACTGCTATTGGCCGCAGGTTTGGGTACCCGATTGCGACCACTCACCGACTTTCTTCCGAAGTGTCTCGCCCCGATCGGCGGCAGACCTTTGCTCGAATACTGGCTGGCAAGCCTTTTTCGCGCCGGAATCGAGGAGCTCCTAGTCAATACCCATCACCTTCCGGAGCTCGTCGAAAGTTATGTGCGGTGGACCCCGTGGTCCGACCGCATTACACTCGTGCGGGAGAAAGTGCTAGCCGGGACCGCAGGCACCGTTTGGTTGAACCGGGAATTTTTCGGCGAAGAAGCGTTCTTGGTCGCGCACGCGGACAGCTTTTCCGTTTTCGATGCGGCCGAAATGATTCAACGGCATCTGAGGCGTCCGGCAGAAACGGTGATGACGATGATGACGTTTGAGACCAAGACGCCTCGTTCGTGCGGAATCGTCGACCTCGACAATCGGGGTGTCGTCGTCGGGTTCCATGAGAAGGTGGAAGACCCGCCTGGAACTCTTGCGAATGCGGCCGTCTACATCATCGAAAAGGACGTCGTTGATTTGATAGGGGCTCTCAAGTCTCCGCACCCGGACTTCAGCACGGAAGTTCTGCCCAAGCTCATGGGGAGGATATACACCCACCGTAATCGAGTGTTTCACCTGGACGTTGGAACGCTTGATACTTGGTTGGAAGCGCAGTCGAAAGCAGACCTCGGGCAAAGGGAGCTTTCGGCAGCAACTGCGTGGACCAGGATCCTTGACTCGGACAACTTCAAAATCCGCCGGGCATTCGCGGAATTCGAGCAAATGGTTGGCTCCAAGAATTGAGAGTCGCCGGTTGTTCCAGTCGCGATTCTCTTCTCATAGCTCTTGGATGATCTTCGCATGTCCTCCCGGGGCCGCGATCTGCGCCTGGTTCACGGATCGATTTTCATGAGGGAACTGCTGTTCGAAAGTGCGGCTGCGTGGGGGGTGGCCGTCAAGATCACTCAGGCCGCTGCAGTACCGATAACTGCGCTACTGATATTGCTTTACTTTACGCCGACGATCCAGGGCTACTACTATTCCTTTGCGAGCCTGCTGGCACTGCAGATATTCCTCGAGCTCGGTCTCGCCACCGTAATCACCACGTTTTCTTCGCACGAGTGGGCGCGACTACGGCTCGACGACAAAGGCGCGGTGGTCGGAGACGCGGTTGCCCTGAAACGACTGTCCGGCCTTGCCTTGGCATCCTTTCGATGGTACCTGGCGGCAGGACTGATACTCTTCGGGGTCCTGGCGATTGGCGGAACCCTTTTCTTCGACATCCCCGGCCCAGGAGCGAGTGTCGAATGGCGGGCTCCCTGGCTGCTCCTCTGCACCGCGAGTGCGCTGACCTTTCCTCTCACGCCAGTGTGGGCGTTGCTGCAAGGCTGCGGGCAAATAAACGAGGTCAACCGCTACCGGTTCATCGATGCCATTGGCAGAAGCCTGGTGCTCTGGTCCGGCATTTCTGCCGGCTCGGCGCTCTGGGCGGCGGGTCTGAGCGCCTTGTTTTCGGCATTCCTCGCCGCTTGTTTCTTGCTGCTGCGCCACCGCTGGTTTCTCGCCTCACTGTTTGCGGGGTTCGACCCCTCGTTCTCCCTGCACTGGTGGAGAGAGGTCTTCCCTCTTCAATGGAGAATCGCAGTCAGCTGGATAAGCGGGTTCTTTGCGTTCTACCTGTTTACGCCGACGGTATTCTATTTCAGCGGCCCGGAAGCGGCGGGGCAGATGGGGATTACCTGGGCCGTGGCAAGCGGAATATCCGCGCTTGCATCAACCTGGGCGCAGACCCGCGCCCCTCAGTTCGCTCGGCTTGTAGCAGAGCGAAAGTTCGAGGAACTCGATCGCCAAGCGAAGCACATAGGGATTATCGGGGTCGTAGTCAGCCTAGCCTGCGGCCTTGCCGCGATGGGAGCTCTGGTCGTCCTGCAAGACTACTCGCCGAGCACTGCGGCCAGGTTTCTCCCGTTTGGCCCCGTCGTATTGTTCCTGGGATCGGACGTACTGCATCAGATTTCAGTCACCCAAGCCACATATTTGCGGGCCTTCAAGCGAGAGCCGTTCATGATCTTGTCCCTGGTATTTGGCGCTGTGATTGCAGCGGGAACGATCTTGCTGACGCCGACGATGGGAGTAGCGGGACCGGCAATCAGCTATCTCGTCGCTATGATCATCGCACTTGCGATGGCTACGCGAATCTTTCTTCGAGCTCGAAAGGAATGGACGTTTCCAAGAACCGCGAGGCAATGACTGTTCGAGAACCAAGGAACCGGAAATCCAGGAGCCCGAAGATGAGCGCAGAGATACCGACTGACTTGATCGGGAGGCTGAAACGCAATCACCTTGTCCCTACACTCCGCAGGCGGGTCAGAACGGCAGCGGCTCTTTTGCGCTGGCACTTCCGGGCATTTTCCGATTTAGTAGCCGCGGATGGCCTCTCAGACAGACGGCGGTTACTGGTCATCTACGATTTCTCCAGTCAGCCTTTCAGCATTGGGGATATCCTGGTGATACAGGAGGCATCTCTCGTCTTGCGCCAGGTTGCGGGCGTCGACCGGGTGGATCTGGCGCTCGTTTACGATCCAGCCTCTCCCGTTGTTCCTGACCCGGCCTTCTCGCAGATCGGCTCTGAAAACTTCCTCTGGCACCTTCCGACGGTCTTGCAGGCGGCGCAAGTCAACCCTCATCTCGGTTCCCTTTTCCTCTTCGATTCTCACCGCCGCCTTGAGGAATTTGCGTCCGGGAACCTTGACATTTACGACGTCTGGCCGCCCCTTCTGCAGTATGCCAATCGCGAGTACCTGTACTACCGTGTCTTCAACGAGGTGCTGTTCGATTACTTCCAAAGGGAAAAGGCCCTGCCCCGTTTGGAGTTAAGACCGCCAGCGCGGGCATGGTCGAGAGCTTTCATCGAGCGACATGTCGGTTCCGATGTTCCCGTTACCGTTCAAATGAGAAGAAACCCGGCGAACCCCGAACGCGACACTCACAGCGATAGTTGGATAAGTTTCTTCCAATTCTCCCTGGGACGGTATCCAGTGAAGTTCTTGATCATTTGTGCGCAGCACGAGATTGACGCGGGGTTGCGCCAGTGTCCCAACGTGATAGTCGCCAAGGACCACTGCACAAATGTGGAACAAGATCTGGCGCTCGTCGATGCCGCAGCAATACACATGGGGGCATCTTCCGGGCCCGGTGTGATTGCTATTTTCAACGACAAGCCATACTGTCAATTCAATACCAATCTCCAGCTGGATCGTTACAGAGGCAGTATGCTGGAGGGAAACCGAGGGCGTCTTTTCTTCAGCAAGTCGACCCAGAGCTTTCTGTTCGGACGAGAGACACCGGACCTCATCGCTGAGGAATTCGAGCGGATGTGGAAGGTCATCGAACCTTCGCATTCCGGTGATCGTTCCACTCAGGCCTAGGTTGGGCCAGGGCGATCGCTGATTCGCAACGGCAATGACCCGTTCTGACCCTCTCGTTTCAATCGTCATCCCTTGCTACAACCAGGGAACCTACCTGCAGCAGGCGATCGAAAGCGTGCTTTCTCAGGACTACTCGCGCATCGAGCTGATGGTGTTTGACGACGGTTCGACCGACGACACCCAAACCGTTTTGGCCGCCTACGCCGGAAAGTTCCACCACGAGACCCATGCGAACATGGGGCAGGCGTGGACCCTGAACAAGGGATGGCGGATGTCCAAGGGCGAGATACTTTCGTATCTTGCAGCCGACGACTTCCTCCTGCCGGGAGCCGTCACGAAATCGGTAGGCAAACTCATCGCGACCCCTGAGATCGTTTTGACCTATTGCGACTTCGACCGCGTCGACCCGGAATCACGCGTTCTATGGCGGGTTCGCACTCCCGAATTCAGCTATCGCGATCTTGCCGTTGGGATAGTCTGCCAGCCCGGGCCAGGACCCTTCTTCCGGCGGGACGCATTCGAGCGTGCCGGATTCTGGAATGAACTGCTGAAGCACGCTCCTGATTACGAGGATTGGCTGCGACTGGGATTGGAGGGCGCGTTTGTAAGAATCCCGGAAGTCCTCGCAGCATACCGGATGCACGACCGCTCACAGTCGCTCGCTCCGATCAATCCCGGCCGGGCGGATGAGATGGTGAACATCATCTCCGCGCACTTTCGCAATCCCCGCCTCCCGCCGGAGATTGCTCAGGCAGAACCGGAGGCGAGGAGTAACGCGCATATCATCGCGGCTCGTCAGCACCTGCGTTCAGGCCGTTTTCCCGCGGCACTGAAACACATGCAACAGGCGTTCGTACTCCATCCACAAAGCTTCCTTCGCCTCCGGAGCTGGCGCACGCTGGCAAATGGGCTATTCAACAGGATCGGTTACAAGCTTGTGTGGCAGTTCAACCGGATTTTCTCCAGAGAATGAACTGTGTGCGCGTTGAGCGGTCGCGAAAAGTCTTCTCGTAGAAGGTTCAAGTGGACATAGCCGTGACCGGGGCCACGGGGTTTGTTGGAAGCGCTCTGGTCCGACAACATATCCAGCGCGGCGATTCGATTCGCGTTCTGGTCAGGGACCCGTACGCGACGGCCCGCCGATTTCCGTCAGTCCACGTTTTTACAGGAGACCTGGCGTCTGCGGAAACGATCTCCGAAGACTTTGTCGCTAACGCGGACGTGCTCTACCACTGCGCCGCGGAGGGTCAAGACGAGGCCAGGATGGAAGCGATCAACATCGGGGGCACCCGGGCACTCGCGCGCCTCGCCGCCGGCAGGATCGGCCGCTGGGTGCAGGTCAGCAGCGTTTCGGTATACGGGGCAGTCCGCGCCGGTACGATCACCGAGGACAGCCCAATCGAGCCGGATAGCCTCTACGGCAGGACCAAATCCGAATCGGAGGCTGCTGTGCTGGCCGAAGGTGCCGCGGGAGGATACGAGGTAACCATCGCGCGTCCGTCAAAGATCCTGGGGCTGGGGATGCCCAACGATTCGCTCTTCAGACTGTTCACGATGATAGAGCGCGGCTGGTTTTGCTTCATCGGAGAACCGCACGCGGTGATGAACCTCATCCACGTGGATACAGTCGCAAGCGCATTGGTCCTGTGCGGCACCCGCCGCAGCGCCGCCGGTCGCACATACAACCTTTCTGAACAGATATCGATCGAGGAACTTGTCGCAATCGTAGCGGACGAAATCGGGGTCCGGCGGCCTACGTTGCGCCTGCCCGAGCTGCTTTTCCGTGTTCTCGCCAGTGTATTCGGAAGGCTGCCGGGCGTTCCGCTGACGCATCGGCGTCTCGATGCAGTGACGCTGCACGCCCGTTTCGCGTCGGAACGGATCACGCAGGAACTTGCTCACAATCCTGTAGTGAGCCTCGAAGCGGGCTTGCGTGAACTCGCCAGAACCTGGAAGCTGTGCCGCTGAAACACATGGAACGCGATTGGGGCGGTCTACAATGCCGCGGGTCTGATCGACCTTATGGGAGAATTTCAATCAGAATGCGCCTGATTTCGAGAAAGACGGTCGTTGCTGCGGTACCCTCCGAAGCATTGCGATGAGAATCCTGGTTCTCGGCGGGGACGGGATGCTCGGGCACCAGTTGTTGCGGCAGTTGGGGACCCATCATGAGGTTCATGCCACACTCAGGCGAGAGCCAGAGGCATACGATTCCTCCGGCCTGTTCGACGGAAAGCGGACGTCCTTCGGAGTGAATGCGTGCTCGCCGGAGAGACTGCAAGAGATCATGGCGGCCTGTCGACCGGAGACCGTGATCAATGCGATCGGGGTCGTCAAGCAGCGTGCCGAGGCGAATGACGCGATTCAAAGCCTGGAGATCAATGCCCTGCTGCCGCACCGACTGGCCGTGCTGTGCGAGGCTGCCGGGGCAAGGCTCATCCACTTCAGCACCGATTGTGTCTTCTCCGGGCGTCGCGGGAAATATCGCGAGACCGACGTCCCGGACGCCGAAGACCTCTACGGACGCACCAAGTATCTGGGCGAACCCGGCGGCAGGCACTGCCTGACCCTGCGGACATCGTTCATCGGCCGCGAGCTGACGCGGAAAACCGGACTGCTTGAATGGTTCCTCGCGCAGCGCGGCACAATCAGGGGGTACACGAAGGCTGTTTTTTCGGGGTTTACGACGCTGGAGATGACTCGGATCATCAAGAAAGTGCTTACCGCCCCCACGCTCTCGGGGGTCTATCATGTTTCAAGTGAGCCAATCAGCAAGTTCGACCTGCTCACCATGATCCGCGATGCCCTGGGCCTTACCACGGAAATCGAGCCGTATGACGGGTTCCAGTGCGACAGAAGCCTGGATTCGTCCCGATTCCGCGAGGCCCTGCCTTACCGGCCGCCCGGATGGAAGGCGATGGTCGAAGAGCTTGCGCAAGATATTCGAGGAGCTGGGCGATGATTTTCGAAGGCAAACGTATCGTGGTCACCGGCGGAACGGGATCCATGGG
>WNFG01002384.1_pt1 | contig 15705 bp, 16 predicted proteins | sample 5400431 | NCBI WGS metagenome assembly WNFG01 (sample SAMN13153346, study PRJNA577476) | soil metagenome | isolation source: 120 cm saprolite under Douglas fir tree site 2 hole 3 replicate 2 | place: USA:California | collected 2015-04-18 | reverse complement strand
CAAACGATCGAAACAACCGAGTTCTGATCGACGGCCTCGACACCACCGACCCGGTGACGAGCACCTTCTCGGCGAACATCGGCCAAGACTCGCTGGCGGCGGTCCAGGTACTCACCAGTGGATTTGAAGCGAAGTACAACGCCCTCGGATCGATCATCAACTTGATTACCCAGTCGGGCTCGGACGAATACCACTTCAACGTCTCGTTTTACGCCAGGCCACGGCAATTGCAGACGTTTCAAACATCGGGTGCCTCCGGCGCGACCTACGAGTTGGCCAGGATTTACGACCCCACGCCGCAGCCGCCAAGCAAGACTTTTCAAGGCAATTTCAACATCGGCGGTCCGATCATCAAGCACACGCTCTGGTTCAACGTCGGCGCGGAGCTTGATTACAACTCGACGGTGAATCCTCCGGGGCCTCCGCTCAATAGGCTGGCCCCGAATCGGGTGTTCAAGGACATCTTTCCCCAGGGAAAGTTGACCTGGGCTCCGAACAGTCAACACAAGCTGTCGCTCGAGGCGTTGGGCGACCCGACATACATCGACTACGAAAACAATAGTAGCGCCATTGCAAACACCACCGAGCCGATTGCCTCGGTCGGTCGGTTTCAGGGCGGATATAAGGTCCTCGGGGAGTGGGACTACTTCATCACTCAGAACTTCGACGTCAAAGTGCTGGGCGGATACTCATTCAACAAACTGGACGTGGGGCCACAGGGCTTTGTTCGAAGCGTTGATGCCGGGGATGGAATCTATCCCGGATTTGACGCCCCTCGGCACCAGAACAGTATTGACGCAACCTTCTGGCGAAACGCCTCCAACGAACAGGTCACCAAGCGCAACCGCTTTCAGCTCGACGGAGCGCTTGCCTGGCGAGGCCGCACCGGAGAAATATCCCACGAGGCAGAAACCGGTTTTCAAAGCGCGTACACCTATGACATTACCAAAACCACCTTTACGGGCCGGGGCGATAGTTACGTCGATCAGCTCCCCGGTGCTTTTCTAAACACCGCTCTTTGCGACGAGGACCCCACCCTCACCCCCGCCGGGGGGGTGACAGGCGTAGGATGCTTTCAGAAGACGCACAACAATGACACGTCCAGTCTGCGGAGGGGATACAAACTCGGACTTTACGTTCAGGACCGCATCAAGCCAACGACCTGGCTCACCTTGATCCCCGGCCTGCGTTGGGACGTCAGCCGGATCTGGCTGCCCGGTGGCGTGCCGGATGACTACCATCGGACGGTCACCATCAATGGCCGGGCGGTGAACACCAGCGACTTCCAGACGGGCAACGGATTTGGGCCTCGCTTCAGCGCAGTTGTCGACCTGACGCGCGACCAGAAGACGATCTTCCAGGCAAGTTATGGACGGTCGACCGAGGAGATGTACCTCACCGTCATGGGCTCGGTCGATAGCTCTTTCAAAAACCAATCCCAAGTCTACAATTGGAATGCGACCACCAGGACGTTCCAGCCGCTTCCGGTTGGCGGTACGGCGAGCAATGTGCTCGTGGACAGCTCGAGCAGAAATCTCCCTCATGCCGACGAGTTGTTCTTCCGATTGAGCCGCGAGCTTTTTCGAAACACGGTGGGCGAGATCGATTACACCTACAAGTACTATTCGAACATCTTCGACAGCGTGGAGGTCAACCGGATCTGGGATCCTTCGGGGAGCCGCATCAACGGTTATGTTGATCCGAATCACCAGAATGCAGTGCTCGTCTTCACCAACGACGACCGGAACTGGCAAAAGTACTCGGGCTTCGACTTCATCTTCGAATCGAAACCGACGCAGAACCTGGACTTTTATGGCTCCTACACTCTGGGCTGGACGTGGGGTCCAGGGTACCAGGAAAACGCTCTTTTCGGCACCGGTCTGGCAGGTCAATTCTACAATCCCCGGCAGAATCAATTCTACTTTGGCTTCAACCCGAGTCAGGACGTCCGGCATCAAATCAAGACCCAGACGGTGTACACGATTCATGGCTTCGTGATCGGAGCTATCGTGAACTGGAGGTCTGGATATGCGTCGGCGAAGCAATTCCCCGTCAACTCGGGAATCGACGGCCCGCGGTATAGGACTCCACTGGGCACCGACCCGAGCAGTCCGAACAGCATCAACCAGTGGACCGAGTTCCGGATCCCCGACCTGTTCACCGTTAGTCTCAGGGTGGGTTATGACTTTTACGAGTTGACGCGGCAGCACGTCCTGGTTGATGTCCAGATGACGAACCTGTTCAACAACTTCACCCCGACGGCACTTCAGGCGAACGAAACGGCGCCGCCGAGCGGTTTTGGTAGGGTGACCGGTCGCCCAGCAGTGTTTCAGACCCAGTTGGGAATTCGTTACACGTACTGAAGCGGTTGCTGCGATGAGAGAGGCCCGAAATCCAATCCGGGCCTCTTCTTTTGCCGCTGCTTGACCTGGTCTTCGCAGAGCCACGGCGCCGTCGGATTCCGGCCGGGCCGGGTTACTTTGTCATGATCCCGAGCGTCTTTGCCCCGGCGCCGCGGACCACATCCATCACGTGGATCGCCTCGCCGTAGTTGGCGTCTTCGTCAATGTCGAAGAACACCAGCTTGTCTGAGCGGGCAGTCATCAGATCGTGAATCTTCTCGTTCAGCTGCGACTCGAGGACCGGCTCGCGGTTGATCTGCACCTGGCCTTCCTTGGTCACCGAGACCACCACCTGATTGGCGGTGGTGGGGGAGGCGATCTGCGTCTCCGCCTTCTCCGGGACGGTGAGGTCTAAGTCCTTGATCAGCATCGGCGTTGCGACCATGAAAATGATCAGCAACACCAGCACCACGTCCACCAGCGGGGTGATGTTGATATCGGAGCGAACTGCTCCGCCTGTCGCGCCGCCAAACGCCATCCTCTACTCCTTAAGGTCGGTGGTCTCCATGTTGACCGTTCCTGCCCCCGCTGCGTGCACCTGCTCGAGCACCTTGCGCACTTCTCCGTAGCGCAGCGAGCGATCGGCGCGAACGTTGACCGGGCGGTTCCCCTTGCGCAGCTCGCGCTGCAGCACCGAGGGGAGGGCGTTCGCCTCGATCCGATCCGCATCGATGTACGCCCCGTCCTTGCGGACGCTGAGCATGATCTGCTCGCCGGTGTCCTGTTTCTTGTTGTGGTGCGTGGTGGTGGGAAGCGAGACGTGAACTCCGCGGTGGAGCATCGGGGTAACCACCATGAAGATGATCAAAAGCACCAGCACCACGTCCACCAGCGGAGTGACATTGATGTCCGATTTGGTGGGCGGGGCTTTGATCGTCGCGCCGCGCCGCTCGTGGATCCGATAGTGATGATGCTTCCGGGCGTTCTTGCCGCTCGCCGCCAGTCGCCCGTTGCCCTTGGTCCCGGCGGACCGGCCGGACCCGTTCTTGCCCCCTTCTGTACTCACTTCCGGTCCCGGCCCTCTCGCAGGACGAAGGAGAGCAGCTCCGAGCTGACCTCGTTCATGTCCACCACGAAACTCTCAATCGTGTTGGTGAAGTAGTTGAAGGACATCACCGCGGGGATCGCCACCAAAAGACCGGCGGCGGTGGTGAAGAGCGCTTCGGAGATGCCGGCGGACACGGCGCCCAGGCCGCCCTGGCCGGTGGACGCCATCGCGCGGAACGCATTGATGATGCCGACCACCGTGCCGAACAGGCCGATGAAGGGCGCCGCGGAGGAGATCGACGCCAGACCGCCGAGGCCCTTTTTCAAGCTCGCCACTTCGCGCTCCTTGGCGCGATCGATCACCCGATTCACCGCATCCACCACGTCGAACTCCCCAAGCTCATCGGCACCGGTGTGCGTCAGCGCGTAGATGCCGTCGCGATACTCGGCCAGCGCTTCGGCCACCACCCGGGCGATCGGGCTCTGGGGCTTTTTCTGGGACAGCGTCAGCGCCCCTTCCAGATCGCGAGACTTGAGCTGGTCGCGCAGCGCGAGGATGAAGGCCATCGATTGACGCTTGGCTTTCATGAAGGTGTTGAAACGGTCGATCATCACCCACAGCGAATAGACAGACATGATCGCCAGGATGATCACCACCGTTTTCGCCAGTGGGAGCATCGAATGCCACATCTCCATCAGATTGAATTGTTGCATGCGTTTCCTCTAGTGAATGTGGAAAATGAAATTCCTCATCGTGCAAACCGGCAGCGGCTGCGGCTTATAGACCCAGGTCCGCTTGAGCTGCTCGATAATCGCCGCGTCCGCCCCCCCGGAGACCGGCATGATCACGGTGATATCCGAAATGTGCCCATCCTGGCGAACGCAGATTCGGTAGGTCGCCTTGAGCGACGTCTGCCCTTTGGCGGAGTTGATCACGTGTTCAGGCAGGTGAGGGTCTGGCTTGGCGACGAGCTGCCCCTCGAGGATGAAGCTGGCCACGACCTTCGGTGCAGGGGGCGGAGGGGCCCCGAGGGTCCCGCCCAACACTCCCCCGACGACTCCGCCGGGAACCCCGCCCGGCACTCCGCCTTCGACGCCCCCCTCTTCGCCCTCTTCCTCGGGCTCTTCGGGCTTCTCCAGAGTGGGCTGCACCAGCGTGGGAATCTCGCTCGGTTGCTGCACCACTTTGGGGACCTTCGGCTTGTGCTCCACCGGCTTTCGACCGGCCGGAGGCGGCGGGGGCGGTGGTGGAGGCGGCGCGGCGCTGAAAAAGGTCAGCGAGACCGCCGGCGGCGTCAGCTCCTCGACGTGGAAGACCGACCAGACCAAAAGTCCCACCGCCGCGGCCCCGTGCAACCCGAGGGAGACCATCATCAGTGCGCGGCGTTTCCAACTCGGCTTCCTGGCGGCGACGAAGTTGTCGAACATCTATTTGGCACCCTTGAGCCGGTCGAGCCCGAGCTTGTAGAACTTGTTGGCCTCCTCGAAATCGACCCGCTTGTCGTCGTCGTTGGATTCGCCGAGCGCCTTTTCGCGGAACACCAGATTCGTGTAGGTATAGGCGTTCGGGGCCTGAGGGCTAAGCTTGATCGCCTCGCCCAGGGTCTGGATCGCCTGGTTCGCCAACTCGAGCCTCTTCTCCCCCGTTTCGTCGGTGTGATCGTGCAGGTAGTTCCAGATCAAAACCCCGTGCGATAGCCGCGCTTCGGCGCTTTCCGGCTCGGCCGCAATCCTTTTCTCGTACCAGCCCTTGGCCTCGTTGAAGCGCCCGGTTTTCGCGGCGATGATCGCCAGCGTGTTCAAGGCCTGGGGGTCGGGTGGAACGGATTCGGTCGCCGGCTTGAAAAAAGCGACCGCATCGTCGTACTTGCCGGTGTCGACGAAGGTCTGCACCAGGAAGACCTTGGCGCGTTCGTCCTTCGGCTTGAGCTTCAGGTATCGCTCGAAAGCGTGGATCGCATTCGTCGCCGCGGCGTTTGCCGCCGTGCTGCTGGGCGCCATCCGGTAGAGCGAGAGATTGGCAAAACCCAGATTCAATTCGATCGCCGGAATGTTCGGATCGTACGTCTCGGCTTCGGCGAATTTGGCGGCGGCCGCCGCGTAGTCCTGCTTGTGGTAAAGGTCGACGGCTTGCTGCGCGATCATCCGGGCGCGAAGCGAGGCGCAGCCGACCAGCAGGGGGGCCAGGGCGAGGCAGGTGATGAAAAGCCTTCTCATGAAGTGGAAATCCTTGAAGGGACCGCTAAATATCCGCAGCGAGCAGGCGGTTGCAAGCGTTCTGGTTCGATGCCCGGGCATACTTCGCCCGGTCCACAAGCTGGCGGCCAGGGTCGCCGCGACCCATCCCACCCGATCAAGGCCTGCGGGGCCTCAAGCGGATCGTCCGCGAAATGGGTTCGCGGACGGACTTTCCGGGTATCCTTTGGCCCATGAATGACGGTCTTCCCGTTTGGATCCTTGGCGCGGCGGTGCTTTGCCTCGCCGGTTGCTCGCATCGCCAATTGGCGGTGTCGGATCTGCAGCGCGTTCAACGCCCGGCGGTCATTTCCTGGATTGCCGAGGGGGCGGGCCCCCAGTCCCGGGTCTTCCGCGAAGACTCCACCTTCCAGAGCAAACTCAAGCGTCTGGATGCGAGGGAGGCGGATCGACGGCTACAAGTCAAGCTGGCGAAGGCGATCAGCCGGTTCGAAACCTCGGATCGGCTTCGAGCCGTCGCCTTGGCCAACCTTCCCAAAGAGCGGCCCTGGACCCAGGCGATCGATCCGGCGAGGGTGGCGAGCGCCCTGGAGAGCTTTCTGGTCGAAGAGGTGCCGGCCAATCCCCCCGACTACGAATTGCTCAAGCCGCTGGGCGCCGACGCGGTGGTCGAGTTCGTGATCGAGGACTACGGCCTGCGAAGCGCCGGTGGAAAGGCGAGCGTTTACGCCTCCGGTTACGGCCGGATGTTCATGCTCGGGGGTTCGGAGCTGTGGCGCCAAAGCTTTCGCGCCGCGGATCCCAGCCGGCCGGCCCTCGACCCCTTCAAGGTCGCCGAGGATCCGGAGCTGTTTCGGACGGAGCTGGCCGTGGTTCTCGATTCGGTGGCGGAGGAGTTCTCGCGCGCGCTCAACCCCGAGAGTCGCCCCAACATCCGCCAGATTCAGCGCGAGGGGCTGCCCACCCAGCCGACCCCTTTGCCGCTGCCCGGCGCGAAAGACGAAATCCGTTGAGCCGACCGCGATCGGCGGGGGCGCTCGCCGAGCAGAGCTGATAGGGTGCGCAGACCGCGTGTTCCCTATGCCCGGTGCCGGCATCGATCGACAAGAACCGCTGGTCCTCGACGGGAGCGAAGGAGAGGGCGGCGGACAAATCCTTCGCTCCGCGTTGTCGCTCTCGCTCGTTACCGGACGGCCATTCCGAATGCAGAACATCCGCGCCCGCCGGCCCGCGCCGGGGCTTCGGCCGCAGCACCTGGCTTGCGTTCGCGGCGCGGTGGCGGTGGGCCAGGCGCGGTGCGAGGGCGCCGCGGTCGGATCCTCCGAGCTGGAGTTCCATCCGGGCGCGGTGAAGCCGGGTGAATATCTGCTCGAGGTGGGAACCGCGGGCAGCGCGCCTCTTCTGTTTCAGTGCCTCTTCTATCCCCTGGTCCTCGCCGGCCCCAGCCAGCTCACGCTTCGCGGCGGAACCCACGTCCCCCACAGTCCGAGCTACCACTACCTGGCCTGGGTCTGGCTGCCGATGCTCTCCGCCTTCGGGCTGACGGCGCAGCTGCAGCTTCGCCGCGCGGGTTTCTATCCAGAAGGGGGAGGGGAGTTCAAAGCCGAGATCGGCGATCCGCCCGCGGCGTGTGGCAAGGTTCGGTTCCCCGCCAGGGGCACGCTGCGGGACATGGACGTGACCTCGTTCGTCGGGGGGCTTCCTTTCGAAATCGCCGAGCGTCAGGGGAAAGCGGCGGCCTCGCTGCTCCGGGAAAAGGGGATCTACTGCAGCGCGGAAAATCTACCTCTGCCGACGGGCAAGTCGGCGGGGACGATGGTCTTCATCCGCGCGCAATTCGAGCACACCCTGGCCGGATTCACCGCGCTTGGAGATCGCGGCCGTCCCGCGGAGGAGGTCGGACGCGACGCGGCGGAGCAGGTCGCCGGCTTCATGGAGAGCGCCGGCGCGCTCGATCCGCACCTCGCGGATCAGATCCTCCTTCCGGCGGGACTTCTCGCGGCGGGGCTGTTGCAGAAGGGAATCGACGCCGAGACCGTGTTCAGCACCGCGGCGGTGACCCCCCACCTCACCACCCACGCCTTCGTGCTGGAAAAGTTCCTCCCCGTCCGGGTGCTGATCGAGGGCGTCCGCGTCCAGGTCCTCCCCGCGGCGCCCAAAAGAGACGGCGATTGAATCCGATGCGAATCCTCGTCGCGCTGCTGCTCAATCTGCTGCTGCTCGTCAAAGCACTGCTCGCCCTGCCGTTTCGGTTGCTGCGACGGCGACAGGCGCCCTACGTCCGATTCGCCCTCCGCGGAGATCCCCCCTACCGCGAATTGGCGCGCCGCCGCTGGCGAATTTTTTCCAAGCGCGACCCGGCCGAGGTTCGCTCGCTGGATGAGCTTCGCCGTCAGCTTCTTGCCTTGTCGAAAGACGCGCGCGTGCGCGGCGCGGTTTTTTTCGTCGAGCACGTACAGATGACCCAGGCCAAAGCGGATGCGATCGCCGCTTTGTTCGCAGAGCTGCGGGCCGCGGGGAAGGAAGTGATCGGGTACGCGCTGCACGCGGGAAACAGCGAGTACGAGGTCCTCTGCGCGGCGGATCGGATCATCCTCGCACCGCCGGGCCGGCTCGATCTCACCGGTTTCGCCGCCGAGGCGACCGCGATCAAAACCGCGCTCGATCGAGCGGGGATCGGCGCGCAGTTCGTGCGGCGGGGCGAGTACAAGACGGCGCCCGAGCTTTTCACCGATGCGCAGATTTCGGAGATCCATCGCCAAACGGTGGAGCATCTGCTCGATCTGCGGTTTCAAGATTTGCTCTTGCGAATCTCGCGCGGCCGCCGCATCGGCCTGGAGGAGGCGAAGCGCAAAGTCGACTGGGGTCCGTACAGCGCCAAGCGCGCCCAGGCGGAAGGACTGTGCGATGGCCTCTGCAGCGCCCTGGACCTTGCTTCGTTCTTGAGCCCTGCCGCGGAAAAGGGAACCGCTGAAAAGCGGGCCCCTGACGAAAGCTCCGAGGATGAGCTGCCCGATTGGGACGACTATCAGAGCTCGCTGCCCTGGCCGGGCGTCACCTGGCGGCACTTGAAGCGGCGTCCGCGGCTGTCCCTGGTGCCGCTTCAGGGACTGATCGCCGAAGGGGAAGGAGGGCGCGCGCCGGTGGGGCCAGAGATCGCCGGCTCGGAGGGCGTGGTGGCCGCGGTGAGGTCGGCTCGACGCGATCGCCGAACGAAGGCGATCCTCCTCTACATCAACAGCCCGGGCGGCTCGGCGCTGGCGTCGGAGCTCATCCTCGATGAGGTCCGCCGCGCGGCCAAGAAGAAGCCGGTGATCGCGTATTTCGATCGGGTCGCGGCCAGCGGCGGATACATGGCCGCGCTCGGCGCCAACGAGATCTGGGCCGCGCCCGGCGCGATCGCCGGGTCGATCGGCGTTTTCGGCGGAAAGTTCGAGCTCTCCGGGCTGTTCGAGCGGCTGGGCATTACCCGAATGGTGTTGACCCGCGGCGATCACGCCGGGATGTCCTCCCTGTCGCGGCCCTTCATGCCCCAGGAAAGGGCGGCGATCGAGCTGGAGATCGAGGAGGCCTACCAGGATTTTCTCGAACAGGTCGCCCGCGCTCGCGGCAAAAGCAAGGAGGAGATCCACGCCCGGGCCGAAGGCCGCGTCTACTCGGGCGACGAGGCCGTCAATGCGAGTCTCATCGATCGCACCGGGAGCTTCGAGGATGCCTGCCGGCGCGCCCTCGAGCTGGCCAAGTCACCCGCCGGGCGCTTCGAAGTGGTGATTCACCGCGCTCCAAGGCGTCGCATTCCCATCCTCGGCCTGATGCGGGAGGCCCAGATGACGGGCGTTTTCGCCCTCTGGCTTCCCGGTCTGGAATCGCTCGCCGGGGCCCACCCCGGTAGGCTCGAGGGAGGCTCACCCTGAGAGCGACCCCGGCGGCCGTTTGCGCGCTGTGGCTGCTCGCCGGCGGATGCCGGACCGGGCCAAGGGCGGGTCCTCCCCCGTCGGAGGCGGCATCCCGGGTGCTCGCCGAGTTCATCGATGCCGCCGAAGCGGGCGATTTCCGGCGCGCCTACCAACTGCTCTCCGGCGAGTGGCGGGCAAGGTACACGCCCGCCCGGTTGGAGCAGGATTTTGAGGACGAGCCCCTGGCGAGGGAGCGCCTCGAACGGGCGCGCGGCGCTCTGTCGCGGGGAACGCTCCTCGTCGACGCGGAGGTGGCGGAGTTTCCCATCGGCGCGGGCCGGGCGGTGCGCCTGGTGCGCGAGCATGGAGACTTTCGCGTGGCCGCTCTGGAATGAGCGGTTGAGCTGAACTAGTTTGCCGTTACGATGCCATCCGATCCCCACGGCCTGGACGTTGACGAGCTCGAGAGCCTCGAAGAGATCGCCGACGAGAAAGAGGGGAAGCTCAGCTTCGTGCCCGAGCTGGTGAAGCGGGTGGCGGTGGCCGGCCTGGGCGCGCTGTTCATGACCGAGGAGGGCATTCGAAGCCTCGCTGGGCAGCTCAAGCTTCCCAAGGAGGTTCTCGGCTTTATCGTTTCCCAGGCGGAAAAGACGAAGGACGACATCGGCCGGGTCGTCTCCGATGAGGTGCGGCGCTTCCTCCAATCCGAAAAGCTTCGCGAGGAGTTTCTCAAGCTGCTCACCGGAACGACGATCGAAATCACCGCCCAGGTTCGGCTGATGCCGGAAAAGCCGCACGGCGACGCCAAGCCCGGTTTGTCCGTCGCGGACATCGCGGTCCGCCGCCGCAAGCGCGCGAAGAAGGAGTAGGTCTAAAGAATGCGCAAGCTGTGGCCCCGCTTGCTGCTGCTGGCCCTGATCGCCTTCGGAGCGTGGCTGTGGAAGAACGGTCGATTCGTCCAGAGCCGGGAGCTGGAGTGGCAGATCGGGGCGGATTGCGCCTCCATCCGGGAGGTGGAGATTCAGATCTGGAACGAGGACGCCGACCTGCTCAAGCGGGAGGTGTTCTTCTTTCCGGATGGAGCGCCATCGCAGATCGCGCAGAAAGTCGCGCTCTCGGATGGCAACTACCTCGCCCGCGTCTTCGTCAAGCGCGCGGCTCAAGCGAGGGTCGAGCAATACACCCAGATGCTCCAGGTCAGCCGCGAGGCGCTCGTTCTGTCGCTGCGGAGCCCGGGTGGCGGCCCGGGTGGATCGCCTTGAGGGCTAACGGCCCGCTGCCTCGCGGCTTCCGAAGCGCGGCTCGGGGCGGGGGCGAAGCGAGAGGTCGACGCTGGGCGCCTGGAAGGGGACGCAGAAGAGAAACTGGGTCCCGCGGCCAGCCTGGCTTGCCACCTGGACCGACCCGCCCAGGCGCTGAATGAGGCGCTGGCAGAGCGCAAGTCCCAGGCCGGAGCCCAGCCCGGCGGGCTTGGTGGTGAAGAACGGATCGAAAATCTGCGGGACGAGCTCGACGGCGATTCCCTTGCCATTGTCCTCGACCACGATTTCCAGGCCAGTCTCGGTGCGCCGGGTGCGGACCTCGATCCGCGGTTGCGGCTGGGCGGCCACGGCGTCGGCCGCGTTCATCAGCACCTGAGCGATGATCTGCGTCAGGTAACCGGGTGTCGCCTGAATCTCCGGGGGGCCCTCGAAGCTGCGTTTGAGCTCTACCCGGCCGAGCCGGGCATTGGCGATCGCGACCGCCCGATCGATTTCTTCATGAACGCTGACCGAAACCCGGCGGTGGTCTTCCGGAGCGCCGAGCGAGGCCAGTTGCTGAACGATGCTGCGGATCCGCTCGAGCCCGCCGCGGACTTCGGCCCTGATCTCCTCGACTTCGCCGGCGACCTCCGCCCTCGCAGGCGAGCTTCCGACGCCCGTTCGCTGGACGGAATCGATCAGGTGATCGAATCCAGCCCAGACCACGGACAGGGGGTTGTTGATCACATGCGCCAGTCCGGCGGCGATCGTTCCCATCGTCGCCAACCTCTCCGCCTCGAGCAGCTGAAGCTGGGCCTGAAGCAGCTCCTTGTGGGCCCGCTCCAACGCGTGATTGTGCCTGAGCACCTCTTGTCGCGCATCGCGCCGCTGCATCAGCGAACGGACGCGGGCGAGCAGCTCGCGGGGACGGAAGGGCCGGCAAAGGCAATCGTCGGCGCCCTCCTCCAAAGCGGTGGCGCGGGCGTCCGGGTCGGGATTGGAGGTCAGGATGATGATCGGGATATCCTGCCATCGCGGGTCGGTGCGGATCCGACGGCACAGCTCGTAGCCGCTGGCGTTCTTGAGAATCGAATCGGAGATGATCAGATCCGGCGTTCGCCGGGAGGCGGCCGCCATCGCTTCCTCGATGGTGCCTGCGGCTTCGCATTCGAGCTCGGAGGTGAGCACGTCCCGGATCGCCGTCTGGGCCGCCGCGTTCCCATCGACGATCAGGGCCGTGCGGCGCCTGCCGAGGGGATTTGATTGCGCTTTGCCGTCGAGCGGTTCCATGTTGCTTCCTCGACTTGCACGGTTCATACCTCCTGCGCCGGGCTTTGATCCCAACGAGTTGGCGGCGTTGGGGGCGGGTCGTCGGGTCCTCGAGGAGTCGGGCGGAGGTCGGCGCAGACCCGAACAAGCGCCCGTCGCCCATCAGCACCGGCGTTGACCGGCCTCCACCCGGGGCGTATGAGGGCCGCCATCCTACTTATGGGCAAGGTTTAAAATGACCACCGAGCACGTCGCAGTCGTGGGAGCGGGGCAGATGGGTGCGGGAATTGCCCAGGTGCTGTTGCAGTCCGGCCTCAAAGTCACCCTCATCGATGTCTCCGCACCGATGCTGGACAAGGGCTCCGAGCGGATCCGGGGTGGGCTGCAGAAGCTTCTGGAGAAGGGAAAGCTGGACGATGCCCGCCGCCAGTCGGCGCTGAGCCGCTTTCGCACGGCGAGCGCGATCGCCAGCGTGCAGGAGGTCGACTTCGCGATCGAGGCGGTGACCGAGAACGAGGGGCTCAAGATCCAGATCTTCCGCGAGCTGGATTCGGTGGTGCGGCCGGGCGGCGTCTTGGCCAGCAATACCTCCTCCATCCCGATCACCCGGCTCGCCGCCTCGACCGGACGTCCCGAGGCGGTGATCGGGATGCATTTCATGAACCCGGTGCCGTTGATGAGCCTGGTGGAGATCATTCGCGGAGCTGCGACTTCCGACCAGACCTACGCCGAAACCCGGGCCCTGGCGGAGAGGATGGGAAAAACGACGGTGGTGTCGAAGGACTTTCCCGGTTTCATCGTCAACCGTATCCTTATCCCCATGCTCAACGAGGCGTGCTTCGCGCTGATGGAGGGCTTGGGGACGGCGGAGGACATCGACACCGCGATGCGCTTGGGAACAAATCAGCCGATGGGACCCCTTCAATTGGCCGACTTCATCGGGCTGGACACCTGCCTGTACATCGCCGAGGTGCTTCACCGCGGCCTGGGCGACGACAAGTACCGCCCGTGTCCCCTCTTGAGGCAATACGTCGACGCCGGTTGGTTCGGCAGGAAATCTGGACGAGGATTCTACCGATACTAAGGCCCACGTTTTCAAGTGAGCCCGGGATAGACGATGGCATACGAGAACATTCGGCTCGACATCGAGGGCGGCCAGGCGATCTTGAAGATCGAACGGCCGAAGGCGCTCAACGCCTTGAACGCCGCCACGCTGGGAGAGCTCGAGGCGGCGCTTCGCGAGGTGTCGAAGGACGAGCGCCTCCGCGCATTGATCATCACCGGAGCCGGGGAGAAGGCGTTCGTGGCGGGGGCGGACATTGCCGAGATGGCGACGATGACCACCGCCCAGGCGCGGCAGTTCGCCGGCCTTGGGCACCGGGTATTTCACCTGGTGGAAGCGCTTAGCGTGCCGACCATCGCGGCGGTCAATGGATATGCCCTGGGAGGCGGGTGCGAGCTCGCGCTTTGCTGCGATCTGATTTATGCGTCGGAGCGGGCGAAGTTCGGCCAGCCGGAGGTGAATCTGGGGGTGATTCCGGGCTTTGGAGGAACGCAGCGTCTGTCCAGGCTCGTCGGCCGGGCGAGGGCGATGGAGCTGATCTTCACCGGCGAGGCGATCGACGCGGCGAAGGCGAAGGAAATCGGACTGGTCCTCGACGTCGTTCCGGCGGAAAAGCTTCTCGACCATTGCCGCGCGATTGGGGCGAAGATCGCGAGCAAGGGCCCGCTGGCGGTGGCGCAGGCGAAGCGCGCGGTTCATTTTGGAGGCGACGGAAGTCTTTGGAGCGCCAATGAGCTGGAACGGCAGGCCTTCGCGATGCTGTTTGGCACCGAGGATCAGCGCGAGGGAATGAAGGCGTTCTTGGAGAAGCGGCCCCCGGCTTTTAAAGGAAGGTAACCTTCGAATGAATTTCGAGCTCAGCGACATCCAGCACGAGACGCAGAAGATGTGCCGGGAGCTCGCCGCCCGCGAGTTGCAGCCCAACTCCCGCCGCTGGGACGAGAAACACGAGTGGCCAACCGACGCGGTGAAAAAGCTCGCCGAGCTTTCGCTGCTCGGCGTCGCGGTGCCTGAGCAGTACGGCGGCGCCGGCCTGGACAACGTCAGCTACGCGTTGGCGATGGAGGAAATCAGCCGCGGCGACGCTTCGGTGGGCGTGATCATGAGCGTCAACAACTCGCTCTTCTGCGACCCGGTGCTCAAGTTCGGCAACGAGGAGCAGAAGCGCGACTTTCTGACTCCCTTCGCGCGCGGGGAGAAGCTGGGATGCTTCGGCCTCACCGAGCCCGAAGCCGGCTCGGACGCCGCGGCGCAGAAGACGACCGCCGTTCGCAAAGGCAATGAGTACGTGATCAACGGCTCGAAGAACTGGATCTCCAATGGGCCGAAGGCCGATGCGATCCTTCTTTTCGCGATGACCGACAAGGCGGCGGGGCACAAGGGAATCTCCGCCTTCCTGGTTCCCACCGATTCGCCGGGCTTCAACCGGAGCGCGCCCGATCGGAAGATGGGGATTACCGCCGCCTGGTCCTGCTCCATCTTCTTCGAGGACTGCCGGGTGCCGGTCCGCAATCTTCTGGGCAAGGAAGGCGACGGTTTCAAGGTCGCGATGGGCACGCTGGACGGGGGTCGGATCGGAATCGCCTCTCAGGCGATCGGCATCGCCCGGGCGGCGTTCGAGGAGGCGCTCGCCTACGGCGGAGAGCGCAAGACGTTCGGGACGCCGATCCGCGAGCACCAGGCGATCCAATTCATGCTCGCGGACATGGCGACGGAGATCGACGCGGCGCGGCTCCTGGCCCACAAGGCGGCGCTCCTCAAGGATCGCGGCGTTCGGCATTCGCTGGAAAGCGCGATGGCCAAGCTGTACGCCTCGGAGATGGCCAGCCGCGTCGCGAACAAGGCGCTGCAGATCCACGGCGGGCAGGGCTACAGCAAGGAATTCGACGTCGAGCGCCACGTGCGCGACGCGCGGATCACCGAGATCTACGAAGGCACGAGCGAAATCCAGCGGATGGTCATTTCGTCAAACCTCCTCAAGGACTGATCGATGACGCGTTTTCAAATCGCCGCGGCAGTGCTTCTTTCGATCCCCGCCTGGGCACAGGCGCCGGACGGAGGGGCGCCGCCGTCGAGCCCGCCGGAAAAGCCCCCGCTCAATCTGGAATTGATGCCGTTCACCAGCGACACGGTGAAAAAGGTCGTCGCCTACAACCGCGAGAAGGTCCAGACCTGCTACGAGGAGACGCTCGCTTCGAAGGACAAGCCGGTCGAAGGACGGGTAATGACCTCCTTCGTGGTGACGGCCGGCGGGTTGGTGAAAAGCGCCCGCGTGCTCTCGAAGGGAACGACGCTCAAGGATCCCAAGCTTCACGCTTGCCTGATCGACGTGGTCTCCACTTTCACCTTTCCCAAGCCTTCCGATCGCCGGGAACATCCGATCGAGTACCCGTTCAATCTGAAAGCGGTCCGATAAGCCTTGAACCTCACGCTCTCCGACGTGCAGCAGTCGATTCGCGAGCTCGCCCGGAACTTCGCCCGGGATCGGATCGCCCCTCACGCAAGGGCGCACGATCGCGAGGAGAGGATTTCTCCGGAGCTGCTAAAAGACTTGGCGTCGCTGGGCCTGATGGGGATCAACATTGCCCCTGATCTCGGCGGCGCTGGGGCGGGCGCGGTGGCCTATGCGCTGGCGATGATGGAGATCTCCG
>WNFG01003650.1_pt1 | contig 15710 bp, 17 predicted proteins | sample 5400431 | NCBI WGS metagenome assembly WNFG01 (sample SAMN13153346, study PRJNA577476) | soil metagenome | isolation source: 120 cm saprolite under Douglas fir tree site 2 hole 3 replicate 2 | place: USA:California | collected 2015-04-18 | reverse complement strand
AATTTATTACCGCCGCCTATGCGGAAAAAGTGAAAGAGGCGTTCCTCGGATTTGCCGAGAACCTTTCCGTCGGCCAGGCCGAGAAATCCTGTAAGGAGCGCTTTCTGAGATCGTTGGCAATGATCAAGAAGGCGCGCGATCTGGCGCTCGACGCGATCAGCGAGGGGTATGTCGCCGAGGCGGATGCGCGCCCCCGCGAGGAGGCCGCCGCCGAAGCGCTCTCCGAAGAAGATCAGGCGATGATCGAGCACGCCCTCTCCGGAACGACCGGGACCGCCAGGGCGACTCCAGCTCGCCTCAGGTAGCCCGGCCTCAGGTAGCGCGGCCTCAGGTAGCGATGGGGCGCCGCCGCGTTTTCGCGGCGGGATCGGCGGAGGACCAATGGCCGAGGAAGATCTCGCGGCGCCTCGCATCGCCGCGGCGGAGCTGATCGGCTTTATCGCGGCCGCCTATCGCGCGGTCGGAATTGCCGCGCCCGACGCAGAGCGGGCAGCCGAATTGATGGCCGCCTCCGATCTTTCCGGGGCGGATGGGCACGGGGTTTTCCGGCTGCCGCAATATATCCGCCGCATCAAGGCGGGCGGGCTCAACACGGCGCCCGACATCCGGGTCATCCGGCAGGCCCGGGCCGCGGCAATCGTCGATGGCGACAATGGGCTCGGCAGCCTGGTCGTCGCCCGTGCCGTCGAGACCGCGATCGAGCTTGCCCGCGACAACGGCGTCGGCTGGGCTGGCGTGCGCCGCGGCAACCATGCCGGGGCCGCCGCGGTCTATGCGGCGATGCCGCTGGTGCACGACATGATCGGGCTCTATTTCGCGGTCGGCAACGCCAACCACCTGCCACCCTGGGGCGGGGTTGACATGCTGTTGTCGACCAACCCGATCGCGATCGCGGTGCCCTCGCTCGAAGAGCCGCCCCTGGTGCTCGACATGGCCACCACGGTGGCCGCCTACGGCAAGGTCAAGGTCGCCGCGCAACAGGGCAAGAGGATGCCCGAAGGCTGGATGATCGACCGCGCGGGAAACCCGCTCGTCGATCCCAATCGTTCGGATGACGGTTTCCTCCTGCCGATCGGCGGCTACAAGGGCGCGGCATTGGCGCTGATGTTCGGCCTCCTCGCCGGCACCCTGAACGGCGCCGCCAATGGCGCCGACGTCGTCGATTTCAACAAGGACGACACCACCCCGACCAATACCGGCCAGGCGATCTGCGTCATCGACGTCAAGGCGTTTGCCGAGCCGACCGCGTTCAAGCGCCAGGTCGACGCGGTGATCCGGCAATTGCACGGCTCCGCCCTCCTGCCGGGCTTCGACCGGATCCGCCTCCCCGGCGAAGACCGGCATCGCCGCATCGTCGAGCGGCAGGCCCGAGGGATCCCGATCCCGCCGACGTTGCACCGCGCGCTCGACGATCTCGCAGCCGATCTGGCGATTGCCCCGCTCTTCGGTTGATGGATTGATGCGCCGGTTCTCCAAACGAGAGGTCGCGGAGTTCTACCGGCGGCTCTCGGCAAGCCGGCCGATCCCCCAGACCGAGCTCGAATTCATCAACCCGTTCACGCTCCTCGTCGCGGTGGTGCTGTCAGCGCAGGCGACCGATATCGGGGTCAACCGGGCGACCCCGGCGCTCTTCGACCTCGCCAATAGCCCGGGGAAGATGCTGGCGCTCGGCGAGGAGCGGGTCGCCCAGCTGGTCCGCACGATCGGGCTCTACCGCACCAAGGCGCGCAACATCATCGCCTTGTCGCGCATGCTGATCGAGGAGCACGGTAGCACCGTGCCGCGCGACCGCGAGGCGCTCGAAAAACTGCCCGGGGTCGGGCGCAAGACCGCCAACGTCGTGCTCAACGTCGCCTTTGGAGAGCCGACGATCGCGGTCGACACGCATATTTTCCGGGTCGGCAACCGCACCGGCCTGGCGCCGGGCAAGACCCCGCTGGCGGTCGAACAGGGCCTCGAAGCGGTGACCCCGGCGCGCTACAAGCACGGCGCCCATCACTGGCTGATCCTGCACGGCCGCTACGTCTGCAAGGCGCGGAAGCCGGATTGTCCGGTCTGCGCCGTTGCCGATCTGTGCCGCTACGGCGCCAAGACCGCGCCCGCCGAGATGATCGCGGCCCGCGTGCAGGCCATCACCGCTGAGCCGCTGGTCGAAGCGAAGAAACGGCGAAAGCCCCCACCCCAGCCCTCCCCCGCGAGCGGAGGAGGGAGCAAGCCGGCGTCTGACTAAAGCCCTCCCTCGCTTGCGGGGGAGGGTTCAGGTGGGGGCTGGTCTTGGGGAAGTGCTAGCGCTTGCGGAAGCTGTCGAGGGCGACGACGTCCGCCGTCGATTTTTTCGCCGGCTCGGGCGACGGCTCGACCAGCACCGGCGCGCTGCCGGTGGTGGCGGGCTTCCTCTCCGGAACGGCGAATTCGAGCGCGAAATTGACCGACGGGTCGGCGAAGCTGCGGATCGCCGCGAACGGGATTACCAGGCGTTCGAGCTGCTTCTGAAAGCTGAGCGTCACCGAAAAGCCCTCTTCGGTGATTTCGAGGTCCCAGAACTGGTGCTGCAGCACGATGGTCATCTCGTCTGGGTATCTGGAGCGCAGATGATCGGGAATGACCACCCCCGGCATCTGGGTGGCGAAGCCGATATAGAAATGGTGGGCGCTGCGCATCCCTTCGCGCGCGGCGCGCTGCAACGCGTCGCGGACAACTCCGCGCAGCGCAGCTTCGACCATCTTCTCGTACTGGAACAAATCCTGGGCCATCGCCCCTCGCGACCCTCGCGCAAAAGGTGAAGTGAGGGGCTTCTGTTGCCCGGTGCCGGCCGCAAGCGCCTCTGTTGCGAAGTTATCGTTCGCAGCTAGGTTTGTGACCCGATAACGGTGGTATCATGCCGAGCGACGGTTTTACCTTTACCACGCGCGTCGAGCCTATTTCGCCCCCATGAGCCGCCGGCCGCGATCGATTCGCGAGACCGGCGGAAATTGGTGGAGGCGCCGGGTACCGCCCCCGGGTCCGCAACGCTTATTCCGTAAGCCGTTTATCGCCATAGTCGGTTGCCCGACACGTAAGATATAGGGTGCGGTGGGTGCGAACGCAATCGCGGCGGGATACCGCTAGCATCGCCGAGTATATTCTGGTCATTCCCGCGAAAGCGGGAATCCAGGACCACAAGCTCCATCGCTTGCCCTGGATGCCCGCTTCCGCGGGCATGACGATGTCTGCGTGAGGAAGCATGAAGCTGACCCCGGAACAGGAGGACGAGATCGCCGCCGAGCGCGGGGCAAGCCGGCCGACGCGCCGCGCCACCGCGCCGGCGCTCGAAGAGATCCTCTACCAGCCGCTGCCGGTGCTCGACCACGGCTTTGTCCGGGTCGTCGACTACATGGGCGATGACGGGGCGATCGTGCAGGCCGCGCGCGTCTCCTATGGCCGCGGCACCAGACGGGTCAGCGAGGACCGCGGCCTCATCAACTACTTGATGCGCCACCGCCACACCACCCCGTTCGAGATGTGCGAGATCAAGTACCACGTGAAGTTGCCGATCTTCGTCGCCCGGCAATGGATCCGCCACCGCACGGCCAACGTCAACGAATACTCGGCCCGCTATTCGATCCTCGACAACGAGTTCTATATCCCTGCGCCGGAGCATCTGGCGACGCAGGCGACGGTCAACCGCCAGGGGCGCGGTGCCGTCATCGAGGGCGCGGCGGCGCAGCGCGTCCTCGATCTGCTGCGCGGCGATGCCGAGCGCGCCTATGCCGGCTATGCCGAGATGCTCAACGAGGACGACAAGGGCGAACCGGTCGATCCGGCCTGGCCCGGCCTCGCCCGCGAACTGGCGCGAATGAACCTGTCGCTCAACTTTTATACCCAATGGTACTGGAAGACCGACCTCCATAACCTGATGCATTTCCTCAGCCTGCGCGCCGACCCGCACGCCCAATACGAGATCCGCGCCTATGCCGAGGCGATGATCGAGACAATGCAGCGCTGGGTCCCGCTGGCCCACGCCGCCTTCCTCGAATACCGCATGAACGCCGCGTTGATCTCGGCGACCGGGCTCGCCGTCATCCGCCGGATGCTGGCCGGCGAGCAGGTCGACCAGGCCGCGAGCGGCCTATCGGCCCGCGAATGGCGCGAATTGATGACCGTGCTGGGGCGCTAAGCAGACTCTTGCCGCTGCGCCGCGACGCGCGGATGATGACGGCGCGGCAGATAACGGGCAGGGCGATGCGCATAGGCTTTGTCGGGACCGGCACGATGGGGACGCCGATTGCCGGTTGCCTGATCGCGGCGGGGCACCAGCTGACGGTCTACGACATCAGGCGCGAGGCGACTGGGGCGTTGGTGGCGCAGGGCGCCGGGCTCGCCGAGACGCCACGCGCCGCCGCCGAGGGCGTCGACGCGGTGTTCACCTCGCTGCCCGGCCCGGCGGAGGTCGAGGTCGCCGTGCTCGATCCCGAAGCCGGTATTCTGCGGGGGATGCCGAGCGGCGCCGCCTATATCGACCTGACGACCAACGCGCCGAACACGATCCGCCTTCTGGCCGAGCGGTGCGGCGAGCGCGGCATCGCCTTTCTCGACGCCCCGGTCAGCGGCCGCCCGCCCAACATGACCGTGATGGTCGGCGGCGAGGAAGCGGATTTCGCGCGGCTGCGGCCGCTCTTCGAGGCGATCGCCCGCAACGTCTTTCATGTCGGGCCGAGCGGGGCGGGGTGCGTCGCCAAGCTGGTCACGCAATATCTCGGCTACACCAATTTCATCGCCGCGCTCGAAGGCATGCTCGTCGCCGCCAAGGCCGGGATCGATCTCGGCGTTCTCGCCCGCATTGTCCCGGTCAGCGCCGGCGCCAGCCGCACCTTCGACAACATCCCGCGCTCGGTGTTGACCGGCGCCTTCACCTCGGGCGGCACGCTCGACATCGTCGCCAAGGACATGGACCTCGCCGTCACGTTGGCCCGCGAGGTCGGCGCGCCGGGAGCGCTCGGGGCGCTGGCCTCCGACGTCTACAAGCGGGCGCAGGCCAAGGGCTGGGGCGGCGAGGGGTTTCCAGTCGTCGCCCGGATATTGGAGGCGATGGCCGGGGTGAAGCTGCGCGATGAGTGACCAGGACGAGCGCGTCGCCCGCCTGCTACTGGCGCAGGATGTCGCCGAGTTCCTCTACCGCGAGGCGGAAATCCTCGACGAGCGGCGCTATGAGGAGTGGCTCGCGCTCCTCGCCGACGACATCCGCTACTGGATGCCGATGCGGCGCAACGTCAAATTCGGCGAGGGCGAGCGCGAGTTCACTCGCGCCGGCACCGACATCGCCTGGTTCGACGAGGGCAAGGACACGTTGACCCGTCGGGTGCGGCAGATCCAGACCGGCATCCACTGGGCCGAGGAGCCGCAATCGCGCATCGCGCATCTGGTCTCGAACGTGCAGGTGGTCGAGGTGACACCCTCGCTCGCCGAGCCGCACGAAGTCGCCGTCAAATGCCGCTTTCTGATCTACCGCAACCGGGTCGAGACCGAGACCGACCTGCTGGTCGGCAAGCGCGAGGACACGCTGCGCCGGGTGGCAGACGACTGGCAGATCGCGCGCCGCACGATCATCCTCGATCAGAACGTGCTGCTGAGCAAAAACCTGACATTCTTTTTCTAACCACGGAGACACCGAGAAGAAGTAAAAAAGTAACGCTTCATCGCAAAGGACGCAAAGGATGCGCAAAGGTCGCGATGGGATTTGTGCGCCTCGCGTCCTCTGCGTATCCTTTGCGCCCTTTGCGGTGAAGGTTTAATTTTTCTATTTCTCTGTGTACTCCAGCGCGGGAGGCACGCATGGCAACGGCACGCACCACCGGTTATCGCCCCGGCCTGGTCGATCTCGCTTCCGGGCAAATCAGCCGCGAGATCTTCGTCAACGAGGAGATCTACGCCGAGGAGCAGGAGCGGATCTTCGCCCGCTCCTGGCTCTTCATCGGGCATGAGAGCCAGATCCCCAACCCCGGCGATTTCGCCGCCTCGCGGATGGGCGAGGAAGCCGTCATCCTGTGCCGCGACCGCGCCGGCGAGGTTCACGTCTTCCTCAATTCGTGCCGCCATCGCGGGATGAAGGTGTGCCGCTACGACGAAGGCAACACGACGGTCTTCACCTGCCCCTATCACGGCTGGAGCTATGGCACCGACGGGAAGCTGGTCGGCGTGCCGTTCTTCCGCGAGGCCTATCATTCCAAGCTCGACCGCAGCCAATGGGGTCTCGTCGAAGTCGCGCAGGTGTGCGTCTACAAGAGCACCGTCTGGGCCACCTGGGACAAGGCGGCGCCGCCGCTCGTCGATTATCTCGGCGATTTCACCGGCTATCTCGACCAGACGCTCGACGGCTGGGACGGCAGCGACGGCGGCACCGAGGTTCTGGGCGGCGTCCAAAAATGGCTGGTGCCGTGCAACTGGAAGTTCCCGGCCGAGAATTTCAGCGGCGACAGCTATCACAACATCAGCCACCGCTCGGTCGATCTGGTCGGCGTCGGCCCCTCCGGCAGCGGAAGGCGCGACATGCCGGAGCTGCAATTGGCGAGGAAGCTGCACATCACGATTCCCGATCGCGGCCATCAGACCACCGCCTATTTGCTGCCGTCTGCCGTGCCAGTGCCGGTCGGCTACCAGCAATCCTCGACGGTGTCCGACTACTTCCGCGAGGCCGAGGAATCGCGGCGCCGGCGGCGCGGTGATTGGGGGCGGTTGATCACCCTGGTCGGCGAGGTGTTTCCGAGCATGGCCTATCTAGCGCGCCAGCCGCGCACGATCGCGGTGTGGCACCCGCATGGGCCGCACCAGACCGAGGTGTGGCGCTGGTACCTCGTCGACAAAAGCGCGCCCACCGAGGTCAAGGCGTTCCTGCGCGACTATTACATCCGCTATTCGGGGCCGGGCGGCATGACCGAGCAGGACGACATGGAGAACTGGAACTACGCGCACGCCGCCAGCCGCGGCACGATCGCGCGCCGCTTCCCCTACAGCTACGAGCAGGGGCTGGGCACCGAGATTGAGAATTACGAATGGGAAGGGTTCCGGCTGCCGGGGACCGTCGTCGACCTGACCAAGGCAACCTCGAGCGAACACAATCTGCGCAACCTCTACCGACGCTGGGCGCAGTTCATGGAAGCCGACGACTGGGCCGACCTCGCCACCTGGCGCCACCCCGCGCCGAGAGCCGCGGCGGAGTAGGGGTGCCGGAGGCCTGCAGCCGCGCTGTGCGTCCTTCGAGACGCGCCCTGCGGGCGCTCCTCAGGATGAGGTAAATCTATGATGGCATTAAGAAAAGACCTCATCCTGAGGAGCCCGCGCAGCGGGCGTCTCGAAGGACGCACGGCCAGCGGTCCGCGGCTCCAGCGATGAGCGACCCGATAAACATCCGCGCACTATCGCCGGGCACGCGCATTACCTTGGCCGACGGCGCCGAAGCCGAAATCGTGTCGAACCCTGCGGACGGCGTGTGGCTCTTCGCGCGCTATCTCTCTTCACCACGCGACCCGGCGCTCGTCGGACAGGAGGACATGATCTTCGCCGCCGAAATCGTCGAGGTGCGGCCGGCGGGGTAGGACAGGGGCATGCTCGAACTCAGGCCGAATTGCGAATATTGCGACAAGGATCTGCCGCCGCATGCGACTGATGCGCGGATCTGCAGCTACGAGTGCACGTTCTGCGCCGATTGCGTCGAGAGCGTGCTGTCCAATGTCTGCCCGAATTGCGGCGGCGGCTTCGTGCCGCGCCCGATCCGGCCGCAAACCGAGCGGCGCCCCGGGGTCTGCCTCGGCAAGCACCCGGCGTCGACCAAGCGGGGCCACCTCAAATGGGATCGCGCAGAGCTCGCCGAGTTCGTCCGGAGTGTGCGGGAGGTCGAGCCGCAGGACCGCTGAGCCAGCTACAGCCGGTCGGCGAGGGTCGCTGGAAAATTCCGTCGCACACGCCAATGTTGATTCTTGGCAAGATCTTGCTGAAACAGGTGATCGGCCATGACGATCAAACTGAAACCCGAGCAGGAGCAGATTCTTCGCGAGGCGCTGCGCGAGGGCCGTTTCGTTTCGGTTGATGACGCCCTCGACACCGCGCTCAAGTCGATTGCATCGCCGATAGCGGTGACCGGCTCCGACCGTCTCACCCCGGCTGCGGCTGCGGCGCGGTTACGAGAGTTGCGAAAAGGCACAGTCCTGCCCCTAGGTGCGACCATCCGCGACCTGATCGAAGAAGGGCGCGAGTGACCTCCTTTGTGCTCGATAACTCAGTCAGCATGCGCTGGTGCTTCGAGAATGCGACGCACGCTTACGCCGATTCCCTCCTAAGCCGCCTGGAAGCCGGCGAAACGGCGCTGGTTCCCGTTTTGTGGCTATACGAGGTCAGCGCCGTCTTGGCGCGAGCGCAGAACCTCGGCAGCCTGACCGCGGCCAAGGCGAGCGAATTCATCGCGGCCCTCAACGCGCTCAACATTGCGATCGACAGCGACGGCACGGAGCGCATCCTGACCGATGTGCACGGCTTGGCAATCGCCCATCGTCTGACGTCGTACGACGCGGCGTATCTCGAATTGGCGCTGCGGAAAAACCTGCCTCTGGCGACGCTCGACGCAGACCTGATCCGGGCGTGCAAGGCCGCCGGGGCGGTTGTCGTTTGAAGAAGGCCACGCGACCGCCGCCCGGCCTTCTTTCGCCTCGCTACTCCACCACAATCCGTGGCCCTGCCCGCCGGGCCGGGGTTTCGCCGGAGACCTTGTCCCAGACCCGCGCGGCGATGTCGCGGAAGGTTTGGGCGTAGGGTGAATCGGGCTGCGAGGCGGTGATCGGGCGGCCGTCGTCCGAGGTCTCGCGGATCGCCATGTCGAGCGGCACCTCGCCGAGGAATTCGGTGCCGAGCCGCTCGGCTTCGCGGCGCGCCCCGCCATGGCTGAAGATGTCGCTGCGCTCGCCGCAATGCGGGCAGAGGAAATAGCTCATATTCTCGATGATGCCGAGCACCGGCACATCGACCTTCTGGAACATTGCCAGCCCCTTCCTCGCGTCGATCAGGGCGATGTCCTGCGGGGTCGAGACGATGACCGCGCCCGCGAGGGCCACCTGCTGGGCCATCGTCAATTGCGCATCACCCGTACCGGGCGGCATGTCGACGATCATGATGTCCAATTCGCCCCAGGCGACGTCGCGCAGCATCTGCTGCAAGGCACTCATCACCATCGGGCCGCGCCAGATCATCGGCGTGTCCTCGGGCACCAAAAAGCCGATCGACATGCATTTGATGCCGTAATTCTCCATCGGCCGCAGGATCTTGCCGTCGGGAGAAGCGGAGGGCCGCCCGGAAATCCCCAGCATGCGCGGCATCGAGGGGCCGTAGATGTCGGCGTCGAGCACCCCGACCGAGCGGCCGTTTGCTTTAAGCGCCAGGGCGAGGTTGGCGGCGACCGTCGATTTGCCAACGCCGCCCTTGCCGGAGGCGACCGCAACGATCGCACGAACGCCCGGGGCAAGCGCCGGCTTGGCGGCGCCGGCCGGCCGCGCCGCTGCGCCTAGTGCCGGAGCGCCATGTCCGTGGGTGCCGTGTCCCGGGGTGCCGCGTGCCGGAGCCTGGGTCCGCCCGCTAGGCGGCCTCGCCTCGGCGGTCAGGACGGCGGTGACCGACACTACCCCGGGCAGCGCTTCGACCGCTTGTTCGGCGGCCTTGCGCAACGGCTCGAGGCGCGGGCCGCGCTCGGGCTCGACCTCGATCGCGAAGCCGACATTGCCGTCGCGGACGACGACGCCCGATATCATCCCGAGCGAGACGACGTCCCTGCCCTTATCGGGATCGCGCACCGCGGCCAGCGCGTCGAGAACCTCTTTCTCGGTAACCGCCATTCCCTGATCCCACGCAGCCCCACCCTTCCGCCCGCCAGCGGGCGAGGGAAGGGTGGGGGTTGACGGCATTTAGGGGCGACCCCGGCACTTGACAACACCCGCCGCGCGCGCCCTCTATCGGGCTGTCATCCGGCGCCGGCGTTTGCGCGGGCACCATCTCACGCGGCAGCGCGGCCCGATCGCCGCCTTTGAAGATCTGGCGCGGAAAGGGTCTGGTTCGATGATCTGGCATAGTGAGGGCGGTGGTCCCTGGGGCACCGGGCCTCGCGGCGGCGGCCCCTGGGGCGGCGGGCGCGGCAACGGTCAGGGGCCGAGCGGCCCGCGCGGGCCGCAACCGCCCAATATCGAAGAAATCCTGCGGCGCAGTCAGGACCGCCTGCGCCGCGCCTTTCCCAGCGGTTTCGGCACCGGCAAAGGCCTCGCGCTCATCGTCTTGGCCATCGTGCTGTTGTGGCTGGCGAGTGGTTTCTACCGGGTGCTGCCCGACGAAGCGGGCGTCGTGCTGCGCTTCGGCGCCTATAACCGCACGATGCCGGCCGGCCTCAACTACCACCTGCCGTCGCCGATCGAATCCGTGCTGAAGCCGAGCGTCACGCGCATCAACCGCACCGAAACGGGCTTTCGTTCCGGCGATGGGACGACGCGCCCCGGTTCCAGCCGCGACCTGCCGCAGGAAGCGCTGATGCTGACCGGCGACGAGAACATCGTCGACATCAACTTCACGGTCTTCTGGATCATCAAGGAGCCGCAGGCATATCTGTTCAATATCCGCAATCCCGAGGGGACCGTGAAAGCGGCGGCCGAAAGCGCGATGCGCGAGGTCGTCGGCCAGACCCCGATCGCCCAGGCGCTTTCCGAAGGGCGCGGCAAGATCGAAACCGATACCCAGCACCTGTTGCAGGGGATCCTCGATGCCTACGGCTCTGGGATCGCGGTCACCCAGGTTCAGTTGGCCAAGGTCGATCCGCCGGCCCCGGTGATCGACGCGTTCCGCGACGTCCAGCGCGCGCTCGCCGACAAGGAGCGGCTGCGCAACGAGGCGGAAGCCTATCGCAATGACATCGTGCCGCGGGCGCGCGGCGATTCGGTGCGCATCAAGCAGGAGGCCGAAGCCTATCGCGCCGAGATCATCGCGCGCTCAACCGGCGACGCCGACCGCTTCAGCGCGGTCTACCGCGCCTACAAGATCGCGAAGGACGTGACGATCCAGCGGCTCTACATCGAGACGATGGAAGAGATCCTCAAGAACAGCAACAAGATCATCATTGACAAGGCGGTCCAGGGGCAGAGCGGCGTCTTGCCGTATTTGCCGCTGCCCAATTTGCTCAACTCCGCGCCGCCCACCGCCGCGCCACCCGCTGGCACCGCGACCGGCGCGACCCCGGTGCCGCCCGCCACCGGCGGCGCGCAGCCCTCGCCGGGGCGCCGGCCATGAGCCACCGTCTGCTTGCCGCTGTCGGCGTCCTCCTCGTCGTCGCTGGAATCCTGGCGATGGGCGCATTCTTCATTGTCGATCAGACCGAGCAGGCGCTGGTGCTGCAGTTCGGCGAGGTGCGCCGGATGGTTACCGAGCCCGGCTTGAAGATGAAGTGGCCGCTGATCGAGAACGTGGTCCAGTACGACAAGCGGGTGCTCGATTTCGAGCCGCCGCACGAAGAGGTCATCGTCGCCGACCAAAAGCGGCTGGTGGCCGACACCTACACCCGTTATCGCATCACCAACGCGCTGCTATTCTATCAGACGGTCGGCACCGAGGAAGGGGTGCGCGCCCGGTTGAGCGCGCTGGTCAGCGGCAGCCTGCGGCGCGTCCTCGGCAATGTCACCTTGAACGACGTCCTGTCGCAAAAGCGCGCCGCGATCATGCGTCAGATCCGCGACGACGTTGCCGCCGAAGCCAAGGGTTTCGGCATCGAGGTCGTCGATGTCCGGCTGCGCCGCGCCGATCTGCCCGAGGAGAACAGCCAGGCGATCTATGCCCGGATGCAGTCCGAGCGCGAGCAGCAGGCGCGGCAGTATCGCGGCGAAGGTGCCGAGGCGGCGCAGAGCGTGCGCGCCAACGCCGAGCGCGAACGCACCGTGATCCTGGCCGAGGCGCAACGCGATTCCCAGCGGGTGCGCGGCGATGGGGATGCGCAGGCGGTGAAGCTTTATGCCGACGCCTTCGGGCAGGACAAGGATTTCTTTGCCTTTTATCGCTCGCTGCAGGCCTATCGCGAGGCCCTCAATGGGCGCGATACCTCGTTTGTGCTTGCGCCCGAAGGCAATTTTTTCCGCTTTTTCGACGGTTGGCCGGGATCGCCCGGGGCGCCGGCGTCATCCGCTGCCCCTGCGGCCGGGACACCCGGCGCGGCGCGTCAGCCGTAGGCGGCGGATCGGCGATGCGGCGCGGCGCCCCGCGCAGCGGGTAATGCGCGACCTGGGCACCGGCCTTGCTCTCGTTCTGGTGATCGAGGGCATCCTCTACGCGCTGTTCCCGGAGGGAATGAAGCAACTTGCCCAACGCGCGATGCAGGTGCCGCCGCAGGTCCTGCGCGCGTCCGGGTTGCTCGCCGCCTCGGTCGGCGTGGTGATCGTGTGGCTGTTGCGCAGCTGAGATGGCGCGACTGCGAAGGGATCTGGCTTGCCGGCCCCATCTCCCGTAATCTGGCATAGGGGACGCCTCGGCGGCGGTTGCTCCCGCCCGGCGTTAATGGCGTGGTCACCAATGCCGGCTAAATGCCTGGGCCAGTTTGATCCGCGCGATATCAGGCGTTTGCTGCGAGGAGTCGAATAAGGTGTCGATGCTTACATTGCGATTTCGGCGCTCGGCCGTTGCAGCCGCCGCCGCGGTGATTCTCGCACTCCCCGCCGGAATTTCGTCGGCGGCGCGCCCGGCGCCGGAGGGGTTTGCCGATCTAACCGAAAAGCTGGTGCCGGCCGTCGTCAATATTTCGACGACGCAGACCGTCAAGCCGGAGAAGCAGCGCGAGCGCGCTGCCCCGGGGCGGCCGCAATTCCCGCCCGGTTCGCCGTTCGAAGAGTTCTTCAAGGATTTCTTCGACCGCAACGGTCAGCAGGGCGATCGCCCCGAGGCGAAGCCGCGCAAGGCAACCTCGCTCGGCTCGGGCTTCGTGATCGATCCGACCGGCTACATCGTCACCAACAATCATGTCATCGCCGATGCCGACGAGATCACCGTCATCCTGCACGACAACACCAATCTCAAGGCCGAGCTGGTCGGCCGCGACACCAAGACCGATGTCGCCGTCTTGAAGGTCAAGACCGACAAGAAGCTCCCTGCCGCGGTCTGGGGCGACAGCGACAAGGCGCGGGTCGGCGATTGGGTGCTGGCGGTCGGCAATCCCTTCGGCCTCGGCGGCAGCGTCACCGCCGGCATTCTTTCGGCGCGGCAACGCGACATCAATTCGGGACCCTACGACGATTTCCTGCAGACCGACGCCGCGATCAACCGAGGCAACTCGGGCGGGCCGATGTTCGACATGAATGGCACGGTCATCGGCATCAACACGGCGATCTATTCGCCCACCGGCGTTTCGATCGGCATCGGTTTCGCCATACCGTCCAACCTTGCCAAGGCGGTCGTGGCTGAGCTGATCCGAGAGCCCGATCATGCCGTGCACCGCGGCTGGCTCGGCGTGCGCATCCAGGCGGTCACCGACGAGATTGCCGAGAGCCTCGGGCTCGACAAGGCTCACGGTGCGCTCGTCGCCAGCGTCAACGACAGCGGCCCGGCCCAGGGCGGCGGCATTCAGCCGGGGGACGTGATCCTCACCTTCGACGGCAAGAAGGTGCCCGACATGCGTCATCTGCCGCGGCTCGTCGCGGAGTCGACGGTCGGCAAAAGCGTTCCGGTAACGGTCTGGCGCAAGCGGCAGGAGACCAAGCTGCAGGTCACGGTCGGCAAGCTCGACGAGACCGAGCAGGTCGCCAAAGAGGAGCCGGCCAAGAGCAAACCACCCTCGAAGGCGGACAGCAGCACGGTGACGACGCTCGGCCTCACGCTGTCGAACATCACGCCGGAGCTGAAGGAAAAGTTCTCGTTGAGTGATGAGAAGGGGGTCGTCGTCGTCGATGTCACGAAGGACAGTCCGGCGGCCGAGAAGGGCCTCAAACCTGGCGATGTGATCATGGAAGCGGCGCAGGAGGAGATCAAAAGCACGACGCAGGTTGCCGGCAAGATCAACGACGCGAAGAAGGCCGGCCGCAAATCAATCTTGCTGCTCGTCGAGCGGGCGGGCGATCTGCGCTTTATCGCGCTGCGCCTAGACCAGAGTTGAGAGGTACGTGCGGCGAGGCGTAGGGCGGAAAAGCGTAGCGTATTCCGCCATTCCGATCGCGGGCCAAGTTTGGCGGAAGGCGCTACGCTTTTGCGCCCTACGTGCTGGGTTCCGCTCGCCCTCCACTGTTCAGCCCCCGATGATCTCGTCCTGCCGATATCCCTGGGCATAGAGGAGCGCGGTCAGGTCGGCATGGTCGATGCGCCAGCGCGCGGCCGCGGCAACCGCCGGCTTTGCCCGGAAGGCGATGCCGAGCCCGGCTGCCAGAAGCATTGGCAGGTCGTTGGCGCCATCGCCGACCGCGAGCGTCGCCGATCGCGGGACCGCACATTCCTTGGCCAGCGCCACGAGTGTCTCGCGCTTGGTTTCGCGGGTGATGATCGGCGCCCGGACGGTTCCAGCGATCTGGCCGTCGGCGATATCGAGCCGATTGGCGACGACCCGCTCGAAGCCGAGCTCGCTCGCGATCCGCTCGGCGAAGACGGTGAACCCGCCCGAAACGAGGGCGGTTCGCACTCCGGCGGCGCGTGCGGTCGCGACCAGCGCCCGCGCTCCCGGCGTCAGCCTGATGCGCCCCGCGGCGTCGTCGAGCACCGAAGCCGGCAGGCCTTTCAGCAGCGCGACGCGTTCCTCGAGCGCGGCGACGAAATCAATTTCGCCATTCATCGCCCGCCTGGTGATCTCGGCGACCTCGGATCGCCGCCCGATGAAGTCGGCCAGCTCGTCGAGCATTTCGTTCTCGATAATTGTCGCTTCGAGGTCGGCGACGAGAACGCGCTTGCGGCGGCCGGCCGGCGGTTGGACCAAGACGTCGATCGCGGCGCCGTCAATCGCCCGTCGGGCCGCCGCCTCGGCCGCCTCGCGAGCGATGCCGGCGAGCCGGAGATCGCAGGCCGCACCGGGCGCGAGCCAGTCTGGCGCGCCCGCGAGCGGCAGCGCCGCGGCCAGCGTCGCAACCAAATCGGGCAGGGTTCGCGCGCCGTCGGGGCCGGCGATCAGGGTCATGACCAGGCTCACTGCGCTGCCTCCTCGGTGAGGCCGAGCTGCTTCGGCAACCGGCGTGCTTCGAGACGCGCCCTGTGGGTGCTCCTCAGCATGAGGTAAGCTTTTTTGATGGCATTAAGAAAGGACGTCATCCTGAGGAACCCGCGCAGCGGGCGTCTCGAAGGACGAACGAAAGAAGACACTTCCGACCAACCTCCCGTCATCCTGATCGCCGGGCCGACCGCGAGCGGTAAATCGGCGCTGGCGTTCGAATTGGCGGTGGCGCTCGGGGGCACGATCATCAACGCGGACAGCCAGCAGATCTATCGCGATCTGCCCATCCTGTCGGCTCGCCCGGATGAAGCGGTGCTGGCCCGCGTGCCGCACCGGCTTTACGGCTATCTCGACGCCGCCGAGCGCGGCTCGGCCGGGCGCTGGCGGGGATTGGCGCTGGCCGAGATCGCGGACGCGAACAGTGCCGGAAGAGTGCCGATCGTCGTCGGCGGCACCGGGCTTTATCTGCGTGCGCTGCAGCATGGGCTCGTGGCGATCCCGCCGATCCCCGCCGCGATCCGCGCGGAAGCTGCGGCGCTCT
>WNFG01002383.1_pt1 | contig 15710 bp, 12 predicted proteins | sample 5400431 | NCBI WGS metagenome assembly WNFG01 (sample SAMN13153346, study PRJNA577476) | soil metagenome | isolation source: 120 cm saprolite under Douglas fir tree site 2 hole 3 replicate 2 | place: USA:California | collected 2015-04-18 | reverse complement strand
CTCAGGGTAGCGCCGTCGTAGGCATGCAGAACGGCGGGCCCCGAAGTATTCACGCCGCCATTGGGGGTGCCGCCCGCATAGGCATGGAGATCAAGCGTCCAGACAATGGAACTGCTTCCATTGGTCGAAATCATCGGCGAGGTTCCGGGATAAAGAAATACATTGCCGGTCTGGGCGGTGGGCGCGGTGGAAAGCAGGCCGTTGGTAAAGGTGAACATCTCCAGCGGCTCGTTCACTTCGCCAAAATAAATCGAAGCGCCGAGAGCGGCGGGTGTCGCGAACATTCCGTTCGTGGGTTCGGGCCTGCCCAGGGTGAGCGTCTGCACATCGTTGTTTGCAGTTGCATTGAACTGCCCCATGTTGTGGCGGTTGATGATATAGACCTTACCGTCTTTCCCGCCGATCACCACGAGTTCAGGCGCGGCGGTCCCCGCCTGGGACGCCGGCATCATTGGTCCGGCTGCGCCAAAATCCAGGTCGTCGGCGGTCAGTTGGGCGGTATTGAAGGGCGTGAAATAGTCCAGGCGGGTCAGAACTCCGGATTGCAAAGCCAGCTTCAGGACGGTGTTGCCCGCATCGGCGCCGCCCGTGTTGAGGTCAAAAGCGCCGTTGCCGGTGGCAATAAAAATGTTGCCCTGAGGATCGGCCGCCGGGCCATCGCCGCTCTGCCAGATTGCCGAAGCGCCCTTGTCGGGACTGACGCATAACAGGGCCACCTGGTGCAGAACGCCGCTGCCCTGTGCGCTGTATACAAAAAGCCAGCCGTTGTAAGGCAGGGCGTCTCCATTGGAGCCGAAAGCGATATAGACATTGCCGCTGAGGACCAGCAAAGCGGGACGCTGCAAATGCTGTTTCGCGACAAACGGCACCCTGCCATTCACGGCCAGCGCGGGATAGCTGCCGCGAACAGAGCCCTGAATAACGATGGGCCCTCCAAACTTTTCCGCGCCGTTGGCGAGGTTCAGAGCGTGCAGCCGATGCACGATACCGCCCGGCTCGCTGGTGGAAACACAAACGTAGAGCGTGCCGGTCGAGAGGTCGATCGCCGGGGTGCTGCTGATGCTGATCTCGGGCGCAATCAGAGCGTTGGCGGGCTTGGCGATCGTGTTGATTCCGGAGGCGGGATTGATGAAGCTGCGTTTCCAGAAAGGCGCTGTGGTTTTTCCATCGGCGTCAAAGGCGTAAACACTGGAATGTTCGGTCGCCACAAACACGACATTATGTTTTGCGCCCGCGATGGTCATGTTGGCCACATGCAGCGGCTGGGCATAAATCTGGCCGTCCACCGGACGCGAGAATAGTTTGCCGAAGGTGCCTGAATTGACCGTGGCGGAGGTAAGCGCGAACTCCCGCAGGTTCACCCCGCTGCGGAACTTATCGCCATGGTAGGTTTGCATTCCCGGGTAGTCCGTAACCCAGACGGAAGCGCTGCCTGTGGCCGAAGGCTGGGCAACGCTTTTAGCGGTGACCTTATGCGTGCTGCGGACGGCCGGCGGCCGGTAGAGTCCTGCCGAGGAAATGGTGCCGACCGTTGTGTTGCCGCCGGCAACTCCATCCACCAGCCACGTGACGCTGTGGTTTGTGGTGTTGGCCACCACCGCGGAAAATTGCTGCGGCTCGGTCAGCGTCAGCGCCGCCCTTGCCGGATGCACGGTTACACTCACGGCGCAAAAAGCAATGGAACCGAAACATAGCTGAATGAAGAGGAAGCAGATTTGAGCGGGGGAAATATTGATGACAGTTTTTAACTTCATATCGCACTTACACTAAAAAATTCAGATAAATGATTCTGTAGTGTAAGACTTCACGCCAGACCGTCTGGTTGCTCTTTCGGCAAAAATATACGGACATTGGCCGCACTCCTGCGGCAAAATCAGAACTTCCGTGTCCTCATTTTTCTGCTGGAGAGAGACCGCCGAAGTATTCAGGCCCGGTTTTTTGGATACAACCAAGAGTCAGGGGTTCGAATAGAACCCACTTATTTTTTGTTCTTCTCCGCGCCTCAGTGCCTCCGTGGTGCAAAGGTCTTGTTTTTAAAGCCCACGCCGGTAGCGGATTTCATTCACCGTAACGCCCCACACCGAATCTGTTCGCTGCAGGCCATCGGGCTCCCATCCATCGATTCGATAGAAACGGTCCGCGCGGACGTTGCCCGCCAGGACCCACAGGACCGCCTTTCGAAATCCGAGTTCCAGAAGTCGGGCACGAGCCGCCGACACAAGGGCCAGACCCATTCCCCGGCCCCACTGCTCGGGAACCACATGGAGCGCACACAACTCTCCATGGTCCGGCAGGTCCGGTTCGCGCGCCGGCGCAGTGGTGACAAATCCGAAGATCAACCCATCTTCGGTCGCCACAATCGTCCGTGGCTTGAGCGGATCAGGATTCGCGAAATCATACCTCTGTGCCCGATCTTCGGGACGAAGCTGATCGAGGTAGTCGTCGGGAAGCAGCGTCCTGTAGGCCGTCTGCCATGACCGGACGTGCACACGAGCCACAGCGATTGCATCCGCAGGTTCGGCTGGTCGAAGTAACATGTCTCAGTATCGCATCAGTTCATGCAAGTTCTGAAAAAGCAAAACCACAGGGTGAAAATCTAAAAGCAGGATTTTAAATTTGAAATTTAAAATTTAAACTCTTGCCTTTGATTTTTGTCCTCCGTTCCCTCCGTGTTTCAGGTTTTCTGGTTTTGCTTTTTCACGGGTGGCGGAAATGGAACCTACAAACACATAGGTATCCCAGTAGTGGACACCGCAATCATTAACATCGCTGATAAGGCCGCTGCGCGTACATGCGGTCGTTTTATCGCCGACTTTCTGGATGATCTCGACCTGGGCCGTGGCGGCGCCAAGACAGAAGAGAAGTACGGCAAGAGGCACGATGAAATCGCATCGCTTGAACTTACCACCCGGTGGTTCGTGGTTCAAGAACCTGATGAACGCACTTCTCTCGATTTAAGCTTAGAGGGAACGTCCCATCTATCCCGGGTCTGTCCCTGACAACGATCAGTTCTGGTCACCACCGCCACTCGAATCGCTTCCATCTCCCCCACCTGAATCACCGTCGCTGTTGGAATCCTGGCTTGAATCGGCAGTCACTGGAGTTCTGCCTGAAACGATGACCTGGAATTCCGAATTGTCCGGCGGGACCGCTGGGGATGGTGGTTCTTCGATATGCAAGGATTGTTCTGGCGGGTCGTCCTGCTTTAGATCGGCCGGATCGACTATCCCTTGCTTATCACTTAGATCAACTGGGTCACTGCCACTATCGTTGACGGTCGAAACCTGACCGGAGTCATCATTGCTGCTTGAACCTGAATCATTCTCATCATCATCGAAATACATAGTCATCTCCTGAGATGGAAGCCACGCTCATTGGGTGTTGCCGGCACTCCTGTTGGACTGCCACCTGATTGATAGTGACGGTTAGGGTCCAACCGTTACAAGATAAATCGCCAGGTCTTAGAGAAATTCTTTGAGCCCCACAACGCCGATCCCCACCTTCACAACACTGTTCGGTGTTTCTCAGACACCATTGGTCAGGATAAGGCATTTCCAGGTAGCGCAAGACTGACTGTTGTGGACACCTGTGGCCGGCGGATGGTTATTTCCCCAAGACTCTGTGGCATTCCCTGTCCTGGTACCACTCTTCGATGCGCAATCTGGCCGTTCTTTTCGTCCATTTCATCGCCATTCTGACCAGGTTGCTCGGATCTGGCGACGCTTTTGTTGATTAGTGAAGGAAGGCGGCCAAATGGTTTCACAATTTCGCAAAAATAGGCGGACGTAAGGCTTTAGATTAGAAATGAAGCTCCGAGAATATTGGACGATTTTACGTCATATTTTGAGAGGCTACTTGGAGAAGTATTGGTCCCACTAGCTAGCCTGCGCGTGAAAAAATTACTTACCTGCGAGTAACTCGGCGATGTTTGATAGTGTAACGATCCGAAATACCTGCGCTGTGTAACTGGCGGTGAGGATACGCTGGCTGTCTGGAGAAAACACAGCACTCGTAACGGGGATGGTATGCCCTTGGAGCTTGACCAACAGTTGGCCGCCGGCGTTCCACACCCGCGCTGTGTGGTCGTAACTGGCTGTGAGCATGCGCCGGCCATCCGGCGAGAACACGGCGCTCGAAACACGGTCGTTATGGCCAGTCAAGGTGGCGAGCAGTTTGCCGTTGGCGGCGTTCCACACCCGCGCTGTGTGATCAGCACTGGCGGTGAGGACGCGTTGACCATCGGGCGAGAACACCGCGCTCGATACGAAATCGTTGTGGCCCTGTAACGTGACCAGCAGTTGGCCGCTGTCGGCGTTCCACACCCGCGCTGTGCGGTCGTAACTGGCTGTGAGCATGCGCCGGCCATCGGGCGAGAACACAGCACCTGAGATACGGTCGTTGTGGCCCTGTAACGTGACCAGCAGTTGGCCGCTGTCAGCGTTCCACACCCGCGCTGTGCGGTCGGCACTAGCGGTGAGGATGCGTTGGCCATCAGGTGAGAACACCGCGCTCGAAACAAAATCGTTGTGGCCCTGTAACGTAACCAGCAGTTGGCCGCTGTCGGCGTTCCACACTCGTGCTGTGTGGTCGGCACTGGCGGTGAGGATGCGTTGGCCATTGGGCGAGAACACCGCACCCGAGACACGGTCGTTGTGGCCCTGTAACGTGGCCAACAGTTGGCCGCTGTCGGCGTTCCACACCCGTGCAGTGTGGTCGGCACTGGCGGTGAGGATGCGTTGGCCGTTGGGCGAGAACACCGCACTCGAAACAAAACCTTTGTGGCCCTGTAACGTAACCAGCAGTTGGCCGCTGTCGGCGTTCCACATCCGCGCTGTATCGTCTTGACTGGCGGTGAGGATGCGCTGGCCGTCTCCGGAGAACACCGTGCTCAGAACATAGTTGGTATGGCCATTCAGGGTGGCCAGCAGTTGGCCGCTGTCGGCATTCCACACTCGCACTGTCCTGTCGGCACTGGCGGTGAGGATGCGCTGGCCATCGCTGGAGAACACCGCGTTGCGAACGGAGTCGGTGTGGCCGTTCAGGATGACTAGAAGTTGGCCGTTGGCGGCATTCCACACCTGCGCCGTGCGGTCGTCACTAGCAGTGAGGATGTGCAGGCCGTCGGGAGAAAACACCGCGCTCGAAACAGCGGCGGTGTGGCCGTTCAGGGTGGCCAACAGTTGGCCGTCGGCGGTGTTCCACACCCGCGCTCTCTTGTCCCCGCTGGCGGTCACAATGTGCCGGCCATCGGGCGAGAACACCGCGCTCCAAACAGCGTCGTTGTGGCCATTCAGGATGGCGAGCAGTTGGCCGCTAGTGGCATTCCATACCCGTGCCGTACCGTCTTGACTGGCGCTGAGGATGCGCTGGCCGTCGAGGGAGAACACCGCACTCACAACCTGAAGAGTGTGACCTTGCAGAGTGGCCAGTGGTTGGCCGCCGGCGACATTCCACACCCGCACTGTGCTGTCGGAACTGGCAGTGAGCACGCGCTGGCCATCGGGCGAGAACACGGCTGTCCGAACAATGCCGGTATGCCCTTGCAGTGTAGCGAGCAGTTCGCCATTGGTGGCATTCCACAGCCGTGCGGTCTTGTCATCGCTGGCGGTCAGGATGCGCTGGCCGTCGGGAGAGAACACCGCGCTCTGAACAGTGCCGGTATGCCCTTGCAGTGTAGCGAGCAGTTGGCCATTGGCGGCATTCCACAGCCGTGCGGTCTTGTCCTCGCTGGCCGTGAGAATGCGCTGGTCATCGGGGGAAAACACCGCGCTCCGAACGGGGGCGGTGTGACCCAGCAGAGTGGCCAGCGGTTGGCCATTGGCAGCGTTCCAAAGCCGTGCGGTCTTGTCTGAACTGGCGGTGAGGATGCGCTGGCCGTCGGGGGAGAACACCGCGCTCTGAACAGTGCCGGTATGCCCTTGCAGCGTGGCCAGCAGTTGGGGGAAGGAGTCGGCGACTGCAAGGTGGGCCTCTGAAGTGCCGGCAGTTCGCCAGGCTCGCACCGCCAGATTGAGCGCTGCCGAGTGATCTTGGTTGAAGGTTTGTTCGGCTTGTGCTGCCAAGGCCCGCGATTCAGCAATCAACTGTTGATGACGTGCAAACCATACGACCGCAAAGGATCCAAGCAGCAGCACTGCGAGAGCGACGGAAAACCAACGAAAGCGAACGGCAGCAGATCTTTCTGCTGAGGCGCGCGCCTGTGCTTCCCGAACGAGTTCTTGCTGCCGGGCGAGTTCCCGCTGTTGGGCTTCTCGTTCCTTCCGCGCTGCTTCTGCCCGTGCTTCTACACTGGTTTGTATGAATTCCAACGGCAAAGCGGGTGCTCCGGCATGTTTGTGGAGCCATTCCTCAGCCTGCGCCAGGCGTGCCCCTTGAAGAAGAGCGCCCGGATCTCGGTTCAATTTTTGCCATTCTTCGGCACTCTCCATTAGCCGACGCTCAATGCGAAGGTCTTCACGATTCTCAGCCAGCCATTGGCGGAGTGCCGGCCATTCCCGGATGAGAGCCTCGTGGGAGACTTCAACGAAGTTTTCGCCACCCTCACCGCCGGTAAATATTAAGCGGCTTGATGCAAGTTGAGCCAGGAGTTGCTCCATCTGTGTGGGAGCGCCCAAACGGAGCAATGCCTCCTTGGGGACTCGTCTCCGCGTATCCTGCGCCCCTTCGCCGAGTTGAACCAATTCAAGAAAGACTTTTTGAATGAGGTGTTTTTCTGTTGGGTCGCCGATCTCTCGGCACACTTCATCGGCGTGTCGGCCCAACGCTCCCCGAAGTCGTCCGATTTCCATATAAGCCGAATTGGTGATCGTACCGTCCGGGTTGCGCTTATCCCAGAGCTGGCCGAGCGCGTGTTCGAGCAAGGCCAGATCGCCGGGCTCGTTTCCAACATCGGAAAGAAGCGAATCAATCAGTCCCGGTTCAGCGTGGGCGGAGGCCAGGGCCAGACGCTTTTCGATAGTCTCGCGTAATTGTGATGGATTCATGCGTGGCACGTTATAGAGGTTGGCTTCCAGGCATCGACTCAGTTCCGCATGCTCCAGGCAATGGGCATAAAAGTCTGCTCGTAACACGATGATCAGGTGTATGGAGAGCGAGCCGCCCAAACGGCTGGATGACAGAAGCGCGTCAATATATCTGTGCCGCGTTTCCTGATTATGGGTAAGGGTAAAAAGTTCCTCGAATTGATCGGCCACAAGCAAAACGTGCGCGTCTCTGGGTGCTTTAGCGGCGATGGCATTGCGTAGCGCGTCCCCGCCGAGGGGAAGCGTTTCCCGGCAATGTTGAATAAAATCTGCGGATTCTTTGGCGGTCAATTGGGATGTGATTTGCGCAGGCAGCGCTTCAGCCAGATAATCGAAGGGGGCCTCCGAAGGACGAAAGACGACAATGCGCCAGGAATTTACCCCCACGCCCCGGCTTCGAAAACTTCCCCGCTGCAACGCCGGGATCAGCCCGGCTCGGATCAGCGATGACTTGCCACTACCGGAATTGCCTAACACTGGCAGCACCGGTGCCCGCCCGAGACGGGTGAGCAGTTCGGAGGTCTCGGAATCACGTCCAAAGAATAGCCATGAATCCTCCGGCTCGAAAACTTGAAGGCTGCGGAAAGGGCTGTGGCCCCCCCAATAGTCTTCCAGGATAGCTCGTTCCTGCGAAGGGTTCTTGAGGGTTTCCACCAGTCGACGAATCTCTGCTGGGGCGCGCTGCGGGTCGCGCAAATCGACCCACTGCTGTTGCAACAGGAAGGGCGGAAGTAACGAGGGGTCCGCTCCTTCTCCCAGCACCGGGATGAGCCGGAAGGCATCAGGTTCTTGCGTATTGCGCACCAATCCCAGGCGGACTTCGCGGTCGACCCATGCCCGGACACCAAGACGGCCTATGTAGACAATCATGGCCGAAGCCTTCTGGATGGCGTTTTCGAGCGTTGGCATCCAGGGGTCGCCTGGTTGAAGACTTTCTTTGTCGAACCAGGCAGGCAGGCCGTTGCGGTGCAGGATTTCTGCCAGGCGACGAGCTGCCTCGGTGTCCGCGCCAGAATGGCTCACGAAGATGTGGCCTTCACGTGCAGTGACCGCCATCAGAGTCTCGTTTTTGTCACACTTACAAACTTCAACTCGCCAAGAAGGACTGCACCGAAAGCTGCGAAGTGTCTGTTCTCGGAATCGAATCGGACAGACCGCATCTGCCTACCCGACAATGTAAAAGTTGACGGAGGCACATTGACATAACTGGAAATCAAATCTTCGCCGACTGCTTTGCCGATTTCTTGTCCTTTTGCGTACCGTTCGCTGAAAGCGTGAGCCTTCCACATCGGGTGAGTGACCCCACTGGGTCCGGGGACCAGTTCTGGCCGGGTGACGCTGAAACTCGTAATTGGCGTAGAAAAGTTTAGAGTGAAACTTACCGGGTCGTTGCTGCCACCTTGACTCATCAAATTTGGCGGATGTGTGGGAACGACGGCAGTTCCTTCATACAGAAAACTGTTGTTGATTATGTTGATTTGGGTACCAGGTGTAATCCCGGAAAGAGTAATTCCAAATTGATTCAAATAGGCAGTTGCCTCAACAACATGTGGTGCTGTTGACGTATCAGCCGATCGAAAATCAAGAACAGTTGTATTGACCCGGTGCTGCCCTTGCAGCGTCAGGGCAAAGGTAGCAATGGTCAGCACCGTGACTGAGATTGTCAGCTTCAGTTTGAGAGGGTACATTTGCATTCCTTCTGGGGCAGCTTATTAGACCGCCCGTCATATCTTCTGAGAGTCTTCCATCTCCGACTGTTGATCGCATAAGGAGAAGATGGTAACTTATCCCCCCGAGATTTCAAGTCACCGTTCTGCCTGGTTTCTGTTGCCGGGGGAACACGACTTCTGTGTCCACCTGATAAGCATGGACCCGAAAAGGTCATTTCTTATTCTTCTTGTCCTTTTTATCGCTATTGCTCTTCTTGTCGCTATTGTCGTTCTTCTTCTTGTTATTGTCCGTGTTTTTCTGCAGGTTGCGGATATCGTTACCGTTTACGGTGTCGCCGGATTTTTTGACATTATACTTGTCATCATCCTGGTTACTCTTTGAATTCGACGAGGCCTTTTTATGTTCTGCCTGATGCTTGTCGTACCCTTTCTGGACATCGGGATCGTTTTGCGGATTGTTTTTGTTTTGCTGCATGGCAATGGATAGGCTGCCAGGCAACAGCAGAGCCAACGCGACGATTTTGATCGCCAGTGCTTTCATAACTCCCCCTTCGGATTCCGCATTGTGAATGAGTTCCGATCCCGTTCACGAGTGGCTGTCCTCATTGATTAGTGAAGGAAGACGGCAAATCGTTTCATAAAACCGGCAACGCCTAGATGATTTTGCGGCTGCGCGAAACCTTAGCCTAAGTTCGTCACGAACCGAGCAAGAGTTCATCTAACTCTTTTAGAATCAGTTCAAGCAATGGCCGAGTCTGCACTACATTTGGGTTGAGGACCGAGGCGTTCCGGGAGATCGATCGCGAGTTGATGCAGCAGCGATGCCTGTTCCGGTGTGGGTTCGGTGATGCGACGAAGGCGTATTTCGCGGCCATCGGTAGTGGGTAAAATGATGTCGGCGCTATGCAGTCCGGAAAGCAACGCCAGGGCTTTCATCGGCGACATTTCGCCCATGGATGGTTGGCCCGCGATGCTCGAGGGGCGTTTCAAGAGATGTTTGAGGGTGACCCAAAGAGCGTAACCCAGAAAAGCCACCAGCACATGCGCCTTCACCCGCGACTCCATCTGATGAAACACGGGCCGAATCGACAGTTCACTTTTCAGAGCCCGGAAGGAGGCTTCGGCCTCCGTGAGTTGCATGTACTTGGACCATAGCTGCTCGGCCGTATCCGCCTGCAGATCGGTGCGCAGCATGCACGCACCTTCGCGCAGTTCCCGCCAACGTTTGCGATCTTCTTTCATTTGCCAGACCAGACGCAGACCCTCGGGAGTATCCTGCAAAGTGATTTCATACAAGTCGTTCACGGAGCTATTTTGAGCTTGAATCCGTCCCAGCTTCCGCTCCATCTTGTTGCGATCCTTGGCGCTGGATGAATTGCGAAACGCCAAACAGCTTACACAGGAAGACATGGCGGAGCTTTTAGACGTCCCGCAGAGTTCGATTTCGCGAATCGAACAGCGAGCGGATATGTACCTGAGCACCCTGCGCAATTACGTCCAGGCGATGGGAGGGACTCTCCGGATTCAGGCTTTGTTTCCGGCGGCTCGGTCATTATCAACCGCTTCGGAGACTATGAAGACCAACCCTACATCGTTTCCGCGCGAACAGCGGAGGGCGGCGCCTATCAGCTTCGAGCACAGCCTTTTCATCATCAGGGCGTGCCGCTATGCACTCGCGCTCTTAAATTCTCCGGCTTTGTGAAAGCCATGAAGGCCCTTCACCTGGCGGAAGCGCAAATCTCCGCGATCAGAAACAATCTCGAGCGGGAGCACGAGACGGAGATAGGCGGGGTGGCGGGACAACGGATTTTCAACGCGCCCGACCTGGTGGCAGCGGGCTTTGAGCCTGTGGCCGTCGAGTGAAATGGCGGCGGATCAGCCATCGTACCGGAACACTGGTAACGTGATGGCAGCTTACTAATAAATCGTAAGATGCACATTTCAGAAGATTTATCGATTTCTAATGCACTTATCAAATTGAAAGCACAACAAGATCTTGCATATCATGTTTATCACTAGTATCATATAAATCATGGAGGTCATACATGACAGCACACGCTGAAATGACGAGCCCTCATGGCGCTGCCATTTTGGCGGCGGGTGGTCTTCAGTCTCTTGAAGTGGATGAAGCAATGCAGAAAGTGAAAGCCGCTCTTTCCAAAGAGCCATCAATCTCACGAGACATCTATGCAGTGATCGTTTATAGCAAGGCTCATACCGAGTCTAATTACCTGCGCGCGGTCAACACGATCCTCATGGCCTATTGGCAGAGTTGGCGCGCACTGTCCCAGCTAGCCAGGGCTCCTTCATCGTCTCTTCATGCGGATCATGTGGACACCGTCACCAAACGACAGATAGGAGACGTCAGTGTTTTTTGGGAACAAGGAACCGCTAAGGATATTAAAGATAAATTATCCGCGTCTCCGGGAGTATACCTGTTCCTTGATTCGAATCTCCTCGGAACACTCGGATTACCTCCTCTTCCTGAACGTTTCAGGCATGCGCCGGTAGTGGTACAGGTGAAATGGAGTACCCTTCCGGGCCACCATACAAAAATGTCTGAAGAGTGGAACCCCTGGGAGAGCTTTGCGCGGTTCGTCTTAGGTGAGGAGCAAGCCGATTCAAGAATCGAGAAAGACACTCTGGAGTGGAGGGAACAATTCATGTCCAGGAATAAATGCTGGTCATCGTCTGAAGTAGCAAAGGAAAGCAGCAGCACAGCTAAAAACCGCGCTGCAATTGCTTCTCGATGGCTGGCCGAAAAGAGAATCTTCGCAGTTAATTTCGAGCGGCAGACATGGTTTCCCAGATTTCAATTTCAGGACGGAAGCCCAATACCGGCAATCTCAAAGGTGATTAAGGCGTTCCCAAAACATGCGACGGGTTGGGATCTGGCATTTTTCTTCGACACTCCAAATTCTTTTATCGATGGACGCCGGCCTGTCGAGCTTCTTAAAAGCGGCACAGAGAAAATCGAGTCCTTAGCTCACCGATTTACAAATCCCGCAGATGTCTTTTAATTGCCCTGCCGCTCCATTTGTCGGTTCTGCACTGGCTTTAAAGACGACTATCCTGCCGGCCGGGAAGATCCTTGTCCGCTTCCACGGAATTGCTTTTCCGGCGAACTCATTCAATCCGAATTTTGGAGCAGATTGGCTCGATCCGCTCGATGGTGCGCGTTTCAATCCGTTTCCGGACTTGACTTCGGTAAACGTCCCGACCGTATACGCCGCGGACCACTTTACGGCCGCCGCCCTTGAGAGCGTTTTCCACGCTGTCGAACATATCCCTTCTCCTCGATACCTGAGATCTCAACTGGCGACCTGGCGCTACAGCGAATTGGAAACCAAACGCGATTTGGAAGTGTTCGAGCTGACCAATCCCAACCTTCGTCAACTTGCGGTGCCGGGCCGCCCCATGTCTCTGGTGGAGGCGGAATTGATCCACTCCCAAAATGACCAATACCCGAATACCCGAACCTGGGCGCGGCTGCTTTACTTGCAGGTTCCGGCACTTGACGGCCTCGGATGGAGGCCTCGTCTCGGAGGCCAGGGAAGCTCATATGTCTTTTTTGGCGGTAGATGTCACTCCACCGACTTTGGAATTGTATCTGGCCCTACGACCATCGAAAGCGGGCTTGGCTTCGATAAAATTCTCGAAGTGGCGGACGGTGCGAGCATCCGCATCGTAAATTCATAAAGAGGCATGATGGCGGACTTAGCACAGTCGTAAGGGACGGTTAAGATTCAGTGACGTTTGCGTTGAATCAGCCGCTCGCATGACGCGAACAACAATAGCTCGCCATTGGCAGCGCCGGTGCCGGGCGATTCACAAAAATCCGCGCCACTTCGACAGCAAAACTTGAATTCCGCCTCCGCTTCAGTCATAGTCCAATCTGGCGGTGCCCAGCGCGCCGGCGTGTTCGTGGCTCTTTGAAAACTGAATAAGCAATAGTCGCCCGCTGGTCCCAGGGGCCGGCGTGTGGTCCCGACTCACACCCGGCTGGCCCTGTTTGAGGCAATCGCATGGCAGAAAGGTCCGGTAGCGCTACCAAATGCTCATACGCTCCTGTATCCGCTACCGATTTCCTTGTTTTTCAACGACATGAGCGGATGAGCGGATCGAGGCCCCTTTTTCATTCGCATAGTCGTAACTCAGCAAAACGAAGCCACCCCTGCAAAAAACAGCCTTGCAGTTCCGATGTCCCGATCTTCCATGCCTCTGCGTTCTGTTGCACTACGGATTTCGCTCTGCAACGGCATCTGCAACAGTTTTTTCCGCCATTCATGCGGCTTGTAGCATGTAAACAGATTGAGGCCCTTTTCTTATATACCTGAGAGTCAGCAAGGATTGCCTGCCCTCCATGGCCCCTGGGCCTTCGGGCCGCGAAAAATCATTCAGTACAGGATGGGTCTCAACCCAATAGATCCACGCACCACGCCGAAAAAACATCTATCGCGCCGTCAACTTTTCCACCAACCCCGAGTGGTCCGCCTTCTCAATCCCATGCACCAGCTTGTTGTACTCATCCACTTTCTGTGAGTAATTCATGGAGCAGAACTTCGGTCCGCACATCGAGCAGAATTTCGCTTCTTTGTAATAGTCGTCGGCCAGGGTCTCGTCGTGCATGGAGCGCGCGGTTTCCGGGTCGAGCGACAGCGCAAACTGTTTTTCCCAGTCGAATTTGTAACGGGCATAGCTCAGGGCATCATCGCGATCCCGCGCTCCGGGACGATGCCTCGCAACATCCGCCGCGTGCGCGGCGATCTTGTAGGCGATGATTCCGTCTTTTACATCTTTTTCATTGGGCAGGCCCAGATGCTCTTTGGGCGTTACGTAACAGAGCATGGCCGCGCCGTGCCAGCCGATCATGGCCGCGCCGATGGCGGAGGTGATGTGGTCGTAGCCAGGAGCGATGTCGGTAACCAGCGGCCCCAGCGTATAGAACGGAGCGGCGTGGCACAGCTCGATTTCCTTATCGACCTGCTCTTTGATCTTGTCGAGCGGAACGTGGCCGGGACCTTCGATCATGACCTGGACGTCGTGCTCCCAGGCTTTGGTGGTCAGCTCGCCCAGGGTCTTCAGCTCTGAGAACTGGGCTTCGTCGCTGGCGTCGGCCACGCAGCCGGGACGCAGTCCGTCACCGAGCGAGTATGAGACGTCGTATTTCTTCAAAATTTTCGTGATGTCGTCGAAGCGTTCATAGAGGAAGTTCTGCTTGTGGTGGTGGGCCATCCACTGGGCGAGGATCGCGCCGCCCCGGCTGACGATGCCGGTGATGCGCTTCGAGACCAGCGGCAGATACTGCACCAGCACTCCGGCATGGATGGTCATGTAGTCCACGCCCTGCTGCGCCTGTTCTTCGATCACTTCGAGCATCAGGTCGATGTTCAGGTCTTCGATGCGCTTCACGCGCGAGACCGCCTCGTAAATCGGCACCGTGCCGATGGGCACAGGGGAGTGGCGCAGAATCTCCTCGCGAATCTCGCGGATGCCTCCGCCGGTCGAGAGGTCCATGACCGTATCCGCGCCGTAATGGACGGCGGTGTGCAGCTTCTTCAGCTCTTCATCGACATTGGACGTAATGGCCGAGTTGCCGATATTGGCGTTGATCTTGCACAGCGACGCCACGCCGATGGCCATCGGCTCCAGTTCAGGATGGTTGATATTGGCGGGGATGATCATGCGTCCGGCGGCAACTTCTTCGCGGACGACCTCGGGGGTCAGCTTCTCGCGCTCGGCGATGAAGATCATCTCTTCGGTGACCAGGCCTTTGCGGGCAAAGTGCATCTGCGAGAAGTTGTCGTCACCGGATTTGGCGGCGTCCGCCCTGCGGCGGGCAATCCACTCCGCGCGGGGCTTGGGGGCTGAGCCGTTGCTGCCGTTACTGCCGTTTGCTGCTGTCATGAAGATCCACCTTGAGGGGACTTTTATGGGAAACACTTAATTATACGACCGCAGATAAAATCAAAACCTAAAACCTTGAAATGCAGAGGAAGCGACGGAAGCAGAGGTTTTTGGGGTTGTAACGAGGAGCCGACATTTCCGCAGGCTTGGAAATAAATTGCCGATTGCGTAACCCCATAAAAACCTCTGCTCCCTCTGCTTCCTCTGCATTTCAAGGTTTTGATCTTCTCCGCGGGGGTAACGAAGCTTTTGGGCCTGTCACGCATAGATGAATCGTGACCGTCATCACAAGCACTTTTTGGTCGTTTTCTGCGATAATGAGGGTTCCTGAAGGTGTCTCCATGAACTCCAAAAATACAAAAACCCGCAAATATACCCGCTTCGGACTCGCAATCGGGATCATTGTGCTCTCGCTCGGCTATCTTGCCTGGACCGGCGTTGAGCAGACCAAGGACTACTACGTCACCATCAAGCAACTCCATGAAAGTCACGGAGACTCCAGACGTTTGCGGGTCGGGGGCACGGTGCGGCCTGGCTCCATCAGGATGTCGGGCAGCAGCGCTGAGTTTGTCATCGTCGAGAAAGAAGAGAACCAGCCCGAACAGGTGTTGCAGGTGAGCTACAAGGGCAAAGAACCGCCGCCGGACACCTTCAAGGACGACGCTCAGGCCCTGGTGCTGGGCGAATACGGAAGCGATGGCGTTTTCCATGCCCATGAGATTCAGGCGAAGTGCGCCTCCAAATACGCGCCCCAGAAAAAAGACCAGATGGCTCCGGCTGCTCCATCCTCGAAAGGATACTGAGCTAACCTGAATACCGACTCTGCTCCCGTTCAGGCCCGGAATGTCTCGAAAATCTATGGCCGCACCGCGGCTCTGAGGGATGTTTCCCTTGCACTGGAGCCGGGGCGTTTCTATGTTCTGCGCGGCGAAAACGGCGCCGGCAAATCCACATTTTTGCGCATGGTCGCCGGACTCAGCGCGCCCACTCAGGGCGAGATCCACGTCTTCGGTCTGCCTCCTCGTGAGTCCCTCAGTCGCCTCGGCTACATGGCCCACGCTCCTCTGATTTACGACGAATTGTCGGGCATGGAAAACCTGCGCTTCTTCGC
>WNFG01002381.1_pt1 | contig 15718 bp, 14 predicted proteins | sample 5400431 | NCBI WGS metagenome assembly WNFG01 (sample SAMN13153346, study PRJNA577476) | soil metagenome | isolation source: 120 cm saprolite under Douglas fir tree site 2 hole 3 replicate 2 | place: USA:California | collected 2015-04-18 | reverse complement strand
CGGTGGGCGACGTGCGCTCGCGCATCGAGAAGAACCTGGGCGCGAAGGGATACCTTCCGAAACGCTGATCCGCTCTCGAGGGGCCAGAGCTTGCGCATCGGGAAGACGCGGCGCACGAGGGGCCAACTCACCACATCCTTATCCGCTCTATCGCGGGGTCAGGGCGGCACCGCGGTCGGCACCGAACACGCGCTCGAAAATATGGTCGACGTGACGCAGGTGGTATTCGGCCGAGAACAAGGCGGAGATTTCCTCGGCGGACATCTGCCGCCGAAGCTCGGCGTCGGCCAGCAGCGCCGACTTGAAATCGATTCCTTCCTCGTAGGTCTTCATCGCATTGCGCTGAACGATGGCGTAGGCCGCCTGGCGGTCCATTCCTTTGCGCGTCAGCTCGAGCAGGACGCGTTGGGAATTCACCACGCCTCCGAGCAACTCGAGGTTGCGCGCCATCCGCTCCGGGTAGACGCGCAGATTGCGGATCAGGTTGGAGAACCGGTGCAGCATGAAGTCGGAGAGAATCGTCGCGTCCGGTCCGATCACCCGCTCCACCGACGAATGTGAAATGTCGCGCTCGTGCCAGAGGGCGACGTCCTCCAGCGCGGCGACCGCATAACCACGCAAGAGCCTGGCCAGACCGGTGAGATTCTCGGACAGGATCGGATTGCGCTTGTGCGGCATTGCCGACGAGCCCTTCTGGCCGGCAGTGAAAGGCTCCTCCACCTCCCGGACCTCGGTCCTTTGAAGGTGTCTAATCTCCACGGCGAACTGCTCGATCGTCGAGCCGAGCACCGCGAGCATGCTGAAAAACTCGGCGTGAACGTCGCGTTGGATCACCTGGGTCGCGGCGAGAGCGGGGCGCAGTCCGAGGAGGGCACAAGTGCGCTCCTCGACCTGGGGCGGAAGGTGGGCGAACGTCCCCACCGCGCCGGAAATCTTTCCCACCGTGATGCCTTCCTTTGCCCGGGCAATGCGATCGCGGTTGCGCCGCAGCTCGTCGTACCAGACGGCGAGCTTCAGCCCGAAAGTGATCGGCTCGGCATGAATGCCGTGGCTGCGGCCGATCATCACCGTGTACTTGTGCTCGATCGCCCGCTCCCGGACCGCTGCCATCGCGCCGTCGATTCCGGAGAGGATGAGCTCGGCCGAATCGCGCAGCGTCATCGCCAGCGCGGTGTCGAGGACGTCCGACGAGGTCATTCCCACGTGCAGCCAGCGGGCCGAGGGGCCGATCCGACGCTCCAGAAAAGTCAGGAAGGCGATCACGTCGTGCTTGGTGCTCTTCTCGATCTCGTCTATCTCGGCCACGTCCGCGGCGGAAAAGTCACCCACCCGGGAGCGGCACTCGTCCAGCGCGCTCGGAGGGGCGATCCCCTCCTGAACCATCGCCTCCAACGCCGCCAGCTCGACGTCGCGCCAATGGCGAAGCCGCGCCTCCGGCGACCAAAGCGACGCCATTTCCCTGCGAGAGTACCGCGCGATCACTGCATGCTCATGGGGCCGGCCGGGACGCGGCGGTCCCGGGCGATTGGCTTGGAGTTACCACCGGGCGCGCGCAGGCGCAATGGACAGATGCCGACGGTCGAGCGTGTCGCTAGATGCCAGCGCTCGAGCAGGTCGCCTGGCTCGTCGGCGCCAACGCTTGGGGCGTCGCCTAGCCCGTCGACCCAAAGCCCCCGGCCCCCCGTGTCGTTGGGGACAGCTCGACGACTTCCACCAACTCGGCCCGACAGGTTTCCGCGATCACCAGCTGGGCTATCCGCTCGCCGCGACGCAGGATGAACGCCACGCTGGAAAGATTGGCCAGAATCACCTGCACCTCGCCCCGGTAGTCGGCGTCGATCGTCCCCGGCGAATTCAGACAGGTGACGCCGTGCTTGAGCGCAAGACCCGATCGCGGCCGCACCTGCGCTTCGAATCCGGGAGGAATCTCCAGGGCCCACCCGGTCGGAATCGCCCGGCGCTCGAGCGGTTGCAGGGCGATGTCCTCGTCGATGTCCGCGAAGAGATCCATCCCCGCGGCGAGCGCGCTGTGGTAGCGCGGCAAAGGCAACGGATGGGTCGACGCACGCAGGCGCTTGAGCTTGAGCTCGATTTTTTTCAAAGCTCCGCGCATGTAGCACGGAGCCCGCGGAGGCACCAGTCGCGGCAGTGGCCGAGCTGCTTGGCGCGCGGGCTTTGGTTCAAGTGGAGACGCCGAGCTCCTTTGCCAAATCTTTGAAGGAGGCCGCCAGGCGGCGGAATTCTTCCTCGGCGCCCGGAAGGGCACGCCCGATCTCCTGCTCGTGAAGAATGAACGCGTATTGGTCCGGTATCGAAGCTGGGTCGGGATCCACATCGGCCCTTCGCAGCTCATCGAGCGGCAAGCCGCTCTGCGCCAGCGAGGGAGGCAGCGGCGCGGGCAGAATCAAGAGCAGATGGCGCCGATCGAGGCGCTGGACCGACCGCACCTGCGACCATTGGATCTCCGCCTCGCCCGAAGGGGTGCGCAGCCGCAGCGACGGTCCGGTCGCCGAGAGCACGCGGTATCGCCAGCCGGCCTGTCGATCCCGCAGCCTTCGCAGTTGAAGCTGGAGATTGTACGCCGCGGTGAGCACGCTGATCACCCCGACCAGGGCGATGAACACCCATCCCCGGGAGCTCGGAGCGCGCGCCCTGAGCGCAATCGCCAGCCCGAATCCAACGAGGTAAAGCACATCCCCCACCGCCTGCGACGCGACGCCCAACCTCAAAGCGCGATAGCCGCTGGACATCTCGAAGAGCACGCCGAGCACCGCGAGGGCGATCCCCGCCTGGGCGAGCGCAAACGCCGGTGAGCCCGCGGCGGTGACGACGGCGGCGAAGGCGAGCACCACGCCGGCGGCCTGGACCAGGCGAGCCAATCCCGCCCTCGGTCCGGGCTGATCGACGTCGAGCAGAAGCCCGATCAGCATCGTCAGATCGGCAAGCCCGGTGAGCCCATAAGCGCTCGCCGGAATCGGCGCCAGGGTCAGGATGCCGGCGCTGCCCAAGAACAAGACGATGGCGTGCCGATTCAGCACCAACGGATCTCGGCCAGAGGCACTTCTAGGCTTTGGCTTTCGGTTGTTCTGGCACGGCAGCCGGCGGCATCTGGGCGCCCGCGCCCGCACCCGCCTGCTGGCCCGCACGATCCGCCAGGGCTTCCTTGCGCGAGAGGCGAATCTTCCCCGTCTTGTCGATGCTGATCACCTTGACCATCACTTCGTCGCCCTCTTTGAGGACGTCGGAGACGGACTTGACCCGCTTGTCGGACAGCTCGGAGATGTGAACCAGACCGTCGGTCCCGGGGAACAGCTCCACGAATGCGCCGAACTCGGCGATCTTGCGCACCGTGCCCAGGTAGATCCTGCCCACCTCGGCCTCGCGGGTCAGCGCCTGGACCATCGCGATCGCCTGCTGCACCGCTTCCGAGCTCGCGCTGGCGATGTCCACCTTCCCGGAGTCCTCGATGTTGATCGAGCAACCGGTCCTGGCGATGATGTCCTTGATCACCTTTCCACCCGGGCCGATCACATTCTTGATGTACTCGGGGCGGATCTGAATCGTGGTGATCCGCGGCGCGTACTGGCTGATTTCCTTGCGAGGCTCAGCGAGCGCCTTTTGCATCTCGCCGAGAATGTGAAGCCTCCCGACCCGGGCCTGCTCCAGCGCCCTCTTCATGATCTCGGTGGTCAAGCCGGTGATCTTGATGTCCATCTGGATCGAGGTGATCCCCTTGCTGGTTCCGCAGACCTTGAAGTCCATGTCGCCCAGATGGTCCTCGTCCCCGAGGATGTCGGAAAGGATGGCCACCTTCTCGCCCTCTTTCACCAGGCCCATCGCGATCCCCGCCACCGGCGCGCGGATGGGAACGCCGGCATCCATCAGCGCCAAAGTACCGCCGCAGACGCTGGCCATCGACGAGGAACCGTTGGACTCCAGGATGTCGGAGACGATCCGGATCGTATAGGGAAAGCCATCGTTGGTCGGAAGCATGCCGCGCAACGCCCGCTCCGCCAGCGCTCCGTGCCCGATCTCGCGCCGGCCGGGTCCGCGCAACGGCTTCGTCTCGTTCACCGAGAACGGCGGAAAGTTGTAGTGGAGCATGAACTTCTTGAACGATTGCCCGCTGAGCAGTTCCAGGCGCTGCTCGTCATCGGCGGTGCCCAGCGTCGTCACCACCAGCGCCTGGGTCTCGCCTCGGGTAAACAGCGCCGAACCATGCACCCTGGGCAATAAACCGACTTCGCAGGTGATCTGCCGCACTTCGTCGTGCCGCCGCGCGCCGATCCGGCCGCCGTCGACCGTGAGCGCCCGCATGTGCTCGTACTTGAGCTCTTCGTAGACCGCCTTGGCCGCTTTTTCGATCGTCGGCGTGAAGGCCTCGCCCATCTCCGCCTTGAGCTGAGCAATGATCTCCTTCTTGGTGGTGGAGAGCGAATCATAGCGCGCGTGTTTCTCCACGATCTCGTAGCCGCGGGCGATCTTCTTCCCGGCGAGGGCGCGAACCTTCTCCTTGAGGGATTCGTCCAGCTGGGACGCTTCGAAGTTCCGCCGCTTCACGCCCAGCTCGCGCCGCATCGCATCTTGAAGATCGAGCAGCGGCTGCACCGCCTGCTTTCCGAACTGGAGCGCGTCGACCATCTCCGCTTCGGACAGCTCCTTCGCCCCGCCCTCGACCATCACGATCGCTTCGCGGGAACAGGCCATGATCAAATCGAGATCGCTCTCCTCGCGCTGTTTGGCGTCCGGATTGGCGATCAGTTGGCCATTGACGCGGCCGACGCGGATTCCGGCGATCGGGCCGTTGAAGGGGATGTCCGAGCACCACAGCGCGGCCGAGGCGCCGGTGATTCCGTGGATGTCCCCTTCGTTGGATTGATCCGATGAGATCACGCTGGCGATGATCTGCGTCTCGTATCCGTAGCCTTCCGGGAACAACGGACGACAGGCCCGGTCGATCAGACGCGAGGTCAGCGTCTCCTTCTCGGTGAGCCTTCCTTCGCGCTTGAAATAGCTGCCCGGAATGCGCCCCGCGGAGTAGAGCTTTTCCTGGTACTCCAGAGTCAGCGGAAGAAAGTCGACGTCCTTTCTCTCCCGCGCCGAAACCGCGGTGACCAGCAGCATCGTGTCGCCGTAGCGCACCACTACCGCGCCATCGGCTTGCTTCGCCATTTTACCGGTCTCGATGGTCAGCTCTTGCTGGCCAATGGTGATGCTCTTCTTCAGATACATGTCTTATTCCTTTTGAAGTTACAGAAGTCGCAGGGCGCGCACCGCTCCCGGAGCGATTCGCGTTGGTTCAGAGCGGGGGATGATGTCCGCAGCTTGCGACGCAGAGAACCCTGGCGGGACCTCAGGGTCGCGGTGGGCATTTGATCCCTGTTCGTCACCGCCGAGCAAAGTCTCCTCGGCAGACTCGAGCGGAAATCAAAAACCCAGCTCCGCGATCCTTTTCCTTCCCTCGCCCAGCTTTCACTTTCAGATTGTGGGCCTCGCCGTTTGCCCCCATGCCTCCTTGTCTATTTTCGGATTCCCAATCCTTCAATCAGCTTGCGATAGCGATTCGCGTCTTTGTCCTTGAGGTAGTCGAGCAAACGCCGTCGTTGCCCGACCAGCTTGAGCAGCCCGCGCCGCGAGTGATGATCCTTCTTGTGGGTCTTGAAGTGGTCGGTGAGCTGACCGATCCGCTCCGACAACAGCGCGACTTGCACTTCAGGGCTTCCAGTATCTTTCTCGTGTCGTTTGTACTGCGTCACGAGCGCGGCCTTGCGCTCCGGCTGAACCATGATTCTCTCTCATCCTCCTCCAGAAACAAATCCTTAGGCATTGTCCGCGGAGGGGTGCAGACAAGTCCGAATACCGTATGTAACCCAGCGCTTATAGGCCTGCCATCGGGCGAGGTCAATCCGCCAACGTCATGGCTGGTTCAAATCGACGAGTACCCGGTGGTACTTCAGCCGCGGGCCCTTTCCGAGCTCGGCAATCGCAAGCAGCTCGCCGTCCGGCCCGAGCACGCGCACCTTTCCCGTTCCCGCGGGCCATTCGATGGGAACGCCGTGGAGCACCCGGCGCCGATCCTCGGCGGAAACGCGGATCGCCGGCAGGTGCGCCAGCGCTTCATTGAGCGAAAAGAGCGACCGGGCAACCGCGTCCAGACCCCCGCTCGCCAGGACGCCCAGCTGATCGAGGTCGACCGCATTCTGGAGACGGAATGGGCCACTCGCCGTCCTTCGAAGCGCTTTTAGATTCCCCCCGCAACCGAGCAACCGGCCGATGTCGTGCGCCAGGGTCCGGACGAAGAACCCCTTGGAACACGTCACGGAGAGCGAGACTTCGTTCGCCGAGAAGTCTCGCAGGGTCAATTCAGAGACTTCCACCGGGCGGGCCTCGCGATGGACCGTCTGACCGGCCCGGGCCAGTTGGTGGAGGCGCTTTCCACCGATCTTCACCGCCGAGAACATCGGCGGAACTTGAAGAGAGGGTCCGCGAAATCTGGCGAGGACCGTTTCCAGCAGGGGCGCGGAAAGGAGCGGGACCGGAGCCTCGGCGACCACCTGCCCGCTGGCGTCCTGGGTATCGGTCTCGATCCCCAGCCGAATCATCGCGTCGTAGGACTTTATCCCCTCGGAGATCAAGCCGGCGATCTTGGTCGCCCTGCCGATGCAAACCGGAAGGACGCCGGTGGCCATCGGATCCAGCGTTCCGGTGTGTCCCGCCTTCCCGGCCTTGAGCATCAATCTCACTCGCTGAACGACATCGAACGAGGTGGGCCCGGCGGGTTTATCGATGACCAGAATGCCGTTCAGCACGAGCGAGCTCCCAACTTCGGTTTCCGGCCGCTCGAGGATCACCAACCTTCCTTGTCCTTCACCTCGCGCAGCAGGCGATCGATCTTGTCGCCCTCGACTATAGACTTGTCGAAGACAAAGTATATTTCGGGAGAAATGCGCAGCTGAACCTTGGCGGCGACCTCCCGCCGGACGAAGCCCTTGGCCGCCTCGAGGCCCTTCTGGGATTGGGCGAGCTCCTCGTCGGTCCCAAGCATGGAATAGAACACCTTGGCGACCCGAAGGTCGGGCGAGACCTTGACCCCGGTGATGGTGATGAAACCGATTCGGGGATCGCGCAGCTCGCCGCGGGTGATCATCGAGGCGATCGCGGCCTGAATCTCCTGGCCCACCCGGTCGGGACGAACGCTCATTTCTTCTCCCATTCGCGGGGATTGCGAAGGCCCCGCGCGCGGGCGCGCGCCTCATCGAGCGAGAGCTTGGCTCCCTTTCGCCCGGGCTCGGGTTTCGATCCCGGTTTGCGCTCGTGGCGCTCCTCCCAGATACCCATTCCCTCCGCCTCGGCCAGGGACCGCTGCCCGCTGGCAAACGGAAGGCCATCCGGCCGGGTGGTGTCGGCGAAGAGCTGGTCTCCGAAAGATAGGATCTCGATCTCCCGGGAAATCAGCGGAGCGACGTACATCTCTTCGACCGAGTGGATGATCTTGTCCATCTGCTCGTTGACGTGCCGCCGGTCGTTGCCGACCACCGCCAGCGCCAGAGTGGCCTTCTGCCAAAGGTCATTGTCCTCGACCTCGGCCACCGCGACATTGAACCTCGCCTTCATTCGATCGGTGATCCGGCGAAGGATTTGCCGCTTCGCCTTGAGCGAGCCGCTCTCGGGAATGGCGAGGGTGAGGCGGGAGACACAGATGAACATGAAACTTCCCCGACCGTCCGTAGTTGACGCGAAGCTTGACGGTCAGCTCAAGCTCGGCCGCGTCTCCTCGATCTCATATGCCTCGATGATGTCGCCCGGCTTCATGTCGTTAAAGTTGTCGATCCCGATGCCACACTCAAACCCTTGGGCAACCTCTCGGACGTCGTCCTTGAACCGCTTCAGCGACGCCATCTTTCCGGCGTAGAGCTGCTTGTTGTCGCGCAGCAGCCGGATCATCGCGGTGCGTTTGATCGTTCCGTCGAGGACCGCCGCCCCGGCAATCGTTCCAAGCTTCGGCACATTGAAGAGATTGCGAACCTCCGCCCGGCCGAGCTTCTTCTCGCTGCGGATGGGCTCGAGCATGCCCTCCATTGCCTGGCGCACTCCCTCGAGCAATTCGTAGATGATCGTGTAGGACTTGGTGGCCACGCCCTGATGCTTGGCGGTGGCTTCGGCTCCCGACTCCGGCTTGATGTTGAAGCCGACCACGATTCCCTTCGACGCCGCGGCGAGCATCACGTCCGTCTCGGTCATCGGACCGACGCCCTTGTGGATGAGCTCGACCTTCACCTTGGGGGTGGAGAGCTTCTCGATCGCCTGCGAAATGGCTTCCACCGAACCCTGGACGTCCGCCTTGAGGACGACGCGAAGCTCCTTCGCCTCGCCGGTCTTGAGCTTGGTGAGAAGCTGTTCGAGGGATTCCTTAGAAGTCTTGCCGAGCTCCGACTGCCGCTCCTTGATCGTCCGGTGATCGGCGATCTCCTTGGCCGCCTTCTCATCCGCCACCACGTTCAAGGTGTCTCCGGCAATAGGCACTCCGGAAAGGCCGACCACCTCGGCGGAGAACCCCGGGCCAACCTCGGTCACCGACTCGCCCTTGTCGTTGGTCATCGCGCGAATCTTGCCGCTGAAGACGCCGCTGACGATCGGATCTCCCACCCGCAGGGTGCCTTCGCTGACGAGCACGCTGGCCACCGGGCCGCGGCCCTTCTCCAGCTTGGCTTCGATGATCGCGCCCACCGCGGGACGGGTCGGATTGCTGGTGAGCTCGAGCACCTCGGCTTGCAGGAGGATGTTCTCCAGAAGCAGGTCCACCCCGGCGCCGGTCTTCGCGGAAACGGGGACCATGATCGTGTCGCCGCCCCATTCCTCGGGGTTCAGTCCGTGATTCGCCAACCCCTTCTTCACCAGATCTGGATTCGCACCCTTGGTGTCGATCTTGTTGATCGCCACCACGATGGGCACCTCGGCCGCCTTGGCGTGATTGATCGCTTCGATCGTCTGCGGCATCACCCCGTCATCGGCCGCGACCACCAGCACCACGATGTCGGTCACGTTCGCGCCGCGCGCTCGCATCGAGGTGAACGCTTCATGGCCCGGCGTATCGAGGAAGGTGATGTCGCCCTTGGGCGTGCTGACGGTATAGGCCCCGATGTGCTGGGTGATCCCGCCAGCCTCGCCCGCCGCGACGTTGGCGTGGCGGATGTAGTCGAGCAGCGAGGTCTTGCCATGGTCGACGTGGCCCATCACCGTGACTACGGGTGGCCGGCTGCGAACGTCCTCCGCGCGATCCGGCACCTCGGGGAGGTGCTGGGCAACCTCGAAACCCACCTTCTCCACCTTCCAACCGTAGTCGGAGGCGATGATCGTGGCCGTCTCGGTGTCGAGCGTCTGATTGGCGGTGGCGATCAACCCGCTGGTCATCAGCTTCTTGATCAGCTCAGAGGTCTTCACCCCGAGCCGCTGAGACATATCGGAGACCGTGATTCCATCCTGAATCTTGATGACCTTCTTTTCTTCCGCCATCTCGGTGATTTGGGTCTTCGCGCCTTTCTTCGTCGGCTTCTTCTTCTTGCCTCGAATCGGGATCGTCACCCGGCCCCAGACGAGGTCAGCCATCTCCTGCTTGGTGAAGGTGCCTTCCTTCTCGGCGGTTTTCTTTTTTCCGCGGGTATCGGACTTGTTCTTGGTGACATCGACGAGCTCTCGGCCGCGGCCCAGATGATCGGGGACGACCTTGAATTCGCGGACCTCGCCGATCGCTTTCTTGCCCGGAGCGAGTGGAATGCTCTTGTGAGCGCCGGTGGTGGGGGTCACCCGGCGCACCTGAACCAGCGGCCGGCTGATCACCACCGCCTGAGTCGCGGTCGGACGGAGCCTTTGCTCCGAAGTCGGAACGGAAGGAGCGCCCCCTGGACGCGGCGAGGGCGCGTGCCGCACCTCGCGCGCAGGTCCGCTGCCGGGCGACCGAACCGGGGCGGCGGCGTGCGGACGGAGAGGAGGACTGCTGGTCGGGGCCACGGGAGGCGCCGGCTGAGGCGCAGGAGGCGGCTCCGGTTGAACCGCGGGCGTCGCCTGGACGCGGGGAGCTGGGGTGGGCGTTTCGGGGGCAGCCGCGACGGGCGGCTCGGCGGGGGCGGGAGGCGGCGGTTCCGGCACTTCCGGCCCGGCCTGGACCACGGAATCCAGCGGCGCCTCGGAGGGCGTCACCTCGGCGTCCTGCTGGTCGCGGTGGTTCGTTTCCGGAGCTGGAGCGGCGATGGGCAGGCCGGGGAGCTTGCGGCGGACCACGAATCCCTTCGCGGTGACCGGGGCCGGCGGAGCTTTCGGTTTACGCTGCTGGACGATCTTCAGAATTGCCGCATTCGCCTGATCGTCCTCGAGCGAGCTCGAGTGGCTCTTGACGTCGTAACCCAACGCGACGAGCTCGCCGACAACGTCCTTGTTGTCGAGCTCAATGCCCTGCGCTTTGAGTTCCCTGGCAATTTCGTGTACGCGCTTCTTCGACATACCCCTAAACCTTCTGCGCTGCTCACGATCGCGCAGTATCTACCGCAAGAGAGCAAGTTCCAAGCTCGTCAGATCCACCGACCGCACCTTTCCGCGAAATGCCCGCTGAAAGGCCCTGCGCTTGACCGCCGCGGTCAAACACAGTCGACTGCACAGGTAAGCTCCCCTACCCCGCTGCCGTCCAGTCGAATCCACGGTCGGCTGCCCCGAAAGATCCGCCACCATTCTAATGAGCTCCCCCTGAGGCCGGGTTCGGCCGCAACCGATGCAGGTCCTTAGGGGGATGCGTTGCTCGGTATTCATAATCGATGGGATGGGTGCGAGCATGGCTTATTCCTGAAAGGGCGCCCGAGTCGTTCCCCGACCGCGAGGGCTAAGGCTTCGCCCCTTCCGCAGAGCTGGTGTCGACGATCGACGGAGGCGCAGCGAGCCCCCGCTCGGCGTTGAGCTCGGCGCGGAGCTTGCTCTCCTCCAGCAGGTAGTTCTCCGCCGCGCTCTTGATCTGCCGCGCTTTCTTGATGCCGATCCCCGGGGTCTCGCCGAGCTTGGCGATGTCTTTTTCGTTGGCGATGTCTTCCACCGTACCGTACCCCGCGCTGGTCAGCTGGTCGATCGCCTTTTCGCCCACTCCGCGCACCCGGGCGAGTCTTTCTTGTTGACTCAGCTCGTCGGGGTGGCGCCTGGCCTCGATCAAGCGCGCCTGCTCGCGCTCGTAGTCCATCTTCGCAAGCTCGGTGGCGTCGTCGACCATCTGCACTTTGGCCGCTTCCTGCATCGCCGGAATCTTGGCCACGTCGATTCCCGGGATCTGCGCCAGCACCTCCGGGGACGCCTCCGCCACGTCCTTGGCCTGGCGGAAGCCGTGGGCATACAGCGTTTCGATCAGCATCTCCGATACGCCCGGCAACGCCGCCAGCGAGCGGTTCGCGAACTCACGCATCTCCTTGACCCGCGTCTCGCTGTTGATGTCCAGCTTCCACCCGGTCAGCTGGGCGGCCAGGCGCACATTCTGCCCGCGGCGGCCGATCGCCAGGGACAGCTGGTCGTCGGGAACGATGAGCTCCATCGCGTGGTTTGCTTCGTCGATAATCACGCGCGAGACCTCCGCCGGGGCGAGCGCTGCACAGACAAAGCGCGCAGTGTCCTCGTCGTAGGGAACGATGTCTATCTTTTCGCCGCGAAGCTCCTGGACCACCGCCTGGACCCGGCTTCCCTTCATTCCCACGCAGGCACCGACGGGGTCGACGTCCGCGTCCCGAGAGGAGACGGCGATCTTCGCCCGACCACCGGGCTCGCGGGCGGCGGCCTCGATCACCACGATCCCCTCCGCGATTTCCGGGACCTCCATCTCGAACAGCTTGGTGAGCAGATTCACCGAGGCGCGAGAGAGGATGATCTGCGGCCCCTTCGACTCGCGAAGGACGTCGAGCACGAAGGCCTGGACGCGGTCGCCGGCACGGTAGGTCTCCCGCGGCACCTGCTCCCGCACGGGAAGAACCGCCTCCGCGCGACTGAGCTCGACGATCACATTGCCCCGCTCGAAGCGGCGCGCCACGCCGGTGACGATGGTGTCCTTGTGTTCCTTGTATTCGTTGTAGACATTCTCGCGCTCCGCGTCACGCGTGCGCTGGAGGATGACCTGCTTGGCGGTCTGGGCGGCAATCCGGCCGAATCCGTGGCGGAACGTCTTCAGCTTGAGGATGTCGCCGTACTGATCGTCCTGCGCCTTGGCTTCCTGGGCGTCCTCTTCGCGGTAGAAGATTTGAAACACCAGCTCGTCGCCCGCCTCTACCTCCATGCCCTTTTTCCGGGCCTCGGGGAGGGTCAGCTGATTGACTGCCTGGACTGGGTCGCTGACTTCCTCGACCACGTTGATTGCCTGGAAGAGCTCCACCACTCCCTTGTCGGCCTCGTACTTGGCCTCGAGGTTCCGATCCTGTCCGAAGTGCTTTTTCGCCGCCGTCTTCATCGCGTCCTCGAGGGTCGCGATGAGGACCTTCCGCTCAATCCCCTTGTCTTTCGCCACCTGGTCCAGGACCAGGTTGAGGCTCACGGCGGTTTGACTGTTCTGAGTAGTGGTGGCCATGACGTGCGGTCGGCTCCTTGTTATCCACGGCCCAAAGAGGGCCTGTATGTCAGTGCTTGAACTCGAATTCGAGGTTCGCCTTGGCAATGTCCTTGAAGGGAACGCGAAACGTGCCCGCGCCCTCCACGTCCACGGTCACCGCGTCCTCGGCAACGGCGGTGAGCACCCCCCGGAAGCTTCGGCGAGGAGGCTCTCCTAAAGGCCCGAAAGTCTTGAGCTTAACCTTCTGCCCTTCGGCGCGCCGGAAGTGCTCGGGCTTCTTGAGCGGCCGGTCGAGGCCGGGGCTGGAAACCTCGAGGTGATATGCGTGGTCGACTACCTGCTCCACGTCGAGGAGCGTTTCCAGCGCGCGCGAGACGGTTTCGCAATCCTCGAGGCCGACGCCTCCCGGCTTGTCGATAAACAGTCTCAAAATCCAGCTGTCCCGCTCGTGCAGAAATTCCACGTCGACCAACTCCATGCCCAAACTGGCGATCACCGGGTCCGCGACTTCTGCGGTCCTTGCCTCGACTGTCTGCTTGTGGCTTCGCTCCGCCATCGCAGGTCCTAAAACGCGAAAAGCGGGCACCCAAGGCCCACTTTTCGAGAGAATCGAAAAATGTACTTTGCGGCTCGTACCACATGGTGCGCCGAAAAGTAAAGAGACGCCCGGCCGGCGCTGGGGCGTGCCCAGGGGTATTTCTTTGAACTTTTCCGTCCGTTTAGCGCCGGGAAGCGCTCGTGGCGCGCGCCCCGTTTTTGGATATAAGCAAGGCCATGATCCTGGTCGCGGCTGTGCAGATGAGCTCCGGCGCGGACAAGGTGCGCAACGTCGATACCGCCACCCGGTGGATACGGCAGGCGGCGGGGCTCGGCGCCAAGCTCGTAGGGTTGCCGGAGGTCTTCAACTGGATGGGACCGGAATCGGAGCGCCCTTCCGCCGCCGAGGCCCTGGATGGGCCCACCCTCTCGAGAATGGCCTCCCTGGCTCGCGAGCTGTCGGTCACCCTGCTCGCCGGCTCGATACTCGAAAAGGGCGCGCCCGGGGACAGGCTCTTCAACACCAGCGCGCTGTTCGGGCCGGACGGCGCCCGCCTGGCGGTCTATCGGAAGATTCATCTGTTCGACGTCGACGTCGGCGATGGAGCGACCTATCGCGAGTCGGCCGCGGTGGCTCCGGGCTCGGAAGTGGTGGTGGTGGATTCCCCCGCCGCGCGGATCGGCTTGTCGGTCTGCTACGACCTGCGTTTCCCGGAGCTCTACCGGGCGATGGCGAAGGACGGCGCAACGCTCATCACCGTGCCCGCCGCCTTCACTTTGATGACCGGAAAAGATCATTGGGAAGTGCTGCTGCGGGCCCGGGCGATTGAAAATCAGTGCTACGTCCTCGCCCCCGCCCAGCATGGCCGCCACTCCGAACGACGGGTGACCTACGGCCACGCGATGTTGGTCGATCCCTGGGGCCTGGTGGTGTCGCGAGCATCGGATGGCGAAGGCCTGGCGCTCGGTGCGCTGAACATGGATTTGCTGACGGACATCCGGCGCAAGTTGCCCGCCTTGTCGCACCGCAGGCTGTAGACCCACATCGCCCGCGGCGCTTCGCCGATGTGCAGCCTTGCACCGGCCCGATAGACTAAGGCCCTGGAATCGGCGCCCCCCGATTCGATTGCTTGCCCAACCCTCGCTCAAAGTCCTTTTTCGTCCTCGTCGCCCTGGTGTGGGTTGCCTGTACCTGCGCCCGGGGCGACTCGGACAAACCACCCGGCACGCAGGCCGCCCTTCTCGCCGAGTCCAAGGCACGCCTACGCCACGTTTCCGGTGATGTCCGGTTGAAGCGAGCGGCCGGCGATGATTGGATCGCCGCGCCGGACAACACGGTGCTCCTGGCCAACGACAAGGTGCGAACCTTGCGCGGAGCCTCGGCGATCATCGAGTTCGGCAATGGATCGCTTGTGACCTTAGGGCCCGACGCCTTGATCGGCATTTCCGAAACCAACCCCCTGCCGGGTCGGGACCGCACCGATCTGACGTTGTTGCGAGGCCAGGTGGATGCGGAGCTCGAGGAGCCGGCGAGGCAGTCGCTGTCGGTCAGTACGCCCACCGCCACCGTCCGGGCTGGAAGGGAGATCGTGTTCCAGTGACCTGGACCGCTTTGGCGAGCGCCGTTGTCCTCACCGCCTCCGCGGCGGTGGTGGTCGTTCAACCGGGCGAGACGCTCGAGCAGATCGCCCAGCGCACCCTGGGAGATGCGAAGGCCGCGGAGGAGCTCAAGGCGCTCAACGGCCTGACCGAAGATCCGGTTCCGGAGGGCACGACGCTCAAGCTCCCCGGACCGGAGCGCGCGCGCGCGCTCAGCGCTCTGGTCGCCGCCCGGAACGCAGTTGCTCAATCGGGCTCGCGCGCCAACGGGAGCAAGGCATCGGAGAGCCTCGGCAAAGCGGAGCGGCTCTTCCAGGCGGCGAAGTACGCCGCGTCGGCAGCCGCCGCGGACGAGACGTGGAAGTTGCTGTCCGGGGCCACCCAACAGAGCACCCACTTCGCGATCCAGGTGGCGGATGGGGAGACCAAGGTCACCTCCAAGTCGGGTCAAGCCATCCGCGTCGAAAAAGACGGCGTGGCGCGCCCGGTCCACCCCGGCCAGACGATCACCGTGGCGCGGGCGACCGCGCTCGCTTCCCCGGCGCCGATTTCACCGGCGGACCTCGCGCGGGTGGTGGTCAAGACCAGCGACAAGGGCGTCGGACCGGTCGCGCTGACCTGGCAAGCCGTGGCCGGAGCCGCGCGGTACGCGCTGGAGATCGTCTCCCTGGAGCAGCCGCCGGGAAAAACCGTCGCGCTCAACGTCGAGCGGCCGGAGGCGCGCGTTGCGCTGCCCGCCGGGAAGTACGCCTGGACGGTGCGGGCGCTTCCGGCGGAAGGTGAAAAGTCGGAACCATCAACGCGGCGTAGTTTCGAGCTCTCGGTGGAACCGCTGAAGCTCGAAGTCACCCGGCCCCAGTGGAAGTGACCGGTGCGACTGTTCAAAACCATCCTGCTTTTGATGATCGTCGTCAGCGTTGTGCCCACCGCGATCGTCGGCTGGTGGTCCGTTTCCGACACCCGCGAGCTTTTGATCGGTGACGCCCAGGAGCTGGCGCAGGAGCGCGTCAAGCAGCT